>OLOL01000266.1_pt1 | contig 56683 bp, 55 predicted proteins | sample 1673081 | NCBI WGS metagenome assembly OLOL01 (sample SAMEA3136753, study PRJEB25190) | human gut metagenome
TGTAGCACAGTCCTTGGAGAGGGACTCTAATAACTACTACTCTATAATACAAGGAACACAATATGGACAGAAAAACGAAACTGCTTGCCCTCGGGGTTGGCGGTCTGGTTCTGGTCGTGCTGATTGCCATCTTCGTTGTGTCCTGCAATGCAAGAAAGCAAAAGCAGGCGGCGGAAGAAGCAGCGGCAACGCCCACCCCGATTGTGACAGTAACGCCCACTTCACTGCCAACGGCGATGCCTGTGCCAACGCCCACAAGCTCACCCATGACAGAACCTGACCTTCCGACAGGACCGAGCGCAACGGTAACGCCTACAGCAACAGCTGCGCCTATTGAGCAGAATCTCCCCACCACACCTACCGTAACGCCGACGCCCAAGCCGATGTCAACAACGAATCCTTCCACTACGGTTAAGCCAAGCTCTACCACGCCATCCGGCACGAAAACCGCTGCCGGCCCAGCGTTCGACTTCGGTCTTCCCGCCGTTGCAAGCACCAACGCGCAGATCGCCGTGCAGACCAGCCAGAAGAATATCGTGTCTGTAGACTGGTCGGTTATGAAGGACGGTATCCTCGGCCTTACCACAAACAGCAGCGATATGACCGGCACCCTGACGATTGACGGCGGCACGGTCGCTTTCACTAAGGCGGGCAAGTATACACTTACCGCGCTGGCGAAAAACAGTGTGGGCAAAACAGTGACGGTATCCTCTACCATTGAAGTGTTCGCCCCCGGCAAGTTTGCCTTCGGCCTTCCTCAAATAGCATATACCGACACCGTTGTAGATGTAGATGTGTTGGAGGGCGCTGACGGCAGCATCACATGGTCGCTCACAAAGGACGGTGCAGCCGTGACCTTAGCCGAAGCCTGTTCGGGTACGCTCTCCGACGCAGGCGGCATGCTGACCTTCCACAGCGAGGGCAAGTATGTGCTGACGGGCAAAACCGCATCCGGCAAGACTCATACCGACAGCGTTCTGGTGTATCCGCTGCTGCGGTTCCCGTTTACCATGCCTGCGACCACCTACAGGAATACTGAGTTTGCGGTCACAATGGGCGAAACGTATCTCAACGGACAGACCCTTTTGTGGAGCATGGAAAAGTCGGGCAAAGCTGTGGATGTTCCCGCAGGCGCGCTTACTAACGACGGCGGGAAGCTGTCCTTGCCGGAGCTTGGCACATACAGCCTGACCGCCTCTGCGACCGACCCTCGCACGGGCAGGCTGTTCACCCAAACCCGTAAGATTACCGTGCTCAATCAGAACCCTGCGATCACGGAAGCATCGGCGACCGTGACGGCGACCCGCAGCGGCAACAAGGCGTTGGTGCAGTTTGCGGCGGCAGTCGCCGACCCCGACAAGGATGAAACCACGTTGGAGTGGGACGGCAGGACCGCCGACGATATGTACACGGTAGGCAAGCACAGCCTGCGTGTGCGCGCAAGAGACAGCCAAGGCGCTTATTCGCCCTGGCATACCGTGTCCTTTGAAGTTCCCAATATGCCGCCAGTGATATCTGCCTCCTCCGCTGTGGAGGTGCGCAGCAAGATCAAGGACGCAAAGGTGTATGTGGAACTGACCGCCGAGGCGACCGACCCGGACGGCGACCCCGTCACCGTCGAGTGGGACGGAAGAACAGCAGATGATTATTACAGCCTTGGCGAGCGTACGGTGTATGTTCGCGCGCGGGACAGCTTCGGCGCATACAGCGAATGGACTGCTGTACCTTTAACCATTGTCAACAGCGCGCCCGCGAGACCTGTGATCACTCGCACGCCTGCGGAACCTTTTATTCTACCCGGTAATACTGTGACCATAACCGCAAGCGCCGTAGACCCGGACGGCGACCCGCTGACGTATGTTTGGGATAACCGACCTTCCGAAACGTATGCGTACCCGGACGGCAGACAAATTGTGAAGGTCAAGGCTGTCGACCCCTTTGGCGCTGAGAGCCCCACGAAGCACATCATGTTCCTCATGGGCGACCCGAACCGTGCGGGCAACCTCATGCTCACCAGCCCCGACAGCTCTATTTCCGAACCCGGTATCGAGGACGCAACGTTGATTTACTATAAGTTTGTCGTTCCGCCCGTGGCAGGGCACTCCGGCCAGGACTACGGGCGTGTTCGCGGATACAATCGTTTGACGGGTCAATGGGATCAGCTGGATTACGGAATGACCTCAAACGGCATATCGTTTGAACGCAATCTTGCAGCCGGAACCTATACAAAATTGGATCTGTATTACTACACAAATCACGATTGCATGTACAACAAATCGAATATCACCTATGTCGCTCTGTTCGAGTTCGACGAGTTGGAGGAAGATATCTAATGGAAGAATCACATCATGAGGATAACATCCGGGTGCTGATCGCGGAACCCGGCAAGAAGGTGTATGCCAAGGAGATCAGAAACGACTGGCGTGAAATGCAGATGATTGTCGGCGGGCTCATTCAGGCTGTGTACCCTTCCAGGAAGGACGCGATTGCCGTCGTCTGCAACGACGAAGGAAAGCTCATGGGGCTTGCGCCCAACTGCCTGCTCAGTGATGACAGCGGGAAACCGTATGATATGCTGGTAGGCACGTTCTTTGTATGCGGCGTAAAAGAGGACAATTTCATCTCCCTTTCGCCGGAGTTGGAAAAGAAATATGCGGACATCATTCGCCGCGACAGGCTGCTCCCTGTTGTAGCGGTAAAGCGTAAAACGCACAGGCATCACGAGCAGGAACGCTGAACCTCATGGCGCTCTCCATATCGGGGAACGTCCTTCCTTATATTCCAACAACAATGGAGGAAACAATATGAAACGAACCGTATATACCGCTGAATCCGTATGCGAAGGGCATCCAGACAAACTCTGCGATCTGATCGCGGACGCCATCCTCGACGAATGCCTCATGGAAGATGAAAACGCCCGCGTCGCCTGCGAGGTGTTGGCGACCGCGGGCAAGATCGTGGTAGCCGGTGAGATCACCGCCGTGGAACAGCCAGATATTGAGCGCATCGTCCGCCAGACCGTAGAGGCCGTGGGCTATGACCCCGAAGAATATGAGGTGGAAATTCTCGTCCATGACCAGAGTCAGGACATCGCGGACGGCGTGTATATCCCCGCCGAGGACGACCCAGATGACCAGGGAGCGGGCGATCAGGGCGTCATGTATGGCTACGCCACCGATGAAACGCCTGAAATGCTGCCCATGCCCTGTGTGCTTGCCCACAGTATTACCCGTCTTCTGACTGTAGCCCGCATCGAAGGGCTCATCAAGGGCCTGAAGCCCGACGGCAAGGCGCAAGTGTCCGTCGCCTATGAGGACGGCGTACCTAAGGAGGCGACCGCCATCGTCGTATCCGTGCAGCACGATGAGGATAAGGACATGGATGAGCTGGAAAATGAAGTCAGGGCGCTCATTGTGTTCGCAGCCCTCAAGGATTTCCCAATGGCGGAGGACGCAACTCTCCTTGTGAATCCCTCCGGCAGGTTTGTCCTTGGCGGCCCCGAAGCGGACACCGGCGTTACCGGTCGCAAGCTCATGGTGGACAGCTATGGCGGCTTTATCCCCCACGGCGGCGGAGCCTTCTCAGGCAAGGACGCCAGCAAGGTCGATAGGAGCGGCGCGTACATGGCCCGCTATATCGCAAAGAACATCGTTGCGGCAAAGCTCGCAAAGCGCTGCCTTGTGTCTCTGGCGTATGCCATAGGCGTCGCGGAGCCTGTCGCCATATCCGTCGATACCTACGGCACGGGCGCTGTTCCGGATGACGAACTACTGGAAGCTGTAAAGGCTGTCTTCGACTGCCGCCCTGCCATAGTGTGCGAGGATTTGGGACTATACCAGCCCATTTTTACCGATAGCACTAACTTCGGGCACTTCGGCAAGGATTATCTCCCCTGGGAGGAAACCGACCGTGCGGGAGAACTGCTTAACGCGCTGGGGAGGTAAGATATGCCCAGCGTATCAAGGGAACAGATCGAGCAGGCACGGAAAATGTCCGCGTTTGAATACCTGCAGAAATATGAGGACTACGATCTGAGGCGCTGCGGGTATCAGGAATACGAGCTTCGCAGCCACGACAGCTTCAAAATTAACGCCGAAACCAGCAAGTGGCATTGGAAGTCGAGAGACATCGGGGGCGTATCAGCCCTGGATTTCCTGATCCATGTTCGCGGTCAGCCGTTCCTCGATACTGTGCGGCAGCTCTTAAATGATCCCCCATCCTTTCAGCCTGCGCTGATACCGTCTAAGCCAAAAAAAGTGTTCGTACTTCCCGAAGCTGCGCCGGATGTGGAGCGCGCTGTTTCTTATCTTAGAAGTCGCGGGATATCCCGAAATGTGCTGCGTTTCTGTAGAGAGCAGCAGTTATTCTACGAGGATATTCCGTACCATAATGTCGTGTTCGTGGCGCGGGATAAGGACGGCGTCGCCCGGTTCGCCACCAAGCGCGGCACATGGGGACAGGACTACAAACGGGATGTGGAGGGCAGCGAGAAGCGCTTCGGCTGCTGCATACTGCCCGATGCTGAAAGCGATACTGTCGCCATATACGAAAGCGTCATCGACGCCATGAGCCACGCCACCATAGAGGAACAGGATGGGCTGGATTGGCAGAACATATATAGACTGGCTGTCAGCGGCATCTACGCTCCGAAGCCCGACAAGCTGCCAAGTATACAGCGTCCAATAAGACCGCCTGTTGCCTTGGAGCAATTTCTCTTGGACCACCCCAATATCAAGCGCATGGAGATATGCACGGATAACGATTTTGCGGGGCGATATGCGGCGAAGCACATTGCAGAGCATTACTCGGACAAGCTTGAAGTTATTTTGAAGCTGCCGGAGCCGAAGGGTTTCGACTACAACGACATGGCTGTTGAACGCATGGAAAGAAGCCGCCAGCGAGCGACGGAAAGGTAAAACGCAATATGGAAAAACCCAAGATGAACCTCGTAGGTGAGGACGGAAACGTATTTGCCATATTGGGGCGCGCGAGCCGCGCTCTCAAGCAGGTCGGCATGTCGGATCAGGCAAAAGAAATGTTCGACCGCGTGACAAACTGTGGCGATTATTATGAGGCGCTGAACATCATATCCGAATATGTGGAAACCGAGCTGACCCCCAAGGCGCACGGCTCGAAACCGCGGGATGCAGAAAGGTAAGCCTTGGCATTTGCAGCGGCATGTCGACGCTGGTGTATATGGTGGCGTGAAGTTTCAGTCACTGCTGATTTGGCAACGCTCCCGTCTCTATCACGATGTGAAGCGCGTCCCCGAATCCGCATTTATAGCAGGCTATCATTTCCTCCATGTTGTGTCCGATAAGCAGAGTTTTAATGAACTCACGCAAGGCGCGCTGCATTTCATATGGAACAGCCATTTCTTCATCTGTGTCCATAAAGGGCTTTACTATTTCCGAAAGCAATATGCGGCGTTGTACGAATTCCTTATATTCCGCGTCCTGTCTCTCCATGAGGCACAGTGTGGCGTCGCAGCACTGTGCGATATGCTCATCCCATTCTTCCCGTTTTTGCATTGCCGATACCGCCTTTCTTATCTGGTGTTCGGTATATTAACTCTATTTTTCGCATGATACAACTCATTTTTGGAGGTTCCCGATATGGAAGATTACCCTATTTTAGATCTTTCCGATGTGCGCGGTTACGAGCGGCTGTATCAGACGCTTGTCCGTGACGACATGATAAAGCCCGGAAAGTTTACCCTTCTCTACAATTGATATCAGGCTAACGCCATCTCCTGCGACAAGGAAAACTATATGAGCCGAAAGACGTTCTGCGACAGGCTTGCCAACACCGATAAAAAGCCCTATGCCACTCTGGTGCAGGTATGCAAGGTGTTAGATCTGCTTCAATGGAATATCGACGTATCCGTCGGCCAATCCGACTGGTGCGCATTCTCCTACGAGCAGCTTCAGGGAATATGGAACCAGTACGGCTACATGTTCCGCGACGCCTACGGCCTGCCGCCTCATTCCAAATACACCGCTTACAAGCTATGCGAGGATACCCTCTACCCCAAGAACGAACCACTATCCGATCTTGAACCGCGCCTCGCAGTAAAAATGAATAGCAACCAACCGCGCATGGTGTACATTTGCGCTCCGCTCCGTGGTGAGGACATGGCAGCAAACATTGAGCGCGCCAGGATGTATGCCCGTGATGTTCTCCTGCAGGGTGATATTCCCTTCTGTCCGCACATCTATTTTCCGCAGCTCGCCGATGCACGCGATCCCGTGGAGGACGGCTTGGCGATGGACGCCTGTATGCGGTTCCTCGATAACTGCCAGCAGATCAACGTGTACGCTGACCCGCCTACGCCCGGCATGCAGAAGGAGATTGAACACGCCGCGGTGTATGGTATTCCTCGTGTGGATTGCCCCGACCCTACACTTCACCGTATGTTCCGACCGGCACATAAAAGCGACCCGTGCAGATAGCGTATCCTGTTGAAAGACGCAAAAACCAAGGAAATATGCCGCATCTGACATGCTTCATTGAATCAGGAAAGGAGTCATGCTATAATGAATCAACAGGAAGAAGGAGGTGGGACCGTGGCGGAAGGCTATCGCGAATACACCCTCATGCATAAGGATATACCCGTTTTGACGCTGACGCTGGATCAGGCTACTGGCTCCATCTCAGCCATTGGCGGCATGATAAACGCCGAGCATTTACCGCTCGGCATCGCTGTACACAAGGGCGTTGTCGACCGCGCCGCGCTGAACGATTGGTGGATCGGTCGCTCGATCCCCGCAAGCCGAGCCGGATTACAAAGCGCACTCGATGCGTTCAATATCTCCGCTCCCCAAAAGCTGCTTGAAAAATGCCTAGGGCTCAGCTTGTCCGACCCTTATTGGATAAGCCCCGCAGGGGAATCCCTTCTGTGGCGGGACGTGAACTTTTTCGATAACCTGTTCTCTGAGGACGTAGGCGAGATACTCTTTGGCGGCAACGCCGCAGGGCGTGAGATAAGCCTCATGTCCCCCGACAACACCTCGGACGGCTGGCTCCGCAAGAAGTGGGTAGTCCGAAACGGCAAACGGTATCTAGTCAAGGGCGGCAGCGGCGCAATCAGACAGGAGCCGTATAACGAGGTCATAGCAAGCCGTATCATGGAACTGCTGGGTATCCCTCATGTCAGCTATACTTTAGAAATGCATAACGGCATTCCGTGCAGCGTGTGCGAGGATTTCATATCGCCGGATACGGAATACGTTTCCGCATGGTATGTGATGCATACGATGCAAAAGCCGAACCATGTGTCGCTGTACAACCATTATATCCAATGCACCGAATCGCTTGACATTAAAGACATGGAAACCTATTTGGCACAGCAGATAACGCTTGACTACCTCATTACCAACGAGGATCGCCATCAGGGGAACTTTGGCGTGATTCGCAACGCAAATACGTTGGAACTCCTTGGCGCAGCCCCGATTTTTGATAGCGGTTCGTCCTTGTGGTTCACGCTGCCAACGCCGCAGATTCGCGCCAACGCTCGCGTGGCCTGCAAGCCTTTCAAGGGTGAGCATTCAGAGCAGCTCCGGCTTGTTCATGACTTCGACTGGCTCGATACAAGCGCCTTATCCCACATCGGCGATATCGCTATGGAGGTGTTCGCGGGCTCAGACTTTGTGGACGGCGCACGCGCCGGGGCGATAGCCCGCGCGTTAGATGAACGTGCTGTGCTTCTAAAAGAACATATCCGCGCCCATGTGCCTGCGGTCGATGACGCTGCAAAGGACATTCAACACAACGTCGCATATAGCGGCAACGAGCGGTGTGGCGCAAGGGATCAGGAGAGATAACGGCAACGCTAAACTGAATAACAAACCTCAACATCGGCAGCTCGTGCATGCAACACGGGCTGCTTTTTTATTCTGAACGAAAGAGAGAACCATATATGAACGGTATGAACTGGAGCATCCTGTGCGGCGATTCCCTGCAGGTGCTTAAATCCTTTTCCTGCAATACCTTTGATTCCATCATATGCGACCCGCCTTACGCAAGCGGCGGGCGCACCCAAGCGGAAAAGGTGAAATCCACCATCCGCAAGTATTCAAGTATGGGCGATAACGCGCCTCCTGCATTTGACGGCGACAGCAAAGACCAGCGAAGCTGGACGGATTGGGCGGCGGAATGGCTCGGCGAGTGCCGTCGCATCTCCAAACCCGGCGCGCCTGTATGTGTGTTCATAGACTGGAGGCAGCTTCCGAGCCTTACCGACGCCTTGCAATGGGCGGGCTGGATATGGCGCGGCGTCGCTGTGTGGGACAAACCGAACTGTCGCCCGCAGAAGGGTCGATTCAAGCAGCAGAGCGAATACATCGTATGGGGAAGCAACGGCGATATGTCGATCAACCGTCCCGTGCCTTGCCTGCCTGGCGTGTTCCGTTACCCCAATCCTCAGAATCGAATCCACCTTACGGAAAAGCCACTACAGCTCATGCGGGATATCGTGAAGATCACCGAACCCGGCGGGCATATCCTTGACCCTTTCTGCGGCAGCGGCACGACCATCCTCGCTGCTGTACAGGAAGGATATACCGCGACCGGCATTGAGATGAGTGCCGAGTATGTGAAGCTGGGACAGGAGCGCCTTAATAAAGCGGGGTTTTGAGGTCAAGTAGACTCATTAACCACTCGTGCAAAACGGCGAGTAGACTCATTAACCACCCGTGCGGAATACGGGGGAAACTATCGATAATGCCCCTGTCATACCCGGCAGCGGAATTATACGGTTTCCCTCTTCGTATAGGTATCGGCAGGGCTGCGGCCCCGCCGACGTGGGGTGCGCACACGGCTGGGAATCAGGTCTCAAGCATAGCGCCAAGCTAGCTTGGCACAGCTTCAGGGGGGAGCGCTGCCCCCCTGACCCCCCGGAAAGACGCTAATCAAAAGGAGAGCGACATGAAAAATCGACCGCATATTATAACCGTGCGGCTTAATCAAGCGGAATATGATCACTTAAACGAACAAGCCGAGAAAAGCACGGTCAGCAAAGAAGCCCTCATGAGAAGTCTGATCATGGGGCTGAATATCCATTCTCGCCCCTGCAAGCATCACGGGAAGTTGCTATCCACCCTCTCTGATATTTCTAACGGCGTGAACGAAATACTCCGGCGCTCGCGGACGGGCGAAGCCTTGAAAGAGCAGGACATTGCATTGCTTCGCAAGCTCTTGACGGATACATGGCAGATCATGTCGGAGCGGTATTGATATGGCGTGGACTGGAATCAAGGTCATCCATGACGATATGCGCCGCTCGACGGATTATGTGCAGGACCCGAAAAAGACCATGCTGGAGAACAGCGTAGACTATGTTTTCAACCGGGATAAGACTGAAACAACGCTGTTCGAGAGCGCCATAGGCTGCATAAACGAAACCGCATATCAGGAGATGCTGACGGTAAAGAGGCGGTTTCGCAAAGAAGGCGGTGTGCAAGGCTATCACCTTGTCCAATTCTTCCAGACAGATGAAGTCACGCCGGAGCAATGCCACGCCTTGGGCTTGGAGCTTGCCCGCCGCCTGTTGCCCGAAGGATATCAGGTGATCGTCTGCTCCCATCTCAACACGGATCAGTACCATAACCATCTGGTGTGGAACTCGGTCAACGGCATCACGGGCAAAAAGTATCACATAGGCGAAAAGGACCTGTATCTGTCCATACGCCGCATATCCGATGAGCTTTGCCGGGAACATGGTTTGTCTGTAATAGAACCGAAACCCGGCAGCAGAGGCAAGCATTATGCGGAAATCATGGCGGAGCGAACCGGCAAACCCACACAACGGCAACTGCTAAAGGAAGCAATTGACAAAGGAATCGCAGGCAAAGCCGTGTTCTCCCCGCAGGCTATGCTGGACTATCTTTCAGACTGCGGATACGAGGTCAACGCCAATCCAAGGCATAAGTATGTGACGGTACGTGCGCCGGGAGCTGAACACGCCATACGTCTTGGCGAGAAGCTCGGCGAAGGATATAGCTGGGAGGATATTTGCTGGCGTATTGCGGAAAAACGGATACCAAGCAGAGCCAATTATGCCCGCGACCGCCTTGAAGAAGCAGTGCCGGAGGGTTATACTCCTTCGCCCAGACGGGCACAGGGATATAAGTATCGGCGCGGCATATTGCACAAGACCTCGCTTCGAGCCGCCTTCTCTTTGCGTGGCTTGCGCGCACTGTATTTCGATTACCTCTACCGCATGGGCTACCGTCCCGGTAACCGCCGTTGGGAGCCAGAGGAAAGCGCGGCGCTCAAAACCGATGTAGAAAAGCTGAACAAGCGCATCCGCATGATGGGGTACTTAGCAAGAACCGGCTACGAGTCCGTGAAACAGCTCCATGCTCGAATATTCGAGTTAGAGGAACAAACTAAACCCTTGATAGCTGAGCGAAAGAAGCTCTACCGCAAGCCAGATGGTCAAGTGCGGATAGACGAGATCAACGAGCAGCTCCGCCCCGTTTGGGCGGAGATATTCCTGTGCAGGGATATTGAAAAGCATTCGGTCGATATCCATAAGACACGGGACGATATCCGAGCCGCCCAGAGAAGCAGGCAGTCTGCCATAATTGACATATCAGATAAGCAAAAACAAGCTCATATCAAGTAATACAGACTTTCAATCAATTTCACATGAAGCGCCGCACGGCGCCTTTCTATACTACAATTCAGGAGGAAACAACATGTCAAACGGTTCCGACGCCGCCGACCAGGTCGTGCGGTACACGTTGGAAGGTACGGAGGTAGCACTCAAGCTCTCCGGCCTTGCGGCAAAAAATGTCGTTGCATATCTCATTGCTGTTCTAAACGACAGCAAAAAGACACGCGGGAAAACCCGCATCACCCGCATGCTTCGGGAGGGGAAGCCCATGAAGATATTCCAGCTCCCTACCGATCAGCTCAAGGTATTTGCCAAGGAAGCCAAGAAATATGGCGTCCTTTTTGTGGCAATGGTGGATAAACATAACCCTGCTCCGGATACGGATATCATGGTATTCAGCCGTGACGCTGCAAAGATCAACCGCATCCTCGACAGGCTGTCCCTTGCTGTGGTGGACACCGGCGCTATCGAGAGCGAGATCCAGAACGAGCGGGTAGATAACGACCCTTTCGTCCACAGGAGCGACGTTCCGTTCGCGACTTCCTCGCCTATCAGCAGCGACTCGCAGTCACTCCCCGAAACCGAAGAAGGAGGTAGGCGCTCGGTCAAAAAGCTGCTGGAGGCATTCAAGGAGCAGGATAAAAAGCCCATCGTCAAAGGCGGACAGAATCTCCAGCAGGCGCAGCCGCACATCCGCCCCAAGCGCAAGAAAAAAAGCAAACCCAAGGGGAAAGCGCGGTGATGGATATGAAACGATATCATGTGCGCTTTACGCCATACGAGCGGGGCTTGCTCATAAACGCCCTGAATCGCTTTCGCACGGACTTGCTCAAGGGAAAGCGGGACGCGACTCCCGTCAATGAAGTGCTGATAAAGGTCATGCAGGCAAAGAGCAGACCCCACCGAGAGCGCGACCGGGAAGTCAGGTGAGCTGCAATGCGATTACCCAATACAGACGGCAGCGGGAATAAAATCCTGCTGCCGCTTTTCGGTTGTCTGCCGGTAATATGGCTTGCTGTGCTGTTCGCCCAAGCAATACAGCCCGGTATGGGGCTTACCGAGATGATGGGCTCCCTGACGGCTGCGATCTCCAACCCATTCGCCCTGACATGGACGGAGCGCACGCCCAAGTGCATTCTGCTCTTTCTGTTGGCTTACGGCATGGGCATCGGTATTTACTGGTCGAATCGCCGCAACTACCGCAGAGGTGAGGAACACGGCAGCGCCGTGTGGGGCGATACCGGACAGATCGTGAAGCGGTATCAAGCGCCAAAGTATGAGGATAACCTCCTCTTGACCCGACGCTTCCGCATGGGGCTGGACGGACACAAGCACAAGCGAAATCTCAACGTGCTGGTGGTCGGCGGCAGTGGCGCAGGTAAGACTCGCTACTACGCCCGCCCCAACATCATGCAGGGCAACTGCTCGTTCATTATCACCGACCCAAAGGCCGAGCTTCTTCGCTCCACAGGAAATCTTCTCAAATCTAAAGGGTACGAGGTGCGGGTGTTCGACCTCATCAACCCCGAAGCGTCCATGTGCTACAACCCATTTCGATACATTGACGACGACAAAGATGTTCTAAGGCTCATTTCCAATCTAATCAAAAACACAACGCCCAAAGGCTCCCATGAATCCAACCCGTTTTGGACGAAAGCGGAAACGGCACTGTTGCAGGCGCTCATGCTGTACCTCATCCACGAAGCGCCGGAGCACGAGCAGACCTTCGCCATGATACTCGAAATGATATCGAGCGCCGAGGTGCGGGAAGAAGATGAAACCTTCCAAAGTCCCCTCGACCTTCTGTTCGAGAATCTGGAGAACCGCGATCCGCTCAACATTGCCGTCAAGCAATATAAGGTATTCAAACAGGCAGCGGGCAAGACCGCCAAGAGTATTTTGGTGTCCGCAGGCGTAAGGCTTGCAGCATTTAACCTCTCTCAGATCGCGGGCTTGACCTGCATAGACGAGATGGACCTCGCAGACCTCGGCGAAAAAAAGGTTGCGCTGTTCTGCTGCATCCCAGACTCCGACCCGTCCCTCAACTACCTTGTCGGTTTGCTCTATACTCAGGCATTCCAAACGCTTTACCAGCTTGCCGACCGCAAATATGGTGGGCGTTTACCCGTTCATGTCCACGCAGTCATGGACGAATGGGCGAACATCAGCCTGCCCGACGATTTTGAGAAACTGCTGTCTACCATGCGCTCAAGGGAAATAAGCGTGAGCATTATCGTGCAGAACATCGCCCAAATCAAGGCGCTGTACAAGGACGCTTGGGAGAGCATAATCGGCAACTGTGACAGCCTTTTGTATCTTGGCGGCAACGAGGCCAGTACCCATGAGTATCTGTCCAAGGCGTTGGGCAAGGAAACGCTGGCCACCAATACCTACGGCCAGAGCAAAGGACGCAGCGGCAGCTATTCTACCAACTGGCAGCAAGCCGGCCGAGAGTTGCTCCAGCCTGACGAAATACGTAAGCTGGACAACCGTTACGCCATCCTCCTGCTTCGAGGCGAAGCGCCAATGCTGGACGAGAAGTACGACCTCATGTCGCACCCCGGCATCCGGCTTACTCCTGACTGCGGCGCACCTGTCTATGACCATACCCTTGCACCCCGCGCCAAGGATGACGTGATACTCGACCCCAACAGGGCTGACGATTACGCCATCCTCGACGCCGACGATATCCTCTATTCCAACTATAAAAACGAAGGAGAATAACTATATGAATAAAAAGACAAAACGCCTGTTTGCGATCTACTGCGCACTGGTGCTGGTGTTCGCGTTTGCCGTGCCGGCCCTTGCGGACGGCGATCCCCTGCAGGTCATCAATAACCTGAGTACCTTTATCTTCTCCCTGATTCGAGCCATCGGCCTAATCCTCTTGGGCTTCGGTATTGTGCAGATCGGTTTGTCCCTCAAAAGCCACGACCCAAGTCAAAGGGCAAACGGATTTCTCACACTGGCAGGCGGCGTGATTATCATGTTTTCCAAGGAAATCCTCGACCTGATCACGGGTTAAATCCAGTATTGCTTTGCGGATGGCGGGCATAGACCTACCGTCCGTTGGAGGTGATTCGTGTGAGTGATAACTGGATTGTTGAAATACTGCAGAATGCGCTGACCACATGGAACAATAAACTGGCCGAGATATGGACACTGCTCTCCACCAGCCCGGAAGCATTCAAGGGCGGCGCTGTGTGGGGCGTTATTCAAAGCATTCACAGCGGGCTAAAGGCCATTGGATATGGCTTGCTCGTTTTATTCTTCGTCATTGGCGTGGTCAAGACCTGTGGCAGCTTTACGGAGATCAAGCGACCGGAGGTGGCGGTGAAAATGTTTGTCCGCTTTGCGCTGGCGGAAGCCGCCATCACCTACGGCATGGAGCTGCTCATGGCGGTATTGTCCATATGTCAGGGCGTGATATCCAAGATCATGACGTCCTCGGGGATCAGCGGGCAAAGCGCGTTGAGCCTGCCCGGAACCATGATAACCGTCATCGAAAGCGTGGGCTTCCTCGATTCCATCCCCCTGTGGATCGTGGCCCTGTTATCAAGTCTGCTCATCACGGTGCTGTCCTTCGTAGTGGTACTGACCGTGTACAGCCGGTTCTTCAAGCTCTATTTTCACGCTGCCATTGCGCCCGTAGCCCTTGCGAGCTTCGCGGGACAGCCCAGCCAAAGCATCGGCATATCGTTTCTCAAGAGTTATACCGGTGTGTGTCTTGAGGGAGCGATCATCGTATTGGCGTGCGTGATCTTCTCAGTATTCGCAACCAGCGCGCCTGCCGTGTCCGGCACGACCGCCGTCAATATGGTTTGGTCGTACATTGGTGAACTCGTGTTCAACCTGCTGGTGCTGGTGGGCGCGGTACGGCTTGCCGATACCACGGTCAAGCAGATGCTGGGGCTATAAGGAGGTAATTCATTTGGAAGTCAAGATAAATAAAGAAATCAGAGACTATCAGGAAAGCATGTTTTTCGGATTGTCTTTGAGACAATGTATTTTCTCCCTGCTGGCGGTAGGAACCGCTGTGGGAATCTATTTCGGTTTACAGGATGTGGTCGGCGGCATGGATGTGGGCTGGATCTGCATCCTCGGCGCCGCACCATTCGCCGCATGCGGTTTCGTACGCTATCACGGGCTGACGGCGGAGCAGTTCGTAGTGGTGTGGTTCAGAAGCGAGTTCCTCATGCCGGAGCAGCTTGTCTGCATACCAGAAAACAACTATGCCAACGCCATCCTGCCCGCCCTCGAAGCGGAGCAGGCCGACAACATCAAAGTGTGTCGGAAGCAATGGAAGCGCAATAAAAACTACTACACGGAGGAAAACGCCATATGATAAAGACCCTGGATAAAACGCTGAAGCAGGATAAAGAACCCTTCGTCATTCCCAAGTCCGTACAGAACACCATTCCCGTCCGCCGAATCTGGCCAGACGGGATTTTCCTTTGTGGGAACAAATTTAGCAAGTGTTGGCGTTTTGAGGACATCAACTACGCCATAGCCAGCAAGGACGACAAAACCGAGATGTTCCTCGATTACAGCGAACTGCTGAACGCGCTGGATTCCGGCGCCACCGCCAAAATCACCATCAACAACCGCCGTATTAACCGAGACGATTTTGAAAAGAGCATCCTGCTCCGTTCCACCGGCGACGGACTGGATGATCTGCGCCGTGAGTACAACGATATGCTGCTCGACAAGATCACCGGCTCCAACAACAGCATCGTGCAGGAGCGTTATATTACCGTCAGCGTGTATAAAAAGACGGTCGAGGAAGCCCGCGCCTACTTCGCCCGTGTGGGGACCGACCTCATGACTCACTTCGGCAAGCTCTCTTCCATCTGTACGGAACTGAACGCAGAGGAACGGCTTCGCATCTTCCACGACTTCTTCCGTGCCGGGGAGGAAAGCAACTTCTGCTTCGATATGAACTCCTCCGCAAAAAAAGGTCACGGCTTCAAGGAGAGTATCTGCCCGGACAGTCTGGACTTCCGCGCCAACCACTTCGCAATGGGCGGCAAGTTCGGCAGGGTACTGTATCTTCGTGAGTACGCCAGCTATATCAAGGACTCCATGATATCAGAACTGTGCGAACTGAACCGCAACCTCATGCTCTCCATTGACATTATCCCCATCCCCACGGATGAGGCTGTGCGGGAGATGCAGAATAAGCTCCTGGGTATCGAAACCAACGTATCCAACTGGCAGCGCAAGCAGAACGCCGCCAACAATTTCAGCGCCGTAATCCCTTACGATATGGAACTGCAGCGCAAGGAAACCAAGGAGTTCTTGGACGACCTCATCACCCGCGACCAGCGCATGATGTTCGTGGTGGTGACGCTTGCGCATACGGCGGATACGCTGGAGCAGCTCAACACCGACACGGAAGCGCTTCTCTCCGTTGGCCGTAAGCATCTCTGCCAGATGTCCACGCTTTCCTTCCAACAGATGGACGCGCTCAACACCGCGCTTCCTTACGGGGTACGCAAGATCAACGCCCTTCGGACGCTGACCACGGAGTCCACCGCCGTTCTCATGCCTTTCAAGGCGCAGGAGATACGACACGATCACGGCGTGTATTTCGGACTCAACGCCATATCCAAGAATCTGCTATTCATAGACCGCAAGCAACTGCTCAACGGTAACGGCTTCGTGCTTGGCGTGTCCGGCTCCGGCAAGTCCTTCACGGCGAAGCGGGAAATGCTGAACATCGCCATGGCGACAACCGACGATATCATCGTCATAGACCCTGAAGCGGAATATAAGCTGCTGATTGAAGCTATTGGCGGCGAGGTCATCCGCATTGCGGCGACCAGCGCCAACCACATCAACGCGATGGACATGACGGAGGGGTATGGCGACGGCGAGAACCCTGTCATACTAAAGAGCGAGTTTATCCTGTCCCTCTGCGAGCAGCTTGTGGGCAGCGGGAAACTGACGGCAAAGGAAAAGAGCCTTATCGACCGCTGTACCGCCAACGTATACCGCGAGTACCTCTCCAGGAACTATGCGGAAACGCCTCCCACATTGCAGGATTTCCATGCAGAGCTGCTCCGACAGGATGAGCCGGAGGCGCACGACGTGGCGTTGGCAATAGAACTTTTTACCAACGGCAGTTTGAACACTTTTGCTCAGAACACCAACGTGGACCCCAACAGCCGTATCGTGTGTTACGATATCCGCGACCTCGGCAAGCAGCTTTTGCCCATTGGCATGCTGGTGGTACTGGACAGCATATTTAACCGTGTAGTGGCAAACCGTATGAAGGGCAGAAATACCTGGATAATCATCGACGAGATATACCTGCTTTTCCAGCATGAGTATTCTGCGAACTTCCTGTTTACGCTTTGGAAGCGTGTCCGCAAATACGGAGCTTGCGCCACGGGCTTGACGCAAAACGTGGACGACCTTCTCCAAAGTCATACGGCGCGTACCATGCTTGCAAACAGCGAGTTCCTTGTCATGCTCAATCAGGCGGCGACGGACAGGCTGGAGCTTGCAAAGCTGCTGAACATCTCTGAGAACCAGCTTTCCTACATCACCAACGTGCCGAGCGGTCACGGGCTTTTGAAGTGTGGCGGGAGCATCGTGCCTTTCGAGGACAGGTTTCCGAGCAATACGAAGATATATAAACTTCTCACAACGCGCCCGTCCGAAATGAAAGGGTAAAACGTATAAAGCAAAGGCCGGACGCAGTACAACGTCCGGCCTTAAACTCTACTTGCATACGATCAATTGTAGCTTTCACAGCACTCATCGTCATTTACATATTTTTGTTTGACCACGCAAAATAGCCTATCGCATTCGCCATCCCTCTCTGCAGGTTCGCTCATGGATGCGGTGCAGCTCAGGCAATCTTTATATTCTCCCATTTATAGCCCTCCTATTGTAAGGTTAAACTGTTTCCCGCAATTTGGGGATATTCAGTCTCGTCATACGTCAAGTGCCTATCCATCAGCACAATTGGCTTATTAACGCCCGAATAGCGGGAATCGAACATCTGCACATCGAGGTGATACCACTTACCGTCCAATTTTACCAAGTTCCATTGATGGTTTGGGTTGATGGGGTCGTCCTTCGCGGCATGAACGTACCGTGATTCAATGCCCACAGCGTCGAACAGCACCACCATACCACGGGCATACCCACTGCATTGCGCTTCGCCATATACCAGCAGCCCCCATGCGGTGTTTGCACGGTTCTTCGACCAATCGGGTGCATACGAGCAATGGGCATAAACATAGTTCACCAGCGCAATGATCTTTTCTCTGTCCGTCATGCCATCCGAAATGCAGGCGGATACGATTTCGCCCACTTTCGCTTTACCTCTTTCAACTCCCGTGTGGATAGGTAATGGCCGTACACCGAACCTTTCTTATAATCGTCCTTGATATCCTGTGGCGGATCAGTAGACTTCGTTGTCGGTTGTGGCGTTATCGTAGGAACGGGAGTTATGATTGGCACGGCGGGCGCGTCAGGCGTTTCGACGGGCACAGGCGAATGAGCAGGGATGGTCACTACCACAGTAGTCGTAGCGTCATACGTCACAACCATCGGCGACGGCAGGTTCTCGCCGTCCTCAACCTCGACCTCCGCAAACGCCGTAGCGCTCAAACCGAGCAGTACCACACCGAGCAGTAGGAATAGATAGCGTTTTGCTTTCATTTTCATTACCTCCATTCGTTTTCTCACAGTCAGCGGCCGCCAAGCGCCAGACGCACAAGAAACAGGAATACGCCGATAAACAGCATTACAGAGAACTTCAAGACCGTGAATACGATCAGACCAATAGTACGCATACAGCACACCTCCTTTGAGTTTGTGTGATGTTACCATACGTTTCAGGCTTTGTGTCGGCGTGTTCGTAAAAAGCCGGTTCTTTTGATCTCTCTTTGAAAGGAGTCCAATTCCATGAAAACCATAAAAGAAAAACCAGCGGTGGGTAAACCCCGGACGTTGGATAAGAATGTGCGCATGCCGCCCGCCGCCATGCGCAAAGCCATAGAGCGCGCCCGCGACAGAGCGCAGGAGCAGACGGAGCAGCAGAATCAGTCCTCCTCAAATTATGCCATAGACCGTGCTGAGGAAATGACGACCGATGCCGTTCGCATGGTGGGCGATGGTGCAAAGGATATCCTCCGCCCCAAGGATCGTAGCTTCGATACCGAGCGGTATGCGCAGGAGCCTGCCGGCAAGCAAGCCCAGCAGCAGAACGCCAGCTGCCAGTCTGCGAGTAGGCGCAGGATGTCGCAGTATTCAGAGCGCGCCTCTGCGGAACGGTCTGCACCGGAAGCGTCTCAGAGAGCAGCACGGCAATCAGCAGCAAAGCAGGCGCAACAAACGGCGAGCGAGACGCAGAGAGCTGCGATCAAAACAGCAGACCGAGCCGTGAAAGCATCTAAGCAGGCAACAAAGGCAGCCGCTAAAGCGGCGGAAAAGACCGCCAATGCAATCAAGACGGCGGAAAAAGCGTCTGTCAAAACCGCGCAGGCCGCAGGGAAAGCGACGGCAAAAGGCACACAGGCTGCGGCACGGGGCGCGCAGGTGGCAGCTCGTGCGGCGGCACAAGCCGCTCGTGTCGCCGCAAGGGTGACGGTCACCGTTGCAAAGGCTGTGGTAAAGGCGGCGGCAGCTATGGCGAAAGCGGCAGCAGCGGCTGCAAAGGCGCTTGTTGCATGGATCGCGGCGGGTGGCTGGATAGTCGTACTCATCATTATTGCCGTTGGCGCTGTCGCCGCTATCCTCTGTTCGGCATTTGGCGTGTTCTTCTCAGACGAGGCCGACCCCGGCAAGCTCAAAGCGGCCATCGTGGACATCAATACGGATTTCAGCAACGACCTGCAAGCCCGGATCGACAGCCTGTCAACAAGTGGATATGACGCTGTGAATGTGATATACGAGGGCGACTTTGACGGCGACAGCTTCATGGTCAACAATTGGACGGACGTGCTGGGCGTGTATGCGGTCAAGACTACGACAGATGAAGCAGCAGGCGATGAGGTGCTGACGGTCACGCCGGAGAAACAGCAAGTCCTTGCAAGCACCTTTCTCGATATGAATACCGTGAACATACGCACCGAGGTGGAAACCAACACAACTACCATCATCGTAGATGGCGAAGAAGTAGAAGAAACCACCACAACCCTGAATATCTTCATCGACATTCAGAGCATGACTTACCTCGAAGGAGCGGGGTTGTACGTTTTCGATGAGGGTCAGATGAAAATTCTGGAGGAGCTGATGTCTCCGCAATACTATTCTTTCTTTGCGGAGCTCATTGACGTGGATATCTATGGCGGCTTGACCGCAGCCGACTTCGCTACGTTGGTCAACGATCTGCCTACAGGAACCAAGGGCGGCGCAATTGCACAGGCGGCGATTTCAAAGGTAGGCACGCCGTATTCCGTGATGGATTGCAGCGACCTATCCCAATACGCCTATGCGCAGGCGGGGGTATCCATCCCCGGCACTTCTGTCACGCAGGCGCAGTATTGTTATAACAACGGCTACACCATAGCCGCATCCTCTCTCCAGCCCGGTGATTTGATTTTCTGGAGCAAGACTGTGTGCCGCTGCGGACGCTGGAACGAGGTGCATCATGTGGGTGTGTACATAGGTAATGGAAGAATTGTTGATGCCAGCTCATCCAAAGGTCGCGTTGTGCTTCGGGTCCTATGGAGCAGTACCAACTGGCAAATCGTTATGTATGCAAGGCCACATGTGTAAGGAGCGAAAAACATGAAGAAACAAATCATTATAAGGGCGACGCTTATTGCCGCCCCTGCTGTTGCTGTCATGATACTGGCTTTACTATGCTTTGATGAGAATGGACAAACGCCAATCGTGGAAATTGAAGCGCCGGTACGGATTGTAGAAACAGCAATGCCCCCCGTGTCTGCATTGGGCGCAACGGCAGAACCCGCTGAAGATGCTCCCGCCGTAACAGCACAGCCTGAAGGAACCAACACTCCTCCTGTGACGAATCGTCTCGGTACACTAACGATCCGCGGACAAGACATATCTATTGCTAATAACGTGGACGAGGCCACGTTAGACAAATCCCCCGGCTGGATGCCGGACAGCGCCCTCCCCGGTGAAAGCGGTATGTGCGTGATATTGGGTCACCGCAATCGGAAACATCTGCGGCCGCTGGAAAAGATGAAGCAGGGCGGCATTATCTCTTTTGCCTACCCGGACGGGCGCACGGCGACCTATACCGTCACCGAAACTATTATCTACGAGAATACCGCCGACTGGCGCTTGCCTGCTGCCGAGGGGGATACACTGGTGCTTGTGACTTGCTGGCCGTTTAGGTATAGCGGGAACGCGCCGGGGAAGTATCAAATTATATGTATAAAGAATTAAGTTGATGGGGCAAAGCATATGTAGTTTTGCCCCATCATTTTCAGAGTATTAGCCTAGTTTTCTCCAAGTATTCATGCCAACAATACCATCGCTAGTAAGTCCTGCTGAAGTCTGAAACTGTTTGACCTTACTTTCAAGCGTAGAATCAAAAGTTGTTGAGGTCCCAAGCCCGGAATACCCTTTGGCCGTAAGCCTAGCGCGCAAGAACCGTACAGCATCATTGACATTGCCCTTTTTAACCTGCGGAAGAAGCGCATTCCAAGTTGTAGAACCGATAATGCCATCAGCCGTATAGCCCTTGGCTGTCTGGAACTGTTTGATTTTGGCATCGGTAACATTTCCTTGCTTGCCATCCGGTGTACCGCAGTTGTAGCCGAGATCATTCAAGCGGAACTGTGCTATCTTCATGAATGCGAATTTGGTGTCAGCATCGTTACCATAATCAATCGCAAGGATAAACGTTTCGCTGTTGTTATGGAAGTAATTCCCTTTTCCACTAGAGTTCAGATAACTTTTAACGTTTACCTTTACTTTTGTGCTATCCGCATTATAGCTGGGCCAGGCATCAGCAGATTTCCAAAAGTATCGCGCTCCAACTGTTGAAGATATAGACTGGTTCTGCACAAGCTTTGTGGCAAGGGAAAGTGCATTTGCCCAAAAGGAATCGTTGGTATTCGGCCTTTGCGCATTTTCATTAGGACCTTGAGCTACACTACAGGCCTTATATACTACCATAGCCCAAGTGTTAACGCCTCCGTGCCCAAAGTTATATCCATCAGGATTATCGTACCTGTTTCTAAGCACCTGAGCAACAGCAGCCTGGCCCGACGTTGTTTTAGTATCTTCTGCGTAAATGACACGAGCGAGGAGGTCTTTCGTTTGAAGCTGAGAAAATGGATACACCCACTGACTATCTGAGAGTCCACTACCAATAGGAACTGACATTTTAATATTCTCCTTTACATCATTGTTTGTCCGGACAAGTAAAGGATAATATACTTATATCTACTTCGGTAGTGACGAACAGGTGTCAGTTCAGTATCGTTTCCTGACCGAAAACATTCCATCCTCCGTTCCACATCACATAGCTGTATGCGGCGAAACCAATACGGTCGTAACCGTCCGGATAAATTCCGTGCAGTATGCGCAAATACTGCGCGTCCTCCGTTTCCATTATATCGACGCCTGCACAAAATTCATTAACGCCTGACGTCGTTACCGCGTTGACCGGATAATCAAAATCATCCGGTATGTGCAAATAACTTTTTGCGCTCCTGTCTATGAATGCCGACGAGGGGCCTCCAGCGAGGGTGAGCGTTTCCACAGCCTTGCCTGTAGTCGCATCTATGCTGAACACATGCACATCGCAATGCGCCGCATTGTCCATGATCGGGCATAAGATCAGCAGCAGCTCCTCCACGCCGTCACCGGTCAAATCACAAGCCATGGCGGTCACCTCCGTGCCCCACTCACAACGGCATGCGACGCTGCCGTTTACGGAAACGACCGTGGCGCCCTGAATCGCTGCCCCCGTTACCGGATCATAGCCCTGTGCCGTGCCGTCATAGCTGATGCTGAGCGCGTATGGGCCTACGGGATCGCTTTGCACCACAGCGTCCAAACTATCGAATACGGCGCTCCATTCTTGACAAGATGCAAGCGTTCCCGCCTTGATGTCAGAGGCTTGGAGCGGATCGGGCGTAGCTTCCGGCTTTACGGCAATATCTGCGCTGCCCGGCTCGTTGGCCGGGGTTTGTGCAACGGGCCGGACGGGAAACATGCCGCATGCCGCCAGGCATATCGGCATAACGATACAGCACATTAAGAGTATAGCTTTTTTCATTTCACGCACCTCCGTCATTTTTAAGTTTCTACATGGAATCATCGGGAGTAAATGTCCCGGAACCCCACAAATTCCGTATGGAATTCCTTGCCGTCTACCGTCACGCAATAAACCGGCTCCTCATTCCCCGTGCCGCCCGTTTCGCACAAAATGTATATCTCGCCGGGCGTTTTGGTTTGTAGCTTATCGCAAAATCGCGGCAGCAGGAAATAGATATACAGCGGCAATTCCGCTTCAGCATACAGCGCGTCGCCCTTGTATATGCCAAGCCTTGCTTTGGTGCCATAATCGGAGGCCTCCACCGTGCCCTTGTCAGAGTAGCCCAATACCGTGCCCTGCTCCACATAGGCTCCGTAGCACCTTCCGGAAAGGGTCAGCCGTTCAAGGGCTCCATCGCCGTCCACATCAAGCTCTGTTTCATCCCAAACCCGGTCCAGTGCAACCGTCATAGTGATGCTTTCGATTGCGTCACCCTCGGATTGATACCTTTCGCCAAAGCTGATTCTTGCGTCTTTGACATAGATCGTTTGCTTTCGTTTGTCAAGCGGATCGCCTACCTGCCGGCCGTCCGGCGTGGCATAGCCGGGCTTGACGATTTCGACTTTTCCAATCAGCTCTTGCCCGTCCTGAGCGTACGCAACGATAAGAAGTCCTGCGCCGTCCGTGTAAAACAGTGTCTTTCCCGGAATCAGCCCTTCAAGGCCAAACAACGCCTGCTCATCCTCCCGCAAGGGGTGCAGCGAATAGAGTTTTTTTGCGTCCCCCACCGTGTCGCCCGGCATGATCTGCGCAAGGGATACCTCCTCACGGTATGACGCATCAAGCAGCGCAAGTTGCGGAATATGCGCAATCAGCTTATCCAAACCTGTGTATAAGCCGTAAACGATGCTTTGCGCATAATCGATGAAACCCTGACGCGCCGCAATTTGCCGCCTTGTCCAAACATCATTGTCGCCGGAGCGCAAAAGCTCTTCGATCTCCGATTGTGTTTTCGGGATATATACCGTCTCATAATACACGCTGTGCTCATTGGATACATCCACCCATTTTGAAGGAACGTTATCCGCATCGTAGCGAAGAAACAATGGGAAAAACGCGCCGTCGGCGTCATCCATACCCACATACGTCGTCAAATCCTCACCGCGCATATCCCTTTCACCGTAAAAAAAGGTGCGGCTGTACTCAATTCCGTCGAACACGCCGAGGGTGATTTCCACGCCGTCTCCCCGGTCCAGCACCTCGCCGAGCATACGCTTGCCGCGGGAGCTCACGCCCAGGCAAAACATCCCCTTGAAATCGCTTTCCATGTCCTCATAGCCGCCGTACCAGCACGGATAAACACCACTCTCATCGCTGCGCCTTTCGCCTGCGGGCAGGAGCGCAAGAATAAAATGGTGGTTCCATTCGTCGAACTCGCCGGGGCTTGCCGCGCCGATCAGGATGTGTTCTTCCGGTACGTGTGCGCGCTCGACGGAACTTTCGATATGCGCAGAATAGGATAATGCAATGGTCTGTCCCACTTCAAACTGCGCCTGCTCATAATAGATGCTGTCCGGAATATGCTCCGCTTCATGGGATGCCGTTGTGCAGCAAAGTGTAATGGAGTCCATGGTATGCTCCGTTACGGCCCAAACAGAGCTTCCGATCTTTGCTTCATACCCCTGTCCGGTGGCATAGATGCGCAAAATGCAGGCTTGTTCTGCATAAAAGTTCAGCGCTGCCACTCCGAAATCCGTCCACCCGTGGTCGGGTTCGCCGGAACCGGTAACAAGCCCCGCCCAGTCCCCCACGAACCAGTCCTCGCTGCGCTCCTCTGCAGGTAGTTCGGCTTCCGGGATTTTTTCCACACGCACCGTGTTCAGCTGTGCGTTTTGTCTATTCCTTTGAAGGGAACGCATAAGCAGCAAGATGGCAAGCATTGCTGCCGCCGTGGCGAAAATGGTTAAGGCATATAAGAATATTCTATTGCGCTTCATTGGTTTGCTCTCCGTTCGTCTTTTAAGGCATCATATCTTACAATTGCATCCGACTTGTATCAGCTGCGGTGAAAATAATCCTCCACTGCTTCGTTAAAAAAGTATTCGTGAAAGAATCGACCGTCCGCAACCAGGTCGCCCCATACGTCGCTTTGCGCCTCCGTCATCATGGGCAGCAAATAAGCCTCCCCATCAAAATCCAGCACCACTGCGCCTCGCTCGTCCGTGCCGAACACGGTCACCCTGTCATCCTTTGAAAGCAGCCTTCTCTTGCCACGCCCCTCGCCGCCAATGCTATCCCATGCAAAAGCAGGTGCGTCCGCCGGCAAGATACCTTTGAGCTGCTCAGAGGTAAGACCCACTGCGTAAACGCTCACCGTATCACGAACCGTAAACTCGGTCTCATCGATGGGGTAATACACATGATGCAATGGGGGAACCTCCGTAAGCGCATTGTCCACAACTGTATAAATGCGGTCGATGCGCGCCCATCCAAGGTGGGCGGAGGGTTGGTTGACATAAATATACCCCATGCCGTCCAGTGTGATGTGCGGAGTACCGATCTCGGCTGTGATGTAATCCTCGATGGAGCCAAGGTCTATGTATTTCCCGTTAATTAAGCGGAAAAAGGTGGATTCGCCGTAATCATCGGTGATCCTGCTCTCCAACACAAAATCACGATAGCCGTCGCTTTTGTCGATGTCGATTTCCACATAGCCCCTTTCCCTTGCGTCGCTCAGATCAACGTCAATGCTTGGCGCAGGCATAGGGGGTGGGGTTGAGATATCCCAGGCAAGGGGAGTTGGCGTATATACCGGCGCTTGCTCGGATTTTGCGCATGCAGCAAAGGTAAAGCACAGCAGCAGACAGATTAAAAGCAGCTTTTTCATTGGCTTTCTCCCGTTCCCGGACGCAGCGTGACGTTGCAGAGGAGCATATTCTCATTGCCTGCATTTGTGTCGAGCACGATGCTGATGTGTCGGTTCTCTCCGTTCCCATATAGCAGGTATTCCCGGTCAATTGAGGTGAATCTCTGCCATTTGATCGTTTGCCCATTTTCCATGCCTCACAGGTTTGCAAAGCGCATTGCAATGCTTTGCGCATCCGAGTCTGGAACCGTAAATTCGCAGCTTATGATCGTTCCCGTGTTGGCATCCAGAATGAGTTTGACCGGATCGTTTGCGGCGTCTTTGTATTCAATACTGTAGAAGCCCTGATAATCCGCGGTTACCCCGTGCACAAGCCGGTAATAGCACATTTCGGACGCTTCCGGTATGGAATCCATGTCGGTGGCTATTAGGCGCTTCATTTGCTCACTGAGCTTTTCCATAACAGCCGCCCTGTCAAGCTCTTCAGCTGACGGTTCCACGTCCTCCTGCAGATTTACAAACTGCGCCGATTGGTTTTGCCTTGCGTACCATTCGATTGCGCGATCAACGAGCGCCTCTTCAGGCAGCGGCGTTGGCGCCGTTTCAACGGGCATGGCTTCCAGCGGTTCAACCTGGGTTGTTCCTAAAAGCGCAGACTGGTGGTTCCGTGATAAACACCTCGGCAGCAATACGCACAGGGCGATAATTGTGGCGCACGACAACGCTGCTATAATATAAGCCAACGGACTGCGCTTATACATTGTCCGCCTCCATATAATAGGGAATAAACAGCGAAACCACTGTACCTTTTCCCGGCTCGCTTTGAAATTCCAGCCTGGTATGGTGAATTTTTGCGATGGCGTCGCACAACGCCAATCCAAGTCCCGCCCCATTTTGAGCGCGGGCGCGGGATTTATCCACCATGTAGAACGCTTCCGTGATGCGCTCAAGCTCTTCTTTGGGGATGCCTCGGCCTTCGTCCGACACGCTGATGCGGTATCCGGCGGGGCAGCAACGCCCGCAAACGTAAACGCGCTGTCCGTTCTCTTCTGCTTTTCCCGCATTATCTATAAGATTAAGCAAAAGCGTAAGGAAAAGATCGGGTTCCGTTAGAACCGTAGCCTCAGGCATTGACAGTTCTAGCGTTACGCCGTATTTTTCCATAACGGCGGAAGCGACGGCTTGAGAAAGTCTTGCCGCAATGTCCGCGATTTCTGTGGGAACCAAATCGAACTGCTGCCGGTTGAGGACCATCAACTCCAGCAGCTTCAACGAAAGCCGTTCCAGCCTTCGCCCCTCTGTAAAGATATAGTTAGCCGAGCAGAAGCGCGTTTCTTCATCAAGCTGTTGAGAGCGTAGCATGTCCGCATAACCGATGATGGAGGTAAGGGGCGTTTTCAATTCATGGGCAAAGCTCGTAACGAAGTTCTCGCGCTTGCGTGCTTCCCCCTCAAGCTGCTCCATATGCGCCTCCAGCGCGTCCGCCATTTTATTGAAGTCGGCGGTAAGCTCACCGATCTCGTCGCCTGTTGTAACGGCACAACGTTCACGATAATTTCCATCTGCCATCTTCCGTGTCGCTGCGGAAAGCTTCCGGACGGGTCGGGTCAGCCAAGCACTAAGGAGCAGCAGCAACACGCCTGCAGCACATATTGCAAGCACTGTGATCAGTGTTGCCGTGCGGGTCATGGAAGCATACAGCACAAAGGGAGCCGACACGTCCTGCTCAAGATAGAGATAGCCTACACGCGCCCCCAGCTGTACCGGGGTGCAGCAGCGCATGGTATACCCGGTTTGGGTCTTAGTGATCTCATGAGCAACGCCCTGTGAAGCATTCATAATAAAATCGGTTTCTTCGGCATCGATGGGGTATATGGCTCTTCCGTCCTTATCATAGAGCCGTGCAGCGGCAAGATCGCCGGTCGCTACCGATTCCATCACGCCCACCAGCGCAGCGGCGTCCGTATAATAGCCAAAGTCCGCGGTGAAGGACTTCACCACCTTGGTAAGCATCGTAAGCCTGTCGAGCGTCCGCTGCTTCTCCTGTGAAAGCGCTGTATCAAAGGCGTTTGTGGTAAGCACATAGCCGAATATGGAAAACGCGATTACAAGCACCGTCAGGCAGGAAAAAAACACCTTCCATGCAAACCTCATTCCTTCACCTCCAGCCGGTAACCTACCTTATATACGGTTTTGAGCGTATCCTCAAGGCCCAGCTTTTTACGGAGCCTTTGCACATGCAGGTCAACCGTTCGTGTATCGCCGGTATACTCGCCCTCCCAGACCCGCTCAAATATCACATCCCTAAAGAGTGCAATGTTTTTGTTCTGCAGGAACAGCAAAAGCAGCTCATATTCCTTTGGCGTAAGCTCGACCGCAACGCCACGGCGCATTACCAGATGCGATTGCGTAAGCACTTCGACAGCCCCGAATTCTATAACGGAATCCGCCTTGGAGTAGCGGCGTATCACTGTATCGACCCGCGCCAAAAGCTCCGCGATGGCGAAGGGCTTCACGATATAATCCTCTGCACCCAGGCGAAGCCCCTTTACCCGGTCGTCAACATTCCCTTTTGCAGTGAGGAATATGACTGGAATATCCATGGGGCGGATATAGTCCATCAGCTCAAAGCCGTCCACGTTAGGCAGCATCACATCCAGCAATACAAGGTCAAAACGTGTGTTTTCAAGCAAATCGGCAGCGGCCTTTCCATCGTATACGCAGGTGCAGTCGTGCCCCGCATTGGTAAGGTTAATCCGGATGAGCTCGGAAATCGGTTTTTCATCTTCTACGATCAGTATTTTGCACATATACACGCCGTCCTCTATTATTTAGAATGATTATAGCATCAGTTTGCATCTGAATTGTATCTTGATAAACATAATTTAACCAATGTTTACCTTTGCTTTGCGGTTGGAGAATAGTCATCCTGGTACCATACTGTCACTCCATTTCTTTATATCTGTCATTTACAATTATAAACAGAGACGGCCGTCTACTTTAAATATTTGGAGAAAACAATAATGGCAAACGAAGGAGTAACAATCGAAATGGTGCGCGCGGGTACAGCGGTACTAAAACGCGATACTACAAACACCTACAATGCTGCCGTGTACTATGTGCAGGGATTGCTTAATGAGGCAGGCTATAACTGTGGAACTCCTGACGGCAAATTTGGCAGCGGCACACGTACCCAGGTCAAAGCATTTCAGACCGCAAACGGTTTGACGTCTGATGGTGTGGTGGGAAGGGCAACACTTGCAAAGCTGGAAGGTGTCCCTATCATCGGCCCCAATTACGGTGTAACTCTCAATGACGTCCGTGCGGGAACTAAAACCCTTTCTTACGATACCACAAATACACCCAGCGACGCTGTGGAGTTCGTGCAGGGAAAGCTGAACGATGCCGGTTTCACTAATGGTACCCCCGATGGCAAGTTCGGCACTGGAACAAAAAATGCCGTAATCGCATTCCAGACAAAAAACGGCATAACATCCGATGGCGTAGTGAATCAAGCAACGCTGGCACTTTTGGAGGGAAACGAAGGTGTTGGCTATAATGGTGCCATTACACTGGAACAGGTACGAGCGGGCAACGCTTATCTTCGGTACGATATGAAAACCGTAAGCGATGCCGTATCCAGCATTCAAATTATGCTCAATGAGCAGGGGTATAGCTGCGGGCGTCCCGACGGCAAGTTTGGTAATGGAACCGTTTCTGCCGTGCGCGCATTTCAGACCGCATTCAGCCTTACCTCCGATGGTATTATTGGTGCGAGTACGCTTATTAAGATCGAGCAGAACACAGTCAATCCCGTTGGTCCAAACAACGATGTCACCATTGAACAAGTTCGGGCAGGAACTGCTATTCTGAAATATGACCTTATCACCCGCAGCGATGCTGTAGCCCATGTCCAACGGCTACTAAATCAGGGCTTTTTTCATTGTGGCAGTGAAGATGGCATCTATGGCGGTGGCACACGTGATTCCGTAAAGGCTTTTCAGGCTGCGTGTCAGATCAAAGAAGATGGTATTGTTGGCAAAAATACGCTTGCTCTTCTGGAAGACGAATCCATCGAATTGAGTGGTCCCAATGATGGCGTAACGCTTGAACAGATCCGTGCTGGGACAAAATATCTCAAATACGACCCTATCACGCAGAGCGAAGCTGTAACCTATGTGCAGGAGGCACTTTCCGCCCGTGGGTATGATGTGGGCAAAATCGATGGTGTTTATGGCAGTGCTACACGGTATGCAGTAAAAACTTTGCAGCGGGACTTTTCTTTGCAGGATGATGGGATTATAGGCGTACAGGTCATGGCAGTGCTGGATGACCCGTCCTATGGTATAGGCACAAACGCCACCACCTATGTGCGCAACGACAGTGCTGCACCTTCCGAGCCTATAGAGCAAATCCAGCGCAGGCTGTGGGCGTATGATAACACGCTTACGATTGATGGCGTATTCGGCCTTGCTACCGAAAATGCGGTAAAAGCTTTTCAGACTCGAAACAGCCTTACTTCGACCGGAGCGGTTGACCCCACGACATGGCGAAAAATGTTTCCGCTGCTTCGTTCCGGAAGTACGATGGAGGAAGCTGTACGGGCGCTCCAGGCGCTGCTTACCTATCAGAACTTTGTTACTGCTGTTGATGGAAATTTTGGTTCTGCTACTAAAAATGCGGTACGTAGCTATCAGACCATGCGCGGTCTGGATGCGGATGGCATTGTTGGACCGAAAACCTGGTCCTCCATGGCGCTTGATACGCCTATTGAAGGTGCTGGTGGAGCTGGCACAGGCGAGACTGCCCCGTTGACAGGTTTCCCCAAGTATAAAGCCTCTGACTTTATCGAATTCCTCAAGTCTCGCGTTGGCTGTGGCTATACGCTCGGTACTTATGGGCAGAAATGCACGCAGGAGCTACTTGAGCGGCGCGCGCGCCATGATACAGATAGCCCTACTAATTACTATTTGGTGGATTGCGCCCGATGGTTGGGATACTATGTGGCGGACTGCTCGGGTTTGGTGGAATGGTTTCTTTTGAAGCAGGGCATTCAGCAAAACTGTGATACTAATGCTTCCGGAATGTATAACAGGTGGAGCATCGAAAAATCCAACGATATGGACAGCATGCCCATGATTCCGGGCGTCGCAGTTTTTAAGCGCGGTGCAAGCGGTATTCATCATATCGGTATCTATGTTGGTAATGATCGTGTAATCGAGGCTAAGGGTGCAGCCTACGGTATATTAGTCACGCAGTTTTCTGCTGACCCGAAATGGAACTGCTGGGGCATCTTCGACTGGCTGGTGCTGGATGTGGATGAGAACCCTAACGCCACGCCTTTGCCCGTCATGGCCATAGCAGCGCAGCTTTCCGGCTATCCCAGCCTGAATAGCAGTACAACAGAAGGTGTTACCCATAACCGCACCCCTGTAGGTTCAATCTACAAGGAGGGCTCTAAGGGTGACGATGTCGTTCAGATTCAGCGTCGCTTGTGGGCATATGACAATACTATTACCGTTGACGGCAACTTCGGCCCCGCAACAAAAGCAGCAGTGCAGGCGTTCCAGACCCGCCATAGCCTTACGGTTGATGGCATCGTCGGTACAAATACATGGAACAAACTGTTCCCGCTGACCACTACGACCAGCGCCAATCACGCTGAAACCATTGCGGCTATTAAGGCATTGTTGGTATTTAGAGGTTATACCGTCAGCAGCAATATTTCCACTTTCAACACAGAGCTATCCAATATCGTCAAGAGCTTCCAGACCGCAGTTGGCATCACTTCCGATGGTAAGGTGGGAGAACTGACCTGGGTAGCATTGACGAGTGACGAAGCTGTTAGAAAACCCAATAATGCGGGAGTTACTTTCGCTGATATGTTGGATGGGACTAAGCATTTGGAGTATGATCCAGACACCATTTCAGATGGAGCCGCTGAGGTGCAACTTATTCTGCGTCGCCTGGGATACACGGTGGCAAAAACGAAGAAATATGATGCAGCCACGCTTCAAGCATATAGATCATATGCTGAAAGCCGAAATCCGCAAGCAGTGATGCTATTGACAACTTCAAACACGGGCTTAGTATTAGGACAAGATGAAGCAATAGACCTTGCCGATACTGGCGGACACCCTTCGGCTGAATATGGCTATCCCTATCCAACAGTTGAGAACATAAGAACACTTTACATCAGTATAGGACGTGATTATAAAGGGGGATGTGAAGCCGTTGCATGCATTCAACTACTAGCCGCAATGGCACTAAAAAACTTATATAATATCAACGAGTACTCCAAGATATCCACAGAGTATAATGATGGAGCCGAAGCAGTCATTGAAATGTTGCTATTGAAGCTTGTACAGAACCCCACAGTTCTTTACAATTTTCAAACTAGGAGCTACTATTCAGCTTCAGATATATTGGCACATAAAAACGCTTTCAATACCCAGAGACGAATTACTCGTGGTTTGTTCAACTTGTTTGAAAGTGCTATGCGTCAGACACTCGTCGCTAGCTCTACTGATTATGACTACCTGATACCTGATATTTTCCCTGATCTGTATAAACTGGGGTATGGACGCTGGGAAAACTTTGGGGAGATCAGATACATGGCTAGAACAGCACTTATGGTTTTTGCTTTCCAGCGACAATTTGATTTAGATTCGGTCGATGGCTATGCCGGACCGAATACGCAGGATACATTACATGATTATGCTAACAATGCACTCCTGTTGAGCAATACTATTCGTGATGGAATAGCATGTTATGCACATACACTTAAACTGAATAAAGAAGTCAGTGACCGTTCGATTGCAGCTCGCTTGATTTACTCTGAATTCGCCCGACAAAATGAAGAACAGGGGCGTAAGGCTATAGCAAAGCTTCTCTATAACCGTTACATATCCCAGCACCTAGGGGATACTACGATTAGGCAAATTATGACACATAATTCTCAATTTGGAGGTGTTGACAAAGCTGATATAAATGCATCGTTGCCGGTTTTGTCAAGCGAAGGTAACATCGATCAAGTATGGAGCCAATGCATAGAATTAGCGGATAATCTGCTTGATGCCACCAAACCTGATGGCGGCAACTTCAGTATTGATAGCAGTCCGGCTATCGGAAAGAGAGTCTATGTCAGTACGAAACCTCGAGCCATAGAAGACTACAACTATGTTAATGGCAGTTCCACCATAACAGCTTGGGGAAAAACATATAACGATGTGATGGAGGTTGACGGAACACTGTTCTGGGGCAAATACGAATAACAAAGGCATCAATGGAGTAGGTTAAACGAACCGAACCCCAAGTAACGAACATTGAGAAAAAGCCTCCTGCTGTAGAATAATACGGCAGGAGGCTTTGCTTAGAACAAACATTCCTGAGAAGAATTACTGCCCGAGGTATTAAAGTTAGAGAAGGTAGCGCCGAAAATTTTGTGTAAAGGCAAAACCGCCAGACGATTACAGTTTAACCTGCGGGGCAAGGTATCACCTTGCCCTGTGTCGATACCGTACCACGGCGAAGCCGGAGCCGTCAAGGCAAAAAGCGCAGCGTACCTTTACGGTTCCGGATCGCCGTGGTAGTTGTCAAAGCGTCACATTGACCCGGTCGCCAAAGAAGATCATAAGCTGCATCAGGATGCTGCCCCAGTCTTTGATGGGCATCGTCCATTTATCCGTGACCTGCATGGTCACAAGATACAACTGTTTGAGCAGGGCGTCGTCGCTGACGAACGCACTCTTGGTTTTCGTGACCTTGCGCAGCTGACGGTTGAAGTTCTCGATAGCGTTGGTCGTGTAGATGATTAGCCGGATTTGTTCCGGATACTTGAACATGGTGGCAAGCTCGTCCCAATGATCCCGCCAGGATTTGATCGATGCCGGATACTTGCCGCCCCAGGCGGATTCCAGCTCGTCCAGAGCCTCCAGTGCAAGCTCCTCGGTGGGCGCCTTGTAAATGGGCTTGAGCGCTGCGGTAAAGGCTTTGACGTCTTTATACGATACATAGCGGGTAGAGCTGCGGATCTGATGGATGATGCACCGCTGGATTTCTGTCCGGGGATATGCCGCTGCAATGGCTTCCGAAAAGCCGGTCAATCCATCTACCGATACAATCAAAATGTCGTTTACACCTCGGTTTTTCAGCCCGTTCAGCACGCTCAGCCAGTATTTTGCGCTTTCCGTGGCCCCGATCCAGATGCCAAGGACATCCTTTTTCCCTTCGAGGTCGGTGCCGATTCCAATGTATACGGCTTTCTTGACAACGATCCCGTCTTCCCGCACCTTGTAATGGATGGCGTCCAGCATGACCATGGCATATACACTCTCCAGCGGCCGGTTCTGCCATTCACGAATCACCGGCAGAATCTTGTCCGTGATCTTGGATACGCGGGTCGCGTCTACCTCGATCCCGTACATCTCCTGCATGGTTCGTTCGATATCCCGTGTAGATGTTCCCTGTGAATACAGGAACAATATCTTGTCTTCGATCTCAGATACATCCATCTGATGCTTCTTTACAATCTGTGGCTCGTAATCCCCATTACGGTCTCGGGGTACCTTAAGGTCGATTTCTCCCTGACTGCTGCTGACCGTCTTCTTGTAGCTGCCGTTACGGCTATTGTCTGTCCGCTTGTTTTTGTAGTCGTAGCGGCTGTAGCCCAGTTCTTCCTCCAGTTCAGCGTCCATACATTCCTGAATCAGCCCCGCGGTTAGTTCCTTGACCAGTGCATGTACGCCGTCCATGTCCCTGATCCCGCGTTCCTCGATCAGCTGCCGCATGAGGCTCTTTTCCTTCTTTGCCATTGTTACTTCCTCCATTACCTTTTATTCTATCTGGCAATTTCGGTTTACACAATCTGGGCGGCACTTTCGAAGAGCTTGACTATTTGCTACACTACTATGTTTTCGCTTCGTGATGTTGCCTTACGGAATATCCCAATGCCTGAGAGCATCGTTAAGCGCTTCAGGTACAATGGGTTTCGTAAAATCATAAAATACGGGTGTAAAGAGCTCTGTTGTTTTCACATTGTAAATATTGTCGAAATACATATAAAATGTAGCGCAGTTGCTGTCGCTTGTTTTGAGCAGTAAATCTACATTGTCGTCCTCCGAATATTTCCCGCACTTTAGGCCATTATAAGCATAATCCTGCGCAAGAGCGCCATCGATGTTATAGCTATCCCACAACAAATGATCTCTTTCATTAAAGCCGCATCCTATTAGCATCCTGCCAACGGGTGAAACAATCGATTCAGCGTTTTTGTTTTCATTATAGTAGTTGGCTCTTTTCCATTGCATGGTGTAAAAGGGCTCCTTACTTAACACGTAAACAAATATATCTGAGGTTGGAGATGTACCCTTTACAATTCTATGGTCACGGCTTATCGTAAATTTGATTGAACTTAAACCATTTTTATCAAAAAAGCAATACAAGTAATTTTCCTGAAGTAAACTGGAAGTACGTCCAGACGACCATGCAGTCTGCACCCCAACTTTTTCATTCAACATAAGAAATGTCGCAGGATAGCATACTTGATATAACAAATAGTCATTGCCTTCTATCAGTGGTTGACCGAGAACAGCCTTGACACGATCTTTTCCCATTGCGGATTTCAGCTTATAATCTTCTTTTAAGTGGTAATAGAACCACTTCTCGATTGCATTTGCGCTAAGAGTCATATCTTGAAGCACCCATTTGTAGTCGGGTAAATCGCTTTTGTAGGCAGAGTATTCCACTTCGCCGATTTCAATGCTGGTTACACCATCTTTATTATGAATCACTGGAGCGTTTTCACGGTAGTAATCACTGGTAATTTGTTGCCATCTTTTTGATGTATCTGGAATGACCGACAGAATATCTTCATCTTCAATAAACTGCCCGGGTTGCAAAAAAAGCTGGCTGAAATCAATATAGATATAAGGAGACAGGTATTCTGTTCTCGAAACCTCCCAACTATCCAATACCCATTTTGAATTTGTCAATTCTATTGTGATATTCCCTTTTGCGCAAGTCCTATCTCTCAATTCTGTCCTATCATAGCAATAAAAATCATAGGTTGCGTAACGCACTAAATTATCTTTGTATTCTGTTCTTGTTGGTCCTGAAAAACATATATCCATATCCATACGCATACTATTAGGTGCCTGAACGTTATGCAAGCTGGTAAAAATATCATCCAGAAATCTTGTCAGCTTATCATTTTCAAGGCTGTATGTGCCTGATAAAAACAACTCATCATATATATCTGTGGGCAACATATCTTCTGGTGCATCCATTTCTATAGGAACCGGCGCAGAGCTGTTCTGTATTTGTGTGTTAGGGCTGCATCCACAAATAAGTAAGGTTGCCATAGCAAACATAATAATTTGTTTTTTCATAAGTACCTCCTTGATTATTTCTTCCAGTATATTATAAGGATTATCATAATTCATGATTAATATAGCAAACGTATAAAATCATCATTAACGCCCTTCTATAAGAACCTTCAAACTAACCTTACATTGCTTATGCATCTAAGTTGTATCAAAATACTTTTCTAATTACAGTGATGTTCGTACAAAACGAACAGGTGATTTCTCCAGACTATATGCAACCAAAATGGCTGCGCCAAGCTCGACGCAGCACAAAATATGTAAATCTTCCGGCCCCACCCCTACCGTTTATATGAAGATAGTTACCCATCGGGCTTTACATAAGTAGTACCCGATACCAAACACTATTTACTTTTTCTTTTTGCTCTTTAGTTTGCTTTCGTGAATCCCTAACTGCGCTTGTTTATAGAGTTGATTCCCCAACACCGCGATTCCGCAGGCAAGAACGCCTTGTATCGTTGAGCTTACACTCCAGCCAAGTAAAATATTGGCGGCAAGCAGGGAAATAAGCAACAATATCCACGGTATGCACCAATCGACAATCTTAGGCGTTGCCTTAAGAAATATACCGATTACATAGAGCGCTACGGCAAGAGGGATCAATGCTTCGTCAATTTGAGCGGTGATTTCAAAATCCATCACTTCACCTCTTTCGTTTCGGATTGGGATAACGATTCAATTTGGTTCAGGCACGCAACGATACGATCAACAGCCTTGGATTGAATGCGTTTTAAGGTGCGCTCAGAGCGTCCATTCATTACACCCCACATTTTCTCGTGTTCCACGATTGTCTTTGCCCAGTCTAACCCTTGAATCAGGTGCGTCGTCACAAGAAATCGCTCCTCTGTAGGCAGGATTTGCAACCAACTCTCCACGGCTCTTTTTTGGTCGTTCAATGCCTGCCGCTGCATTTCCAGTGTATGAATATTATATTGGCAGCGGGCTGACTCCGCTTGTTTCAGAGTGTTTTCAATAATCGCGATTTTTGCGCACGTTTGACGGTGATTTCTCAGTTCGTTCATCACATCTGCGGTTGACCACATATTATTTCCTCCTTTTTTCAATCATAGCAATAGGCAACAAGCAAGAACAGTGACAGTTCGGTTCCATCGCCATTGCTGATTAAAAAAGGCATATTCTGTTTGGAATCAATACCGGCACTGCTCCACGACAGAGTACGGTATATCCCTTAATTATCATTGTCAGATCATAGACGTCGCCTCCTTTTATTCATCTAATTAATGCGCCGCATGCGAAATATTGCGTTTTGTATACGCATTGTACATCGTTTGATAAATGGCGTTGTTCTGCCAAACTATAACCCAGGAGGTGAACGATAATGCGTGAAGAATGTGTAGAATCCAGCAAACAGCTTAAAAGCCTACGCAAAGCACATAATATAACTCAATCTGATATGGCAGCTGCGGCTGAATGCAGCTTGCGTAACTACCAGAATTACGAATATGGCAAATCACAACCGGGATATATTATCTTGAGCCATATTGTACGTAACCTTCCGGCCGACCCGCGCGAGTTGTTTGAGAGTGGCATTTACGATGTGAACGACACGACTCGGGAGCATATTAACCGCCTGTTGGACAAATGCAACGGCGACCAACTCCGGCTAACGCTTAAACTCGTACAAGGCGTTCTCGACGAGTGGCCGGAATAAGACGAGAATAAGATGATGGTTGGGGAGCTATGGCTAAAATTTCAACTAGTGAAGAAATAGCGGAAATCTACCTAAAGAGCCAACACACATTGTTCCAATTGGCGTTGACTTATGTCGATACGCTCTACTTGGCTGAAGAATTAGTCGGTGATGCTATCGTGGCTATTCTGGAAAAGTCACCCGTTTTTGAGAGTGAAGCGTCTTGTGTGTGCTATCTCAAGCAAATTGTGCGAAACAAGGCCATAAGCCTATTACGGAAGAAATATAAGATTGAACCACAGGAAGATGAAGATATCGAAAAGCTGTTTATAAAATTTAACAACTACCAATTGCCATTTAACGAGGTTGAAGTTCAGTTACTGTTACACGAGCTATTGGCGGAATACCCCAAGGAAATCCGAGAAGCCTTTGTTGCCCATATAATCGACCAGGAAACCATACCTGTACTGGCTGCTTACTATGGCATCAAGACCGATACACTAAGAAAACAGATAGGTCGCATGAAATCGCGTATTTCGAAATCTATACCCAAGAAGGATATGAGGAATTTTTTGTTTATGCTTATGTTGCTTTCATAGTCAAAGAAAGGAAGGTGCTTTATGGGCTGGCGCAAAGCCAAGAGGTTACTCCAACGTAAACCCTATTTGCTGGATCCCTATCGATGCAGAAGTACAAACGCCGCAAAAAGAATGCTTGCTACTGAAGGAATTCCATCAGCAGAGAAGGTGTTATCTGGCGCGCGAATCAGAGCCGGCAAGAACGCATCGGAATGGGAAGCCTTTACGGGCATGCCAAGCAAGAAAATGGAAAGCAAATGCAAGCAGGCTACGCCAGTTCGCTTTGGCAAACTGTTTATGCTGTCCCGTCGTGCGGTAATCGCTATATCTATTTTGATAGTTCTTATGACATTCATAGCTTGTACACCTACAGGGCGTGCTTGGGCTGTTGCTGCGTATAACGCTATCGTTGAGGTGATAGATGGTATTCTTTATGTGCGCGCGGAGAAAAGGGATGGATTGATATCAAATGAACCTGCTGTACCGTCTGTTGAGGAATCAGTTATCGGCTATGGCTCCATTAATGAAGCATTAGAACAGATTGATGCCCCCATACTTTATATGCCTGCGGATATCGCATCACCCGATAGCCTTCAACTGATATCGAATCCTTTAGAGGGCGCATATTTTGAAAGCACCTATTCTCTTGATGACAATGTGAAAATAACGATCAAACAGGATTGGGGCAATCGCTTGGAAGATAGCATTATATTGGATGATTCAAAGCAATATACTCAAATTCTATTGAGTAACGGAATGACCGTGGATGGGGTTTATTCAAGTGATGATTTCATTTTTATAGGCACAGCCATAAGTTTATAGGCACAGCCATAAGCGAAGGTACTGTAATTCATATTTTTGCTGCCAATGTCCAAAACATTGTTTTAATTCAAAAAATCCTGTCCACACTTATACTGGGATAAACCTACAAAATGGGGCCGCTTCACTTGGAAGCGGCCCCATAAAAGACTCAATAATTAAACCTTTACATCGTAGAGATATGGAACAGTTCCATCTGCATTATGTGTTGTGCCTCGCACCTCAACTTTATATATTCCGCTTTCAGTAATGGTAATATATTTACCAGTAGAGACGGTAGATGTATTTCCAGTTTTACTAACGGAATCAATATAATCCCAATCGTTTCCGTTTTGTTTATACAACGTGACAGTAACAGTTTTGTTTTCAGCAACGCCAGATGCTTTTCCATGTATATAATGCGACCCTACGGACGTGACATATGCTAGACCACCGCTAAGCGACAGTGATCCGTAAGGTTGCATTGCGTTATCCGATGATTGCGCTGCCGCCGGAACTGTGAACAATAAAATCGTACACATTGTCAAAATTAGGGAAATGGTTTTCTTCATAGGTAAATACCTCCTAAATTGTACGCACCTAAGTACGGTTAATCTCTTATACGCATAACCCATACCCTAAAGGGACATCAAAAGACAAAAATCTAAAAAAATTATTATTAGCTCCAGAAAAATATCTGGGGCTTTTCTTTTTGGCGCATTTAATTTTGCATTCAAGCGCTAAAAGGAGAATCTATGCATTTCTTTCTTGCCACTATTCATGTTGCCCCGCTCAATTTAATGACCAAGCTGACAATATCGTTTCAATATATTTTCATCAAAATCTCAACACAAATGCTCTTTGGATCAAAAAGCCAAAGAGCATTTGTATTTGGGGCAAAGATACCATATTCCCCTATAGCTGACGCTAATGTAATGCGTTGGGAAACGTATATATCGCGCTACCCCTGACCCCCGGATTTCTGATTCCAATAAAAAATCAGCAATTCGGAGGTTAGAAAAATGGCGAAAATTACAACTGTATACATGACGATCAAGGGCGAAATGCAGCCCTTTTCCATGAAAGAATACCTTGCCATGCGGGAGGATGACGCCCGTATTCGCGGTTTGAAGTTCATTCCCATCGACAGTCGGATGTATGAGGCCACGCCTGAGCAGTTCAAGGAGTGGCAAAAAGAGCGTGACGAGCGCAGGAATGAGAAAAAACGCCAGAAGAAAGCCAATACGCCTAAATATAAACTCACATATCAGAGTGTTCCCGATACGGACGAGGATATATTTGAAACTCTCGTTATTGACGACGCTTGTGATGTTGAGGAAACGGCATTGGATAATCTCATGGGCGAATTATTGCGCTTGTCCATAGCCCAACTCGCACCTTCTGAGCAAGAACTCATTACGGCGCTGTTCTACGATGGGATGACTGAGCGAGAATATGCCATAAAGTCAGGCATTCCGCAGAAAACCATCAATGACAGGAAACGGCGCATCCTGCTCAAGCTAAAAAAAATCATAGAAACTAAAAAATAAATCCGCTCAAATTCACGAATTTTACCCCGGACAAGGAGTAGAGGGAAAAACAAAGGCCCTCCTGCTCCTTGAAAACCGAATAAACAGCACCACAGGGACCCACTCTCCGGCGAGCGCCGGGCGGCAGCGCCAAGACTTCCCATCCGGGGGACGAGCGATACCGTGCCGACCCGGAGTGCGACCGACCTCGCGCCGCCATGACCCGGAAAGTTGGATAATGATAATCCTGTTGGCCCCCATGTAAGCGGGGCGCGCCCCGTCCGGGTTGCAAGCCATAAAGACCCGGATGAGTACGCGAGAGCGGCCACCCGTCACGGCCGGCCTGTGGTGCCTCCCTTGCCGGGGGTGCGTGGCAAATACGGCTAAGACAGGATTCAGCGCGGCGGGTTACGCCCGTCGCGCTGTTTCTGCTGCCTTGAATTTGAAAAACACAGAAGAAAGCGAGAAAAACATAATGAAATTATCAAACATGACCACGTTGGAAAAAGCTCACGCTGAAATAGACCGTATTTACTTTGACATATTCCCCAAGCACGGCATGGAAGTACGCGACGGACAAATCGCACTGTGCCACAACATGCTCAACGCTTTTGCGGACAAGCGCATTTCACTCTGCCATGCCGGGGTAGGCGTAGGCAAGACCTCGGCATATATCGTCGCTGCGGTCGTTTGGAACAAATACCGCCCTTGCGATGCAAGCGAACATTTCTCCCCCTTTGTGATCGCCACCAGCAGCATTGCTCTGCAAAACGCCATACTGGAGGACTATATCCCCCAACTTTCCGATATACTGTGCGGCGAAGGTGTGATCGACGAGCCGTTTGAAGGAATCCTCCGTAAAGGCAAGGGCAACTATGTCTGCCCCATGCGGCTGGCAAGGCGCATCGAGAACATAAACCCGGATAAGCGGAACAAGGAAAAGCTGAAGGCTCTTCTTGCCCTGAGGCTCAATATGGACTTGGGCAAAGCGCCGCGCTTATCCAAATATGATAAGGTGCGGGTAGCCATTCCCGATACCTGTCCCCGAAAATGTAAGGACGCTGACGACTGCGCGTTCATTCACATGCTTACGGCGCAGCAACATAGCACGGTGCTGTTTCAAGTGTGCAACCATAACTATTTCCTTGCCGATGCTCTTAACCGCATGCGCGGCTACGCTCCGTTACTGCCCGCATATCGCGGCGTGGTCATCGACGAAGCGCACAAACTTGCTGCGGCGGCGCGGGAGATGTGTGAATATCGGTTCGACAAGGGCGATGTGGGGGATTTCCTTGCGGAGCTTCGTATGCTCACCACCGCTCCCAGAAACGGCAGCCCGCTCTTTGACAGCCTGTTCGCCCAATTCGAGCAAATACCTGATTCGCAAAAGATATACTCGCCCAGCGCAGAACGCAAAGAATTGATCTGGCAATGTCTCGAGGTATTGGAGCAGGCGACCGCCATTCGCCCCAACGCCTCCGGGCTTCACAACGCGGCAAATCGCATAGGGCGGACGCTCAAGCAGTTCTACGACATGAGCGACCGCTATCTCTGTTACCTCGACTGCGACAGGGAGGGAAATCTCACATTCGTCGCAATACCAAAAAGCATACGGACCCAACTGCGCACCTTGCTTTGGGACAACAAGGATGCCGGCATGATCCTCACCTCCGGCACGCTGGCTATCAACAAGAACTTCCGCTTCATACGGCGGCAGATGGGGCTCAACCATATCGACCGGGTGATCGATGAATCCGTCATTCATTCCCCATTTGATTATCAGAACAACTGCCTCCTGTATCTGCCGGAACACATGCCCGGCGTAAAGGACGCGGACGCATACCGTGCCGCCGCCTTTGACGAAATCACCAAGCTTATCAATGCCACTCATGGTCACACGCTCATTCTGTTTACCTCCTACGATGATATGTCGGAAACCTATCAGATGCTCAAAGAGCAGGATACGCCCTATCCACTGTTCGCTCTCAACCGCAAGGACGAGCAATGCCTCACAGCTTTCCGCCGTTCAGGTAACGGCGTGCTGCTGGCCTGCGGCCGTGCATGGGAGGGTTTGGATTTCCCTGGCGATATCGTGTCCTCTCTCATCCTGTACAAGCTGCCCTTCCCACAAAAAACGCTGCTCAGTGAAGCGCAGAAAAGCCAGTACATGAGCCTGCGTGATTTTATTGGCGCTGTGGTCGTGCCGCAAATGCAGATCAGCGTCATGCAGGGCATTGGGCGCGGGATACGCCTTGAAAGCGATACCTGCGTTATCTCGATACTGGACCGTAGAGCAACGCCTGAGAGCAAATACCAGCGCCCGGTGATGGAAGTGCTTCCGTACATGCCCACTACGCACAGCATAGACGAGGTCATAGGATTTATTGCGGCGAAGAAGCAGCCCGGATACTTTGAAAGCGGGGTGACGGCGGATGGAACAGCCGATGCTCAATGAGCTTCATTACCGCATAGCGGCGGGGTATATTCGCAAGCTCCTCGTAGATGGATTGTTGACCGAAGCCGAATACCGCACAGCCGAAAACAGGCTGGCGGAGCGCTATAACCCGCTGCGAAGGCTTGAATAAAGCCTTCGCAGTGTGCATGAATTGCCGTGGATATTGGGGTAACGTTGTGGTATCGTGTGTTGCTAATAAGAGCGGGAAGGAGTGAGATAGATGCCCGAAATACGCTATATACCAGCGGTTGGCGCTCCAGAAAACGCCAAGCTGCCCGTTGCGGCGTACTGCCGCGTGAGTTCGGACTCAGACGACCAGCTCAACTCCCTTTCCGCACAGGTGCGGGAATACACAAAGCAGATCACAGCCGAGCCCGATTGGGAGTTTGCCGGGATCTATGCCGACGAGGGCATCACCGGCACAAGTACCAAGAAGCGCAATGAGTTCAAGCGCCTCATGCGGGATTGCGAAGCCGGGAAGGTCAAGCGCGTGCTCGTGAAATCCGTGTCCCGCTTCGCTCGCAATACAACCGACTGCCTGCAATACCTTCGCCAGCTTTCCGCGCTCGGCGTGACTGTGTACTTCGAGAAAGAGGGCATAGACACAGCCAAGATGTCCAGCGATGTTATATTGACTATGACCGGCGCTTTCGCGCAGGAGGAATCCAACGCCCTTTCTACCAATATGCGGTGGAGCTATCAGAAGCGGATGCAGGCGGGAATGTTTGTTGGAAATATCGCACCATATGGCTACGATTGGAAAAACGGAACGCTGATAATTAACGAAGCCGAGGCACGAATTGTGCGATGGATATTTCATAGTTATTTGGATGGATTAAACCGGGCTGAAATTGCAGCCCAGCTTAACGCCATGCAAAATGAGCCGAGCAATCGGCCTATATGGTATAAGACTACCGTTAACTACATTTTAGCTAACGAACGTTATATCGGAGATGCCTTACTCCAAAAGAAGTACACTGTTCAGGGAACAATAGGCCTGGAAAAACGCAATCATGGCGAGATGCCACAATACTACGTCGAAGATACTCATCCAGCAATTATAAGCGAGGATACTTTTAGACGCGCACAAGCAATGCGCATCAGGCAGACTACATATTTAGGCCCACACATTGGTTCACACATTTTCCAAAAGCGAATACGCTGTGCCGAATGCGGTAGGACGTTAAGACGGAAGCCACGAAAAAGCGGCTTAGTAAGTTGGGTGTGCCTCTCGCACGACGAGAATAAAGCTCTATGCCCTACACCTCCAATATTTGAGAGCAATATCGAAAAGGCTGCCATTATGATGTATCGCATACTTCGATTTGGCATAAAAGACATCCTCCATCCCATGCTTTATCAACTTGAACAGCTTCAAGGTAGAACAGTTTCCGACAGTACTGCCATCAATGAGCTAAATCAGAGCATTGCAAGCCTGTCGGAACAGCGGCACATGCTCAACCGCCTGCTCTCCAAAGGATTTATGGAGCCGGACACCTGTCAGGCGCAAGTCAATGCTATTTCACAGCAGCTTGCCGACCTCAACCGCAGGCGGCGAAGCCTTATCGAAGCCCAAGCCGAGGATGACGCCATTGAAAACACACAACTGCTTATCGATATACTGGAGGACGCCCCCGAAAACCTCGTCTCTCTCGAAGATGGCGGGGTTTTTGATATGATCGTTGACAAGGTCATCATCGATAAGGATAAAAACATCACGTTTAGGCTGATAAATGGCTTGGAGCTTGGAGGTGACTTCGATGGCTAAAAATCGCTATCTGCCCTTTGGCTATATGATACGCAACGGCGAGATCGTCATTAATGAGCAGGAGGCCGCGCTCGTCCGTACCGCCTTTGAGAAATATATGACAGGCGCATCCTACGCCGCTGTTGCGGAAACGCTCCAAGCCACGGGCATACGTTATCATTCGGATACGCCTTTGTGGAACAAGCACATGGTCAAGAGGATGCTGGAAAACAGCCGGTATGCAGGAACAGACGATTGTCCCCGCATAATCGAGCAAACCTTGTTCGACAGCGTTGCTTCGCTGCGCGAGAGCAGGAGCATAGAGATCAAGCGCCGCAAACCTGCTGGGCCAATGAAAACACTCCCCGATAAGCTTCACAATCCCGTACCGAACATGAAGATAACGAGAATGCAGAATCAAATCACAAGAGAATTGAGTCAACCGATCTCGGACCCGCAACGTGTGCGGGATATGATATTCAGGTTGGCGCAAGAACGGTTTAAAGCCTGTGTGGAGGCGCAAAACCAAATAGAGAGTAATCAAGCGAGCGGTGTTGCCGCTCGTTTTGATATATGAATGAAAGCGAGAAAAGAAGAATGAACGAACCAAACACGCCATTCAAAAGCAAGTACAGAGTTGCCGCTTATTTGCGGCTCGGTTCCCATTGCCAAGACGCCGATATGTTCCGCACCATTCAAGAAGAACGCCTTCGTAGCTTTATTAGCCAACACGACGAATGGAAGTTGGAAGCCGCATTCTCGGACATTGGCTTTACGGAGAAGGAGGAAAGGCCGGGGTTGCACGCCCTAATCAATGGCTGCGATGAAGGACGCTACGACATAGTGCTGGTCGCATCAATTTCAAGCCTTTCGAGAGACCGTAGGCGGTTTTTAAGACTGGCTAAGCATATCACCCGCAACGGGCGGCGACTCGTATTTCTGAAAGAAGGATATGCGCTCGACACGGAATCCATAGAAACGCAACTCCAACTCCTGCGCGCCATTGAAAGAAGTGTGCGCCATGCCTGAAACGCCAGCCAAAACCGTAACGGTCATACCTGCAACTATAACCGGCCCGCAGGTTAAGCGCAGGAGCGACCTGCTTCGAGTGGCCGCCTATTGCCGGGTAAGTACCGATGATAAAGAACAGCTTACCAGCTATCGCAACCAAATCGACTTCTATACGCAAAAGATAAGCTCTAATCCTGAATGGACGATGGCTGGCATTTATGCTGACGAGGGAATCACCGGCACTATCGCCAGGAAGCGTAAGGAGTTCAACAAGCTCATGGCCGCCTGCAGGCGCGGGCGTGTAGACCTTATACTTACGAAATCCGTGTCACGTTTTGCCCGCAACACGCTGGACTGCCTGACTTATGTGCGTATGCTCAAGGAATTGGGGATAGGTGTACTGTTTGAGAAGGAAAACATAAACACCCTTAAAGACTCGAATGAAACCATTCTGACACTTTGCAGCGCCCTCGCCCAATCCGAAAGCGAATCCATGAGCGGCAATATCACGTGGAGCAAGCGTAAAGCCTTCCGCGATGGCAAGGTGACGTTTCAATACAATAGAACGCTTGGCTATCGGCGTGGTGCGGATGGCAAACCAGAGATCATTCCCGAGGATGCAAGGGTGATACGCCGAATCTTTTGCTCCTATCTTGCCGGAGGAAGTCTGGGGCGTATATGCAAGGAGTTGATGGAAGCGGGAATCAAAAACTCCACCGGCGGAGATGAATGGAAAGCGTCCACGCTATTGTATCTCCTCCAAAACGAGAAATACTGCGGCGACGCACTCCTGCAGAAAACCTTCGTCAGCGACTGCATCAGCAAAAAAGTCAAGAAAAACAACGGCGAGCTTCCGCAAGTCTATGTTAAGGATAATCACCCCGCTATCGTGTCACGCGAACTATTCAACTGGGTGCAGGAGGAAATAGCCCGCAGGCGAAGCAGGCCCAAGGCAACCACAAAACCCTCCAAGACAAACCTCGGAAAGTTCTCAAGCCAATACGCTTTGAGCGAGCTCCTCTGCTGCGGCGAATGCGGCACTCCATACCGCCGTGTCACCTGGACCTCATGTGACCGCAAGCGCATCGTATGGCGTTGCATATCACGGCTTGAGTCCGGGAAGAAAATCTGCAAAAGCTCGCCCACCATACCCGAACCCGTACTGCATGATGCGATACTGCGAGGGATGCGGCTGCTGCTTGATAATAAAGCCGAGCTCCTCGCCAGCATACGGGATGCGCTCAACGCCGCGCTCGCATCCTCCGCGGAGGGCGATGCGCCGAGCATACAGCGCAGGATAGAAGAAAAGAACGCAGCTATGATGAAACTGGTGCAATTCGCTGTAGAAAGCGGCGCCACCGAAGATTACTTCGACGCAAAGTTTGCGGAGCTGGCTGCTGAAATAGCCGCTCTGCATGCCCAAGCCGAAAAGCTGGAACAATCGGATGTAACGCGAGATACACTGCAAACACGGTTCGACGAGATGATGAAAAGGCTCGAATCTGAAGAACCCGACCTTGAAACTTACAACGACGACCTGGTGAGGTACTACATCGAGAGCATAACGGTCATGTCGAAAACACAGATCAACATACGCTTCAAAATGGGCATAGAAATTGCTGAAGAATTGAAGTATGAGGAATAACCGCACAGCCTGCGCTGCCATGAGCGGCGTGGACTTTTTTATTGAACGACATCGAAATCTGAACCCCTCGGTTCAAATTCGGCCGCCATTCTTTATATAAAATCGAGCATTTCCGTCTGTTTTCTTCTTCCACTTTATTTGGTGTTTCATATTTCAGGATTTGACGTCAATACTCTTTTATATTCAGAACGTATATCCTTTGTTAGAATGCACCTCCTACACATCAACCAGGCAAATCTGCTGTGGCTTGCTAGATTGTCTTGTTTTATCGACAAACATTTATATGCGACTTAATCAGACAAAGGCATTATGTTATAATAAACAAAATAAGCAAGCACAGTAATACAAAATAAAAATCCGCATAAAAGAGCGAGGCACAATGAATACAGCAGGCATGGAAATCCTACGATGTAAAAACTGCGGCGGGGCCATGGCTCCGGATCAGGGGAAAAGCGCGTATGTATGTCCCTATTGCGCAAGCGTTTCACCGTTTACAGAAGAGAATTATTATAAACACCCTCCGATACGTTACCGCCACAGAGCGCGGCAGATCGAGGGCGGCAAGTTCAGCGTTCTGCATACACAGCCCCTTGTGAGAGTGGAAAACGGAGAGATCGGATGGCTGCGGCGCGCCAACCGACTCATGACGATCGATGAAAAGCTGGAAGCTTGGGGTGCCATTGCAGAATATGCGGATATAGCTGAGGTTTTCTTTGCCTGCTGCAATTGTGGGGGAGAGGTTACGGGCGAAGAAATCCAGAACATGTTTTTGTGCCCATACTGCGGAAGCAGGATTGCAAAAAGTGAGGCCATTGTTCCAGGCACATATAAAAAAAGATATATTTTAGGGTGAAACGGAGTAAAAAAACTTACCGGGCAGAGCCGTGCCTTTTGCGATTGGTAAAGAGAATGCAATGTCAGCCGTGAGTGCGCTCATTCGGGAGACTGAAAAACTCGCCGGGATTGAGAAACTGGAGATTTATGTGAATAACGCACTCCATACGGCTTATCTTCCTTTCTCGCTGGTGGATATTTCATGCCAGGTTGATGCCGGTCTTTTGGGAGGCAGGTATTATCAGGAATATCTCAACTGGGCCTGCCCGGAAAGTGTACTTTTTGATGTAGGGGTGATCGACCGGCTGGATCCGTGGGATTTTTTCACAGAAACGGCTTTTGATCCTGCGTTCATGGATGGAAATACACGTATTGCCGGCATGTCCAACATGGCAAGCAGAATCCATATGATTGATTTTCTTATTCAAAGGCGGATTACAGAAGATTTCGAAAAGATATCCGGCAAAAGCATGAACATCCGCCAATGGGTACATGATTATCGCCCGCACAATGCCAATGTTCTTCTGCCGGTTTTCTGGGCCGATATGAAAGAACTGTGCGGGAGATACGTCTGTGCGGCAGTAAACGGTCAAACGGGAAAAGCGGTGGTACAGGTTTTGGGGACGAAAGAAAAAGAGAATTATATTGTGGAGGGCTTTCCCGTATTTTGGAAAGAGTTTTCACAGGACAGCACCATGATCAATATCCCTGTGAAGATCAAGCCGGTGGGTTCCTCCATGAAATGGGTCAAACCTGTGTGATAAGTGAACGACGGTCGAAATCTGAAACCCTATGTTCAAGTTCGAACGTCGTTCTTTATAAAAAATCGAGCATTTATGCCTACTTTTCTTGTCGAAGCTATCGGCAGAAAACTGGATAAAAAAAGTAAAACTTATCAAAACCAAAATAAAAAGCATGGGTGAATAATTGAATATTAGTTATTTCGCATGCGAATTGTTTGGGCCAATAGTTGAACCGCAAACAAAAAATATCTATTTTGTTATGAATTGGGGTCGTAATTTGGAACAACAAAATTGGACGTTCCAGATGACGACCCTTTTTCATGCTGAAAAAGACCTAGTAATAGGCATTTTCAAATAGTCTTCTATTTTTTAAACTGGACAGCAAAATTCGTAATCCTCCCATTTTTATTTTCAAACAGAAGGAAATGACGTATCCTGAACCCTCGTGTCCAGTTTTACTGCTCAGTTTTTGCCTGTTTCAGAAAACTATCTTCCATTGTATCCGGCGTTTTGTATTGCAATGTCGAATGGGGACGTTGGCTATTATAAAACTCCATATAGTGATTGACGCTTTGAAGAAATACCGCCTGTGACTTATAGTTGTACCTATAGAGCTCTTCTTTTTTGAGAATAGCGAAAAATGACCCCATCACTGCTTTGTCGTGAGGCTTGCCGGGGCGAGACAACGATTGGATCACGTTATTATCCGCCAACAAGTTACGGAATGCTTTTGAAAGATACTGCGAACCCCTATCACTATGGAATATAAGCCCTACTGGCGGCAATCGTTGCATGTATGCTTGTTTAAATGTTAGTGTCACCAGTTGCGTACTTTGCGACTCGGATACTCTGTATGCTACGACCTTTCGAGAAAACAGATCCAATATGACGCAAATATAGTAGGTCTGTTGATGAAGCCTGAATTGCGTGATATCACTTGCCCATATCTCGTTGGGTTGCATGGGATTGAATTGCTGCTGGACAATATTCTGGCTTTCTCCTTTGCTCCACTTAATATACTCTCGTTTTGACATGGGGCTTATGCTATATAATCCCATCTCGCGATCAACTGCAAAACGAACTTTTTGCCGACATCAAACCCGCGGCTCTGAAGGACAGCTGTTATCTTCTCTGCCCCGAATAATTGGTTGCTGTCATCAAATATCTCCCGTATGATTCCACGAAAATCCTCCCGCCTTGCTGCCATCAATGTGTTCTCACCCTTGTTCCTGAAAATGTGGTTGTAAAACGTGCCGCGCGGGACATTCAGCGCATCGCAAAGCACATGAACGCTGAACTGTCCATGCAGGGCTGTCATCTCCGATAGCTTTTCCTGCAAGGGCGAAGAAACGGAGCAATTTGCCAATTTCAACACAGCGATCATGTTCTCAAGTTTCTCCGTATGTTTTCTCAGCTTGTCCAATTCTCGCAAAGTGATTAACTCATTTCCCTTTGTAAGTACCGTTCCATATGGTTTGACCCATGAGTAAAAGGTGCTTCTGGCGATTCCGGCTTCGGCGCAGATGGATGAGGCTGTGGCTCCGCTTTTGTAGTGTTCTACAAGTGTAAGCTTTTCTTCTTCAGTAAATCTCATTGGTTTGCCTCCTGAAAATGAATATTTTGGTGTTTATGGATGATCGAACTTATAGTATACTAAATACACATATTAATAAGGTGGAATATAGAATGCATGACAGAATCAACTGGCGTAATGCAAATCAAGGGTTCTTAAGTGCAGTTTTAGTGATATTCTCGCTTTGTGTTTCGCGCATTGCTATATAAGAGTGGGGCGGCTTGTAGATGATAGCAATTATGAAAAGTCCCATAGAATGGAATATGAAATAACTCAACTGAAAAGGGGGATTTTGCAATGAATGTTCAGAATCTTCCAAAGATAGGTGATAAGCTATTTATAATGCACAGTGAGGTTATAGTAATAGAAGTGTATCCGTTATTCAAGCTTATCAAGGTACGCTACACGGAAGAAACTAAGGAATTCTACGTAGATATCTGTGCTTTGACCAACGAGCCAGACTACGCAAATTCAATCTCGCTAAGGCTATTGAGGGGGAATTGCGGTGAGTAACATCTTGAGTTTCATTGAAGGATATATGACCGGTAATGCATGGGAAGATCTTTGCGTCAAATGCTACCGCATTCGATATCAATGTGATAACTACATTGCCGTTCCTGCTGTCCAACGCGGCGATGCTGGGATTGAAGGGTTTACCAATAAGGGAATTGTTCATCAGTGCTACTGTCCTGAACGGCAATACTCAGATAATGAACTCTATGATCATCAAAGAGACAAGTTAACAGCTGACATTGAAAAACTAATGAAAAACGCCGATAGACTTCGGGCACTTGGAGTCCCCCCTGTTAAGGAATGGCATTTGAACATTCCTGAGTATAAGGATTCCCGGATTCTTATCCATGCGGAAACCAAACGGCAAGAAGTTCTCAGTGCAAAAAAGGACAAGCCTAAAGACTACGCACATATCGCAGATGACTTTCATATTGTTATTAAGATAGCAGAGGACTTTACTCCGGAAATCAGCAGGATTATCCGCACAAACTTGTCAGATATTAAACTCAATTTAGCCATTCGGCATTCTGATACGCCCGATTGGTCAAAATGTGATTCCGAAAAGGTGGCCAATATACGAAGGAAGATCAAAGCAGTGATGCTTGTCGATGACGATAATGAATCGCTGAATCAAGTTGTAGGGATATATGTAGATTGTTATATAAGTGGACTGGAAATAATGAATAATCTGCGCGTGAATTTCCCAGAAATATATGAAGACGTTTTTCAACTTGAACAGAGCTATAAACGCGAAGTATCCATAAAAACGCTTATGAACACAGACAAGAGTATGAATCGTTCGTTGTTTAGCGATATCCTTGACGATTTTCAATCCAAGCTCGAACGAGATTTTTCTCAGAGATTCACAGAAGCATCAATAGGTGAATTGAAGCAGGACTTAGTCGCAAGCTGGCTGGCTGACTGTTCAATGGAATTTAGGAGTGAATGAGCATGGATAATTCGTCTCTTCAATATACCGATATCATTTTTGATGCAAAGCCGGATGCGGTTCCATATAACTATCGTATCAGTTATAAAGTTACGCAGCTTTGCCTAATCATGCGTATTTGTGGCCGGGGGGATGTTTGCTCGCTGATAAAGCTTCATATGATTTCTTTTGCCTTAATTTCACAGGCTAATATGATTAGGCTCGTTGATTTTGCCGAAGGATCAGGCAATAAACCTATCGTTCGTTTTGATCCATCTGTTAACAGAGCCCTCACATATGCAATAGCTTATGGACTAATTGACCGACAACAAACCGCAAAATACAAATTGACAAATCGTGGTCAACGGCTTGCAGATCAGATAAAAGTTGCAGGTGATCTCATGACGGTAGAAATAAGCAGTTTAAACCTGCTAGCCAAAAAGCTGACAGAGACCAAAGTCAACGAAATAGTGGATATGTGGAGGGCAAAAGATGCTGAGGATTAACCGACTAAGGGTTGAGATTAACACAGAAAATGGCGTGTACGGAATCGATGAATCCTTTCAAAGTGGATTGGATTTTATCACTAGTCTAGAAAACACTTGCGGTAAAAGTTCCATCCTTGCTGCTATTTATTATTGCCTTGGTTTTGAGCAGATACTTGGTGGTGTAGGAGGCATTGGTAGTAAAGTCTTAACATCTGCCTTCAAAACAGCCATTGAGGATAACGGTAAGCCTTGGACGGTTACTGAGTCTGGGGCATACCTTGAAATCAGTAATGGTAACGAAACTCGAACGATTTACAGAAGCATAAAATCAGAGAGTAAAGACGACCGCCTTATGACCGTTTATTACGGGGATTTCAATTCAATAAGCGATCACAGGACGATATCCGAAGATTTTTATGTTAATATCCAGAATGCAGCAACAAGCGAAAAAGGATTTCATATGTTCCTTGAAGAGTTTCTTCACATGGATCTTCCAATGGTTCGCACGTCAGATGGCAACGAACGAAAGCTATACCTTCAATTAATCTTTGCATCCATGTTCATCGAGCAAAAACATGGCTGGTCCGACATCCTTTCTGGGATGCCTGTTTTTGGAATCCGTGAATCAAAGAAACGGATTGTGGAATTCATATTAGGGTTGGACACCTTAAAAAATGAAAAGGAACGAGATCGACTTAACACTGTTAAAACACAACTCGAGCAAAAGTGGGGACAATTGATTTATGACATGGAGCAATCCGCATATTCGAAGTCCTGTGAAATATTGAACCTTCCAATGCACCCGCGAGTTTTATCAGATGTTGATTATTCAAGGATAGTTGTTTCTGTTGCCGGGTCATCCTCCATTACAGATGAGATACAAAAGTTGACTGCTGAATACGATGGGCTGCGTCAGTTGAAGCCTCGCGTTCATGATAATTTTGAAGCACTAAGCAGTGAACTTTCCGCGGCACAGACTCAAATACTTGCTTTTGAAAGTCGTCTTGAAGACATATATAGAAGTTTGGCAGGCCATAACGAGGCGATTGAGCGCTTGAATGCCGATTTGGAAATTGTAGATTCAGATATACGGAATAACAATGACGCCGCACGGCTTCAAAAATTTGGCTCAGAAGCAACAGCTGGTGATATTTCAACGGACGTATGTCCTGTTTGCAAGCAGCACATTCAAGATAATCTGCTCAATACAGAAGTTGTAAGTGGCTTTATGGGCATTGAGGACAGTATCAGGCATCTCAAGGAACAAAAAAAGATGTTAGAATTCACGCTGGGAAGTCGCAGAGAGTCTCGCGATAGGTTGAACAGGGAAAAAGAAGACCTTGAAACTCGGCTGCAAACACTTCGGCGTTTGGCACAAACTCTGCGTTCGGATCTTTTTACCACCACCGATACAGAAGCATCAGAAGCTATTATGCTTAAGCGGATTGAGATTACCAACCGCATTGAGCAGCTGTCAAAGTTAGAAAGCACAATTGCTACGTTGACCGAACAATTAAGGGAATTATCTCAGGAATGGAACACATATCTTGAGCAAAAGGGGAAACTACCGAAAAAAGTTATTTCCGAGCTGGATATTGAGAAAATTACCTTACTAAAAAGGAGGTTTGTTGACAATCTCAAGCGGTATCATTACAGTAGCTTGCCTAGCTTTGAAGGAATTGATATTTCCATTGAATCGTCACTTCTTCCAACCATAGATGGCTTCGATATGAAGTTTGACTCGTCTGCCAGCGATGGTATTCGTGTAATTTGGGCTTTCACGATGGCTTTACTCCAAGTTTCCATCGAAAAAGGCGGTAACCATCCTAGTGTAATAATCTTTGATGAACCCGGACAACAAAGCATTGTACCAGACGATATGAAAAGCTTTATTGATTCTGTTGTTGAACTTGAGAAATCAGTTCAAATTATCGTTGCCATTACTCTAAATAGTCAAGAACTGATTGGAATCATCAACAAGTTGGACGTTTCCATATACCATAAAATCACAATTGAGGGAAAGGCATTCAAACCTTTCGTAACGCCAAAGGTCGAATATCAGAACACAGAGTCTGACGAACAATCGTAATTCAAACCTACTAGTCCAAAGGTGGATCCGCTTTCCTGCACAGGGATTAGCAATGAAACTACGTCTGACAATTTATGATGTCAAACCAAATAGCTATTTCACTAAGGTTTACCAAAATGAAAAGGTAGCAGTCATGTGGTTTTTTCTTTTGTATTCTTCAATATCCGCTTCAAAATGGGTATAGAGATTGCTGAAGAATTGAAATTTAAGGAATAGCTTCACAACCTGCACTTCCACGAGCGGCGCGGGCTTTTTGTCCGCTGCTCTAAACCGGCTATTTGCCTAGCTTTTTTAACGAAGCTCCCAAATATCTATTTTGTTAAAACAGCACACTCGGAAAAGTCCCGTAGATCGGGACTTTTTCCGTTTTGGAAAATATGAGAACGAGGGGTTTTTGAGTCGATTTTGACCACAGTTCATCATTGAGTTCATCATGGGATGATGAACGAGGGTTGAAGGAGCGGTCTGAGGACAGCATAAAGAAAAAAAGAGAGCAGGAGTTCATCATTCGGAAAATCCCCAAATGATGAACTCCCGCTCCGAAAATGCGGGGTAGACACACCAGCAAGTGCTGAGGGTGTGGAAGGGGCATCGCCCTCTCACGCCCCCAAATGCTTATTCAGCGCATCCACCGCAGCCTGCTCCTTCCCCTCCGACAGATGGGTATAGATTTTCAGCGTGACCTGGATATCGCTGTGGCCCAGAAACTTCTGTGCCGACTTTACATTCACCCCGGCATCGTATAGCGTGCTGGCCATCGTATGCCTCAACTGGTGGGCGCTGAATTCCTTGAGCGCCTGCACCTTCGGCCTGCTCCGGCTTGCGTCCCGTCCCCCGGCCTTGAGATTGAGGTAATGCAGGTAGCTGTTCCAAGCTACATTGTAGGCCGTATGGGTCATAATCTCGCCCTTCACCGAGGGGCAGACATATTCCGAATCCGCCCCATCCTTTGCCTTTTGAAGCAGAGGGACGATTTTCTTTGGGATCGGAACCGTCCGGTTTCCCGCTTTCGTCTTCGGTGTTTTTATTGATACTGAGTTGTTGTGGAACGCCACGGCCTTGTTCACCATAAGCCTCTCGGTTTTTAAATCGACATCTTCCCATTTCAGGGCAAGCAGCTCGCCTTACGGATACCCGTATAGAGCATCACCAGCGCTGGGATGCCCATGCGATGGCCTTCGCAGGTATCGAAGATCAGCTTGCGGGTAGCCTCATCGATAGGCTCCCGCTCCTCGGCCTCGGTCTTGGGAACCGTCACCTTGGCGAATACATTTCGGTGGATCAGGTCATTTTCCGCCGCAGCTTCATATTGCCGATGCTGGGATTGAGGTGTTTTTCAAGGACGGATTCGTAGTGGCGGTAGGAACCCCCGGATAATCTACACTTATACTACTGCGTCAGCCAAAGATTCCCCATCTCGGAAAAGGTCATATCCATGTTCGCCACGTCCATACCCTGCTCCTGTTGTCGCTTGAACTCCGCCACCAGAGCATCCACCTCCTTCAACGTGGTGGCAGTGAAGAACTTGCGGATGGGCTTTCCGTCTCCGTCCACGCCGATTTTCACAGACCGCTGGTAGCGGCCGTTCTTCTGCTTTTTTGCGGTTGCCATGCGAATTTCCCTCCGTTTCTCGTTAGGTTTGGTGTGTGATGTTAACTCTGGGTCTGCCGCAAGTCAAGTCTTGTGTGCCGTAGTTTCCGAACACATAATGGTGGCAGCAAAATCATGCCCCTCCACTATATAACGGTGGGAAAGGGCATTTGTAAACTAAACGCAACTTGCACTTGCAATTTGCGTATTTTATTGGATTTAGCATTTATATATATTCTTTGGGAAACAATATCAATAGTTTGTTTCTTAGGGGCGATAATACTGATGGACTGTATTTTAATACTAAAGGTACGCCGTCAACCTCCTCCCTCAGACTGCAACGATACCCCGGCCATGCCGGGGTATCGTCATTTTTTATATTGGCTGAGTGGTTATTACTTCATAAAGGTGCCGGCCTTCATCTCCTCGATGTAGGCGTTATACTGATC
>OLOL01000282.1_pt1 | contig 55135 bp, 22 predicted proteins | sample 1673081 | NCBI WGS metagenome assembly OLOL01 (sample SAMEA3136753, study PRJEB25190) | human gut metagenome
TATATAACGAAGCCATTGATGAGGAAAAGATATTAAATAATTATATATATAATAGTAAATTAATAAAGCAAGAATAGAAAATATTATACTAAAAAAATCGGAAAGCCTTAGGCTTTTCGATTTTTTTGTATACAGAAAATTTATAAAAAATAAAAATTAATTTGTTATAATTAATGTAAAAAATTGATTTTTTTATTTTACTATCATTAAAAAAATATATTAATTAAATAACCCAACCGCCATTTATTGAAATAATTTGTCCGGTAGTATAATCATCTTCAATTAACCATTCAACACATTTTGTTATAGACTGTGGATTCCCAATTCGTTCTAATGGAATTTCTTCTTGTATATTTTGTAGCTCTTCGCTTGTTAAATGTGCATTCATGCTAGTATTAATTATACCAGGTGCAATACTGTTTACTCGTATATTTGATGGTCCAAGCTCTTTGGCTAAGGACTTTGTCATTGCATCTAGCCCTGCTTTTGAAACAGAATAATGAGTTTCGCATGAGCTACCAACTAATCCCCATACAGATGATATGTTTATTATACAGCCATTTTTGTTGTGTATCATGCATGGTAAAGTATCTTTTATGGTATAAAATGCAGATGTTAAATTAGTTTGTAGCATATTATACCAATCTACATCTGTTATATCTGTGAATAATTTTGTTTGAGATATACCAGCATTATTTATTAGTACATCTATTTTATGATATTTATTTATGCAATAATTTATTAGTTTGGTAACTTCTGTATGAATTGACACGTCTGCTTGACAAATATCTATGTTTATATTTTCTTTGTTTAATGCATTTTGAATTGATTTTGCCTCTTTTTCAGAATTATTATAATTTAAAATTACAGTATATCCTTTGCGAGCCAGACCTTCAACTATATTTGCTCCAATTCCCTTAGAACCTCCAGTTACTAAAATTACTTTTGACATTTTTTATTCACTCCTTTTTGAATACTTTTTTCTACTATTTCTACCACGATTCAAATTTGCCCCTTTATATGTACTAGTTAAGGAATGACAATTTGGACATAATAGTATTAAATTATCTTCAATATTGTTTTTATAATTTCCATCTATATGTTCAACTTCTAATGGAATGTTATGCGTATAAGGGTTACGTTTATTCCAGCCGCATCTAGCACATTTGTTATTGTACTTTTCAAATATATAATTTTTTATATAAGATGAAAGCTGATATTCACCCCTCATACCAGTTTCTTCGTTATTTTTCCATTTTTGTATATACATTTTTTGTTGATATTCTTTTTGGCATGCAATTGAACAGTATTTTGCTCTTTTATTTATTTCTGCATTGCAATTTAAACAATTCATATAAAAATTCTCCATTAATTTTTTGTAAAACAAAAAATCAGACAAGTTTTAAACAAGCCTGATTTTAAGTATTGGAGCCACTTGTCTGAATCGAACAGACGACCTACTGATTCATACTACTATAATTTTCATTACCACAAATGTGTTTGTAGTCTGGACTTTCTCTTTACCATAGTTTACTAACTTTAGGTACACCGTATAAAGTCTCTACACTCGGATTTCTCCTAGCTCGGGATTAACATATTAAAAACTTAGTCTTCCCCGAATTAGCGGTGTCCACTTTATTCGTTTCCAAATAAAGGTGCAAGATAGTTCAAAATAGAAATAGCTTTCTATCTATCCCACAAGTCAGTTGCTCTACCAGCTGAGCTAAAGTGGCATTATTAAGTTGTGGTGACCCGTACGAGAATCGAACTCATGTCTCCGCCGTGAAAGGGCGATGTCTTAACCGCTTGACCAACGGGCCTTAAAAATAATATGAATGTTTAGGATTTTGCAATCCTAAACATTTGGTGAGCCATCGCAGACTCGAACTGCGGACAACTTGATTAAAAGTCAAGTGCTCTACCACCTGAGCTAATGACCCAAATGATTCATATTATTTTTGCTGCATTGCTGAATGCATGACTTATTATAAACTGGATTTTTGTAATTGTCAATACATTTTTTAAATTTTTTTAAAAAATTTTTTTGAATGTGTAATAATTACAAAAAATGGTGCAACTGGAGGGATTCGAACCCCCGACCTTCCGGTTCGTAGCCGAACGCTCTATCCAGCTAAGCTACAGTTGCATTTCAATAATAAGAATTTTATATCATTTATGTGTATGTGTCAATAGATAAATTAAATCTTTTGCATTTATTTGCTAAAGATTACAAAAATATTACAAAATTATATAGTAAAAAAATTTGTGAAATTTATATTAAAAAATAAATATTGCTAGGGAAATATAAAAAAAATAAATTAACATAAAATCAACAGCTGAAAATATTGTTTTTTTTTATATAATATGATAAAATAGTATACGATTTTTGGTGAAAATATGTAAAAAACTAAAAATGCTTACGGAAGATAAAGGTTAGAGGAATATCATACAATTTTTGTATGATATTTGTTTAATTATAAATGAATTTACAAAATGTAAAGGAGTAATAATTATGCAAAAAAAATGTAAGTTAGTATTAATTACTATTTTAGCAATATTTATGAGTATTGCACTTTTTAATTCGAGGGCAAGTGCTGCAAATACAACTGTAACTGTAAGTCCTTCAAAAACAACATATACAATAAATGGCTCAGAGCGTGTATACAGATATGTAGAGTCACAAGGCAATTATAATAACATTTATTGTTTTAATCATGGAGGAGTTTTAAATAGGGGGTCTTCATATACTGTTAGTTCAGATTTATATAATATGACATCTGAACAAATTAACAATGTATTTGGCTCTGTTCAAAACTATAACAAAGCTCTTTGGGTAATTGATAATATGGTTATAAACCAAAATCAGAATAAAGATGAAATTAGTGTTATGGTAAGCCAATTAAAAGAGGCTGTTCATTCAGATGTAGCCATAAATGCTGTAAAAAGCCAATATAACGTTGCTAATGTTACATATGGTGATTTAGATAATGTAATAAATCATGTTTATTCAAATGGATGGTATGATGTATTTTATTCTGTACAACAAAGTGTTATATGGAATTATACAACAAATTCACGTCAATTTAATGGTTTAACTAAATTAAATGGTGGATATGACTTACAAGGGAAATATTATATGTGGTTATATACAGCATTAAATGCTGTTGCAAATACAAAGGGAGAATATAATTCACCAAATAAAAGTAATAGTGTTGTATCTACAATAAACAATTTAACTATGGATTCTAAATCTGCAACTATAGATACTAATAATAGAAAAATAGGACCTTTTATAATTAATGGTTATAATAAAGAAATTATGACTCAAAAAGAATATACAATTAAAATTAATGGTACAACATTAAAATCATCAGATTATACAACTTCATTTGATGGAAAAAATTTGTATATAACTGTAAAAAATAATTCATATAATTTAGATTCTGCTAAAGTTGATGTTAGTATGAATATTACAGCAACGACAACATCTGGAACTTATTTATATAAAAAATATTCGCAAGATATTATTTCAATAGATAAAAATACAGTTCCTAAAAAATTAACAGGTTCAACTGAAGATACAGAATTTGATTTAAGATTAATAAAAAATATTTCACAAGTTTGGAATGTAAATGATTCAAAAGCAAATGTTAAATTTGATTTAAATAGTGATGTTTTGAAAACTAGAAATATACAAAGAGTTTCTAGCCTAAAAAATGGAAGCACTACGGAAATTTGGAATATTAATAAATGTCCTGTAGATGTTTCAACAGGTGATATAGTAAAATATAATATCACAATAGCTAATGAGGGCTCTTTAGATGGATATGCTACTAAAGTTACAGATTATATTGCTGATGGATTAGAGCTTGTAAGTAAAGATGAGTTAGTTAAATTAGGTATAGTTAACCAAAACGATGAGTATTATGGCTGGAAAAAGGAAAATTCTGAAAATGGATTTACAGCAATTTCAACAAATTATTTAGCTGACAAAAAAATAAATGCTTTTAATAAAAATACTGACACTGTAGATACAAAAGTTATTTATATTTATTGTAAAGTTACAAGCAATAATGCTGGAAATTTACTGAAAAACGTTGCTGAAATAACTGAGGAAAAGGCTACAAACTTAAATGGTAAATCTGTAACAGATAGAGATTCTACACCAGGAAACATAAAGATGTCTAATTTATCTTCTGATTGGAAAGGTAATAGTGGTAATAAAGATATACAATCTACAGATATAAATAAACAATATTCATATCCAGGAAAAGAAGATGATGATGATTTTGATACCGTTAAAGTACAAGATTTTGATTTAGCATTAACAAAACAAATTGCTTCAATAGAATATTCAAATGGTACAAAAACAGATTTAACAAGACTTATAAATATAGAAAAAACAAAATTATATAATAAAGTAACAACAACAGCTAACTATAATATGAATAAAAGTTTAGTTAATGTAAATAAAGATGCAATTGTTACTTATAAAATTACTGTATATAATGAAGGCTCAATAGATGGATATGCAAAAGAAATAACAGATTATTTACCAAGTGGATTAGAGTTTTATTCTTCAGAAGTTAATGGAACAGATTATAAATGGAATGCTGTTAAAAATTCTGATGGTACAACAACTGTAAAGACTAATTATTTAAGTGATAAATGTATTAGCTCATACAAGAAAAATTATTTAAGCTCAAACTTTGTTGAACTTAAATGTAAAGTTTCTACAGACAAGCAAAATCATGTTTTAACAAATGTATCTGAAATAACAGATTATGGATATTTGGTTGGCAATACATATGTTCAAGCCAATAAAGCAGAAGTAGATGTCGATTCAGTAGAATCTAATGTTAATTTAAATACTAATAAAGAAAGTGTTTCTGATATTATTTCTATGTATGAAAAAAGAGTAAATGATATCGGGTTTGAAAAAGAGTATATTGATAAAACTAAAACAAACTATGAAGATGATGATGATTTTGAAAATATTATAATTAGAAATAAATCATTAGATTTGGCACTAAGAAAAAGTATTTCTGCAGTAAATGGAAATACTGTAATAAATAGCTATAATTTAACGGAAAATAGATTACCAAAAGTAACTGGTGAATCAGCATTAACAGCATTATCAACAGGAAATGCTGAATATTACCATAATAAAGAAGCTATTGAAGTAAATAAAAATGATGAAATTACATACACAATAAGAGTTTATAATGAAGGAAATGAAAATGATTATTGTGGATATACCAAAGAAATAACAGATTATTTACCAGAAGGATTGACTTTTGTTAAAATAGATGAATCCTCTAATTCAAATTGGCAAACTACTTCGAAAGAAGGAGACGCTGTTGTTAAATTAAATTATACAGGCTCTGATACAATATTTAATAATAGTTTATTTGAAATTTATAAACGTAATTATTCTGGAAATACAGATATGACTAATATGTATCAAACAGTTTCAATAATTTGTAAAGTAAATGATGTTACAGGATATTTAACAAATAGAGCAGAAATAACAACTGAAGTTGCAACAGATGAAAATGGAACAGTTGTGGAAGGTGTAACAGATAGAGATTCTACACCAGGAAGTTTAAATGAAAATGATACAAACTTAAAAAATTATTATAATTATTACAATGTAAAATATGGTATAAATGATACATATGAGAACTTTTATCCAGGTGAAGAAAATGGAAAAAAAGAAGATGACACAGACTTTGAAACAGTAGTAATAAAAGCACCAGAAACAATAGATGTAAGTGGAACAAAAACATGGAATGATGAAGGAAACAAAGACAAAACAAGACCAGAAAAAATAACAATTTACTTATTAGCAAATGGAACACAAGTGGATGCCAAAGAAATAAGTGAAAAAGATGGCTGGAAGTATAGCTTCACAGGACTTGCAAAATATGATGATAACAAACAAGAAATAAAATACACAGTTGATGAAAGTGAAGTAGAAAAATATACAAAACAAGTAAATGGATACGACATAGTAAACACATATACTCCACCAGAAACAATAGATGTAAGTGGAACAAAAACATGGAATGATGAAGGAAACAAAGACAAAACAAGACCAGAAAAAATAACAATTTACTTATTAGCAAATGGAACACAAGTGGATGCCAAAGAAATAAGTGAAAAAGATGGCTGGAAGTATAGCTTCACAGGACTTGCAAAATATGATGATAACAAACAAGAAATAAAATACACAATTGATGAAAGTGAAGTAGAAAAATACACAAAACAAATAAATGGATATGACTTAATAAATACATATACAACAGAAAATCCAGAAACAGTAGATGTTAACGGAGTAAAAACATGGAATGATGCCAACAATAAAGATGGTATTAGACCAAAAGCAATAAGAGTAAAATTATTAGCAAATGGAGAAGAAAAAACATCTGTTATAACAACAGAAGAGCAAGACTGGAAATATAGTTTTACAGAGCTACCAAAATTTGATGATAATGGAAATGAAATTAAATATACTGTTGATGAGGAAACTGTAAGTGGATATACTAAAAAAATAGATGGATACAATATAACTAATACACATACTCCAACAGAAAAATTAGACTTTAGTTTAAGAAAGTTCATAACAGAAATAAATAGTGTAGCTGTAAACCCAAGTAGAGCACCACAAGTTGATGTAACAAATTTAGCAAATGGAACAAGTACAACAGCAACATATAATCATCCAAAAGATGCCAAAACTGTAAATACTGGAGATGTTGTTACATATACAATAAGAGTTTACAATGAAGGTGAAGTTGATGGATATGTAAGTTTAATTAAAGACGAAATTCCAGAAGGATTACAATACATTACAAATGATGCTACAAATACAACATATGGTTGGAAAATGTTAGATGCAGATGGTAAAGAAACTTCAGATGTATCAAAAGCTAAATATGTTACAACAGATTATTTATCAAAGGAAAAATCTGAAAATAATTTAATTGCTAAATTTAATAAAGAAACAAAACAACTAAGTTATAAAGATGTAAAAGTGTCATTTAAAGTAGTATCTGAAGATACAACTGGAAAAGAAATAATCAACCATGCACAAATTTCTAAGGAAACAGACTCTAATGGAAAAACAGGAACAGATATAGATTCAACACCAGATAAATGGATAGATGGTGAAGATGATCAAGATATTGAAAAAGTAAAATTAACTTACGCAGACTTAGCTTTAAGGAAATTCATTACAAAAATTAATAATGAAGAAGTAAATCCAAATAGAGCACCACAAGTTGATGTAACAAATTTGGCAAATGGAACAAGTACAACAGCAACATACAATCACCCAAAAAATACAGTTGGTGTAAGCAGAAATGATATTGTAGTATATACTTTAAGAATTTACAATGAAGGTACTAGAGATGCAATAGCAGCTTTAGTAAAGGATAACATTCCAGCAGGATTACAATTTATACCAAGTGATGATTTAAATAAGAAATATAATTGGAAAATGTTAGATGAAAATAATAATGAAACAACAAAAGTTTCAGAAGCAAAATATGTAGTAACAGATTATTTATCAAATAGTGTTATAAAAGCATATGATTCAACTACAATGGATACATTAGATTTTAAAGATGTTGAAGTAGCATTTAAAGTTATAGCTGAAGAATCAACAAAAAATGAAATAACAAATTATGCACAAATTTCTAAAGAAACAGATTCTAATGGAAACACTATAAAAGATAGAGATTCAACACCAGATGAATGGATAGATGGTGAAGATGATCAAGATATTGAAAAAGTAAAATTAACTTACGCAGATTTAGCTTTAAGAAAATTCATTACAGAATTAAATTCATCAGAGGTAAATCCCAATAGAGCACCACAAGTTGATGTAACAAACTTAGTAAATGGAACAAGCACAACAGCAACATATAATCACCCAAAAGATCCAGTTGAAGTTAGAGAAAATGATATAGTAACATATACATTACGTATCTATAATGAAGGAACAAAAAATGTATATGCTTCATTAGTAGAAGATGATATTCCAGAAAGACTTGAATTTATTATAGATAATGAAATAAATAAACAATATAAATGGAAAATATTAGATGAAAATAGAAATGAAGTAGCAGATATATCAAAAGCAAAATATATTGTAACAGATTGTTTAGCTAATGATTTAATAAAAGCATTTGATCCACAAACAATGAGCACATTAGATTATAGAGATGTAAAAGTATCATTTAAAGTAAAAGCTCCAACAGAAAAAGATGGGCAAATTATAAATTATGCACAAATTACTAAGGAAACAGATGACAGTGGAAAAGATGTAAAAGATAGAGATTCAACACCAGGAAAATGGGTTGATGGTGAAGATGACCAAGATACTGAAATAATTAAATTAAAATATTTTGATTTAGCACTACAAAAATGGGTAAGCAAAGCAATAGTAATAGAAGATGGAAAAGAAAAAGTAACTAAAACAGGACATACAGCAGATATGAATCCAGAGCCTGTAGTAAAAGTTGACTTGAAAAAAAGCAAAGTTAAAAATGTAGTAGTTAAATTTGAATATCAAATAAGAGTTGAAAATCAAGGTCAAATTGCAGGATATGCAAAAGAAGTATCTGATTATATACCACAAGGTTTAAAATTTGTAAAAGACGATAACCAAAATTGGAGAGAAGTAGATGGAAAAATAGTAACAAATCAACTAGAAAATACATTACTACAACCAGGAGAAAGCACAACAATTTCTGTAATATTAACATGGATAAATGATTCAAATAATTTAGGATTAAAAACTAATATAGCAGAAATAAGTGAAGATGCAGATGATCATGGAAATTCAATTACGGATATAGATTCAACACCAAACAATCAAGTAGATGGTGAAGATGATCAGGACAATGCACCAGTAATATTAACTATAAAGACTGGTGAAACAACGATATACACAGGAGTAATAATTGCTTCAATTGCAATTATTGGACTAGGAGTATTTTGTATAAAGAAATATGTACTTAAGTAATATTTTGAATATTAATAAAATATAAAAAATCTAAAAAGAGAATTAAGTTGAATTGTAACTTAATTCTCTTTTTTAGATTAGATCATTTATATGCATAAAAATTATGTAATATAAAAGCAGTTAATTATAAAGTAATTTTGTACGAAAACACAAGGAATATTTAATTTTATTATTGTTTTTTGCAATTTAATAAAAAATGTAATTAAAATGTAATAAATTACGAAAAGAAGTAAATCCGTAGAAAAATGTATATAAAAGTTAAAAAATGTAGTTTTGACAATAAAAAGTATATGTTTATAATGTATATTAAAGTATTATAAATGAGAGGAGATTATAAAATGAATAGAAAGCAAAAGATTAATAGAATATTATTTATATTTGCCATAATATTGCTGTCTATGTTTTTTCAAAAAATAACGAATGCGGAAACATTTCAACCAGTTGGAATTGGAACCAATAATAACAGAAATAATACAAAAGCTACTATTAAATTTGAAGGAAATGTTGGCCCAAGAAATATATGGCAATATACTATAGGAGGAAAGAAAAGTGCAACAAAAAACGTATACTGTGCAAATGCTGGAGCAAGGTTTTATGGAGCTAAAACTTATAAAGGATATGATATTTATAATGAATCATTAAAAAACACTTTTACATCTGCAAAAGACAATTATAATAAGATTTTATGGACCCTTGATAATATGTATATAGATAAAAAAGCAGATGGAAATAAAATGGATGATAATACAAGAGCAAATATGATAGAAAATCTGAAAAAAATAACAAATAACTCTGTTAACGCAGAGATTGATAGTATTAATTCAGATGGAAATAGGGACGAAATTTTTTATGAAATATCTCAAGCTATATTATGGAGATATACAAAAAATGAAGCTAAAGCTGAAAAGGCGTTAGTTTTCAACTATAATGGTAAAACAAATAACAATGCACTAAAAGTATATAATAAACTAGCAGAAATTGGTGATAAACAGGGGAGTTATAAAACATATAATCATGATTCAAATAAATTAAAGAAATATATTTCAAATTTATCTTTCGATAATAGCCAAGCAACAATAAATGGAAGAACAGCTGGACCATTTGTTTTAAAAAATTATGATGAAAAATATAATTTACCATCATCATGGGATGTTAAAGTAAACGGAGAGACAAAGAAAAATAAAAGTGATTATAACATAAGAAGAGAAAATGATAAATTTTATGTTGATTTTAATGCAGACTTACCAGATGCATGTACAATAAATATAAATTTAAATATAAAATCAATAGTTACAACTGGTACATATTGGGTGCAAGATGCTGGTGGACAAGATTTAATTTCAATAGATAAAAGTGTTGCAAGTAAAAATATTCCTGCTAATTTAATAAAAAGTGCAGAATATTATCTTGATGTTGTAAAAAAAGACTATGAAACACAAAAAATAGTACCTGGTGCTAAATTTTCTATAAAATCTGAAGATGGTACAAAAACATACGTAGAAAAAGAAAATGGAGCAGATTGGGGAAATTTAAAAACAGAAAAATTTAAGGAATCTAAGGTGTTTATTATAACAGAAGAAAGTGCACCGGAAGGATACATTAATGTACTTGAAGGATTAAAAATAAAATTGACAGTTTCTGTAAATAATGGAACATTAAATTTTCAAAGAGCAATATATAGAGGAGATGAAAATGTAACTGATTACTATTATAATTATGTATGGATTGAACACCCTAAAGATAAAGATGGTTCAATTAAATTGGCAATATCAGTTAGTGATCCTTCAGATATAGACTATAATTTAAAAATATGTAAAAGAAGCAAAACAACAAATGATTATTTATCAAATGCAAAATTTAATGTGTATACTGGGGATAAAACAACATTAAAAGGTGAGCTTGTTACAGATGAATCGGGATATTCAAACACATTATCATATAGTACAGATAAATTAAATATGGACTTAGAGCCAATATATATAAAAGAAACACAGGCACCAGATGGATATAAACTAGATGACTCAGATGAGTTTATCGAAATTAAGTCACATATTGATTCAAATGGAAATATAAAATTAATTGATCCAATTAACACAGATGATATACAAATGGAAGTTACTACTATAGATAATATACCAACTATTGTATTAGTAAAATACGATAACCCTGATACCTTAAAATATAATATTAAAATTGTAAAAAAGGATGCAGATACAAACAAAGAAATTACAGATAAAGAATTCGATATTCGTGGATATATAACAAAAGATTGTCCTAATTTTGAAGATGCAGAAAGATATTCATTTAAATTTACATCAGGGGGAAATTATATAGGTCAATACGAAGTACTAAAAAATGAGCAAGACTTAGAGCCTGTATGGGTGTCTGAAATTTCAGCGCCAGATGGTTATAAAAATAATTTAGTAACAACAGATGAAAATGGAAAAGGCAGAGTTTTTGTTAGAATTACACCTCACATAGATAAGGATGGAAAATTAAGTGTACTTGAATCTAGTTCAGATAGTGAATTATTATTCCTTGTTGATTCAGAAAAAAATGAGGTTTCAGGATATAAAAGAGATAGTAAATTATATAATTATATAGAAAACCCAGTAGTGGAAACTATAGATGGAGTTCAAACAATAGTGTTGGCAATTAAAGATGAGCCTATTGTTGGAAACTATAATATACAACTTGAAAAAATAAATAGCAGAAATGAAACAATTAAAGAAAAAGTAGCAAAGTTTACAGTAAACAATGAAGAAAAAACAACAAAAGATGGAATTTTAGATATTACAACTAAAAAGGTAATTTCACAAGATAAACAAGAAGATTCTTATGAAATAATAGAAACAGAGGCTCCAGAAGGATATGGAAAATATGATAAAAAAATAATTATAAAAGCAATTGGAAAAGAGACAGAAAGTGGTTTTGTATTAGATGAAGAGGCATCGCATATTGAAATAGATGGTGAGATGATAAAAAAAGGTGAAACATCAAAAGATGGTTTCGTAAGTTGGGATATAAATGATAATACAATAAAAATAAAACTTATGAATAAATATTTTGATTTAGCACTACGCAAATGGGTAACACAAGCAATTGTAACAGAAAATGGAAAAACAGTAATAACAGAAACAGGACACAAAGCAGAAGATGATCCAGAAGAAGTAGTAAAGGTTGATTTAAGAAAGAGCAAAATAAATGATGTAACAGTTAAGTTTAATTATTCAATACGTATAACAAACCAAGGAGAAATAGCAGGAGAAGCAACAGAAATAAGAGATGATATACCACAAGGACTAAAATTTGTAGCAGAAGATAATCCAGATTGGAGAGTAGAAGATGGACAAATAGTAACAGATAAGCTAGCAGGAACAACATTACAACCAGGAGAAAGTGCAGAAGTAGAAATACTATTAACATGGGTAAATAGTAAAGACAACATGGGAGTATTGATAAATACAGCAGAAATAAATAAAGATCATAATGATTATGGAGCACCAGATATAGATTCAACACCAGGAAACAATGTACCAGGAGAAGATGATATTGATGACGCACCAGTAATGCTAACTGTAAAAACAGGTAATACAATGATTATAACTATATCATTAGGATTAGGAATAATAACAATATTATCTATTGGAATATTCGAAATAAAAAGAAAAGTTTTGATAGATTGGGAATAATAAGAAGCCGATTAATATATTTTAAATAAACTCAAATTGCTAGACAATAAGTCTAGTGTTTGAGTTTATTTTTTGCTTTGCCGAAAAATAGCACAATCCCTAAGATATTGTGTTTTTTTGCAAAAAAGTAATGAAATTGTAATAAAAAAGAAATAATTCAAAAATTCAATATTTCCCTAATATATTAATAAAATTATATTTAAATTAGTAGTTTGACAAAAATATAAATATAAATAAAATGGAATATAATAAAACAAGTGAGAGGAGAAAGGAATATGTTGGCGTTTAATAATTTTAGAAAACAACAAAAAAATGGCATAAAAATAATTAAGAAAATAATATTAATAATTTTATTGCTTTTTATAAGTCTTTTTATAAATACAAATAAATCAAAAGCTACGACAATTAGCCTAGGTTCATATTATAACAGTATGTGGCATTATAAAATAAATGGCTACAATAATGCGAATTTATTTTGTGCCCAAGAAGGTGGACCATTAAGTCATTTTCATGCCTATACATATACTAATAGTGGATGGAGTTCTAGCAGTGGCATATTTAAAAGTGAAACAGATTTCAAAAAAATAAATTGGATAAAAAATCATATATGGGAACAGACGAATGAAAATTTGTATACATATGAAGAGATTTTAAGTATTTTACAATCATCTGGACGTGAAATATCTATGGCAGATGTACAAGCTGTATATGGAAATCAAAGTAATAAATTTAAGTTATATCAGGTTATAACATGGACATATACAAATGGCCATTATGTCAATCCAGATACTTATTTAAGTGGTTCACTAAAGAAAGTATACAATGCAATAACTGCATTGGCTGATAAAGAAAGGCCAAATACTGCAGGAAGTGATAGCATTTCGCTAGAGCGTGTTGGAGAGGCTGAGAAAGTAAATGGAAATGTTAAATGGACATTCAACATTAAAGAAAAGAAAAATCCTGTCAATTATAATATAACAGTATATAAAAATGGAACTGTAATAAGTCACAATGCAAATATAGAATCTAATCAATTAATTATAACAGTTCCTGATGATGGTGCTGGAACAAATACATATCAAATAATTGTAAAACAACCTCAAGTAATTGCAACAGCAACAGCATATACACATACAAGAGATCAAAATATGATATTAATAAGCACAACAAGGAAAGAACAAATTTTTACAGATTCTGAAACTATAAATAATGCAAAAGGAACATTTGCACTTAAAATAAAAAAGGTTGATCAAAACAATAAAGCTATATCTGGAATAAAATTTAATGTAAGTGGATCTAAAACAGTAAGTGGTCAAGCTACAGGAACAAATGGTGAATTAGAAATTGTAAAAGCTGATTTAACTAATAATTCAATAAAACCAGGTCAAGAATTTAATTATACAATAACAGAGGTACAAGAGGATAATGATTATGTATCAATAAAAGATCCAATAAAGGTTAGATTAATTGCTGGTACAGCTAGTTCTGGAAATAACAAATATTATTGTATAAATTATGCAAAATTTGAATCTGGAAAAACTGAGGAAACAGTACAGTTAATAAACGGAAAAACTGCGAAGGTTTCGTTAGAATCAACTACAACAAATGATGTAAATAATGGAACAACAACTATTACATTAAAAGTAGAAAATGTAAAAAAAGAATTTGACCTTGCATTAACAAAAAGGATAACAGCAGTAGAATATAACTATGCTAATTCAAAAGCAATGTATGATCCTGAACATCAAGCCTACAAGAATTTAGCAGATGAAGAGAAGAAGGAAAATTGTACGGTTATAGTGCTCTATAGTGCCCATGATGGTGTAAAGAACCTTCATAATTTATATAAAGAACTTCTACCAAATGGAGGATTTGAAAGAGACTATTCATCGGATGAGAATAAGGCTTTTGCAGATATAATTAGATGGGGAAGTGAAAGTTGTACTGAAGAGCAAAAGGAATATGCAGGTGTTCCAGATAGTGAGAAAAAGAATGTAACAAATAAATTTCAAGTATTTATATATGGATTAAGAAAAATTGGTATACCTATTTTAGAGCCAAAAAATCTTGAAAAAATTGAAATAAATGAATCAAATATTTTCGATATGTTTGATTTGGATGGAGATAAAGAAGTAACTTCATATGATACATTGATTTCAAGAGTTGATTATCTTAATTCAAACCAAACGAAAACATTTGACAGATTAAATAATATAGATATAAGTAAACTAAATAAATCACAAACAACAGCATCGTACAATCTTGATAAAACACCAGTGCGTGTAGTTCAACAGGGATTAGTTGGATATGAAATAACTGTATATAATGAAGGTGATATAGATGCGAAAAATATTGAAATAACAGATTATATTCCAGCAGGTCTAGAGGTTGTTAAAACTGATGGAAAGGTAGTTACTAATGGAACTGTAGAATATGAATCAAAAAATAATGGAACTGTGCAATGGACAGTAAAAACAAATTCTGATGGAACAAAAACAGTAAAAACTACGATTTTAACAGGAAGTAGTGATAAATTAAAACATTATGCAGAGCTTACAAGCGCTGAGGATACAGAAAATGGATTACATAGTAAAAGTGTTGTTATATATTGCAAAGTTAATAGTGATGCAACTTCAAATAAAAAGTACTATAATGTTGCAGAAATAACATCAGCAAAACCTGTAAAGTCTGCAACAGATAGAGATTCTACTCCAAACAATATTGATAGTACTAGTGTAGGAAGTTTAATTAATAAATATTCTGAAAATTATACAACGAAATTTAAAAATAAAGATACGAGAAAATCCGAAAAGTCCGAATATAATTATGAAGATGATGATGACTTTGAAGTAGTAGAAGTACAAGAAAAAGTTTTTGATCTTTCATTAAGAAAGAGCATTACTAAAGTGGGAAATAGTAAAGCTAACATGAAAGATGTTACTAAAAAAGTTACAAAAGAAATTAAGAATAATGATGGTAAAACAGAGGAAAGAGAAGTTGTTGAAAATAGATTACCAGAATTAAATTCTACGTCAATGTTATATTTGTTAATTAATGGAACAGCAGATTACTATCATAGAAAAGAAGCAGTACCTGTAAATACCGGAGATTACATTGAATATACATTACGAGTATATAATGAAGGTGATTATGGAGATTACGCAGGATATGCAAGTCAAATAACGGATTATTTACCAAAAGGTTTGAAATTTTATGCAATTGTAAATCAAGATGGTACATGGCAAGAGCTATCAAATAATGAAGCTGAACAAACAGATAATAATTTTAAAATAGGTAAATTTAAGGCGACATATGATGCAACAAGTAACAAAGTTGTATTAAATTATATAGAAAATGAACACGACTTAATTTGTCCACAAAGTTCATTAGCTAATATTATTGCAAGATTGGGTGCAGGTTATGATTTAATTTCATACTATACAACAGAGCTTAATAAAAATAATGGTAGTGTTGTATCAAGAGATACATATTGTTATCAAGAAGTAAAAATTATATGTAAAGTAGATAATACTGTTACAGATGATGCAAGTACATCAGTAAACAACTACTTAACTAATATATCAGAAATTACTAAAGCAAAGGTTTCAACAACAGATGGTGTTGTTGAATCAAAAAAAGATACTGTACAAGATAGAGATTCAGTACCAGGAACAATTAATATAGGAAATGAATTTAATAAACAAAATCAAACTGTTAATTTAAAAACATATTATGAAAAAGACTGTAATGATAGTACAGGTGTAAATGATTCTTATATTGAATATTATAAAGGTATTCAAGATGATGATGACTTTGAAACTGTTGTTGTAAATCAATTTAACATAGGAGCAGAAAAAGTTGATGATAGTGGAAATGCAGTGCAAGGAATAAAATTTGTTCCACAAGAAGTTCAAAAAGGAAATAATGAAAGTTCAAGCTATAATGCAAATGCAATAACTGATTCGCAGGGTAAAGCATTATTTGCGACTGTAACTGTTCCAAATCAGCTAACAGGAACAGCAGACACAAACAAATATTATGAAATGAAATTTAAAGAGTCAACAGATAATACAGATTATATAACAATGCAAGATGAGGTATATGCTAGATTATATTATTCATATGACGAAAGCAACTCTAATAAAATAAATGGAATTGATAATATTAAAGTTTATTTAAATGGTACAAGTGGAGATGCTGTATTAACATTAAATGCTGATAATGAATATACAGGTGAGTTTGAAGTTACAATGACTGATGGATCTAAGGAAAAAGCAAAAGCAACATGGAATGGTAATAAATTAACATTCAAAATTGTAAATAAACAAGGTACAATTCCTGTTACAATTAAAAAGGAATGGGATGATAGCAACAATGTTGATAAAATAAGACCAGATTCTGTACAAATGGAACTGCAGGTAAAAAAAGATGGCAGTTTTGTAAAATATGAAAAAACAGGAGTAACAAATCCTGTCACATTAAATACAGCAAATAATTGGACATATACATGGGAAAATTTACCTGAAAAAATAAATGGTGTTACTGCTACATATAAGGTAGTAGAGCTAACAAAAACTAATGGATATATTTCAAGGACCAAAATAACAGATAATATAACAACTATAACAAATATACATAAACCAGGAATATATGGATTTAGAATAACAAAGCAAGATGTATTAGGAAGAGTAATACCAAGTGAAAAAACAAAATTTGATATTAATATATATGAAAATATGAGTGAGAGCAATGGAAAAGTTGAATTTTCTAATCCGGTAACAGTAAAAAATGGAACTGGAGAAACAATAAAAACAACAGAATTACAAGCAGTAACTGGACAAACAACAGCATTAGATGAAATTGCAATTCAACCAACTGATATAGGAAAAACATATTATTTCGTAGTAACTGAAACTATGGCACCAGATACATATACAAAAATAAATTATAATGTAGTTGTGCCAATTGCATATACAGAAAAGGCATCAACATATACAGCAACTAAACAAGAAGCATTTGCAGTAACATCAGACAAACAGAAAAAAGCATTAACAGATATGAGCAATAATGTAAATGAATGTGTAACAACAGAAAGTACAGATGCAATAATAAATGTTAAAGTTCCAAATAAGGAAAAAATTAAAATATCAAAATCAAAAGAGTGGAGAAATGCAACAAATGCTAATTTTTATAAAGTAGTAATGGAATTACATAAGAAGAATGACAACACTGTATTGGATACAAAAGAAGTAATAGGAAATGCAACAGCAACATTTGAAAACTTAGATAAATACGATGCAAATGGAAATGAAATTGAATATGTAATAACCGAAGGTAAAGCGTATTATAGAACATCAGATACATCAAATGATTGGAAAGAAATTCAGGTTGGTAAAGATTATATCGCAAGTGAAAGTGAAGGCGTGTTTATAAATACTGTAAGTACATTGGGAAAATATGATGTAAAAATTAAAAAAGTTGACAAAAAGACCAATAATCCTTTATCTGGTGTAACATTTACAGTAAATGGTAATGCAACGAGTGCAACAGATGGAAATGGATTAACAACTATTACTGGAACAAATAGTGTTGAAATTAATAAAGATAACGTAGGAATTACAGACTCATATGAAATAACTGAGGTAAATGTAAATAATGATGATTATTATAAAATTGCAAAAGGTCAAACTTTAAAATTAAATGTAACAAAAACAAGTACAACAGAAAACAATGTAATTACATATAAATTAAATAATATATCTTTTGAAAATGGAATAATTGAAGACGGAGTTGCTAAAAAAGAAGTAACACTAGAAAACAATAAAAAAGTTGTTGTAACAGCAACAATACAAGGAAGTACAGTAATAATTACAATACCAAATGAAGGAAAAGAATATGTTAGTATATCAAAATCAAAAGAGTGGAGAAATGTAACAAATGCTAATTTATATAAGGTAGTAATGGAATTACATAAAAAAGATGACGACACAGTATTGGATAAAAAAGAAATAATAGGAAATGCAACAGTTACATTTGATAACTTAGATAAATACGATTCTGCTGGAAATGAAATTCAGTATGAAATAAGGGAAGGTCAAGCGTATTATAGAACAAAAGATACATATGATTTGTGGTTTAAGATGAAAGAGGGAGCCGATTATATTGCAGATGAAGCAAATAATGTATTTATTAACACATTATTAAATCCTGGTAGTTATAATGTAAACATAATTAAAGTAGATCAAAATAACAAAAAAATAAAAGGTGCAACATTTAATGTAAATGGAACAGAAACAAATGCAACAAATACATTAGGTGAAGTTGTAATAGCATCAAATATTGAAATTAATTCAACTAATAAAGATATAGTAGATGTTTATAATATAACTGAGGTTAATGTAGATGGAAAATATTATAAAATGGCTAGTGATGAATCTGTAAAGGTTAAAGTTACAAAGACTTCTGATGTTGAAAATGGACAAATTGTATATAGCGTGGGAAAAGTTGAAATTGAAGGCGGAACAGTTGATTCTGAAGGAAAAGCTAAAAAAACTATAAAACTAGAGAATGGAAAAAATGCAGAAGCAACAGCCGAAATTAGTGGAAAAAATAATAATGTAGTAAATATTACAATAGAAAATCTAGAGAAAAATGGAAAATATTATATTAAATTAATTAAATATAAAATGGGAACAAAAACTCCAGTGGCAGGTGCAAAATTCCATTTAATTGGTGGAAATATTGGATCTGGAACATTTTCAAAAGTAGTAGATGGACATCCAACAGGTCCATTGTCAAGAGAAAATTATGAAGAAATTACAACTGGAACAACACCTGTAGATATACGATATAAAGATGGTGCTAATATAGATTACATAGATATTCCAGATAATTACAAATTAATAGAAGCCGATGTTGGAACAGACAACGATGATATGTATATTGGATTTGATGAAGAAATACAAATTACAGTAAATAAAAATGAAGATTACCAAGTTGCAAGTGTAGAATTAAGTATAAATGGAAATAAGGTAACTGAAAAAGATAGCTCAGGTAACTTTATTTACAAAAAGACTGTTAATGGTGATACAATAAAGTTGATATTAAGTCTTGATAAAAAAACTAATACTATTTTATTAGAAGTTGAAAACCCAGTAAAAAAAGGTAACTTTAATTTTAACTTAGTAAAATACAAAAAAGGAACTACTGAAAAATTATCAGGAGCAGGATTTAAAGTTAATATATTAAATACTGAAACAAATAAATCTGTAGCAGATAGCAAAGGCAATTTAATTGATGGAACTAAAGAATATTTTGTAAATAATGATGGTACATTAACATTTAATGAAATTAATATTAATAAAGCAGGAGTAACATATAAGGTTACAATAGAAGAATCAACTGTTCCAGATGGATACATAGGATTAAGTGGAAAAATAGAATTTACAGCTGTTTCAAAACTAAGTAAAGATGGTAAGAATTATATTTTAACTCCTAATAAGTCTACAACTATAGCAAATGCAAAAGTAGTTGAAGTTAAAGAAAACGAAATATTAGTAGAAGCAGAAAATGGAGTAAAACCAATAATTCATAAAGGTGTAAAAGATGTAAAAAATCAAAGCTCTGGATATTATAATGAAATAACTGGAGAAACCTACGAAAGCGAAGAAGATGCTAAAAAAGTATTACATGATTGGGTAATAAATACATCTTTACCACAAGGAGTAGATGAATATAAAGTTTATGAAATTTTAGATACTATAGATGAAAAATTAACATATGAAGGTATTGCATCTGTAAAAATTATAGATGGAGAAAATACAGTTGCAAACTTAGTTGAAGGAACTGATTATGATGTAAATTATAACAAGGAAACTAGACTATTAACAATAACATTTATTAAAGATAATAGAAAAATATCAGATACAGTAAAACAAAATATTGGTAAAACAATAGAAGTAAGATTTAATACAAAATTTGCATTAGATGATGATGGAAATATAATAGCATTAAATCAATCTATTCCAAACCAAGCAACATTAACATACGGAAATGGAGATACTATTAAATCTGAAAAACCAGAAGTACATACAGGTGGAGTTGGATTATACAAATATGATGTAAAAACAGGTAAAGCTTTAAAAGGAGCGCACTTTAAAATTGCAACAAGTAAAGAAGATGCATTAAATCAAAAATTCTTAAAAGATACAACAGGTAAAGACGTTGAAGTAATATCAAACGAAAAAGGTATTGCAGTATTTACTGGATTAGAATTTGGAGAAGATGCGTTAAATAAAGCAGAATATGTAGTAGAAGACCCAGATACAAAAGCAACTGTATATAGATATAATTGGGAAATTGTTCAAACAACATACTATATTGTAGAAACAGAAGCCCCAACAGGTTATAGTTTAATAACTGAGCCAATAGAAGCAATTGTTAAAAAAGATAATTATAATATTGAAGATATTACATCTTTAATTCAAGTAGGTAATAAATCTAACATATATGATTTAGCTTTACGTAAATTTATAACAGGTGTAAAAGATGGAGCTACAGGTGAAGAGAAAGAGGTAACATCTAGAATTCCACAAGTTGATTTAACAAAATTAGCAAGTGGAGAAAGTACAACTGCAACATATACACATCCAAAAGACCCAGTATTAGTTCATACAACAGATACTGTAACATATACAATAAGAGTTTACAATGAAGGTCCACAAGATGCATATGCAAGTATAATTAAAGATGATATACCAGAAGGCTTACAATTTGTAGAATACACTAATGGTGATGGAAGTATAAATGATAAGTATAGATGGAAATTAGTTGATGAAAATGATAATGAAGTAACAGATATTTCTAAAGCAAAATATATTGTAACAGATTATTTATCAAAAGATAACGAAAAAACAGCAGGTGAATACTTATTACAAGGCTATAATTCTGAAACAATGAAAGAATTAGACTATAAAGATGTAAAAGTTCAATTTAAAGTTACAGAGCCAACTAAATCTAACAGAATATTAACAAATTATGCACAAATAACAAAAGAAACAGATGATGAAGGAAATAGTGTTAAAGATAGAGATTCAACACCAAACGAGTGGATTGATGGTGAAGATGACCAAGATATAGAAAAAGTAAGAGTAAAATATTTTGATTTAGCACTACGCAAATGGGTAACACAAGCAATTGTAACAGAAAATGGAAAAACAGTAATAACAGAAACAGGACACAAAGCAGAAGATGATCCAGAAGAAGTAGTAAAGGTTGATTTAAGAAAGAGCAAAATAAATGATGTAACAGTTAAGTTTAATTATTCAATACGTATAACAAACCAAGGAGAAATAGCAGGAGAAGCAACAGAAATAAGAGATGATATACCACAAGGACTAAAATTTGTAGCAGAAGATAATCCAGATTGGAGAGTAGAAGATGGACAAATAGTAACAGATAAGCTAGCAGGAACAACATTACAACCAGGAGAAAGTGCAGAAGTAGAAATACTATTAACATGGGTAAATAGTAAAGACAACATGGGAGTATTGATAAATACAGCAGAAATAAATAAAGATCATAATGATTATGGAGCACCAGATATAGATTCAACACCAGGAAACAATGTACCAGGAGAAGATGATATTGATGACGCACCAGTAATGCTAACTGTAAAAACAGGAGAAGATATAGTAATGTATATAAGCATAGCTGTGGGAGCACTAGCAATAGTAACAGCAGGAGCAATTGTAGTAAAGAAAAAAGTATTGGAAAATAACTAGTAACATTAAAGTAAAAAACAAATTCGTGCATTTTGTAACAAAAATTGCACAAAAATGTAATGAAACCGTAATAAATATATCAAACATCAAAATCCCTAACAATTAGTTATATAAATACAAAAAAAAGTAATTTGACTTATATTGATAAATCCTTAAAATAAATATTAATGTTGAGATTGTGAAAGGAGAAGCAGAATGAAAATAAAATTAAAGAAAATATCGATTATTTCAATACTGACAATCATAATTGCTTTTATAATATTTGGAATATATAATATTAAAGTAAAGAATACTTCATTTGGCCTTTTTAAAAGGATTAATCTAGTAAAGACAATGAAAACAATTAGTATAAGTAACATTAACGGTTATTCAGGTGGAACAGAAGATGCAGGTGTGCATAAATTATCAATGAGTAATGTATCTAATGTTTTCTGCGGAGATCTCCATAAAACAATTCCACACGGTAGTTCTTGGCAAGCAGTATCATATGATAATTTGGAAGCAGTTATATCATCCAAAGCTAAAAATCCAGGACAACTGTATTGGTTACTTGATCATATGTATATAGAAACACCAGGAAATGGTACTGTTAATAAAGGAATTAAGGATCAAATATTAAAAAAATATGGTTATACAGAAGATGCTAATGCAAATGAAATGTATGTTATTAATCAGAATCTAATTTGGTTGGCAGTAAATAATGAGGAAAATGCATTTTCATCAAACGAGATTAAAAAGCATGCAAATTTAAAAAATATATATGCTGCTTATTATTCAGAAATGACAGATAATAGTAATTATAAGCCACATACAGCTAATGATGTAAGTATTGATAAAAGTTCAGCAAAATATGTTAAAAATGGAGTAATTGGACCATTTAAAATTAAAACAAATGGCGGATATTATAGAATAAATTCAACTGGAAAAATAGGGAGTGCACTTGCTAAAACTAAAATATATAAAGATGCAGGATGTTCAAGTCCAATAAATGAATATGATAATTATAAGGGAGATGTATATGTTCAAGTTGTAAACGCAGATAAAACTAAAGAACTAACAGCTGGAATAAATATAAGTTATGATTATTGTAGTGAGGCTTTTTTTTGGAACACATATTCTAAAGGAATTAGTAATACACAACCATTAATATCATTTGTTAGAACCAATGTACCTCTTGACGAATCAGTAACTATTGATGCTCCTCAAAAAGGTGATTATCAATTAAAAATTGTTAAGAAATCAACTGATGATTCTGAGCCATTAGATAAATATAACAATGCAATATATGGTGCAAATTTCAATGTATATCAGTATTTGAATTTAGAAAATAATATAAATCCAGATGGTAAGGCATATACAAAGGCAGAGGTAAGAACGCAAAATGGACCAACAGCCATAAAATTTAATGGAAGTGAGAAAATTCAAATAAATAATTTAAAGACTGACTATTATAAAGTATCTGAGGAATCAGCACCAAATGGATATTTAAAAAATAGTGGAGTCTTATCATTAGAGGTAAGGAAAGAAATATCTTCTGATAACAAATATGTTATAAAAGACGTTGTGGTTAGAGCGGGTAATGCAAGTGCCACATTAAATCCAAGTACACAAAAAGCAGTACAATTTACTTTAGAGCCTCAGGCAAAGTACACTAAACAATATATTAGTAGTAACTATGTATTGGGTGTTTATATGAATAGTAATAACGAAATTATAGTTACATACAAAAATGAAAAAATTGATGATGGCTCCTACAATTTGCAAATTATAAAGAAAAGCGAAAGTTCTAACTGGAATGAAGCATCAAATGATACAAGTGAAGCTGTATCTAATGCAACATATGCAATAAAACAATATTTAAATATTAATGATTTTGATAGTCCAGGGGAACTAGAAACATATCTTAAAGCTTTTACGTCTAATGATGAAGAAATAACAACAACGAATACTTGGAAAGAGGTATATCAGAATTGGATAAAAATGGACAAGTTTAGCGTTGGATTGGTAGATATATATGCTATAAATGAAAGTAAAGCACCAACAGGATATGAAAAAAATAATAATACTATATATTTAAAAGTTAAGAAGAAGATAAATAATGGTTATTATTGTATAGATTATGTAGCATTTCTTAATACAGCAACTGGAGAAGAATTATCAGCAGATGGAATATATTTAAAAAGTAAAGAAATTGATGGTATGACATATCTAATTCATGAAGGCTGGAATATAAAAGTTGCGTACAAATCTGGTTCCGAAAATGCATGTATTTTTATTACGGAAACTAATCCACCAATTAATTCATACAATGTTAAATTAGTAAAAAAATCAACAAATGATTCATTCAGTGGTAATACTACATTGGGTGGAGCTGAGTTCCAGGTAAAACAATATAAAAATAATGCAGAAACAAAAATTGATCCAAGCAAAAGTGATTCACAATGTAACCATATTACAAATCCAGCATCAGATAGCATTGTTAAGTTTATTAAAAATGATTACAATGATGGAAACGGAAATGTACTAATGTATAAAAATGAGGCTGGAAAAATTGATAAATATTTGATAAGAGAGACTAAATCGCCTCAATATTATAATAAATCGAAGTTCTTTAGTGAAAATGAAAATAACTATATTCTTATTGAAGCTGTAAAGGCAAAAAGTGGAAATAAAGTTATTGTTGACCATATTAATGTATATGCATATAGATACACTCAAAGTGGTTATGTTAAAGAAAAAATTACTAACTTTGAAAATGCAATAGGAAAAGGTAGTTCAGCACAGTCTGAAGGAGACTATAATATATATGTTGGACTAAATAGTGCAGGAACAGAAATAATAGTTTATGAAAAAAATAGTCCTGTGCCAGGTAATTATGATTTAAATATAGGAAAAAAATCTACAGAAAATTATAAAAATAATAATGACTCAGATTATTTAAGTGGAGTTCAATATTCGGTTAACTTATATGCAAATAAAACAGGAGATATTATTGAAAAAGCTAAAAGCAATATAGATTCATATTTAGAAAATTACTATAAGAATAATAAAAAGGATTATACAATTGATATAAAAACAGCTGGAAAAGCAGTTTCTGCAACAAATGGAGAAAAAATAAATAAAAGCCCATCTTTATTATTTGATTATTTTGTTATAAAAGAAACAAATACACCACCAAACTTTTCTAAAGATCCAAATACATATATAGTATTTGTTGAAAGAAATATAGTTGGTACTGATGGAAATAAACAAATAAAAATTAAAGATGTAAAAATATACAATACAGATGGAACATTAATAACAACTACAGATGGAACATATAATGGACAAACGACGAAAGATTCTGCAACTTTTAGAGTTTATTATAATGCAGATACTATTACATTTGTTCATGCCGATTCTCCAATTATTGACGGAACATATTCTTTGGATATTTTAAAAAGGTCAATGGAAGATAATTCAAATGATTTATCAAAGATAATGAGTGGTGTAAGTTTTAATGTAAAGCAATACAAAAATCAATCTACTTCAGCTGTAAATGGTTATTCAAGTGGTAAAAGTAATGTTGTTATTGAAGCTAATAAAAAGACAGATATTTATTTTGGAGATACTAATAAAGTAAAAATTGATGATGTTTTGAAATATGATGAGTACACATTTTCAGAAACATCAGCACCTACTGGGTACGAAAAATCCAAATTGAATTTAAAACTTAGAGTTTATAAAAAGAGAGAAGGATTTAATTATAAAATTAGTAGAGTAGCAGTTGTAACAGCTACTGGAAGCGAGGTTTCTACAAGTAATGGTATAATAACAATTAGTGAAGATAATAAACAAGTTTCTAATAATGTTACTGAATATGCAGCAAAAATAACAGTCTCTGATAGTTCAATTGGAATATGTTGGAAAGATTATAGAGTTGGACAATATCAATTAAGAGCTAAGAAAGTTGATCAATATGGAAATGCTATGTATGGTGCACAGTTTAAGTTAACTAAAGGAACGGATACTACTACTAATTTGTTTGGCAATAGTGGATTTGTATATTCTAATGGTTCAAATATGGGTTATACTACAATATATACTCAATCTATAACAAAAGAAAATATAAATGTTACTGATGAATATACTTTAACAGAAACAACTGCACCATCTGGGTATTCAAAATTAAGAGATGCCATAAAAATTAAAGTATTTAAAAATTCAAATACATATAAACTTGAAAAAATTGCTGTATATGTAAATGGCAATAATACTACAGGAACTGAATGTGCAATAAACTCTAGTACTACTATAAATAATGTAGTTTTAAGTAATGGTCTTTATGTTAAAGTTGATGTATCAGTAAATTCATATGGATTAATAACGTTGAGTGTAGAAAATATTGAAATTAACGGTTTGTATTCTTTACGAATATATAAAACTGTAAATAAAACACCTACAGCAGGTATTACGTTTAATGTTACAGGTAATACATCAATGAATTCTAACAACATACCATCAACATCATCAGGATATACTAGAACACTTTCTACAGCGATTACAAAAAATAATTTAAATGATGAAGATAGCATTATAATTACTGAAAATACTCCTTCAGATACAAGTATATTAAAATTGAAGAATCCAATAAATTTGATGATTAAAAAAGGAACAAATACTAAGGGAGATGCATATATTCCAACACAGATTATAGCTTCAGAGGATTCCGAAGATGGAAATTCAACAAAATGGACAACAATAAGTGAAAGTGAAACAACAACACTAAAAATTCCTGGAGTAATGTTATCTGATGGAAAAACTACTGTTGATGTTGTCATAACTATTGCAAAGGATGATGTAAATTCTAATGTATTTTCAATTACTATTGATGTTGAAAATAAAACAATAGCACCTAAAAATTATAAATTGCAAATTAAAAAAATAAATTCAACAAATAATTCTGCTATTTTGGATAGAAAGTTTAAAGTATACAAAATCAATTCAAATGGAACAAGAACAGATTTAACTTCATCTGGACCAATTACTTCAAATGGAAGTGGTGGTATAGCTACAATTGATAAGTTATTTAAACTAGAAAATAATACTACTGACCAATACGCTATACAAGAATATTATGATAATAATTATAATAATGAATATTTGAAGATTACAAATTATGAATGGATTTTAAAAATTAATAAAACAGGAAATTCTCTTGGTACATATAAATTGGGCACACCAACAATATCACATCAACTTATATCTGGTAAAACTGCAGATTCTGAACAAGAAGAAATTGCTAAAAAGGCAACTGTATCTAAAACTGGAACTGATCCAGCAACAGTTACTATAACAATACCAAATACTAAAACAACAAACTTTTCTTTTGTTGTTAATAAAGTTGATGTAGATGGTAAAACAGTAAATGGAAGTAATTTTACAATAACAAGATTTGCAAGAGATGAAAATCATGGAACTGAAAGTATAAGTGGTAATCCAAATGGACAAAAAATTACTACAAATAATACACTCCCAGGGGAAACCTATATCTTTTCAGTAACTGAAAATTCTGCACCTACAGGATATAAAAAAATATTTATAAGTGACACAACGTCAGGTTCAGGTATGGGATATTTAGGTATTTCTGTAAATGTATTATCAAATGGTAATATTGAAGTTGGAGAGATAAATTGGCATAATGAAGATGCGGCCATAATAGAGAAATATTTAAAGAAGACTGGTAAAAGCTCTGTAGTGGAAGTTGTAAATGATGGGAATGAGCATAAAGTTGTAATAAATATACCAAATGAAGAAGATACAGTTCCATTTTCCGTTTCACTTAATAAGCATGCATATGGAAGTTTTAGTAAAAAATTAGGTGGAATTACATTTGGTGTAAGAAAAGCTGTATCAAATTCAGATGTGAAAGAGATATCTTCTGCAATTAGACTATTAAATAATTATGGTGAGAATTTACAAGGATTTGTAACAACAGAAACAGCTGATTCATTAATTAATAAAATAGATGAGGCTAATATTAATACAAGTTATTTATATAAAATTACAGAAACGCCAGATAGTAAGTATAATTGTACGATTGTAAGTGCTATTGTAAAAATATATGTAGATTCAAATAAAAAAGTTAATATAAGCATACTTGCAGTAAAATTAAATGGCTCAGATGGATGGTTAGCGTATAATCCAACTACTCATGGTACGAAATTATCTATAACTGGAAATGGTGGAAATTCATTTACAATAAGATGGGCTAATGAATATAAATACTCATTAAAGCTTATAAAGAAATCTTTAAATAACTTGCCAAAAGATACTAAGGGAAATATAGATTGGTCAAATGTAACTACTACAGGTGATATTTCTGCAAGATTTTTAGTTAAACAAACAAAACCAACTGAAAAAACACTAGTAAATAGTGAGACATTTAGAGAGAGAGCAATAAACATTGATGATGTAAAAATTGCTGAAAAATATGAGTATGAAATTGTGGAAGAAGCTACATCTACAGGTTATTCAAATATTTTTAAAGGTAGAACAATAAAGCTTGAAGTTGAAATGGATAGCGAACAAAATATTAGTACTACATTGAAAGTAGATGGTACAGAACAAGCATATTTACTTAAATATATAAAAGTAGAAATTAAAGATGGAACTATATATATTTATATTGTGAACCCAATAGATGCATATAATGTTCAAGTAGTAAAAACAACATCTGGTGGAGAAGGTATTGAAGGAGTTACATTTAATGTATTTGGAAGAGATTCATCAGCTGCTACATTTCTTCCTCAAAAGACAATAGAAACTGATAGTTCTGGTACAGCTTTTGTTACAGATAAAATTACATCTGGGAAAAGTTATACTGTAGAGTTTACCGAGGAATCAGTTCCAGATGGTGTTACAAAGTTAAAAAATACAACAATAATGCTAACAATTGATGCCAAAAATGTAAATGATAGCTCACCATTAACAATAAACGATGTTTCTGTAAAAGCTGTTATGACGGGAGCAGGTGGAACTAACACAATTAAGGGTCTTTCTGTTAATGTAATAGACAAAACAATAATTGTAACAATACCAAATGAAGTAAATTATTCAGCATTTTCTTTAGAAAAGAAAGATATAGAAAATAATCATATTGGTTATGATAAAGATAATGGTGGAAATATAATAAGTGGTGTTAATCTTGATATTAGTTTATCTGGACCTGGAGTAACAAATTCAACTGTATATTCAGGCTATATGTCTGGTACTTGTTCAGATACAGGAGGAGATGTAAACAACAAAAGAAAACTTATAGGAAACTCAGAATATGTTTATACAATTACAGAGCGTAACACAAAGAATGGATTTAAAAATATATATAGGAGATGGGCAATTAAACTACATATAAAAACAGATCCTAGTGGTATTATAAAACCTATTAATGCAACTATGCTAGACCAAAGTAATGGAAATTCATATTATGAAATAGTTAAAAATGGTAGTGTAACGCCACCGTATGAATTAGATTTTGTTAAAAATTATGTTAAATTTGGATTGGATACAACTGATTCTAAAAATCAAAAAATAACTGTACAATTGATAAATCCTCCAGAATATTATATAGAGTTAAATAAAAAGGATTCAAATGGTAAAACTGGAGTTGTAGCTGTAATTAATGCATATAACAGAGCTGTAGATGCAACTAAGCCAATCTGTCAATTACAAAATGAAACAACAGGCAGTGGAATTCCAGTAATTATAAAAAGTAGTGGCCAGATAGATACTTGGGAAATTGTAGAAGAAGCAGCTGCAGATCCATATATAAATATATTTAAAGATAAAAAGATATATGTTAAGACAAAATATGAAAATTCAAAATTATCTGTTTTAAGCTATAATGTAGATGGAGACGAAAATTCTGAATTAAAGAAGTATATTGAAGTAACTACTGAAAAAGAGGATATGTGGAAATTAATTGTAACAATTAAGGATCCAATGAAAATGAAGGTAAGATTAAACAAAGTTGGTAGTGATGGAAAGCCATTATCTGGAGCGCAATTGTCAATAGAAGATGAAAAAACTAAACAAAAACAAGTTATTTATGCTGGTTCAAGCTCTACAGAATATATGGAAAGAGAAATTGGAATAGGAGATATAATAACATATAGCATAAATGAATATCAAACAGCACCAGGACATGTTAATGTATTAGGAAATAAAACATTAAAGTTAATATTCAAAGTAAATGATAAAGACAATATAAACTGTATACAAAAGATGGTAATAGATAGCAATGGTAACCAGGTAACTGGCAGTGAATTAAGTAATATTTTAAAATATGTTAAAATAAGTTCTGGTAAAGATGGTAGAACAAAAACAATAGATGTGAGTATAACTAACCCATTAGAATACAAGTTCAAATTGTTAAAAGTAGATTCTGCTGGAAATCCACTTAATGGAACACAAATTTCTGTAGAAAGTTCACTTTCGGGAATGCATTATATAGATGGAAAAACATCTTTGGAATTTATGGAAGACAAAGTAAAAGAAAATACTACTATAGAGTATACAATTTCAGAGCTATATACAAAAGGAGCTAATGGTAGTACAGATACTCCATATGTAAATATTTTAGGAAACTCTAAAATAAAATTAAAAGCACAACTTTCAAATTCAGGAAAACTAAGTATAATAAAATCTTGTGTATTAAAGGAGAATGAAAATGGACAACAAACAGAAGTACCACTTAGTGATTTTGGAGTAACTTTGAAACCAATTACTACAGATGAAAATGGAATTCAAAGTATAGAAATTGTTATAGGAAACTCAACTAGCTTTAATGTAGAAATTAATAAAGTTGTAGCTGGAGATGATAATACGCCAATATCTCACACAAAATTTACAATTATAAGTAGTGCAAGTGGAAGTCATACAGAGTATACTGGAGTTAATGGAACAATATCATTAAACGAAACTAATATAAAAGCTGGCGATTATACTATAAAGGTATATGAGGATAAAGTAGCAAGTACCAAATTTATTAATGTACTAGAGGATAACTATGTTGAAATTAATGTTAGCATTTCTGCTGATGGTGATGTTAATTTTAAAGATAAAAATAAACCATATAAAATTTGTTCATCAAATGGAACAGAAATAACAGATATTAATCAATTATCTTTCTTTAAAAAATATATTTCAGTTGAGATTGATAAATCGTCTGGAATAAATAAAATAGCAGTAAAAATTGAAAACCCAATGACAATACAATTTAAAATTAAGAAGAAAGTTGCCTATTCAGACGATAGTGATGTCCTAGAGGGAGCTAAGTTTAGCATAACAAGCACTGCTTCAAATAAAACGAGTATATTAACTACGGACAAAGATGGATTTTGCAATATCGAGGAAAAATATATAGAACCAGGTGTATATAAATATGAAATTACAGAAATTGAATCTGCTAGCAAAATATATAATAATATATTAGATGGATATAAAATTATTGCATATATAAAACTTAATAGTGCAGGAGGTATTACATTTGTTGCAGATGAAAATGGTACACCACTTATTTCAGAACCATTAATGCAAAGATATTACGTTTATAAAGGTAATACTGCAATAGGTTCAACTGCCGAGGGACAAAAAATAAAGAATTTAATACAGTTAGGACAGCAAAATGGTGATATTCCTACAGCAATTTTAACTGTAGGAAATACAATCGAATATAAAGTTGACCTTGTTAAATTAGATTCTGAAAGTAAAGCAATAAATAGAGTTAATTTCGAAGTTAAAAGAGATGGAAATACGATTTTTAACAAAATGGTTTCCGACGATCCAAATGATATCGAAATAACAGAAAGTAATATGACTCCAGGCACATATACATATTATATAACAGAAACAGATGTTAATAATTTACTTGGTGTATATGTAAATGTATTTAAAAATAAGGCAATAAAAGTTTATACAAAACTTAGTGCTGATGGTACATTAACTGTTGTTAACGATGATTCTGGTAATAAATTTGCAATATATTCAATTGACGGTAATGGAAATTATACATTGTTAGATAGGTCAGACGAAGCATATAAATACGTAAAAGATATTACTGTGTATAAAAATGGCGATGGAGTTAGTGTATTAAAAGTTGAAGTAAAAGACCCAACAAAATATAAAGTTAAAATATTTAAATATAATGCTGAAAAGCTTTCAACAAAAGGAAGTAAATTTACAGTAATCCAACAAGATTCAACAGGGAAAATATCAACATTATTAAATAATGATTATTTAAGAGATGTTGAAATTAATCCTGCTGAAGCTGGAAATTACATATACTATATTACAGAAAATTCTACACCTACAAATAATAATTCTAAACCAGGTGCACAATATGTTAATGTTTTAAAAGGAAAATATATGAAAGTATATGTTCACCTAGATGCAAATGGTAGATTAACTATTACGAACAGTAACTTTGTTAGTTCAGAAAAATATTATGAATTATACGAAGGTGATATAACTACAAGAAATGGCAAAAAAATAAATAATGATTCATGTATATCAGTTAGTGTAGATTCTCGTGGTACAGCAAGTACAGAAAAGGCTTTAGTGATAAATGTTGTAAACCCTGTTACTTATAATTTAGATATTGTAAAACAAGATACAATTGGAGAATCACTTGCTAACTCTAAGTTTAAAGTAAGAAGACAAGTTGTTTCAACAAATTCAAATGATAAAATATTTGATGATGCTGTTAATGATAAAGTAGAAGTAACTGAAAACAGAATGCTAGCTGGAAATTATATTTACTATATTAAAGAAACTAGTTCTCCAGCAACAAAATATTGCAATATTTTAGAAGATGGATACTTAAAGCTTTATGTTAAAGTTTATGGTGATGGAAAAGTAACTTTAACAAATAGTAAATTTGAAGATTCAACAAGTTATTATGAATGGAGAAAAGGTAATATTGATGACCCTAAAGATACAGATACTTTAGTTGCAACATCAGGACCAATGGGCAGATTTGTAAAAGTATATGTACAAGAATCAAATAGTATTTACACAATACGAGTAGAGGTTAAAAATCCACTTAAATTGGAATTTGGAATACATAAAGTTGTAGCAAATTCAGAGAATAATATACCAAATGTTAAATTTAATATTACAAATTCAATAAGTGGTAATACAAAAACAGTAGTAACAGATAAAGATGGTTTAGCATCTGTTTCAGAAGAAGATGTGAGTGCTGGTATTTATAAATTTGAAATAACAGAAATTGAAACAGCAAGTGAAATATATAATAATTTATTAGAAGGATACAAAATAGTTGTATATTTAAAGATTACTGGAGATGGAACAATTACATATGTTTCTGATGAAAACGGAACAGAATTTGGTAGTACAGTAGCTGCTGATAAACATTTCCATGTATATAAGGACAATACTAATGTAGATGCAACCAAGGAAGGTAAAGCAATTATTAGCTTAGTTTCTTTAAAAACACAAGATGGAGCTATTCCAAAAACTGTTTTAAAGGTTGGAAATACCTTAAATTACAAAATGAATCTTATCAAAAAAGATACGGCGAATAATACTTTAACAGGTTCTATATTTGTTGTTAAAAGATTTGATAATGAGATATTTAATGGTGGGGTAACAGATGATACAGAAATAACTGAAAAAAATATGTTACCAGGTACTTACGATTATTATATAACAGAAAGTAGTATATCAAATAAGAATGGTACATATGTAAATGTATTTAAAGATAAAGCAATAAAATTATTCCTTTCACTTGATAATAAAGGCAATATAACAATAATAGAAAAAGGCGGCAAGAAGTTTGAAATATGTTCAGTAAGCAATGGAAAATATACAGTCCTAAATGATGATATTGCATATCAATTTGTAAAGAATATTGAAATTACTAAAGATTCAAATGGTGTAAACATTATTCAAGTTGAAGTTGAAAACCCTACAAATTATAACTTTAACGTAATTAAAAAGGATGCTGCTGAAAACAATGTAAAAGGTAGTAAATTTACAGCGTACAGAGAAGATTCAAATGGTAATATAAAACAAGTATTAAATAATGAAGAGCTAAAAATAATTAATGAAACTCCAATGCGTGCTGGAAATTACATATATTATATTACAGAAACAGCTACACCAGGAAAACAATATGTAAATGTATTAGAGGGAAAATATATGAAAGTATATGTTCACCTAGATGCAAATGGTAGATTATCTATTACAAATAGTAAATTCCAAGTTGCTGATAATTATTATGAAATTTATAAAGGTGATATTAGCAAACGTGATGGAACAAAAGTTGAAAACAGTGAATTTATAAGTGTAAATGTATCTGGTCCACAAAATAATGTTTATACATTAAATGTAGTTGTAACAAACCCTGTTAAAATAAATACAAATATTATTAAAAAAGACACTTCTAATAATGATTTAGCAAGCTCACACTTTAAAGTAAGAAGACAAGATGTTTCTACAAAAACATTTAGTGATAGATTTGAAGGAGAAGTTACATCAGGCATTGAAAAAACTGAATCACCAATGCGTGCTGGAAATTATATTTACTATGTAACAGAAAAATCATCACCTAGTGCAAGATATACAAATATTCTTGAAAAAACATACTTAAAAATATATGTTAAAATTTCTGGTGATGGTAAAGTTGTAATAACAGACAGTAAGTTTAATGAATCAGCTGGATATTACGAATGGTATAATGGCGATATAAATAATCCTAAAGATTCAGATACTAAAATTGATAAATCAGATCCAAGAAATCAATATATTAAAGATATTAGCACATCTGTAGAAGATAGTATTTATACAGTAAATGTTACGGTTGTAAACCCTGTAAAAATTAGAGTTAATGTAAATAAAAAGATATTTGGAGATGACGAAGTAAATCTTCAAAATGTTGAAATAAAAGCAGAAACACCAGATGGATTTACAGGAGTTGTAACAAAAGTAACAGATAAAGATGGTAATATAAGCTTTATAGACCAATATGCTAATGCGGGCTTAAGAAGATACTTAGTAACAGAGGCAAAACCTGCTGGTGAAGAGTTCGTCAATGTGCTAGAGCATAAAGAAATTTTAGTTTATACAATTGTAAAGGCAGATGGTACATTCCAAATTGTTGATGAAGATGGAGTGCCAACTGAAAATAAATGGTATGCGTATAATAATACAGATTCTAACAATAAAGTAAAACTTAATGAAAACACAGATGTAATTAAAAACTTTGTAAAGGTTAGTCAATCTGTAGGAAAAGATGGAATTTCAGAGCTTAACTTTGCAATAAAAAATCCACAGAAATATAAATTACATTTAAGAAAAATAGATAAAGATAATAAGAAGGGAATGAATGGAGTAACATTTGACTTATCAGTATCAGATGGAAAAAATATTGTAAAATTAAGAAATGCTAACACATTAGAAAATATGAACACAGAAGGTTTAGTAACATCAACAGTTGATGGAGCTGATGGAGTAATTGAAATAAATGATATTTTAATTGAAAAATCTGGAACATATACATATACATTACATGAACATTCAACAGATGGTATATTTGATTGGCTATATAAAAACCATAAAGATGATATTATTTTAAGAATAAAAATTGTTGTTAGAAATGGTAAATATGTAATTGAAAACTTAGAAACTGTACAAGGTGGAGATTATGTAGGAGACTTATCAATTGCTACTGGAATAGGTTCAACTATTAAAAATGAAAGAATAAAAGGTAAATATGACTTAATTTTAAATAAAGTTGATAGCTATACAGAAAAAGCATTAGATGGAGCAGTATTTAATATACATGTTGAAAAAGATGGTAAGGAACATACTTTATACAAATCTACAGAAGATGTAGATTCAATGGAACAAATTTTACCTGTAGATAATGTAGTTGTTAAAGATGGTAAACTTGAAATTAAAGACATTAGAATTGAAGAAATTGGAAGAGATAGACTTGAAGAATATACAATTGTATTGACTGAGGTAACTGCACCAAAAGGATATATGTTGTTAGATGCACCAATTAAATTAAAAGTAACAACAAATACAACTGGAAAATTTGATGATGAAAAATATATAGTTGAATCGGTTGAGTTAGTTGATGATGAAAATCACGGATTAGTTACATTTGATTATAATGAAAATAAGATTGTAGTAACTGCTAAAAATGAGTATTTCGATTTAGCATTAAGAAAATCTATTACATCTGTAGCATATCCAGATACTAATGAAGGTGAAATTACCGAGGAAGAAACAAAAGATAGAATTCCAGAAGTAATAACTGATGGAATAAATGAAGGACCTAATGGAGAAGATCCTACAGAAACAACAGCTGTATATAATCACAAGAAAAATCCAGTAAGAGCGTATAAAGAGCAAGAAGTTATTTATACACTTAGAGTTTATAATGAAGGGGAAATTGATGGATATGCTGAAGAAATTACAGATCATTTACCAGAATGGTTAGAATTTGTTGATGACGACTTCAATAAAGAAAGAGGTTGGTCACTTGATGGAAATGACGAAACTGGTAGAACTGTAAGAACAAAGAATTTATCAAAAGCATATGCTGATGAAAATGGTGTTGACAATTTAATTAAAGCTAAAAATAAAGTAACTGGAGATTTAGATAGTAAAGAAATTCAAATTAAATGTAGAGTTTCTGAAAAGGCTAAGTTAAAAACTGTATTAACTAATATAGCAGAAATTAGTTTAAGCAAGGCTGATGATAGAACAAGTGAAACAGTGGATAGGGATTCAGTAACAAACAATGTTAAAATTCCAGAAACATCAGAAGAAATGTCTAAGTACAAAGACGACGAATTAAATAAAACATATGTACCTGGACAAGAAGATGATGATGATTTTGAAAAAGTTATTGTTGAAGCATTCGACTTATCACTAAGAAAATATATTACAGCTGTAAATGACGAACAAATGCTAAAAGATAATACAGATACTGAAGATAAAAAACAAAATACACAAGACAAAAATAATGAAAGTACAAAAGATGAAAATAGCGAAAACACAGAAGATAAAAATAAGGTAACTAATGATGAATCAACAAATAATGAAACTACAAAAGATGAAGGTCAAGAAAAAACAGATGATAGCCAGGAAGGAAATAATAATGATGAAGAGCAAAAAGATACTGTAGATGACAATTCAGCGGACTTAAAATATGCTCGTGAACCTTTAATTAATATTAAAGACTTAAGAGATAAACCTGATGATGTTACAACAGCAACTTATACTCATACAAAAGAGCCTGTAGAAGTATCTGTAGATGATATTGTTACTTATACAATTTCTGTTTACAATGAAGGAACTGTATCTGGATATGCATCTTTAATAAAAGATGATATACCAGAAGGTCTTGAATATGTAAAGGATAGTGAAATAAACAAAAAATTTAATTGGAAATTATTAGATGAAAATAATAAAGAAACAGATGATGTTAAAAAAGCTAAATATATTGTAAGTGATTATTTATCTAAAGAAAATGGCGATGACAATATACTTAATGCTTTTAATGGAGAAAAATTAGATACAAAATATGTACAAGTAGACTTTAAAGTTATTTGTAAACAAGATTGGGCAAAAATAATTAAAAATGAGGCACAAATATCAGATGACCAAGATGACAGAGGTAAACCTGTAAGGGATAGAGATTCAACACCAAACGAATGGAAAGGTGAAGATGATGAAGACGTTGAGTACATTAGAGTAACTTATATGGATTTAGCATTACGTAAATTTATAACAGGAGTAAATAAACAAATAATTACAGACAGAATTCCTGAAGTAGATGCTACAGCACTAAAAAATAAAGAAAATACTACAGCAGATTACAAGCATACAAAAGAGCCAGTAATTGTTCACACAAATGATACAGTTATTTATACAATAAGAGTTTATAATGAAGGAAGTAAAGATGGATATGCAACTCAAATTAAGGATGATATTCCAGAAGGATTAGAGTTTATACCATATAATGAAACTAATAAAATGTATGAATGGAAAATGCTTGATGCTGAAGGAAAAGAAACATTGGATGTTTCAAAGGTAAAATCTGTTGTTACAAATTATTGTTCAAAAGATAAAGAAACAGAAAAGAGACAAAACTTAATGTTAGCTTTTGAATGTCCTGATGGAACAACATTTGATACACCTGAATATAAAGATGTTAAAATTGCATTTAAAGTAGTAGAGCCAACAACATCTGATAGAATTTTAATCAATCATGCTCAAATAAGCGAGCAAACTGACAAAAAAGGAATTCACAGAGAAGACCGTGATTCAACACCAAATGAATGGAAAGGTGAAGATGACGAAGATATTGAAAAAGTTAGAGTTCTATACTTCGACTTAGCATTACGTAAATGGGTAACCAATACAATGGTAACAGAAAATGGACAAACATTTGTAACAGAAACAGGACATCATGCAGAAGATGACCCTGAAGAAGTAGTAAAAGTAGACCTAAAGAAGAGCAAAATAAATTCAGTAGTAGTTAAATTTGAATATAAAGTTAGAATTACTAACGAAGGAGAAATTGCAGGATATGCTAAGGAAATAAAGGATAGAATACCAGATGGATTAGAATTTGAAGAAGCAGATAATCCAAATTGGAAAATGCTTGAAGATGGCACAGTTGTGACTGATGAACTAAAAGACAAACTATTACAACCAGGAGAAAGTGCAGAAGTAATAATTGTTCTAAAATGGATTAATTCACCAACAAACTTGGGTGTAAAAATAAATTTCGCAGAAATAAGTAAAGATCATAACGATTACGGAACACCAGATATAGACTCAACGCCAAACAATAATGTCCCTGGTGAAGATGACATAGATGATGCGCCAGTAATGTTAACAGTAAAAACAGGTTCACAAGACCTAAAATACATGCTAGCTATTCTAGTAGTATTAACAGCATTAGTAGGAAGTGTAAGCTTACTAAAAAAGAATTTACAAAAGAATAAGTACAACTAAAAACAAAAGAAAAAGTAAAAAAAGCAAAAGATAAAAAAATAAAAAACAAAAGATAAAATTTTATAAAATCAAAAGAAAAACTACGGAAAGTAAAGCTTATGGACAAAGGATAAAGAATTTTAAGTACAAAAAAAGTAAAAAGTGATGATTATTAATTAAAAGGTTTTATTCACAATAGTTATTAATAAAAAAGTTCAATTCAAAAAAGTAATTATTGGAAAAAAGATTTGATTCAAAAGATAAATATTAAATTTAAAGATAATTATTAATTAAAAAATTGTTATAAATTAGATGATTATTAATTAAAAAATTGTTATAAGTTAGATGATTATTAATTAAAAAAGTTATTAAAAAAAGATAATTATTAATTAAAAGTGGAGCATAGCAAAAGGCTATGCTCCATTAATTTTATCTACGGAAATTTAGCATATAATGCTAATTATTTTGGTAGGTATATTTAGTTTAAAAATAAATAAACAATATACAAATAGTTTAAAAACAACATTAAGCAAGGCAGATGTGCAAGCACAAAACTTAGAGCAAACCAAAAAAGAAAATGCAATGCCATCTACAAACACAGCTATAGATGAAAATGGAGAAAAGCTATATGATATACAAATTGAATTAAATAAATTAGGCACTGCTAAAAATAACAATATAGCAGGAGCTCTTTTTAAGATGTCAATGGGGACGGTTCTCTTTGACAACCATTTGATGTAATACAGTAAAAAAACAGAATATTCCAACAACAGGGATGTCAATAGGGACGGTTCTCTTTGACAACCATTTAATGTAATAAAATACAGCAAAAAAACAGAATATTCCAACACCAGGGATATCCTGTTTTTTTTATTGTATTTATTACACCTATAAATTAATATGTTTCCAACAATCCAATTTTTTCTCATCAACAAATCTGGCCAAATTTTTAGTAGAAACTCCAGTAATATTTGCCAAATTATTTATTGAAATAGAATGAGTATTTTCATTCTCTGCAAAGTAACTATTCAAAGTTGAAATATCACTATTATCTTTTTTTGTGCAGACAGGACAAGTATCACCATTTGCAACAAAAAAACAACCACATCTTTTACATTTATTAAAGTTCATAATTAATCCCTCCTAAGAATCCATAAATTTGATATTATTTTACCATAATGAAATAATAATTCAATACCTAAAATATGAAACTTAATGAAATAGTAAGAGGGCATCAAAAAGTTCTGTTACCACTTATATATAAGAAAAATGTGTCAAAAGGCTCCGTTCCTACTGACACCCACTGACACAATTGTCAAGGTTGTCAATCAGAACCGTCCCAATTGACACATTGACGACAAGATTCAAATTTAGGTCTTGTTTTTTTCAAAAAAAAGCTATATAATGTTGAACAAATTCGTAAAAGGAGATGATACCATGCAAGTTAGTCGTGAACAACTTTTGCACATAGCAAATTTAGCACATCTTAAATTAAAAGATGAAGAGGTTGATACATATTTATTACATTTACAAGATATATTAAATTTCGCAGAAAAAGTAAATAATGCACCAACAGATGGTTTAGGAGAAACAATAGGTGCAAATGATAAATATAATGTATTCAGAAAAGATGAAATTGTAGAATTCGGTGATAGAGATGCATTGCTTCAAAATGCTCCTGCACAAGAAAGAGGAATGTTTAAAATACCAAAAGTTATACAATAATTAAAAATGACATTTCATAAGGTTCGAAAATCATCAAATTTATTAATGCAGATGAATTATGCGAAGGGAGGAAATTTAATGAATATTACAGAACTTACAGTACATGAACTTCAAGAAAAATTAGCTTCTAAAGAGCTAACAATAACAGAAATAACAAAAGCATATGCAGATAGAATTGCAGAAAAAGAGCCAGATGTACAAGCTTTTGTAACAACTTTAACAGATGAAGCAATAGAGCAATCTAAAGAAATAGAAAAAAAAGTAAAAAATGGGGAAATAGAATCAAATTTTGCCGGAATTCCTATTGGAATAAAAGATAACTTATGCACAAAGGGTATAAAAACAACTTGTAGCTCAAAAATGCTAGAAAACTTTGTTTCACCATATGATGCAACAGTTATCGAAAAATTAAATAATGAAGGTTTAATAAACCTAGGAAAATTAAATATGGATGAATTCGCAATGGGTGGTTCAACAGAAACATCAGCATTTAAGAAAACAAAAAATCCATGGAATTTAAATACAGTACCAGGTGGTTCATCAGGTGGTTCTGCAGCAGCTGTTGCAGCAGGTATGGTACCTTGGGCTCTTGGTAGTGATACAGGAGGATCTATTCGTCAACCATCAGCTTTTTGTGGTGTTGTAGGATTAAAACCTACATATGGTTTAGTTTCAAGATATGGTTTAGTAGCATTTGCTTCATCTTTAGACCAAATAGGACCAATCACAAAAGATGTTTATGATAGTGCAATGCTTTTAAATTTAATAGCAGGACATGACTCAAAAGATACAACATCAATAGAAAGACCAAAAGTAGATTATACTAAAGCATTAAAAAATGATGTTAAAGGTCTAAAAATTGGTGTTCCAAAAGAATTCTTTGGTGAAGGTATAAATGAAGAAGTTAAAGCAAAATTACAAGAGGCAATAGAAAAATATAAAGAGCTAGGAGCAGAAGTAGAGGAATTTTCATTAGATGTTGCAGAATATTCACTAGCAACATACTACATAATTGCCTGTGCAGAAGCAAGCTCTAACCTAGGTAGATTTGATGGTATCAGATATGGATACAGAACAGAAAACTTTGAAAAATTAAAAGATATATATGTAAATTCAAGAAGCGAAGGATTTGGTCCAGAAGTTAAAAGAAGAATTATTTTAGGAACATATGTATTAAGTTCAGGTTATTATGATGCTTATTACAAAAAAGCTCAACAAGTTCGTACATTAGTAACAAACGAATTTGAAAAAGCTTTCGAAAAATATGATGTTATATTAACTCCAACATCACCAACAGTAGCATTCGAATTAGGTTCAAAATCAAGCAATCCATTAGAAATGTATTTAGCAGATATCTGTACAGTATCTGTAAACATAGCAGGACTTCCAGGAATATCAATTCCATGTGGAGTAGACAGCAAAGGAATGCCAGTAGGAATGCAACTAATAGGAAACAAATTCACAGAAGAAACAATACTAAATGCAGCATACACCTACGAACAAGCAACAAACTTCAGAAAAAATTACAAACCAGAATTTAAAAAATAGATAAAAGAAAAAAAGGGAAAAGGGGACGGTTCTAATTTCCCCAAAATGGGAAATTGGGACAGTCTATAAAAAATTAGTTAAATAAACAACTAAAAATATAACCCTTTTTCTCACTTTGCGTGAAAGGAGCTAATTATATGTCAAGAAGTGATTATGAAATAGTAATAGGACTTGAAGTTCATGCAGAGCTTTCTACAAAAACAAAAATCTTTTGTAGTTGTCCTACAGAATTTGGTGGAGAGCCAAATACACATTGTTGTCCAATTTGTATGGCAATGCCTGGTACATTACCTGTATTGAACGAAAAAGTTGTTGAATACGCAGTAAAAGCAGGTTTAGCTACAAATTGCGAAATTTCAAGAAATAGTAAAAATGATAGAAAAAATTACTTTTATCCTGATCTTCCAAAAGCATATCAAATATCACAATTTGATAAACCTCTTTGTGAACACGGATATGTAGAAATTGAAGATGATGAAGGTAATCCTAAAAAAATACGTTTAACCCGTATTCATATTGAAGAAGATGCAGGAAAATTAAATCATAATGAGTTTGGTGGAGGTAGTTTAGTTGATTTAAACAGAGCTGGTGTACCATTAATTGAGTCTGTATCTGAACCAGATATTCGTTCAGCAGGAGAGGCTGAAAGATATTTAAGAAAACTTAAATCAATTTTTGAATATATTGAAGTATCTGACTGTAAAATGCAAGAAGGTTCACTTCGTGCAGATGTCAATGTTTCTGTAAGAAAAAAAGGTGCAACAGAATTTGGTACTCGTACAGAAATGAAAAATATGAACTCATTTAGATCAATAGTAAGAGCTATTGATTATGAAGCAAATAGACAAATTGATGTACTAGAAGAAGGTGGGGTAATTGAGCAAACAACTTTAAGATGGGACGATGTATCTGGAAGAACATTCCCAATGAGAAGTAAAGAAGATGCTCAAGATTATAGATATTTCCCAGATCCAGATTTAGTAGCAATTCGTTTATCTGAAGAATATATTCAAAATATAAAAGATAATTTACCAGAATTACCAGAAAGTAGAAAATCTAGATATATGTCTGAATATGGATTATCTGAAAAAGATGCAAACTTAATAACAGCTTCAAAATATTTATCTAATTTATTTGAAGGTGCAAAAGAAGTTTGTGGAAATCCAAAATTGTCAGCAAACTGGATTTTATCAGATATTTCAAGAATATTAAATGAAAAAGAAATGGAACCAGACCAAATACCATTTACAGCTGAAGAGCTTGGAAAAACTATTTTATTAATTGAAAAAGGAACAATAAGTTCAGCAATAGCTAAAAAGGTTGTAACAGAATTATTTGAAAATCCACAAGATCCAGAAGAAATAATAAAGAAAAATGGATGGATTCAAATTTCTGATGAAGGTGCTATAAAAGAAGTTGTAACACAAGTTTTAGAAGCAAATCCACAATCAATAGCAGACTATAAAGCTGGAAAAGATAAAGCATTAGGATTCTTAGTAGGACAAGCAATGAAAGCAACAAAGGGAAAAGCAAATCCACAAATGCTTAATAAAATGTTCTTAGAAGAGCTTAATAAATAAAGAAAGTACGAATAAAACTTTTGTATTGACATATCATTGTAAGTAGAGTATTCTATATTTAGCCTAAGGGCTATTAACGTTGATGTAAATGTATATAACGCAACAAAAAGACTAGGTGTTTAGACCTAGTCTTTTGTCGTTATTCCAAATCTTTTTTTATACGACTAAATGCAAGTGCACAAATAACTGCCGAAACAGCCAAAAATATACTTATACGTAATAAAGTCATTCCTAAATTATATTGAAAAATAATATATGTAAAATGATACATTGATAAAATAAAAGCTGAAAGCAATGCTAGAAGTAAACAAACAATAAGCATAAATTTTGTTATTTTTTTTATTTTAGGCTCTATTTTCATTAATTTAGTAATTAATTTCATAATAATCCTCCATAAATGTAATCTTACTAATAACAGATTAACATAAATAAAAAACAAAATCAAAGTTAATATTTGGTAGTAAAAGTTTATAAGTTATTGAAAAATGCGGTAAAGTATGATAAAATCAATGAAAATTTGGTTATAATACATTCTATTATAACCTATAATTTTAATTTTTTAGAAAGGAGTTTTATTTATGAATGAGTATGGTGCTTCAGAAAGTAAAATTGTTTTTTTAGAGGGATTGCCAGGAGTTGGTAAAACAACGCTAGTAAATGCTTTAAAACTCAAGAAAAATAAAAACATACATACTGTTGACGAAATAATAGTAAATTTACAAGAAAAAACGCCAATTAATCAAAATATATTTATAGTCAATGATAATAAAAAAATCAATTCATACTGCTCTGGAACTATTGTAATTGATAGGGGCCCAATAAGTACTCTTTCATACAATCAAGTTAGGGCTATGCTAGACAAATCTTTTTCTAAAGATGATGTAGAAACTTGGTTTAATAGCATACAAAATTTATATGGTCAAAAAAATGTAAAAATTATTTATCTTACAACAAAAGCAAAAAAATATTTTATTCCGTTCGAAAATCCAAAAGACCCATATGGTTCAATTGAAAATCAAAAAATATTAGAGGAAGTAACTTTGAAGAATTGTATTAAATTTTCTTCAAATTTACAAATAATTGAGTATCACCAAAAAAACATGGAGGAGATTATTCATGAAATTATTAATTAATTTATGTGCTCATGATGGCATAATTAGCCATTACACTGGTGTAGGCACAATCGTAAAAAGGTATATAAAAATGTTTCAAATGATTTTGGAAAAAAGGGGATATGAATATGCAATAAATTTATATACTCCCGAATATCATTCAAATTCGTTTGGATATTCTGCATATACACATGAAGTGCATAAACAGATGAAAAATGTTAATATTATTCAAATATCAAACGGTAGCAATGGTGCAGTTAATTATGGAACTATAAAAGACTGGAAATTACTTTCAAAAAATACAGCAAATGCTATTAATAGTTTGAATATTTCAAATTATGATTTAGTATTAACAATTTCAAATGACACACCATTTGCGGGACTAAATGAGTTATTAAACTCATCTGATAAAAATTATAAAATATGGATTCCACACTCTACTGGAAAAATACATAAGGTAAATTCTGCAATAAAAGATGGTGAGGATGATTTACAAGCACGAATTGATTGGGAAAAACAAGCCGTAAATTATATCAATCAAAATACTAACTCATACTTGGGTGGTACTGGAAGATATATTTCTATGCATATGATTAATCAATATTCTTTAAAAGAAAGCAAACTTATAAATATTATTAATGGTGAAATATTATCTCAGCAAACAATTTATCAAGAAACAGATGAAATGGCCAGATTATTTAATGATATTGAAAAAGAAGATGCAATTATTATGGATTTTGGTAGAGCTGAAGAATATAAAAATATTGATGCGGCAATGTTTTTAGGAAATATTATAGGTGTAAAGCCTGTTGTTATAGCTCAATCATATTATAAGGGACAACCCATTATAAAAAAATATGAGGATATAGCAAAGGCTACAAATTCAAAGTTATACGTTGATGTTCCATTTGATTTTCCTTTTTATATACTAAATCACTACAATAAAAATATGATTTTGTTGATACCATCAAAAAAGGAAATATTTGGATTAATTGTTAATCAGGTCAGAAAGCTTAATAAAAGTAATATACTCATTGTAGCAAATGATATAGGAGGTTTACATGAGCAGATTAATGATGAAAAAGACGGAGTTCTTGTTAATTTAGAGAATATGCAGGAGTCGGCTGAAAAAATAAGCAGAAATTTCACCACCGAAAATATTCAAAATTTTAACAAGCTGTCTCAAAAAAAGCTTAAGGAAACATACGATTTTGAGAAAATATGTACTGAATTTATGGATTTTTTTATAAATTCTAAATGATGTGCAATAATTTAGAAAGGCGGATAGCTATGAGCAAACTTTTACCGATGTTATCAGAATTAAAGCCAATTTCAGGAAACCGGGATGTATTTGGACAGACAGTTTTTACCAAAGAATTTAACTTATTAAATTTTGAGGAAAAGTTGCAAGTCGCTTGTGATATGGTCCGGCAAACAATGTACACTGTTCATACACCAAACCCTGAAAATGACAGAAAAACGATGATGGGTGATTCATACACTGCATGCAATGTTTTGAAAGATTATTTGATCTTCAATTGCATTGGAGAAAAGCATCATGTTGTATTTGCAAAGTCAAACTTTTTTGAAACCGAGCGTGCAACTACAAAGCATTTTATATTGCTTGTATATGATAATAATGATGTTTGTTATCAAGTTGATCCATCACCATATGTTGGGTATATGTGTGGAAAGGCAGAAAAACTGGGCACTCCATGGTATAAACAATATGTTATAGTCAAAGGAGATTTAAAAAACAAATTAGAACTTTTAAGACTGCTGGCATATGAATTGAAAATCGGAAAAATAACGTGCATTGCAGATTGGCATATAGAAGAATTTGCTAAAAGACATCCAATATTAAAGGGATATGTAGATTCGATATTAAACAGAGCTACAAATGAGGATTTTCAACTGATTGATTCTGAAAGTTTTGAGTATGCGAATAAACAAATTTCAATATTGAGCAGAGAGCTTGAAATTTTGAGGACACAGGAGGGAACATACAAAAGACAATTGGAGATTATTCAGTGGATATCTTCTCAAAAAAAGAAAATGGGATTAGAAGGAGAAAAATACGCAATAATATTTAAAGAAAAGTATAGAATTGATGAACTAACTCCAAGATTCTTTTATGAGCATAAGCTTAATCTTGCAATGCTGAAAACATCGTCGTTTTATATTGGTAAAGAAGAAATATTTAAAGAGCTTTTGTGTGCAGACCATAGGCATACAGGAGGCTATATGGTAAATTTGGGTGAAAGTAAAAGTTTAGGTTTTTCTAAAATGTATATATTTCATCCAGATGGTTACAAATATATTAGACATTTATATGGTCCAAACTACATGTTTTTAATTCAAGACCATGTAGAGGATATTTTGATTCGGAAAAGAAGTATTAGAATCAATTATTCACCTGATTGGGGTGGAAGAGTTGTGAAATGGTATGATGGAGAGAATATTGAATGGGTACCATTGGCTATGAACTTAGTTCATTCAGCTGATAATAGTGCGGAAACGTGCTGTAACTATCAATGTGGTTTCCCAGAATGCCAATTGATGACTCGATTTGTATATCCCAATCCTAACTTGAAATATTAAATTCCAGGAGGTGCTAAAAATTTTAGTACCTCCGTTTTTTTGTGTGAAAAATATTTGGAAATTTTTTTAGAAAAAGTGTAAATTTGTATTGAAAAATATACTAATAAATGTTATAATTTCTTTTAGAATTTAAGAATTGTAGAATTATTCATATAATATACATTTTCTTAATTTTATTTTTTTGTCATTTTAAAGGAGAATGTATATTATGTTTAATGAATATGAATATAGTTCAAAAGTTAATGATATAACACCGTTTTTAGAGTATTGTGAAAAAAACGGATATGAAAAACAAAGCGAATATGACCAAATAAGAACTTTGTATAAAAATAAAGACAAACTTTTAGCAAGAGTCACAAAAAATAAAGTTGATGGAAATCAAAAGATTTTTTTTGATTTAAAAGATGAAAATGATTCAAATGATGTTTTAAAAATATTAAGGGAATCTGGAAAAATAGATGTAACAAACAATACGGAATTTGTAGATTCTATGTTAGGAATGTTAAATTTTTCTTTTCATAAAGAGCTTAAAAGAAAAAGATATGTATATTTTAAAGATGGAGTAAAATTTGAAATTGATAATTATACACAACCAGCAATGAAGGTTGCTGCAATTGAGGGTGAAAAAGAAAAAGTTGATAAAGTGTATAATGAGGTAAAAAAATATTTTGATGTGTAATATAAGCAAATCAGAAATAATAAATGATAAAAGAATAGGAACGTAAATTTGAAGTGAACTCTAAATAGTAGACTAATAATAAAAAACTATTTTGGGTTCACTTCAAATTTACGTTTCTATTCTTTTATAGTTAATGATAGTTTGATAGCCTATTTTAATATAGATATGTTTATTATATGATTTCAAATATTACAAAATTATTTCAAAAAGTTTTCAAAATATTTCTATTGAAAATCATACACATAAATGATATAATCCAATTCAAAAGTAGAGGTGTTAATTATGAAGGTAATTTTATTAGATAATATAAAGGGCGTTGGTAAAAAAGACGAAATAATAAATGCAAGTGATGGTTATGCACGTAATTTTTTATTTCCAAAAAAATTAGCTGTAGAAGCTAATAACGAAAATATGAGTAAATTAAAGGCTAAAAAACAGTCTGAACAATATAAAAAAGATGTTAATAAAGAAAATGCCGAAAAAATAGCTAAAAAATTAGATGATATAACATTAACAATTAAAGTAAAAGCAGGAGAAAACGGAAAAATATTTGGTGGAGTAACATCAAAAGAAATATCAGAAGAGCTTAAAAAACAATACAAAATAGATATTGATAAAAAGAAAATTATACTTAATGAAAACATAAAAAATTTAGGTAGTTTTGATATAAGTATGAAATTATTTGAAGGTGTTACTGGAAAATTAAAGGTAAAAGTTATTTCAGAATAAGCCAAAATACATGAGAAAAAATATTGCTATATGGAATTCTAAAGTACGTATGAGCAATATTTTTTTACTCAAAATCTGTCTAGGAGGAATAGTAAAAAATGGAGTTTAATAAAGTACCACCACATGATTTGGAGGCAGAGCAGGCAGTTTTAGGATGTATGCTAACAGATAAAGATGCTGTAATATCTGCAGTTGAAACTCTAACAGAAGATGATTTTTATAGAGAAGATAATAAAATAATTTATAAAGCGATTCTTAATTTATATAATAGAGCAGAGCCAATTGATATTATAACATTAAAATCTGAATTAAGTGCAATGGGAAAATTTGAGGCAGTAGGAGGATTGGAATATTTAGCAGAATTACCAGATAAAGTTCCTACTACTTCAAATGTTGAAAGATATATTAAAATAGTAGAAGAAAAATCAACATTAAGAACTCTTATAAAAACAGCAAATGATTTAATTTCTTTAGGTTATGACCCAACTCAAGATGTTGAAGATATAATGGATAGTGCTGAAAAGAAAATTTTTAATGTTATGCAAAAAAGAAATCAAACAGGGTACTCATCTATTAAAGATATTTTAGTAGATTCTTTTACTGAGCTTGAGGATTTGTATAATAGAAAACAACATGTAACTGGTGTTCCAACTGGATTTATAGATTTAGATAATAAAACAGCTGGTCTTCATAATTCAGATTTAATACTAGTTGCTGCAAGACCTGCTATGGGAAAATCTGCATTTGCATTAAATATTGCTACAAATGCAGCAATACAGGCTAATGTTGGTGTTGCTATATTCAGTCTCGAAATGTCAAAGGAGCAAATGGCTAACAGAATTTTGGGTAGTGTTGCTATGGTTGATGGAAATAGTATTAGAACAGGTAGAATTGCAGATGATGATTGGATTAAACTTGCAACAGCATCTGGAGAGCTTTCTCAAACTGGTATATACATAGATGACACACCTGGTATATCTGTAATGGAAATTCGTGCAAAGTGTAGGAAATTAAAATTAGAAAAAAATATTGGTCTAGTTGTAATAGATTACCTACAGCTTGTTCAAGGTAGTAACAAAAAAGGTGGTAGCCGTGAGCAGGAAATTTCTGAAATTAGTAGATCTTTAAAAATATTAGCGAAAGAAATAAATGTTCCTGTAATTGCATTATCACAGTTATCCCGTGCGCCGGAGCAACGTCCAGATCATAGACCTATGCTTTCTGACCTTCGTGAATCTGGAGCGATAGAGCAGGATGCCGATATTGTTATGTTCTTATATAGAGATGATTACTATAATGAAGATAGTGAAAAGAAAAATATTGCGGAAGTTATTATTGCTAAACACAGAGCTGGTTCTACTGGAACTGTTGAGCTTGCTTGGCTTGGAAGTTATACTAAATTTGCTAATTTGGCGAAGGATTATTAGGTTTTTGCAAGTTGGGCTTTGAAGCTTGGGTTGGGACCGTGAGGATAGGATTATATTATAAAAAATCCAATCCTTACTGGTGCGCCTTTTCTTGAATAGTGTGATTTACTGTTTACCCTCGCTATGGGGTGTACAAGATTTTTTGTGCTCTACAGCTTCCAAACTGCGCGGATTGGATTTTTTATAATATAATCCTATCCTCACTACTCTGATGGTTGGGGTGAGCTTTTTTGCAAAATTTAGGGGGGATTTTTTTTGAGTGAGTTTGATGAGAGAGTTTTGAGAACTATTAGAAAATTTAATATGATTTGCTCTGGTGATTGTATTGTTGTGGCAGTTTCTGGGGGGCCGGATTCTATGAGTTTGCTTAGAGTACTTATTAAGCTTAGGGAGAAGTTTAATATTAAATTGGTTGTGGCTCATGTTAATCATATGATTAGGGCTGTGGCTGATTCGGAAACGGAGTTTGTTAAGGGCTTTTGTGAAGATAATGATGTTGAGTGCTTTGTTAAAAAGGTTGATGTTGTAGGGCTTTCGGAAAAACTTAAGATTAGTTGTGAGGAAGCTGGTAGAAATGTCAGATATGATTTTTTTGATGAGATTTTTGATAAGGTTGGTGCAAATAAAATTGCTATTGCTCATAATAAAAATGATAATGCTGAAACTGTGCTTATGAATATTATGAGAGGATCTGGGGTTTCAGGTCTTAAAGGAATTGAACCTGTTAGAGATGGTAAGTTTATTAGGCCTTTGATTGAAATTGATAGAAAAAGTATTGAACAGTATTGTGTTGATGAAAATCTTAATCCTAAGTTTGATGAGTCTAATAAGGAAAATGTGTATACTAGAAACAAAGTTAGAAATTTACTTATTCCATATATTGAAAAGGAATTTAATCCTAATATTATTGAATCAATTAGCAGATTATCGGATTTAGCAACACAAGAAAGCAATTTTGTGGATAATGTTGTTGATAAAGAGTTTAAAAATACTTTAATTTCATACAATGAAAGTGATATTAAGTTAGATTTAAGAAAATTCAATAACTTAGATAGTTTTATAAAAGCAAAAATAATATTAAAAAGTGTAGCTAAGCTTTTTTATACTACAAAAGGAATAGAAAAAGTTCATGTTGAAGATGTTATAAAATTATGTGAAAGAAATATAGGAAATAAATATTTGATACCTAATAAAAATTTAAAATTTTTTATAAAAAAGGGTGTGATTACTATATCTAAAGTATAATATTTTTTCAGTGTAAAATAAGAGTGTTTTTATGTAAAATTTGACAAATAGAAGAAAACATAATATAATATAAATTACGTAAATTTTATATTCACAAGAGAGGAACAAATACAATCCTACTTTTTTGTGAATCCGCCAAATGGATTGTTCATTCGGAGGGAATGAAAATATGGAGAAAATATTTAAAACTTTTTCCAGAGCTGACAGTTCAAATAGAATGGAGGCGATTAACAGAGACATTCAGCAATATGCAGAAGAAAATGGATTAGTCGAAATTGATCGTTCTGCTCCTGCAGTCTCAATTACAATGTGTGTAGGAGAAAGAGGCTACATATCGCGTATCTTTGCGATTGCCGTTACCTCCACATTTGTGAAGAAGAATGAAATTTGTGAGTAAAAATTAATTCCTTTTTTCGTTCAAAATAAAGACCTTAGAAATATTATGTTTCTGAGGTCTTTATTTATTTTATAAAAATGTATAAATTAGTAAAATTACATAATTTTATAATTGTGAAACTTTTGTGTAAATGCTTGAATTGTAAATGAAACTATGTTATATAATATATTTGAGTAAAAATATATTTTGTATGTTATTATAATTAGGAGAAATTCGTTTTAACTAATGAAAAATACTAACATAAAAGGAGGAAATGATTTGAAAAATGGCATAAAAACATTAGCTGTATGGCTAATTATAGGAGTAATTTTAATTGTCGGAGTTACAGCAATATATGATAATTCGGACAGAAAATTTACGTATTCAGAGCTTGTTTCAAAAATTAATGCAGGACAGGTTTCAACTATTGATATTAATGCAGATGGATATTCTGCAATGGTAGAATTTAATGATGGAACATCACAAAAAAAAGTAAATATACCAGATTTAAAAAGTTTTATGGATAATGTTCAAGAGCCTATGAAAGAAGGCAAAATAACAGTTGAACAAGAATCTCAATCTGTATGGGTTACAATTTTTTCAGTAATAGCTCCACTTGGATTATTAATAATATTTTTAATATTTTGGTTTATATCTATGGGAGGACGACAATCTGGTAATAAAACAATGTCTTTTGGAAAAAGTAGAGCAAGAGTTGTAAATCAAGATGATAAAAATAAAATAACATTTAACGATGTTGCAGGTGTTGATGAAGAAAAACAAGAATTACAAGAAATTGTAGATTTCTTAAAAAATCCTAAAAAATTCACAGATATGGGTGCTAGAATTCCAAAAGGTGTTTTATTAGTAGGTCACCCTGGAACTGGTAAAACTTTACTTGCTAAGGCTGTTGCAGGAGAAGCAGGAGTTCCATTTTTTATCATAAGTGGTTCAGATTTCGTAGAAATGTTTGTTGGTGTTGGTGCATCACGTGTTAGAGATTTATTTGAACAGGCTAAAAAGAATGCTCCTTGTATAATATTTATAGATGAAATTGATGCAGTTGGTAGACAAAGAGGTGCTGGCCTTGGTGGAGGTCATGATGAAAGAGAGCAAACATTAAATCAATTATTAGTTGAAATGGATGGTTTTGCTTTAAATGAAGGTGTAATAGTTATGGCTGCTACAAACAGACCAGATGTATTAGACAAAGCTTTATTAAGACCAGGTAGATTTGATAGACAAATAGTAGTTTCTCAACCAGATGTAAAAGCAAGAGAGCAAATATTAGAAGTTCATGCAAGAAAGAAGAGATTAGCAGCTGATGTTGATTTAAGAATTATTGCTAAAAATACATCAGGATTTTCAGGTGCTGATCTTGAAAATGTGTTAAATGAAGCAGCTTTATTAGCAGCAAGAAATAATGAAACAGAAATTACAATGAAAAACGTTGAAGATGCAATGGTTAAAGTAACAATGGGACCTGAAAAGAAGAGCAGAGCAAGAAGTGAAAAAGAAAATAAATTAGTTGCATATCATGAAGCTGGTCATGCTGTTGTAAGTAGATTTTTACCTACACAAGATGCAGTTCATCAAATATCAATTGTTCCAAGAGGAATGGCTGGAGGATATACAATGTATAGACCAAATGAAGATAAATCATTTATGTCTAAAGGTGAAATGCAAGAAAATATTATTTCATTATTGGGTGGACGAGTTGCTGAAAAATTAATATTAGATGATATTTCAACAGGCGCAAGCAATGATATTGAAAGAGCAACAAAAATTGCAAGAGCAATGGTTACACAATATGGTATGAGTGATAGAATTGGACCTATGACATTAGGGGTAGGCCAAGAAGAAGTATTCTTAGGAAGAGATTTAGCTCAATCAAAAGAGTATTCAGAAGAAACTGCAAGTATAATTGATGAAGAAGTAAAATCTATAATAGATACAGCATATAAAACAGCAGAGGAAATATTAAGAAGAAATATAGATAAACTACACGCTGTTGCTGGAGTATTATTAGAAAAAGAAAAAATTGACGGAGATGAATTCGAGGCAATTTTCAATAATTAAATATTATAAAAAATTCCAATTAAATTATAATTGGAATTTTTTTGCTCTAGAATAAAAATTATATATTAAAGCAAAAAATGTGTTTATAAAATACAATATCCCTAAGAAAAATCACCTATATTTGCAAATTTGTAATAAAAAAATAATATAACACAAAATTATTTAAAAAGTGTTATATTCCTAAGCATACAGACGATAATATACAGTTTGGCATATTTGACTAAATTATATAAATATATGAAAAATATTTTATAAAAGGTAGTTTGAGAGGAGAAAGTATAATGAAAAAAATAAAAAATGATAATGAAGTTTCTATAGATATAGCAAATCAAAAAAATATAAGATATAGGTTTAAAATAGATATGTCACAAACAGATTAAAAAAATATTGAAAGAGAGTACCAAAAATGATATTGTTTAAATGACCAAAAATAAACATATCGGAAGTGCTCTCTTATGGGGAATAATATCACAGATAGATTAAAATATAAAGAGTCAGTAGTAAAATTTTCAAAAA
>OLOL01000306.1_pt1 | contig 52464 bp, 39 predicted proteins | sample 1673081 | NCBI WGS metagenome assembly OLOL01 (sample SAMEA3136753, study PRJEB25190) | human gut metagenome
AGGTCCAGCCCCTCGGCGGTGACGTAGACATCCGCCTCCGCACCGCGGCGGACGGACTTCATCTTGCCCTTCAGCACCAGGCACACCGCCAGCGCCACGCCGCAGCCCACCAGCAGCGCCGGGAAAATCACCTTGCTCAGAGGTTTGCGTACCGCATGGCCCTCCGATGCCTGCTGCATCATGTCGGCGCAGGTGGTCAGATAGGCATGGAAGCCGCCGTACCAGTCGTCATCGCCCAGATAGTCCAGGAAGCTGTCCTCCAGCTGCTGCTGGGCATAGCTGCCGATCATGCTCTGGGCGTAGCCGTCGCGGACATACAGGCTGTAGCTGCGGTCGTACATGCTCAGGAGCAGCAGCACGCCGTCACGGTCCTCGCCGATGCCGAAGTCGTAGTCGTTGTAGATGGTGCAGGCGGCCTCGTAGACGCCGTCGGCGTACTGCTCGTAGTCGTAGATGGTGACCACGTACACCGCGCAGTCGTACTGCCAGGTGATCTGGTCGGCCAGAGATTCCAGCTGCTGGCGCTCGCCGTCGGTGAGCAGGCTCTCCGTGTCGTAGATCAGGGCGTCGCCGGGCTGGGTCTCCGCCCATGCGGGGACGGTCAGCGTCAGTGCTGCCAGCAGAGCCAGCAGGAACGTAGAAATTCTCTTTTTCATCGCGCCGCCCCCCTTATACCAGCATCATGATGGCGGCGGTAATGGCCGCCACCGGCGCCGCCACGGCGGCGAAGATCGTCCAGAACCGGCCCATATCCGTGGGCAGGTCACCCACCAGCTTGCCGGTCTGGCCGTTCATGGCGAACAGGAAATCCTGTCCCTTCCACTTGGTGTGGAGCATCCAGACAGGCAGCAGGGCGTAATGCACCTTGCCGCGCCGCAGCCGGATGTCCTGCCGCAGGGGGATGCAGCTGTCGTACTGCTCCGCCGTGCGGCGCAGGGCGCTCTCCAGCGAGGCGGCGCAGCGTCCGTCGGCCCGGTCATGGCTGTCCTCCACGCTGACATCGTACTTGTCGGCCAGGAAGCCGGGCAGGTACGCGGTGGAGAAGGGCTTCAGATCGGTGTAGTCATACGGCTCGATGGAGTCCATGTGGTCATCGGGCATCTTGCTGGACGCGTCCACGGGCACCTTTTCAAAGGAGATGGAGCCGCCTCGGTGAACGTCGTAGTGCTCCGTCTCCGTCACCTCATAGTCGGAGGTCTCGTACTCGTGGTGGATGAGGCCCTCGTAGTCCACAGTGCCCTCGGCCCGGCCGTCGAACATCCAGAAGGGGACATACACGCCCTGGATCTTCTCGATGTGGTTGCCATTGGTGAACGCCTTGGGCAGCAGGGGCTTGCCCTTATAGTGGTTCTTCAGGGCAGCCACGGCGTCCTCTTTGCTGAGCTTGAAGGGCAGGACGAAGTCCGGCTTCAGCGCGCCGCTGAACTGGCCCGGCACCACGGTGGGATTGCCGCAGTAGGGGCAGGACGTGGCGGCGGTAGAGGCGTCGCAGATCAGCTCCGCGCCGCAGGAGGGGCAGTTATAGGCCTTCATGCCGTCGGCCTCCGCGCCCCAGTCGCTGCTCAGGCCGGAGGTGTCCCAGCCCTGGGACTCCATGTCCGCCATTTTCTGGCGGTTTGCCTCAGCTTTGGCCTCCGCCTTTTCGGACGCCGCTGCTGCGGCGGCTTCCTTATCGGCGTACAGCTTTTCAATGTCCGCCACCTCGTACTGCGCGCCGCAGTAGTCGCACTCCAGCTTGCCGGACGCGCCCACAAAGTGCAGCGGGCCGGTGCAGGCCGGACATTTATAGTTGGTCACTTGGGATGCCATAATTTTCCTCCCTCTCACAGTCTGACCGGGGCGGCCTTACAGGGGCCGTCCGCAGTTCTGGCAGAACTTGCTGCCGTCATTTTCCAGCTTGGCGCCGCAGCTGGGGCAGAACGTGGGCCGGAAGCCGGTGTCCTGCCGGGGCGCATAGTCCTGACGAGGGGCGTAATCCTGATTGGGTGCAGACTGCTGATAGCCGCCCTTCCCGGGGACGCCCAGATAGACGGAGCTGTCGAAGCCCAGGATCATGGTGAACACGGAGGGCAGGAAGATCAGGCCCACCGCAAAGCCGCCGCTCTTGCCGAAGGCCTTGGCCAGCTTGATGCAGGTCTGGATGCCCAGGACGATGTTGTAGATGGGGATCAGCAGCATCAGAAAACGCCAGCCGTTGCCCCAGGTGATCTCGAAGATGGTATAGACATTGTAGAAGGGTACGATGGAGGCCCAGCCGGGCTTGCCCGCCTTCTTGAACAGCAGCCAGCAGGCCACGATGCCCGCCACGCCCAGCAGCAGGGAGAGGAAGCTGGCGAAGGGGCTGGGGGCCGTCTGGTACTCATAATAATAGTAATCGATGAACTGCATAGTCTTCTCCTTTCACATGTCACACGGTGTCAGGGACGGGGATTGCCGCAGTTGGCGCAGAACTTGCCCTTGTTGACGCTGCCGCAGGAGCAGGTCCACTCGTCGGCAGGTCTGGGCTTGCCGCATTCGCCGCAGAATTTGCCGGTGTTCACCGCACCGCAGGAGCACTTCCATTCCCCCGCCGGTGCGGGCTTGGGTGCGCCGCACTCGCCGCAGAACTTGCCGGTGTTGCCGGTATGGCCGCAGGAGCAGGTCCAGCCTGCGGGCTGGGACGCCGCCGGCTGGGCGGTCTGCTGCTGACCCATGGCGTACAGGTCCTGTGCATTCATGCCGCCGGCCTGACCCGCCATGTTCATGCCCATGAACGCCATGGCCGCGCCGCCCTTGTTGGCCGCCGCCGCCTTCATGGCGTCGCCCTGGCTGCCTGCAAGGTGCGCCGCCGCACGGGTGGGGTCCATGAAGGCCGCGTTGCGCTGCAGTTCCTTGAGCATCTTCTCGTCTTCTTCATCGGCGGTGACACTGGACACGCCGAAGGACACGATCTCGATGCCCCGCAGGTCGCGCCACTTCCTGCTCAGCACCTCGTTGAGGGCGTCGGCCAGCTCCATGGTGTGGCCGGGCAGTTGGGAGTAACGGATGCCGGTCTCGCCGATCTTGGCGAAGGCGGGCTGGAGGGCCGTCAGCAGTTCGGTCTTGAGCTGGCTGTCCAGCCGGTCGCGGGTGTAGTCCTCGCTGACGTTGCCGCAGACGTTGGTGTAGAACAGCATGGGGTTGGAGACGCGGTAGCTGTACTCGCCGAAGCAGCGGATGCCCACGTCGATGTCGATGCCGGCCCGCTGGTCCACCACGCGGAAGGGCACGGGGCTGGGCGTACCGTACTTATTGCCGATAAGCTCCTTGGTGTTGAAGTAGTAGATGCGCTGATCCTTGGGGGCCTCGCCGCCGAAGGTAAAGCGGTTGGCCATGGTACCGAACATGTTCTTCAGGCCCTGGCCCAGACTGCCGCAGAACAGGGACGGCTCCGAGGACATGTCGTAGGTATACTCGCCGGTCTCGGCGCACATGTCCACGATCTTGCCCTGGTCCACGATGAGCATGCACTGGCCGTCCGCCACCGCGATGACGGAGCCGTCGGTGATGACGTTGTCATCGCCGTGACGGTTGCTGGAGCGTCGGGTGGTCTTTTTCTGTCCCTTTACCGCCAGCACGTTCTCGGGAATGGCGTCACAATAAAAATATTCCTTCCACTGGTCAGCCAGCGTACCGCCGGCCGCGCCCATCGCCGCTCTGATAAGTCCCATAGTCTTTCTCCTTTTTCTGCAATTTGGGGACGCTCCCCTGTTTCGCCCCATCGGATACTTTTAGCATACCATAAAGCGTGTGCTTATGCAATCACGGCACATAAAAAAACACCGCCGGCCCCTGCGGGGACCGGCGGTGTGCCGCATCATGCGATGTCCGTCATGTCAAAGAGCCGCGTCTTGCCCTGCCGGAAGCGGTCGTAGGCCGTCAGGGCGTAGAAGCCCTGCTCCGTGGCCATGCCGTCAGGCTCCGTCTGCCGGACGCTGTGGCGGAAACCGCCGCCGGTGCAGGCAAAGGCACACAGGCCATCCAACGGGGACGCGCCGTCCTTCAGGAAGCGCTCATCCGATGCGGGGTCGATGCCCAGCGCCGTCAGAGCCACGATGACCTGCGCACAGGACTCGCTGTTGCTCTCGCCCCAGCTCATGAAGCCGCCATCGGCCTGCTGGGCATCGGACAGATAGGTCAGCGCCGCGTCAACTGCCGCCTTGACGTCTGTCTCCTCCTGATAAGATGCCAGAGCCGTCAAAGCCATGGCGGTCATGTCCACGTCGGAAACGTCGCCCATCAGAGTCCAGCCGCCATCGGCGCACTGGGCGGACAGGATCTCCGCCACCAGGCCTTCGCGGGTGGTCTGCTCCTCGCCGTCGGCGCACTGCGGGATATCGTAAGCCCCGCAGTCCAGAGCGATCAGCGCCCAGATGGGGCCGTTGAGACCCTGGGCACGGACGAAGGTCATATCGCTCAGACCCGCCGTCAGGTCCACGCCCGCCACGTTGGCGGCATCGCAGCCTGCGGCCGTCAGGCCCAGAATGGTGCGGGAATTCTCGGTGGATTTTGCGTGGTGCAGCCGCACGGAGCCCGCCTGCTGCACGTAATCCTCCACGCTCCGCTCGTAGCTCCGGGCCGCCGTGTCGCTGAGCAGCCCCGCGCGGCTCAGGCCGATCACCGCCCACTCACCGCCGATGGAGCCCGCCGTGGGGGCGCCCTGCGTCTGGAGATAGGCCCCCGTCTCACGGCAGGCCGTCTGCCACGGGGCCTCCGGCACAGGCTGCGCGCCGCAGGCGGGCAGCAGCACCAGCACTGCCAGCAGCAGGGCCGCTATACTCTGTTTCATCCGATCCCCTCCTTACAGGAATTCCACGTATTTCAGGCGCAGGCGCTGCCTTAGCCCCGCGTTGTGCCAGGTACGCCGCCAGATCTCGTCCTTCAGGCGCAGTACCCGACGGCGCTGCTCCTCCGTCATGGGCCGGCCCCGGAAGCGGGCCTCCTGCCACAGTCGGGCCGCCTGCAGGTAGTCCTCCCGCAGGTCCTGATCCATATAGGCCACATAGTCCTCCGGCGGGCAGTTCCGCGCCGCCATGCCCCGGGCACGGAGCACATCCATCGTATAGCGGAAGATGGCGTCGATGGCGGCCGCCGCGTCCGCGCCGAAAAACGACGCTTTCCGCTGCCGTGTCCGCCGCCGCTCCCGCAGGATACGGCCCAGCAGCACCGCCGCCAGTACCACGGTCAGTGATACCAGCAGCACCAGCAGTACGGTCATGCCATGCTTCAGCCAGAGCTCCCGCAGTGCCTCTGTCACGGGGTCCCGGGCGTCGGTGTCGTCCGGCTGCTCCGGTGTGTCCTCCAGCGGGGCCTGACCCACCAGACCGGAGATGCTCTGGTACCGCTCCGCCTTTTCCATGGCGGAGAAATAGGGAGGCGTGACCTCAAAGGGCAGCCAGCCAAGGCCATCCTGATAGTACTCCACCCATGCGTGGGCACGGCTGCCGTCCACCGGCAGCGTCTGGCCCGCGGTCATATGGGCTGCATCGTCCTTTGTTACCAGAAAGCCCTCCACATAGCGGGCGGGGATGCCGTAATAGCGGAACATCAGCGTCGCGGCAGTGGCGTAGTGGACGTCATAGCCGCTCTGGGTGCCGTCCAGAAACGTCAGGGCGAAATCGCCGCCGGTAATGGGAAGAACATTCTCCTCATAGGTGATGTAGGTGGTCAGATAGAACAGGATGTTCTGCTTGGCCCGCCGGTAATCGAAGTGTACCTGCCCCGCGTCCTTCTCATAGCCGCCCAGCTTCTCCTCCAGAAAACCACGAACATCATCAGGGATGTCCGTATAGTGGTCATAGACGAAGCGGTTATAGGCCGCCTCTGTATTGAGAAAGGCGTTGGTCTGCTCCGTCTCCTCCAGCAGTGCCGCAGCAAGCCGCTGGTACTGGGTAATGATATTGTCGCTGGCGTGGAAGCTGTACGTCCGCTGCCCCCGCAGGCCACTGGCCAGCAGGGTACGGTCGCCGATCTGCGCCGCATCCAGCACATCGCTGTCCGCCAGCAGCTCATAGGGCGCATAGAGATACTTCCCCGACGCGCCGACGTTCTGCACCGTCACGGTGTTGTCATAGCGCAGCACGTCCGACACACCGGCCTGCGCCGCTGTGGTCAGCTGGCTCTGGGCGTAAAATCCGTCCTGATGCAGCCAGTAAAAGGTATCCGCGTCCTCACTGAGGGTCTTACTGTCCAGCGTGCTCCAGCGGCTGTTGGCATACGTCTCGCCCACGAAGCCCCGGAGGTAGTAGGAGATCGGCTGGGTCATGGTGACCTCCAGCATGGCGTCCTCCGTGGTGCGGCGGGGGCCGACTTTGGTCATATCGCCCTCCGGCAGACCTGCGGCGGCGTTGCTGCCGTAGCGCAGGATATCCGCCCGTGCCGCTGTCCAGCGGGCGGCGGTATCCACGGCGGCAGGGTGGGCGGCGTCGCCGTTCCAGCCGCCCAGCACCGTCACACATACCAGCAGCAGCGTCGCAGGACGCAGCCACGCCCGCAGCGGGGCGGAGGACGCGTGCCGTCCGCCGAAGCGCACGGCGTAGAGCAAAAGCAGCGTCAAAGCCGCCAGCAGCAGCCACCATACGGCGGTCAGGGGCGCAAACAGCACCGCCGCCGCAGCCAGTACCAGCGCCATGGACCAGAAGCGCAGGGCGCTGGGGCGGCGCACGCAGGCCATGCACCACAGGCCGCAGACCACACCCAGCAGGCACAGTACCGCCGTCAGGCCCGCGGCGCCGTCGTCCTGCGCCAGAAAGCTGATGTAATTGTGGGCGTGGAGTTGCTGCCACGTCTGCACCGCCGCGTCCAGCAGCTGGGCAAGACCGTTGGTCACAGTACCCGGCAGTGCCAGCACCGTCAGCAGGCAGCCCGCCATCCATGCTGCGTCAGGCAGCCACGAGAGGCGCGTGCCTTCCGTCAGACACACGGTGGCCGCCGCTAAAACGCCCAGCAGCACCGGCCACAGGGGCGATACCGGCAGGGAAAGCAGCGTGATGAGCAGGGTCATGAGCCCCGCCGTCAGAAGGGATGCGGTCAGAAGTCCGCCGAAGCGGGCGCCATTAAAGCGCAAGATAGATCCCCTCCTTACTTCGCAGCATGGCGGCCGAGACCGCCACGTGGGTCACGGGCGTACCGGAGGCGGTGGTCAGGTCCTCCGGCTCCGACCGCAGAGACAGCACCGCCGCGTGGGCGTAGTCCAGTCCCTGCGTCTCCGCCAGACGCCGTGTCACCGTCCGGGTGTCCGGCTCCGTCTCCGCCGACAGCAGGCCGGACAGGGCCTGCGTCAGCTCCTCCGTGTCGCCGATGGCACATAGCCGCGGCTCCATGGTCTCGCGGTCCAGCCACGCCGCCTGATGGGGCAGGCCCGCCTCGCATAAGGCCGCAGACACGGAGACAGCCGCCTCGCCCAGCGCCTCCCGCTCCTCCGGAGAGGGAGCGGTATCAGCGGTGTTGTCCAGCACCAGCAGAATGGCGTTGTTTACCGGAAGACCCAGCTGGCGCACCAGCAGGTGATCCGTCTTTTCCGACAGCTTCCAGTGAATGTTTTTGATCCGGTCGCCGGGCAGGTATTCCCGCAGGGCGAATGTCTCGCTGGGATCATTGCCGGGATGATACATGGAGTATTCGCTGCTGTCCATATCGGGACTCTGCCGCTCCGATACCGACAGCTCCACCGGCCAGACATCCGGCAGCACCAGAGACGGGGCTGTCAGCCCCACCGGCTTCTTCGCCCCCACAAGACCGAACATGTCGTAGACCCGCAGGGCCGTCAGCGTCAGCTCCAGCTTGCCGCAGTGTCGGGGCCGGAGGGTGCATACCGTCTGGGCCTTGGCGTGCCCTGCCGCAGGGAGGCAGGCTGCGGCATGCGTCACCTCGCCGGTCAGCAGATTCCGGCATTGGACGTCTGCCTGCACCCGCAGGCAGCTGAGAAGGCCGCTGTTTGCCACCGTTACCGTTACCGGCAGTTCCTCCCCCTTGCGGCAGGAGACAGCGGCGGACAGCTGGGCCGTCAGGCGCTTGCGCAGGGCGCAGGCCGCGGCGATCTCCGCCGCGGCGCAGAGCACCGAGGCCAGCAGGATGCCGCCGGCCATATTGCCCACGCCCCGTGCCCACGCTGCCAGCCACAGCAGCAGCCATACAATAAAAACGATCCGATTTTTCGCCATCGCTCAGATGTGGTCGGGCCGCCGGACCTGCTGCACCACCTCTGCCAGCACGTCTTTGGCAGTGGTCTCGGCGATCCTGGCCTTGGGCGACAGGATGAGACGGTGGGCGCACACGTCGGCAAAGACGGCGGCCACATCATCGGGCAGCACGTAGTCACGGCCCGCCATGTAGGCGCGGCTCCTGCTGATGCGGCACACCGCCAGAGCGCCGCGGGGGCTGACGCCCAGCACCGTCAGCGGGTGGCTGCGGCTGGCCTCCGCCAGGCTGGTGACGTATTCCAGCATGGCGTCCGCCATGTGGACTGACTGGGCTTCCTTCTGCATAGCCAGCACCTCCGCGCAGGAGGACACGGTGGCCACCTCCTCCAGCGGATCGCTGGTCTGGCGGTCCCGGAGGATGTTCACTTGACTTGCAAAATCGGGATATCCCATCTCCAGCCGCACCATGAAGCGGTCCAGCTGTGCCTGGGGCAGCAACTGCGTACCGGCAGAGCCCACCGGGTTCTGGGTGGCAATGACCACAAAGGGATCCGGCAGCTTGTGAGTCTGGCCGTCCACGGTGACCTGGCGCTCCTCCATCACCTCCAGCAGCGCCGACTGGGTCTTGCTGGAGGTGCGGTTGATCTCATCGGCCAGCAGCAGGTTGGTCATCACCGCGCCGGGCTGATAGGCAAACGTCCCCTGCTCCTTGCGGTAGAGGGAGAAACCTACGATATCCGAGGGCAGCACGTCCGGCGTGAACTGGATACGCCCGTACTGCAAACCCAGCGCACGGCTGAAGGCCAGCGCCGTGGTGGTCTTGCCGGTGCCGGGCACGTCGTCCAGCAGCACATGGCCGCGGGAGAGCACCGTCATCATGATCTTTTCCAGCACATCGTCCTTACCGGCGATGACCTTTTTCACTTCATGCAGGATCTTTTCTACGCTGGTATTCATCTGCTTTTCTCCTCTTACCATTCTTTATAGTAGTTGCCGCTGGAAACGCCGTAATTGCTGTTGGCGCTGGAATAGCCGCCGATGTCCTTACCCATGGCCAGCGTGTACCGCACGCGGATGACGCTGCCGTCCTGCGGCTTGCAGACGTTGAGGCCGTAGCCCGGATAGCTGCCGTTATAGGAATACATCCAGCCCGACCAGCGGTAGAAGTCAAATTCACCAAGACTGTCCATGGAGAAGGGTTGGGGATCCAGTCCCGCACCGTTCTCGTCCATGCCGTCGGCCATGATCAACTCCATCAGTTCGGAATCGATGAAAAAGCCGCTGCAAATGCCGCTGCGCTGGATGGCGGACAGATAGCTGCCGCTGCCACTGATCCCGTAGCCGTTCTCCGTCAGCACCTTTTCCACGATGGACCAGGCGTCCGTGCCGCCCGGCACCGTTACCGCCGTAGGATACACCAGATAACCCAGACCCACGGTGGTGGCCTCTACGCTGACGGTGACGGTGATGTCGCCGTTTTCATAGTAGACCGTCCAGCTGCGTGTGGCGGAATAGCCGTCGCCATCGGTGGCGGTGATGGTGATGGTATTGGCCCCCACGTTGGAGAGGTAGGCGGTGTAACCGAACTGGTAGCCGGACTGGCTGATGGGTGCGGACACCACCGTGCCGTTCACCGACACGGTGTAGTTGTTGGCGTAGAGCTGCTGGCCGTTGCAGCTGCGGCCATCCACCAGCACGATGAGGTCGGGCGTTTTCATGGTCAGACCGTTGGTCAGACCGATAACGGTGCCGTCCGCCTCCACCTGGGCGATGATGGTGGGCTGGCGGTCCTCCGGCGTGTCCTCCGCGTTGCGTTGGAAGTGGAGCAGGTACTTATAGGTCCTGGACCGGCCGGTGGAGTCCCGATAGTCGATGTACAGCTGCCGGTCCTCGCGGCCCATGTCCACGGTATACCGGTCGTCGCTGTCCTGGGTCAGGGAGAAGGTGCCGGTGCTGTCGCTGACACGGACGCGGTCGATGGACTCTTTACCGGTGCTCTGGATCAGCTGGAGCCAAAAACGATACCGTTCGCTGTCCACCGTCACCTTTTCGAACGACGCGCTGCTCTGGGCCGTGCTGTCGTCGATGACCGTGTCGGAGATGGTGGTGCTGATCTGAAACGCGCTGGCGTTGTAGGTGATGGTATAGGTCACATCGGCGGTGGAGGACTGATAGCTTGCCTTGACGCGGATGCGGTTCTCGCCGGAATTCAGGTCGGCGGTGTAGCTGCCGCCGCTGCCGGCGAGGGTCCTGCCGTTGAGCTCCACGGACTGCACCGGATAGGTACTGCCGTCCCGCTCGGCGTAGGCGGTGAAGGTCAGCGCGCCCTCCGACACGGTGCCAAGCTCGCCCAGCTGCCGCCCGTCCGAGGTGCGCTTCGCCACGATGATAAGCTCCCCGGGCTGGGCGTAGCAGACGGTGTAGCTGCGGGTGGCGCGGACGGTGCCGCCGTCCTCCCGATAGTCCGCGCTGACAACGATGGTATTGGCTCCCGCCGCCAGATGCACCGTCACGGAGGTGGTCTGTGCGGCATAGCGCAGCTCCCTGCCGTTGACGGTGACGGCGAGGCCGATGGGCTCCCGCTGCGGCTGGTGGGTGATGGTAAAGGTGTAGGTCTCCTCCGCCGTGGTCTCGCCGTCGATGATGCTGGTGGTAAAATACAGCGCGGCATCCGGTGCCTCCGGTACGGTAACGTCCCCCGGCGCGGCGTGGTCCGGTGTCTGTCCGCCGGAGCCGCCGCCGTTATCCGCGATGTCCAGCAGGTCGCCGATGCCGTCCCGCCCGTCCGAGGACGCGGTGTCACTGTCCACGGGGGGCGCGTCCGGCGTGGGGGTATCGTCAGGCTGCGGGCTTTCCGGTGCGTCCGGCTGATCCGGCGGCGTCTCGTCCTCAGGGACCTCCGCGTCGTTGGCGCTGTCCATGGCCGTCACGCGGTCGCCGTCGTACAGCACCTCCCCGGGTGAGTACAGCATGCGGGATGCCGCCCGGGCATCCTCCCGTGGGGCACGGCCGGTCTGAAGCCGCGTCACGCACAGCACCGCCGCCATACACAGCAGTATGGCCATGGCGGTCTGCATCACGCCTCCCAGTCTCTTTTTCACGCTTCACGCTCCTTCTGCAACCGCCGCAGGAGGGGAGCGGCACGAGACCTCCCCCTCCTGCGGGACTTACGCTTTGTTTTTCTTTTCGGTGCGCCGCACCGCCGCCAGCCAGCGGAGGATCAACGCGATCGCCGCCGCAGACGCCAGGATGCCGCCGCCCAGCCACACAAGGCTCCAGTCAAAGGGCTGCGCCTGCTCCGGCCGGGTCTGGTCTGTGGGCTGCATCCGGTCCGCAGGCTTCACGCCGTCGGACATTGTCTCGTCGGCGGAGGGTGTTTCCCCGCCGTTCTCCGCGCTCTGGGCCAGCAGCTGCCGGTACTGGGCGGCGGCAGTCTCCATCTGCTGCACCAGCCTGGCGTCCACCAGCTGCTTCTGCTCCGCCGTCAGGGCGTCGTAGGCCTCCTGAGCCTTGCGGATGGCATCGCCGCTGTCTGCCGTCACCGTGCCGATGGCAGAGATGAGACTCTCCGCCGCCTTGGCCGCGGCGTAATTGCTCTCGTAGGTGCGGTAGGCCGTCTCGCCCTCCTGCAGCGATGCGTAGTTGGGCACCAGCGCCTTCTGCGATGCCGTCAGGGCGTTGTAGGCCGTGCGGGCACGCTGCAGGCGGGTCTTGGCTGCAGCCGCCTCGGTGGGGGGCATGACGGGTTTGACCGTGCCGATGGAGGAGATCAGCACCTCCACGCTGCCGCCGCAGTAGTGGTCCAGCGCCTTGGCCGCGCTGTCCCGATCCACGCTGCGCTCCAACTCCTGCCGGACACTGTCTGCCAGACGCTCCAGCCGCTGGGCCACGTCGGCGTAGGACGCTTTGTCGTTCTTCAGCCAGGTGTCCATCTGCTCCGACGCCCTGGTGTAGACCGCCAGCAGCAGCTGGGCGCGGCTGACGCCCGCCACCTGCTCCGCAGGCAGCAGCGCCAGCTGCTCCCGGGTCAGGCCCTTTACGGCCTCCGATGTCTGGGTCAGCACCTCCGACGCTTTGTGCAGCTGGCCCAGTGTGGTCGTACCCTCGGTGAAGGCCAGCTTGTCCAGCAGCAGCCGGGCCACCCCTGCGGCGTAGCCGTTGAGGGCGGCGGTCATGCCCGATGCGTCGGCGCAATCGCCCAGCTGGCTGCGGATATCCGCCGCCAGACGGCCGATGCCGGACTTCACGGCGGTGTATTTCGCCTTGTCGGCGCTCTCCCACTGCCGCAGCAGGTCCAAATTCTGTTCGTAGGCCGTTACCAGCACCTGCGCATCGGTGATGGCCCTGCCGTTGACCACCAGCCGCTTCTGGGCGGCGGTGAGGGCGTCATAGACCTGACGCACCTCCGGCAGCGCGGCGGCCAGCTCCCGCATAGCCGCGCCGGACTTCACCCGCGCCGCGATCAGCAGGTCCGCCACACCGGCAGGGAACCGCGCCAGCACCGCGTCCGTATCCACGGAGCTGGCGCACTCCTCGATGGCCGCTTTCTCTTTTTCATACAGCTCCGCCAGCGGCTGGGCGATGTCCCGATACCGTCTGGCGTCGTTATAGAGCCTCGTCAGCTGCTTCTGGGCGGCCTCTCTGGCCGCCGTCAGCAGGTCGTCCGCGTTCATGCGGTCCACCATGGCATCGTAGGCCGCGGCGATGTCCGCCGTGGTCTCGGCGGTGCGGATGGTCTCCGCCGCGGATGCCAGCAGTTCCTCCAGCTCCGTCCGCTGGGCCTCCGACGCGATGGGCCGGATGTCCTGCCGGTAGCGCTGGTCCAGATAGCTGACCACCTCTTCGCGGCTCTGCTGCTCCAGAAGCTGCCAGTCAAACAGGGGATAGCCGCTGTTGACGCCGCCAATGCTGTCCACCAGCCCGTCAAACAGCGCCGCCGTCAGCTCCGTACTCTCGCGGACGCTGTCTCCCTGGCTGCACTTCCAGCCCATGACGTAGCGGCACGCGCCCCTGCGCACCGTCAGTCCCGTGTAGTACCGGCCGTCCAGCGGGTAGCCCGCCAACGCGCCCACCCGAACGGTGGCCGTGCCCACCAGCAGGCCGCCTGCGTTGTAGCAGTTCTCCAGCGTCAGGCCCCGGCAGCCGTACTGAGCGTTGGCGGAGTATTCGCCGCGCTCGCCGCCCAGAATGCCGCCCACGATGGTGCTGCCCGCCACGCTGCCGGTGTTGTAGCAGCTGCGAACCGTTACGGTCCCCGCCGCGGCAAGTCCCAAGACGCCGCCGGTGCCGCCCTTGTTCAGCAGCACCGCCGCAGTATCGTTGGACACCGCGCCCTGATTGGCGCACTGGAACAGCGTCACCTCCGTGCCGCTGCTGCCCGCGCTTCCCACGATGCCGCCCACGCCTGCGGCGCGGCCTGCGTAGACCTCGCCGGCGTTGACGCAGCGCTCCAGTCGTGCGCCGGCGCTGATAAAGCCCACGATGCCGGCCTGCCCGCCGTCGCCGCCGGAGCCGCCCAGATAGCAGGCGCCGGGCGCGAAGGCAGTGTAGACCCGCCCCTCGCTGCGGCAGTCGGTGAGCGTGTGGCTGCCGCTGCCGCTGAGGCGGCCCACCAGACCGCCCACGGCGGCGCGCTGCGCCTTCTGGTCGTTGGCAAAGGACACGGAGACATCCACCTGCGACACGCAGTTACTGATGGTGACGCCGATGCCCTCGCCGCTGCCCAGCAGGCCGCCGATGAGGTAGCCCGCCGTATCGCCGTCGTAGGAACGGACGCCGGTGAGCTCGATGCTGCCCCGCACCGTCAGGTTCCGGATCACCGCGTCCTGCGCCACGCCGAACAGGCCCAGCTTCTGCCGCCCGCCCAACGAAGTGATGTACAGGCCGGACACGGTGTGTCCCCGGCCGTCAAAGGTGCCGGTATAGGGCCGCTGGCTGCCGCTGCTGCGCGTGCCGATCACCGGCCACTGGCAATAGCCCAGATCCACGTCCGCCGTCAGCACGGCGCTGAATCCGCCGCTCTCCGTCTGGTTGTTCACCGCATAGGCCAGCCACGCCAGCTCCTGCGCCGTGCCGATCTGGTAGGGATCGGCCTCCGTTCCGCTGCCGTGGGGCCGGCTGGCGGTGATGCCGTCCCAGCCGTTTTCCGCCCGGGAGGACTCCAGCAGCTTCTTCAGCTTGCCGGCGGCGGCGGTATGCGCCTGCTCGATGGCGGCAAGGCCCTCCTGCCGGGCCTGCTGGATGGCGGTATAGTCGGTAAGGCTGTCCAGCTCCACCGCAGCGGCCTCCCGGATGGATGTCACGCCCCGCTCCAGCGCCTGGGTCAGCAGCTGCCGCCGTGTCTCGTCGAAACCGCTGATGTCGTCCAGCTGCGCCGTCAGCGCCGCGATGCGCTGCTGCGCCAGATCATCCAGAGCCTGCCGCGCCTCATCGCGTGTCTTTTGCAGGGCTGCGGCTGCCGCCGCGTCCATGTCCGGCGCAGTATCACCCTCCGTGAAGCCTGCGGTCAGGTCCGCCAGCGCCTTGCGGGCGTTGGCGTAGATGGCGTCCACCTCCTCCACGGAGGAGGCGCTGTCCAACTTGGCCCGCCAGCTCTCATAGGCGGCCAGCGCCGCGGCCATATCGTCCTGCGTATAGTTCCTGTTGTAGATGTAGGTATTGTAGAGATCCTGCTGCCGCTTGGCCTGATAGGTGGTGATCCTGGTCAGCAGGCCGTTGTCGCCCAGATATTTCAGTCGGATATTGCTGATGTCCGCGATGGTAGCGGCACCGGCGATCTCCGTCTCCGCCGCCGCCAGCAGGGCATCCGCCTCCGCCTGCTCCGCCGCCGCGTACACGCGGCTTCCGGCGTAAGCGCGCAGGTCCTCCAGCAGCTGTTGGCCGCTGGCATCCGTGCCGGTGAGGACGGCGTCCAGCTGCTCCTGACACTCCCGCAGCAGCGTCTCCGTCTCGCCGCTGTCTGCGGCGGACTCGATGCGCTCCAGATAGGACAGGATCACGCCGTTATAGAGGATGCTCTGGTCCCTGCCGTAGGCGGCGTAGCCCTCATCGCCGGCCTCGGGCCGGATGAGCTTCGCCAGCAGCGTCACCGCAGCGCTGACCTTGTCCCAGCGGTCACCGCCGGTGATGTCATAGGCCGGTGTCACCGTGGACACCCGCGCCGCGTCGTGGCTGGCGGTGACCGCCATGTCCACCACGCCCCACAGCGTGTTGCCGGAGGCGCTCTGCACATGGCTGAGAACGCCGCCGTGCCACTCACCCACGATACCGCCCACGCCCTGTGCCGTGGTACTACCGTTATCTGTTACGCTGCCGGTATTATAGGCATAGGAAAGGGTGCAGGGGCCGGTGAGGCCCGTATCATCGGCGGTGTCGATGTATCCCACGATCCCGCCTGCGCCGTAGCCCAGAGCGGGGGAGCCATCGGCGGTGACATCGGCGTAGCTTCCCACGTTCCGGATGGTCACGTCCAGCACGTTTCCGGAGATGTAGTCCGCCCCGCAGACCCAGCCCACGACGCCGCCCACGCGGCTCTCGCCGTCCACAGCGCCCTGATTCTCGCACAGGCGCACCTGGGCGTAGTCCGTCAGCAGGCCCACGATGCCGCCCACGCCGCGGCTGCCGGTGACGGCGCCGTAGTTGGTGCAGTAGCGGATGACGGCTCCCTTCTGGGCCACGCCCGCGATACCGCCGATGTAGTTGATGTTCCTGCGGCCGCCCACGGCGCCGTAGCTGCCGCAGCTGTCCACCACGGCCTGCGCCGACGCCTTGCCCACGATGCCCCCGGCCACCGCGCTGTAACTGGTGCGGTCGTTGGTGACGTACACCGTGGAGAAGCACTGAAAGATAATGCCCATACTGTATCCGGCGATGCCGCCCGCACCCACGCTGGAGATCTTGTTGCCCTGAGCGGCGGTAATGGTGATGGTGCCCGCCGTACACAGGCGCTGCACCGTGCCGGACATGCCGATGACGCCGAACAGTCCGGCGTAGGCGGCGCTCTCCACCCGCAGGCCGTGGACGACGCTGTTGCCGCCGTCAAACGTCCCCTGATAGCTCTTGCCGCCGGTGCTGCCGATGGGCGTCCAGACATAGCCGTTCAGGTCGATGTCCGAGGCCAGACGGGCACACAGCGTCCGCTGGCCGCCGTTGACCTGGTCTGCGAACCACGCCAGCTCCGCGGCAGTGGTAATTCGATAGGGGTCCTCCGCCGTGCCGCTGCCCTCCGCAGGCCGGGTACGGGACGTGCCGTCCCACTTGTCCCCCTGCGGCACGCGATTATCCGCCACGGTGGGATCCACGCCCTCCGCCGTCTGTTGGGCGGAGGCCGCGAAGGCATCCTCCAGCGTCTGAGCGTCCGCCGTGGTATGGCAGTCTTTCAGCGCTGTCAGCGCCGTGGTCAGCTGCCGGACCAGCGTCTGGCGGGCTGTGTCCAGCTGTTCCCGCCCCTCTGCCGTGCGCTTCAGCCACACGCCGCGGCTGGCCTCGGCAAAGGCGGATGCCTTGTCCTCGATCTGCTGTAAATATGTCTCATACGTTGTCTGGAGCCGCTGGATCACCGCCTGCCGTTCCTGTTCCGACAGGGTGGTGTAGGTCTGGGCCTTGACGGGCACCTCCGCCATGGCCGCGGCCAGCACCGTCAGCAGCGGCAGCTCCTCTGCCGACACAGCTGCGTCCACAGCGGCCAGCGCGCCCTGATAGAGCTTGGTCAACGCCGCCCAGCTCTCCGGCTCATAGGCCGTCTCGCTGTATTGGCTCCATAGCTGGGCCAACTGGGTGCGCAGCGTCTCCTTCTCCTGCTCTATTGCGGCAGACGGCGTCTGGGGCTGGGTCAGCTCCCAGCGCAGCATGGGCCAGCCGCCATTCTCCGCCGTCAGCAGAAAGCCGTTGGCATCGTCCTCCGCCGCGCCCTCATTCAAAGCCGCCAGCACCGCGGCGGCATCCGTCTCCTCGAACAGCCCACCGGCAGGGACAGCGTCCGTTCCGAACGCCTTGCCCGACCAGAACAGCGCCTTGCTCTCCGCGCTGAACGTACCTTCACCGCACAGTGCGCCGGCCTTCTCCGCGCTGACAGTCCGCAGCTCGCCCCAGTTTTCCAGTGCTGCCGCGTCCTCTGCGGCAGGCCGCAGGGCGGCATAGCCGTACGACGCGGTGCAGTCCGCCTGCTCCGCGATCTGTCCCACAAAACCGCCGGCGCACACGCCGCCCAGCACATCGCCGTACCGGTAGCACCGCGTCAGCGTCATGCTGCCGCCGTCGAGGCTGCCCACAAGGCCGCCGGCCGCGGCGCTGTCCAGCGCCTTTACCACGCCGGCGCCGGCGCAACCCGTCATGGTCAGCGTACCGCCGGTAACGCGGCCCACAAAGCCGCCCACGCTGCCGCCGGACACCTCCGACTGCACCGCCGCCTCACTGCGGCAGCCGCCGATAGCCGTGTCGCCGGAAACCGTACCGGCCAGTGCGCCCAGGCTTCGGACACCGCTGTCCTCCGCCGCGGTCAGTTCGCCCCGCAGACGGAGGTCTTTTACCGCCGCGCCGTCCAGCTCTCCGAATAGGCCCCATGCCCCGACCGGTCCACCGGCCGAGGCATGAAGATCTATGGTGATGATATGGTGGGCGCCGTCGAAGCTGCCGGTGAATGTCCTGCCGTAGGGCTCGTCCACCGTGATGTCCGCTTCCAGACGGTAATTCCCGTCCGGCGCCATGGCGGCAAACTCCGCCGCCGTGGTGATAACTGCCGCCTGCGCCTCTGCCTCCGGCGAGACCGCCTGCGCCGTCACCGGCAGCAGGCTCGCCGTCATGACAAAGGCCAGCAGCAGGGCTGTGATCCGTTTTCTCATCTGCACCCTCATTCTATTTCCGCGGTTACTGCCACTTGGCGTACAGCGTCATGCTCTTTTCCACCGTGTCGCTGTCGAAGCTCCAGAGCTTGGTGCAGGCCTGATCCGCGAACCAGCCGCCGAAGGCCGCACCCTCCTTCACAGGCAGCATGGGAGGCGTCAGCTTTTCGCCGCGGCGCACCTTGCGGTTGTCGATGGCGGTGCCGCCGAAGGTCTCAAACCTCACGGTCCGGCGGCGCAGCAGCAGGAACAGCACCAGCAGGAGCAGCAGCGCGCCCAGCGCGATCCCCACCCACACCGGCACCTGACCGCCGCCGTTTTCGTCCACCGGCGCGATGGCCGTGCCGTCCGTCCATCTGGCGTACAGCGTCATGCTGGCCGTCACCGTGTCGCGGTCAAAGTCCCAGGGCCGAGTCATGTCGAAATCGGTATACCATCCCTCCAGCACGAAGCCCTCCTTGGTGGGATCCTCGGGACGGGTCACATATTGGCCCCGCTTGACCACCTGCTCCGGCACGAAGGAGCCGCCGTTGCTCTCGAATTTCACGGTGCAGTCGTCCGTCACCACCACGGTGACGTCCCGGGCCTCGGCGGCATAGCTGTCCATACCGTCGGCGGTGGACACCAGATTCTCCGTGTTCCGGATGACGGAGGAGCCGGAGGTCCCGATGACCTTCAGCTGGAACGTGCCGATCATGGTGCTGGCGTTCCAGTCCTCGCCGCCGCCGAAGGACACGAAGTTCATATAGAACGCCCGCAGGCCGCCGCGCAGGGAGATGTCCGTAGTCTCGATGGCCGCCGCCGACATGGCGCTGCCCTGCACCAGCTCGAAGAACGCGGGATCGTAGCAGATCTCGTCCTGCATGGCGTACATGGTGTAGCCCTCGTCCTTGTCGGTGCGCTTCAGTGTCAGCAGCACCGTCACGATGTCGCCGGCGGCGGCATGCTTGGTGTCGCCGCCGTCGATGGACAGCTCGAAGAGATAGGACTTGCTGCTGTCCACCGCGTAGGCGGGGACGACGGCCGCCGCCAGCAGCGTCAGCGCCGCCAGCAGGGCGCAGAATACTTTCTTCATTTCTTTCTCCTCCTGTTTTTGTTCAGAAACTCGTTTCCATCTCCCATACGATGCGGGATATGAGCCACAGAAACATGCCCCTGAAAACGGGCTGTCTCCCCTGCCCCCTTGGGGCAGGGGAGATCCTGTGCAGCGCACGGCCCGTGATGCGGTTTACTTATCAGAAGAGAACAGTGCCTCTTGCGATGGCGCTGGCATCCTGCACGTTCACGACCTTATCGCCGTTGATATCCGCGCTGAGGAACATCTTCATCTCCACCACGTCGAAGCTGTCATACTTGGCGTTGTAGATGTTGTATACCAGCTGGGCGTCGTTGATGTCGGCAGTACCGGTGTAGTTCACATCGTTGTTGGACTTGTAGCTCTTGGCCTCGCCGGTCACCAGGGTGATGTGGTTCTTCACATCGGCCAACAGGGTGGCGGCAGTGCTGTCGGAGAACACCAGCCAGGAATAGGCGGAGTTATAACGGCCGGATTTGTCGGTGAACATGTTGGAGCCGTCGTAGGCGGGGACCTTGCCCTCGCCCAGAGTCTCGCCGCTCTTCACGTTGGCCAGGATCAGGAACACGGACTTGCCGCCGTCCACCTTCACGTACTCATAGACGCTGAAGTCGAACTTATCCAGCGGGGAGATCTTGCTGACGGTGATGGAGATGTCATCACCGTTGATGTACCTGCCCGCAATGGTGTAGGTGCCGTCGCCGTTGTCGGTCACGGGCACGGTCTCACCGGACTCGGTGTACTTGGCGGAGACGGTGTACTCATAGTCGGCATCCTTCGTGAGGGCGAAGGTGAAGTCCTGACCGACGGGAGCGCTGCGGGAGACCTCGCCCACCAGATCGTCGGTGCTGCCGGTGAAGGTGATCTGAGAGGCCTCCTTGGTGCGGGTCACGGTGACCACCGTGTCGCCCAGGATCTTGTCGCCGGGGATGGTGTACTCCGTGCCGGCCTCGTTGACGGTGCAGGTGATCTCCTGGCCTCCGATGGCGACCTTCACGGTGTAGGCATAGCCGTCCTTCTTATTCAGGGTGAAGGTGTAGTCAGCCTTGTAGTTGAGCACCTGCTGCGGCAGGGTCACGTCCTCGGCGCCGCTGCCGGTCTTGGTGATGTTGTAGCTGTGGTAGGAGACGTACAGCTCGATATCCCCGGTGACGTGCTGGGCGGGAATGATGAAGGTGTTCGCATCTGCATCCCACGAAGCGGTGTAGTCTTTGCCGCCGACCTTATAGTGGACGTCCAGACCCTTGACCACATAGCCCTCCTGCATGTTGATGATGAAGTCCTTGCCGGCCTCGGCGGTGGGCTCATACCGCAGCTCCTGCTCCGCGCCGCTGACCTTGTAGGTGGGGGTGCCGATCTGGATAAACAGGTCACCCTTGACGGTGGCCTGAGGGGCGTCCTGCACGTTGGCGTTGTCCTGCAGGTCCACGCGGGCCTCCGTCAGCTGGAAGTTGGCGACACCCACGGCGTTGCAGTCAAAGACCGCCATGAAGAACGTACCGTTGCCGTTGCCGCAGGCCACATCGTCGCCGTAGCGGCTGATGGTCACGACGCCGTTGGCCTTGTCGTCATAGACCTCGCTGGCCTTCAGGCCAAACTGCTGCATCTCATAGAAGGACACGTACCTGGGATCGTACTTGATCTTGACGGTGGCGGCGTTCCAGGTGGTGACGGACGCCTCAGTGCTGGTGATGTAGACGGGCAGGGTCAGGGTCTGACCCACCTCGCGCTGGGTGTACCACGTGGACAGCTCGGCGGTGTAGCCGGTGGCAGTGGTCTTTTCCTTGACGGTCAGGGTCAGGGTGCTGTCGTGCTGGCCCTTGGTCAGCACTGCGTCCTGAGCGTAGTTCTTCCACGCATTCACGCCGGTGACTTTCAGTTCATACTTGCCGGCGGCGGTGTTGGCGGGGATCTCCACCGTGTAGGTGACGAACTTACTCACGCTTTTATCCTCGGCATCCGCGCTGGTCCAAGCCATCTGGCCATTGGCGAGGTTGTAGTCCGCGGCGGTCAGGGTTGCGTTGGGGTCGTCGTTCTCGATTTTGGTGATGGTCCAGCCCTTGGGCACCTCCAGCTTCACCTCATAGTTGGAGACGGTCACGGCGGACGCGGGGGCCACCGTCACCTGGACGGTCTGGGCGGAGGCGCTCTTCTCCAGCTCCGTGGCGCTCAGCGCGGAGTTGACCTTGACCTCGTCTGCGGCCAGTGCGTTGACGCACAGGGAGCAGAGCATGACCAACGCCAGGAGCATGGACAGGGATCTCTTTGCGATGTGCTTCATGTTCTCTTTCCTTTCTGATTTTTGTTACCATTTAAGAGTCAGCTTTCCCAGGAAGGCTGCTCGAATTTGGACAATGTCACGGCTGTTGATGGCATCGCCGCCGGTGACAGCGCCGCACAGCTGGCGGTGATCCTGCAGCGTCAGCTTGCCAAGGAAGGCAGCCTGTGCCTGCACGGTGTCGCGGCTGTTGATCTCACCATCGCCGTTGACGTCTCCCTTCAGGCCCACCACCAGACTGTCTCCCTCGGCGAGGATGGCGGTAAAGCTGTGCGTGCCGTCCGCAGTGGACGCCGTCAGGCGCACCAGCGTGCCGTCGGCCTTCTTCACCATCACCGTGCAGGCGGCGTCGCCGTCAGATGCCACGGTGAAGATATTCTCACCCGCGGCCCAGCCGTTGGCCGGCGCGGTGACGCGGATCTCCGGCGCACCGTCGGACGTACCGGCCTTGAAGCTGGTAACGCCGTTCTCGGTGACGCCCTCCTCGGCGCCGTTGCCGATGCCGGGCTGCGCCGCCGAAGCCCCGTTGAGGGACACGGTACGCACCGACTTGGTATAGGGCTGGACGCTGGTGCCGTAGGTATACACGGCCTCCACGCCGCCGCTTCCGTCGTCGCGGTACTCCACCAGAGCGGTGATGTCGCGCTCCAGCCCGTTGGCCAGCACCGCCACGATCTTACCGCCGGTGACCTCCCACTGACCGTCCTCGGTCCTGGCGATCTCCGGCTTCTCCGCCACCTTCAGCTCCCGCACGGCACTGGTCAGGGCGATGAGGTTGCCGCTGTCGTTCTTGAAGTAAAGCGTACCGTACTCATCGGTGACGGGGCTGCCGATGCAGTACTGCGCCAGACTGCCCCGGGGCGTGAACACCACCGGCGCGCAGCCCGTATAGGTACCGGACACGCCCTTGTCGGAGGTGAACTCCTCGGTGACGCCGCCCTCCAGCGCCGTCTGGCCCGGGGCGTCGTGGATGACGCGCATGACGCCGGGGGTGTAGTTGTCCATGAAGTATACGTACACGCCATCGTCATAGCCGGTGGTCATAAGGCCGCTGGTCTGGGGATAGCCCTGTGTCTGGGCGGTATAGGCCACCTTCCAGTCGGTCAGGTCGATGACGGCGATGTGGTGGCCGCCGTAGGGTGTGAACTGTCCCCCCGTACCGGCCACGCCCACGTAGGCGCGTCCGTTGCAGACCACGGGGGTGGAGGTGCTCATACCGCCCAGCGCCACCGTCTTGCTGGCGCTGCGGTCGATCTTGCCGTCCGCGCCCACGATCTCGCTGTACATCGCGCCGCCCTTGCTGGTGAAGAAGATGCGGCCGCTCGCCTTATCATAAGCCACGTTGGACCGCAGGTCGCCGGTGTAGGTCGTCTTGGAATCCGTCAGCTCGCCGGTGCGCTTGTCGAAGATCAGCAGCTTGCCGGTGTTGTGAGAATAGCCGCTGTACCCGTCATCGGTGGTGACCATCACGTATTTGTCGTTGGCGTAGGCCCCCGCCCAGTAGAAGCCGCCGTCGTTGGTGCAGCTCCACAGGGGGATCTTGGGCTCCGTCTTGCGGTTGGGTTTCTCATCGTCCGCCGTCAGGCACACGAAGTTGGCCGCGCCGCTCTCGCCCCGCCAGAATCCCACGTACACGCAGCCGTCGGAGTAGGTGATGGGGGAGTTGGACTGGCCGCCCAGCGGGTCGGTGTAGACCCACAGGGACTCCAGCGTATCGGCGCGGAACGCCTGCACCCGCCCGTTCTTCAGGCCCACGAAGATCATGCCGTCGCCGTAGGTGGGCGGGATGATGGCGAAGTCGGAGGCGTCCTCCATGGGCTTGGAGATCAGCGTCTCGCCGGTGGCGGGGTCCAGCTTCAGGATGTTGGTGCCCGCGTAGGCGTACATATAGCCGTCCACGAAGATGGGGCAGCCCACGGCGCCGCTGTCAAAGCCGCTGCCGCTGGTGCTGTTCCACAGCAGCTCCACATCGTCCTCCTCCGCGTAGGGCCCGATGGGGGTCCTGACGGTGGTGATGGCCATATTCTCGTCGTTGCCGCGGAAGCTGGGCCACGAGGAGTCATATCTGGGAAGATCGCCGGTCGGCACCTCCTCCAGATACAGCTCCAGCACGCCGTCGCTCAGCAGGTCCTCCGTCAGCGCATCGCTGACGGACACGTAGCCCTTGGCCGCCACCTCGAAGCGGTAGTCTCTGTCGCCCCGCAGTTCGTAGGCTCCGCCGGCGTTGGGAGTCATCAGGTCTGTACCCTGATACACGCGGATGTGGGCATCCGCCACATTGGTGACGATTCTGGCGGTGAATGTGGCTACCTGCTCCACCGTGAAGGTATAGGTGGTGCTGAGGGTGCTGTCCTCCGCGTCGGACACGGTGATGGTGAACTTGCCGTCCGTCAGCTTGTCCAGCGGGATCTTCCCGTCCTCCAGCGCGGGGCTATACGTCACCGTTTCGCCCTCGTTCAGGGTGGTGGTGACGGTGGGCGTCAGGCCCGTCAGATAGTCCGGCGCCTTGATGCTGTATGCAAAGGTCAGGGGGTGGAATGTCCCCGCCAGCTCCGTGCCGCTGTCGCTGAAGCTGACGCTGCCCAGAGAGGGCAGGACCTTCACATGAAAGGTATACACCGTCTCCTTGCCGCTGCCGCCGGAGGGCGGTGTCACGGTGAGGGTCATGGTGTTGTCGCCCAGGTGCATGCTGTCGCCGTAGTAGACGTACTGGCCGGACTTATCCATCATGTCCGCACAGGCCGTGATGGTGCTGGTCCGCGTGGGGGTGGCAGCCACCATCGCTGCGCCGGTCTCGGCGGGCACCGCCCAGAAATAGTAGCCGTTCCAGCTGTTCGTGTCGAAGGCGCCGCGCTGTGCGGCGTTATAGTCGTATACGGTGTAGTCGCGGGTGGTGACATCCTGCCGGAAGTCCTCCGGCCCCACCAGCGTCAGGCCGTGCAGATAATCGTCCCGAGTCACGTCGCCCGTAGACTTCATCTTCACCCGCAGGGCGCTGAGGCCGTTGGGGCTGGCTGCCGCCGTCACCGTCACGGGATAGCTCTGCCGGTGGACGCCGTCCTGGGCCGTCACCGTGAACGTCACGGGGCCCTTGGAGAAGTCCAGCGTGCCGTCCGCCGGTTCCGCCGTGGCCCGGGGGCTGATGCTGGTGACCACCGAGACCTTCGTCAGGTCGGTGCCGTAGGGCAGCACCCAGGTGTAGCCGCCGTCGGCGGCGATGGCGGGCATGCCGTTGACCGTCACGCCCTTGAGCTTGCAGGAGTAGTCCAGCAGCTCCTGATACTCCTTATAGACAGGCATCCGCCCCTGGCCGGTGATATACCTGAACTGCCACGCGGCGCCGTACAGCGCCACATGGGTGTAGCTGTTCAGCTTGTCCAGGAACTCCTGCTTCTGCATATCGGCCAGCTCCATGGCCACGGCGCTGTCGCCGATGTCCATGCTGCCCACTGCCGGCAGCAGGCCGATGTTCTGATAGTAGTTGCCGCTGAGGTATGCCTTGGCGGTGGCTTCGTCCGCACTGCCCTGCACAAGGCCCACCAGATGACCCGCCACGGGCTCCGCCTCCTCCGCGCCGTACTGCACGGAGCCGGCGTGGTAGCAGTTGTGGATGCCCACCTTCAGGGCGTTGTAGGTGCTGGTGCTGTACCGGCCCACCAGGCCGCCCACCTGCGTCCTCTCCACCTTCACGGTGCCCAGGTTGTAGCAGTCCTCCATGATGCCCTCGGCGCTACCGGCCAGACCGCCGGCCCACTCCCGGGCCTCCACGGTGCCGTAGTTGGCGCAGCCCACCATGACGCCCACGGGTTTCTCCTCGGTGCTGCCATAGCAGCTGATCTCGCCCACCACGCCGCCGGCCTGACCGCCGGCCACCACGCTTCCGTAGTTGGCGCAGCCGATCATCACCCGCGCCGCGCACGCGATGCCGCCGGCGCCATAGCCGCCGGGGCTGCTGAAGCCGCTGGAGTCGGGGTTGGCCTTGACGCTGCCGTAGTTGGTGCAGTTGATGAAGGTGTGGCCCTCCGCCGCCAGACCGCCCACGCGGGGATACGGGATCTCACCGGCGGAACCGGCGGCATACACCGTGGCGTAGCTGGTGCAGTTGATGAGGGTGGCCCCTGCGGCGCGGCTGACGAGGCCGCCCACATAGGTGCGGGCGGTGACGGAGCAGCTCTTGTCCAGCGTCAGGTTCTTGATGACCGCGCTTTCGGACAGCAGGCCGAACAGACCGTAATACTTGCGGGTGGTATCCTCGAACACGAAGTTCTTGATACGGAAGCCGTTGCCGTCGTAGATACCGTCAAAGGTCCGGCCCGTGCCGCCGGGGCCGGTGGCGTTGCCGATGGGCACCCACGAGTTGTTCTTGAAGCCGGACAGGTCGATGTCGGCGGTCTGCCGGAAGTAGACGCCCTCCGTTTTCAGTGCGCCGTCGTTGACCTGCTCCGCCAGAGATTCCAGCGCCTGAGCGCTGGAGATCAGGTAGGGACTGGCCTCGGTGCCGGAGCCCTGCAGGACGTGGTAGCCCCACGCCTTCGTGGGCAGCAGGCTCAGCGCCATGACCAGCGCGATGGCCAGCGGCAGCAGCCGGTGCGTTCTCTTGGTGTTCAAGTTCTGTTTCCTCCTTGTGTGTTCTCTCTCAAAACGCCGCGGCACAGGGCCGCGCGTGCTGTACAGGTGTGCCGCGGGCCGTCTCGGCCCGGCCGGAAAGAGGTGTGGGACGGAGAGGGCCGGCACCCTCTCCATCCCTTATGGGAAGCAGGCGGCCTTTGCTGGCCGTCTCGGCTTGACGGGGGATGTGCGGTCTTTTCGCATAAAAAACGCCGGCGCTCCGTTCCGGAGCCACCAGCGGCTTATCGGGTAAAACAAAAACGCCGACCGCTCCCCTTCGGAAGCCATCGGCGCATAGTCCATCCTCTGATATGTCACAACGAAGAAGCGCCGCTGCAAGTAAGCTCTCAGCCGTGCAATTCTACTGTCCTCGCGCCACGGAAACCCTTGTGTCCCAATGGTTTCCACGTACATGACCTACCTTCTCAGGAGCGATGCTCCCAATGGCGGTGTTACCCCGGCAGCGTATGCTGCTTCGGTCATCTCCTTGCGCTCACAGTGCCGTCCGCGGTGGGTTCCTGACCCAAAATTCCTTCTAAGCTGCTGTCTGACGATGTCTCGTCGTTACAACAAACAGCCGCGCGGCCTCCCCGAGCTTGATCTATCCAGTTTTTCATGAAGTCCGGACGCTGTTTTTCAGGCCATCAAGGCTTGTGAAAACGTCCAAAACCTGACGGATGCCAGTATATCCCAGTTTATTCACATTGTCAATATCCGTCTGTCGGAGATCCGCGGAAAATCGCGGAATCTCGGGGCTTTGCGGGCGCGTCACCGTTCCCCGTTCTCCGCCACCCACGTCCGCACATAGTCCACGAACAGCCGCGTGGAGTTGGACAGCGCCTTCTTGTCCTTGATGCCGATGCCGATGGTGCGATAGAAGTGCAGCGGCGCGCGGCAGATGCGGATAGGCGTGGGGCTGTGGCGCACCATCAGCTCCGGCAGCAGGCTGATGCCCAGCCCCTCGGACACCATGGCAAGGATGGTCCGATCCTCCCGGGCGATGTACTTCACGTTGGGGCGAATGCCCATCTCATCAAACGCCGCCATGATCTCGTAGTCGTCGCCCTCCTCCAGCTGGATGAACGGCTCTGTGGCCAGCGCAGACACGGGGAACGGGTCGCGGTCGGCATAGGGGTGGTCGCAGGGGACGATGACCTGCAATTCGTCCCGATGCAGGGCGTAGGTCTGCAAGCGCTTCACCGGCGGCAGGCGCAGAAAGCCGCAGTCCACCGCGCCGCTGACGATCCAGCCCTCGATCTGGTCGTAGAAGTCGCCGGTGACCACTTCAAACTCGATGTTGGGATAAAGCTCGCCGAAGCTCTTGAGGATGCGGGGCAGCCATTGGGCGGATACGCTGGAGAACGTGGCGATCTTCACAAGGCCGCTGTCCATGTCCTTCAGCCCCTCCACCGTCTGCATGAGAGAATGGTGGGCGGCGCACAGTTTCTCAATTTTGGGCAGCACCGCCCGTCCGTCCGCCGTCAGCACCACGCCGCCGCGGTTGCGGCTGAGCAGCATGACGCCCAGCTCGTTTTCCAGCGAGTTGATGGCGTGGCTGATGCCGGACTGGGTAAAGCTCAGCGCCTCCGCCGCCTTGGAAAAGCTGCCGCAGGAAACGACCTTCAGAAATATCTGGTATTTGGAAATATTCATCGCGCACCTCGCTTCTGCGGTCTGCTATTCGCCGGTACCGACTGCCCGCCGCAGGCAGGCACGCGGTATCTGACGGACAATAGAGCAGCCGCCCTGCGGTCATTGTACTATACATCTTCTCATGTTTTCAAGAACAAACATGCGCTTCCCAAATCTTTTTCTCTGTGATATCATAGCGCCGTGGTCCAGCCAGGCCATACTTTTTACTTTTCTTTTCCATGAGGGAGACCTCAAAAGCAGCGCCGGCCGCGTGTGGGTAACGCGGCCGGCGCTGTTCGTATTCACTTGCTTACCGGTGCGTCCAGCCAGCAGAAGACGCCGCGTTCCTGTGTCTCACCCATACAGAAGAAGATGTGCTCGTCCATCCCGATATGCTCACCGAAGGTCAGATCCGGCACGAACAGCCGCCCGCAGACGGCCGACTCTGCGCAGAAAAATCGCCGCGCAGAAAAATAAGAGACACACTTTCGTGTGTCTCTTATTCTCTGGTGCGAGCGATGGGACTTGAACCCACACGACCTTACGGACACAAGCACCTCAAGCTTGCCTGTCTGCCGATTCCAGCACGCTCGCATGCGGAGCACCTTGCTATTATAACAAAATGCCCCTGTTTGTCAAGGGGCAGACGGAAAAATCCCCGCCTTGCGCCCCGCAGCTTCCTATGTTACAATTGCTCCAGCACCTGTCCGATGGGTCCATCCACCGTAACGGCGGCCTGCGCGGGGCCTGCCCCGCCCTTATTCACCACCGCCAGCTTATGCCCGCGGTAGTAGGTGATGAGTCCCGCCGCCGGATACACCACCAGCGACGTACCGCCGATGAGCAGCACGTCCGCCTGCCGGATGTAATGGAGGGCACGGGCCATCACGTCCTCGTCCAGCGGCTCCTCGTACAGTACCACATCGGGCTTGATGACGCCGCCGCAGCTGCACCGCGGCACGCCGGTGCTGCCGACGATACGCTCCACGCCGTAGGCTTTCCCGCAGCGGGTGCAGTGGTTGCGCAGCACGCTGCCGTGGAGCTCCAGCACCTCGCGGCTCCCCGCCTTCTGGTGCAGGCCGTCGATGTTCTGGGTGATGACCGCCTTCAGCTTTCCCTCCCGCTCCCACTGGGCCAGCTTCCGGTGGGCCGCGTTGGGCTGGGCGTCCAGCGCCAGCATCTTGGCGCGGTAGAAGTCGAAGAACTCTCCGGTGTGCCGCTCAAAGAACGTATGGCTCAGCATGGTCTCCGGCGGGTATCTGAACTTCTGGTGATACAGCCCGTCCACGCTGCGGAAGTCGGGGATACCCGATTCCGTGGACACACCGGCCCCGCCGAAAAACACAATGTTGTCGGAGCCATCCACCAATTCCTTCAATTTACGGATGTTCTCATCCATGGCATATCCTCCATTTCACTCACAAGGAGCCGTCTATGAATATTCAGATCTTCGGAAAGTCCAAATCCTTCGACACCAAAAAAGCGGAGCGCTGGTTCAAGGAGCGCCGCATCAAGTACCAGTACATCGACCTTGCCAGCAAGGGTGTGTCCGCCGGAGAGTACCGCTCCATCAAGACCGCCGTGGGCAGCTTCGATGCGCTGGTGGACAAGACCTGCCGCGCCTATGAGGACCAGTACATGGCCTATATCACGCCCGATGCGGCGGAGGAAAAGCTGCTGGCTTACCCTGAGCTGTTCGCCGCCCCCATCGTCCGCAACGGCCGCCAGGCCACGGTGGGCTATCACCCCGAGATCTGGCAGACCTGGGAATAACGTCCCATCCCGCGCCCGCCGGCGCGGGATTTTTCAATCCGTATAGCTGTGCTCCACCGTCACCACGGCGAAATACGTGCTGTCCAGCTCCCGCACCAGCTTCCGGATCTCCTCCGCCGCCTGCTCCGGCGTCCTGCCGGAGGAGAACGGCAATACCGCGTCAAAGATCAGGTTGGTATGGGTAGTACCCCGCACCACCCGAAAATCGTGGATGGTCATACGGGGGTCCACCTGCTTCACCACTTCGGCGATCTGCCGGCGCAGCGCACCCACGGATGCGTCGTCGGTGACGATGGGGTCCATGTGGATCACTGCCTGACAGTGCAGCCGCTCCGCCAGTTCCTTCTCGATGTTGTCGATGACATCGTGCATCTCCATAATGTCCCCGTGAGCCGGCACCTCCGCGTGGAGGGAGATCATACACCGCCCCGGGCCGTAGTCGTGGACCACCAGATCGTGGATACCCTGTACGGTGCTGTGGGCCATGACGATATCCCGTATCTCCTGCACCAGCTCCGGGTCGGGTGCCTGCCCCAGCAGGGGCGACAGCGTCTCCTTCGCCGCCTTGCAGGCGGAGCCAAGGATGAACAGCGCCACCACCAGGCCCACATAGCCGTCCACCGCCAGTCCCGTCCACCTGCCGATGAGCATGGCCAGCAGCACCGCCGCCGTAGCCGCGGTATCGGACAGGCTGTCCATGGCCGTGGCCTCCATGGCCGCGGACTTGATCTTCTTCCCGATGCGCCGGTTGTAGAGCCACATATACAGCTTCACGCACACCGACGCCGCCAGGATACCCAGCGCCAGCAGCGAGAACGTCACCTCCTCCGGATGGAGGACCTTATCGACGGAGGACTTGGCCAGCTCCACGCCCATCAGCAGGATCAGGCCCGCCACCGCAAGGCCCGAGATGTACTCGATGCGCCCGTGGCCGAAGGGGTGGTCCGTGTCCGGCTTCCGTCCCGCCAGCCGGAAACCCAGCAGTGTCACTGCCGAGGAGCCCGCGTCCGACAGGTTATTGAAGGCGTCCGCCGTCACGGCGATGGAGCCGGACAGCTGTCCCGCGAAGAACTTCCCCGCAAACAGCAGGATATTCAGGGCGATGCCCACGATGCCGCACAGCGTGCCGTAGGCCCGCCGCACCGACGGCGATGTTACATTGTCCCGATCCGGTATGCACCAGCGGGCCAGCAGTTCGATCATATTCTCTCTCCTTTCGCGGCAAACACCCGCCGCTTCGTCAGCAGATAGCACAGGGGAATGGCGTACAGCAGCACCTCATAGGGGATGGCGGAGGCATCCGCCCCCAGCATCACCAGCGGAATGGATACCGAGATGTTCCACGGGATCAGCGGCGCCATCACGATGCCGGAGTTCTCGATGTCCAGCGCCAGCTCCTCGCCGCCCTGCCCCCGGGCGCGGTACGTCTCCTCCAGCAGCTGGTCGGCCACCACAGGGCCAGCAGACTGGTTGCAGAAGATCATGCCCGCCAGGGCGCACACCGCCGCGCAGGCGGGAAACCGTCCCGCCCTGCGAGCCAGCGCCGCCGCGTGGCGCCGCACGCCGCCCAGTACGCCTGCGCTGTCCAGCAGCCCCGCGTACATGCCGGCGCTGATGGCCATCAGCGTGGCCGTCAGCATGGACGCCACGCCTCCGCCTGCCAGTACCTGCTGCAAAGCCCCGCCCGCCGGACGGTAGCCCAGCACCGTGTCCCGCAGCACGTCCCACAGCTGCCCTCCCTGACCCCACAGGGTCACGGCCAGCGCCGCCAGCACACTGACGGCCATAGACCTCCGGATGGACACCCTGCAAAGCGGCAGCACGATGATGGCCGCCGCCGGCAGCGCCGTCCACCAGCCCAGCCGGTATGTCTCCGCCAGTGTCGTCAGCACCTGCCCGTCCACCGCCGCCAGCGGGTGGGTCACGGACAGCGCCGCGTACACCGCCAGACTCACCACATACGGCAGCCAGCCGGTGCGGTGCATCCGCCGCAGGTTCCGCTCCAGCACCGTACCCGTGGCCGCCGCCACCAGCGCCGCGCTGGAGGACGCCGGAGAGCACCGGTCGCCGAAATAGGCCCCTGCGATGATGGTGCCCGCCGTCACGGCGGTGTCCACGCCGCCGGAGCGTGCCAGCGCCATCAGAATGACCCCCACGGTGCCCACCACGCCGAAGGACGTGCCCAGAGCGTAGGAGATGAAGCTGGTCAGCAGAAACGCCACCAGCAGGAACATCTGGGGCGTGATGATCTGCAGGCCGTGATAGATGAAAAATCCGATGGTGCCCGCGCTGCGCCACAGGGCCGTGATGGCCCCGATCAGCAGGTAGATGTCGATGACGGAGCACATTTTCCGTCCCTGCCGCCATGCGCCCGCGGCCATGACCCGCACCGGCACATGCCGCGCAAGACCCAGCACGGCGAACACCACGATGCCCGCCCAGATGGCCCACATCAGCTGCCAACCCTCCGCCAGACAGACGCCCACCGCCCCTAAAAACAGGGCGAAGCATACGATGCTTCCCACCGCGTTACTGCTCCGTGCTGCGGATGGTCAGCTTCATCTGGCAGCACAGGTCGTCCAGATCGCGGTCCGTGGCGGCATTGAGCCGCAGCCTCCCGCCGCACCGGGCGCAGATGAGGTCCACCGCGCCCCGCCGCACGGCAATGTTGTATTTGTGGCTGCCACAGGTGCAGGAGATGCCGTCCCGGGCGGCGATGTCCTTCAGCTCCGACAGCACCTCGTACATGATGACGTTGTCGGTGAAGGCCTCCTCACCGCCGGCCTTCTCCTTCTCCACCCGCAGGGCCAGCTCCTCCATGGCGCGGCGCACCTGCTGCTCCCCGCCGATGTAGCAGCATATCTCCTGCTTTTCGGGGCAGGCCAGGCCGATGCCCCGCCCGTGCAGCACCGCGTCGGCGCTGCACTCCGCCTGATGGTGTCCGCCGCACACACCGCAGGGTACCCAGAGCCGGAACTTCACACCGTCCGTCTCCGCCTCCAGCGCCTCCTGCCCGCACTCGCACTCCATGCGGGACGCAGCGGCGGACAGGGCGAACACACTGCGCTGGTGCAGCACCGCCTTGCCGCAGTGGGGGCAGATATAGCCAAAGCTGCGCATCTCCTCCATTGAAACACACGCTCCTTTTCTTTCGTGAAACTCAGTGGGCCTATTATACACACATTTTATGCGCTTTTCCAGTATTGCGCCAAAAAGAGTTTTCGGGTATAATACCGACACATTTTCCCGGAGGTGGTCTGTTTGCCCCGCAAATCCTTCCCCGCCGCGCTGAAAGCGGCCTTCCCCCACACCGTACCCATCCTCACCGGCTATCTGGCGGTGGGTCTGGCCTACGGCCTGCTGATGGCCTCCAAGGGCTACCATTTCCTGTGGTCCGGCTTTGTCAGCGCCTTCGCCTTCTGCGGCAGCATGCAGTACGTGGCCATCACGCTGCTGACCACCGCCTTCGACCCCCTCAGCGCCTTTTTCCTGAGTCTGATGGTGAACGCCCGTCACCTGTTCTTCGCGCTGGCCCTGCTGCCCAAATACCGGGGGCTGGGCAAACTGCGGTACTTCCTGATCTATACCCTCAGCGACGAGAACTTCTCCCTCAGCTCCACCGTGGAGCCGCCGGAGGACATGGATCCCACCCTGTTCTACTTCGCCATGAGCCTGCTGACGTGGCTCTATTGGATCGTATTCTCCATGCTGGGCGGACTCATCGGCGAGCTCATCACCTTTGACCTCACCGGCATTGACTTCGCCCTGACGGCGCTGTTCGTGGTGCTGTTCATCGAGCAGGCGGTCCATCGGGAGAACCGCCCCGCCGGCTTCATGGGTCTTGCCTGCTCCGTGGCCGGTCTGGCCGTCTTCGGCGCGGACAGCATGGTCATTCCCGCCATGGTCCTGACGCTGGTCGCACTTCTGCTGGGGAGGAAAAAGCTATGCGCCTGAATTTCATCCAGTCTCTCATCATCGTAGCCATGGTGGCGCTGGCCACCCAGGTCACCCGCTGGACACCGTTTCTGGTGTTCTCCGGCAGCCGGAAGCTCCCCAGAGTGGTGGAGGATCTGGGCCGCCTGCTGCCGCCGGCCATGATGGGCCTGCTGGTGGTATACAGTCTGCGGAATACCGACATCCTCTCCGGCAGTCACGGTCTGCCGGAGGCCATCGCCGTGACCGTCACCGCCGGTCTCCACCTGTGGAGGCGCAGCACCCTGCTGTCCATTTTAGCGGGCACCGCCGTATACATGCTGCTGGTGCAGCTGGTGTTCGTGTAAGCCGTACCGTACAGCGAAAAGGACGTCCCTCGGGGCGTCCTTTTTCATATTTTCCCGCATCCCCGCGCAGACTAAAGGCAAATCATGTGCGAGGTGGAACACTATGGACATCAAACGACTGAGCCGCCAGACCTGCCGGCTCACGGACCCTCCGGGCGTGGTGAGCTGGGCCAGTGTGGCCGGACGGCTGGAGCGTCAGGGCCCTCTGGGCGGCTCCATTGACATCACGGATGACGACTCCTTCTTCGGCAAAAAGACATGGGAGCAGGGGGAGGCAGAGATGCAGGCCCTGGCCCTGCGCCGCGCCCTGCGAAAGGGCGGTCTGACGCCGCAGGACGTGGACTGCGTCTTTGCCGGTGATCTCCTGAACCAGAACATCGGCGCCACCTTCTCCCTGCGGGACTTCGACATCCCCTTCTACGGAGTGTACGGCGCCTGCTCCACCATGGGCGAGAGCCTGTCGCTGGCAGCCATGGCGGTGGCCGGCGGCTTCGCCCGCATCGCCGCGGCCCAGACCTCCTCCCACTTCTGCACCGCCGAGCGGCAGTACCGCGCCCCCGTGCCCTACGGCAGCCAGCGCGCCCCCACCGCCCAGTGGACGGCCACCGCTGCGGGCTGCTGCGTGGTGGGCGTCCAATCCGCGGGGCCCTATATCACCCACACCACCCGCGGCCGCATCGTGGATCTGGGCGTCACGGATGCGGCCAACATGGGCGCGGCCATGGCCCCCGCCGCCCATGATACCTTGACCGCCCTGTTCCGCGACACCGCCACAACACCTCGGGACTACGATCTCATCGTCACCGGCGACCTGGGCTATCTGGGCCACGCCCTGCTGACGGAGCTGTTCCGCCGCGACGGCGTAGAGCTGGGGGACAACTGCACCGACTGTGGCCTCCTGCTGTACGACCGCGTGAAGCAGGACATGCACGCCGGCGGCTCCGGCTGCGGCTGCTCCGCCGCCGTCCTCAACGGCTATCTGCTCCACGGCCTGCGCACCGGCCGGTGGCAGCGTCTTGTCTTTGCGCCCACCGGCGCGCTGCTGAGCCCCACCAGCTCCTTTCAGGGCGAGAGCGTGCCCGGCATCTGCCACGCGGTGGTACTTTCCCACACAAAGGAGGCGGTATAAATGGAATACCTGAACGCATTCCTCTGCGGCGGCCTGCTGTGCGCCGTGGGGCAGATCACCCTCGACCGCACGAACCTCACCCCCGCCCGTATCCTGACGGGCTATGTGGTGGCCGGCGTGTTTTTACAGGCCGTGGGCGTGTACCAGTACGTGGTGGACTGGGGCGGCGCGGGGGCCACCGTACCCCTCACCGGCTTCGGCTATTCGCTGGCCAAAGGCGTCGCCAGGGCCGTGGCGGAAAAGGGCTTGCTGGGCGTCATCACCGGCGGGCTCACCGCCACCTCCGGCGGCATCGCCGCAGCCGTGGTGTTCGGCCTCCTGATGGCAATTTTGTGCCGGCCCAAAGAAAAGCGTTGACAAATACCCCCGAGGGGTATATAATGCAGCCGTTAAAAAATACCCCCGGGAGGTATCCGATATGAACGAATGCTGCTGCCATAAAACGAAACACCGCTCTCCTCAGGAGCAGAAGCAGCTGACCAACCGTCTCAGCCGCATTGAAGGACAGGTCCGCGGTCTGCGGGACATGCTGCAGGCCGATGCCTACTGTCCCGACATTCTGGTGCAGGTGTCCGCCGTCAGCGCCGCGCTGAACAGCTTCAGCAAGGAGCTGCTGGCCACCCACATCCGTACCTGCGTGGCCGACGGGATACGGCAGGGCGATGACGAAGTCATCGACGAGCTGGTGACCACGCTGCAGAAGATGATGAAATGAAGGAGGAGAGCGTAATGACCGAAAAATTTGTGGTGACCGGCATGACCTGCGCCGCCTGCGCCGCCCACGTGGAAAAGGCGGCGAACTCGCTGGACGGCGTGGACAGCGCCGCCGTGAACCTGATGCTGGGCACACTGGTGTGCTCCTACGATGCGGACAAGGTCACGCCGCAGGCCATCATTTCCGCAGTGGAGGCGTCGGGCTACGGCGCGGCTCCGGCGGACGAGGCCAAACGCGACATCCGCAGAGAGCAGGAGGCGTCCGCCAGAGCCATGGGCCGCCGGCTTCTGTGGTCCGTGGTGTGTCTGGTGCCCCTGTTCTATCTCAGCATGGGTCACATGATGGGCCTGCCGGTGCCCGCCTTCATGCACCGCCAGCCCCTGGCGGCGGCGCTGGTGCAGCTGGTCCTGTGCGTGCCCATCCTCATCCTCAACCGCGCCTACTTCACCGTGGGCTTCTCCCGCCTGTTCAAGGGCGCGCCCAACATGGACTCGCTGGTGGCGCTGGGTGCGGCCGCGGGCCTTGTGTACAGTCTCATTGAAATGGGCCTGCTGGCTGCGGGACAGGTCACCGGCATGCCGGATCTGTACTTCGAGTCCGCCGGTATGATCCTGACGCTCGTCACCGTGGGCAAGTATCTGGAGGAGCGCTCCAAGGGCAAGACCACCGGAGCCATCACGGCACTGCTGGCGCTGGCGCCGGACGTGGCGGTGGTGCGCCGCAGCGGCACGGAGGTCACCGTGGCCACCGACCAGATCAAGGCCGGTGAGACGGTGATCGTCCGGCAGGGCGGCCGCATCCCCGTGGATGGCACCGTGGTCAAGGGCAGCGGCTCCGTGGACGAGTCCGCCCTCACCGGCGAGAGCATGCCGGTAGAAAAGACCGCCGGCAGCAAGGCCGTGTCCGCCACCGTCCTCACCAGCGGCTATCTGGAGATGACCGCCGACCGCGTGGGTGCGGACACCACCCTGTCCCAGATCATTCAGCTCATGGAGCAGGCCGCCTCCACCAAGGCCCCCATCAGCCGTCTGGCCGACAAGATCAGCGCCGTGTTTGTACCGGCGGTGATCTCCATCGCCGTCGCCGCCGCCCTGCTGTGGGCCGCTGCGGGCGGCATGGGCGTCCGCTTCTGCCTGTCCATCGGCATCGCCGTGCTGGTGATCTCCTGCCCCTGCGCTCTGGGTCTGGCCACCCCCGTGGCCATCACCGTGGCCACCGGCAAGGCCGCCGAAAAGGGCATCCTCATCAAATCCGCCGCCAGTCTGGAGCTGATGGGCCGCGTCAACACCGTGGTGCTGGACAAGACCGGCACCGTCACCGAGGGCAAGCCCCGTGTCACCGACGTGCTGTGCGCCGCCAATGTCACCGAGGAGGAGCTGCTGTGCGCCGCCGCCAGTCTGGAAAAGCCCTCCGGCCACCCGCTGGCTGACGCCATCGTGCAGGAGGCGGAGCGCCGGAGCATCCCTCTGTGCGCCGTGTCCGATTTCGCCGCCGTGGCCGGCGGCGGCGTACAGGCCGTGCAGGACGGTAAGACCCTTTACGCCGGCAACGACCGCTACATGGAATCTATCGGCGCCGACACCGCCGCCCTCCGCGCCGCGGCGGAGATGCTGGCCGCCCAGGGCAAGACGCCTCTGTACTTCGCTGAGGACCGGCAGCTGCTGGGCGTCATCGCCGTGGCCGATGTGGTGAAGCCCGACAGCGCCGCCGCCATCGCCGGCCTGCGCCGCAGCGGCTGTGAGGTAGTGCTCCTCACCGGCGACAACCAGCGCACCGCCGAGGCCATTGCCCGTCAGGTGGGCGTGGACCGCGTCATCGCCCAGGTCCTTCCCCAGGACAAGGCCCGCTGTATCGAGGATCTCCAGAAGGCGGGCCGGCTGGTGGCCATGGTGGGCGACGGCGTCAACGACGCTCCCGCGCTGGTAACGGCAGACGTGGGCCTTGCCATCGGTGCCGGCACTGACGTGGCCATCGAGTCGGCGGACGTGGTGCTGATGCGCAGCAGCCTTATGGACATCGTGGACGCGGCGGCCCTGTCCCGCGCCACCCTGCGGAACATCCGGCAGAACCTGTTCTGGGCGTTCTTCTACAACTCCATCGGCATCCCCGTGGCCGCCGGTGTGCTGTATCCCGCCCTTGGCATCACCCTGAACCCCATGATCGCCGCCGCGGCCATGAGCCTCAGCTCCGTGTGCGTGGTGTCCAACGCCCTGCGTCTCCGGGGCTGGAAAGGCTCCGCCCCCGTCAGGCGCGGCGAGACCCCTGCCAATACCCAAAGTGAACCCGCCGCTCCTGCGGCACAACATAACGAGGAGGAACCAACGATGAAAAAGACTCTCAGCATTGAAGGCATGATGTGCGCCCACTGCGCGGCCCACGTGGAAAAGGCCCTGAACGCCCTGCCCGGCGTCACCGCCGCCGTGGACCTGGCCGGCAGCAGCGCCGTTGTCACCGGTGATGTCAGCGACGAGGCCCTGAAGAAGGCCGTGGCCGACGCCGGCTACACGGTGACGGACATCCATTGACCCTATGCGGAAACAGGGACGGCACACCCCCTCCGGTGCGCCGTCCCTGTTTTGTTGTCTGCCGTTCTCATGCCTGCCGCTTCTTCAGCTTCAGCTGAAGGCGGTCGGCGATCATGGCGATGAACTCGCTGTTGGTGGGCTTTCCCTTGGCGGAGTTCACCGTGTACCCGAAGTACTTCTGCAGCGTCTCCAGATCGCCCCGGTCCCAGGCCACCTCGATGGCGTGGCGGATGGCCCGCTCCACGCGGCTGGGCGTGGTACTGAACCGCTTGGCCACCTCGGGGTACAGCACCTTGGTGACGGCGTTGATGACCTCCATGTCCCCCACGGTGATGATGATCGCCTCCCGCAGGTACTGGTAGCCCTTGATATGGGCGGGCACGCCGATCTCGTGGATAATGGCCGTGACCATGGCCTCCAGCTGGGGTGACGGCTCCCGCTCCTGCGGCGGCTTCACGGCCCGCCGCATGTGTTCCATCAGCGAGCTCTCGCTCACCGGCTTGGGCAGGAAGATGTAGGCGCCCAAGCTCACCGCCTCCGCCACCATCCGGTCGTTGTAGAAGGCGGATGTCACAATGGTCCGCGGCTGCTCCTCCCTCTCTCGGAGCTGCCGCAGGACACCCATGCCGTCCAGCACCGGCAGCATGGCGTCCAGCAGAAGGAGCTGCGGATGCGTCTCCTCCACCAGAGCCAGTACCTGGCCGCCGTCGCCGGTCTCCCCTACGACCTGAAATTCTCCCGTGCTCTCAAGGGTCTCCCGCAGCAATAGCCGCAGGTCCCCGCTGGCATCCGCCAGCAATACGCTTATTTTTGCCTCCATTTTCTTCCCCCTGCTCCTTTCCTCGCTTTCGCGTACAGGCCCCCGTTTCACGTTAATACAACATTTATCGGTGACCCGCTATAAAAATTAGCACAAAAAGACATCGTATGCAAGGTTTTTCTGTCGATAAGCCCAATCTTTTACGCGACCTCCTCCGACAAATTTGTAAAATTTATACAATTTTAACGACATCCGACGCTTTTCGGCGCCGTTCTGCCGGCGCCGCCATTTTCCCTGCGCGAAAATTTGCGCATCTTTGCGCCCCGCGCTTGTCAGCGGCCATACTTTGTGATATTCTATAAGGTGCGCATGAACCGTCATACGAAGGGAGGTGCCGCGCATGGCGCTGGCGGACAAGCGGCTTTTCCTGCTGGATATGGACGGCACGCTGTATCTGGACGACCGCCTTTTCGACAAGGTTCCGGAGTTCCTGTCCCACGTCCGGCGCATCGGCGGCCGTTATCTGTTCCTGACCAACAACTCCTCCCGCGGCGTAGAGGGCTACATGGAAAAGCTCTCCCGCATGGGCATCCCCACCGCGCCGGAGGACTACCTCACCTCCGTGGACGCCGCCATCGACCATCTCCGCCGCTTCCACGCGGGAGAAAAGTGCTACGTGTTCGGCACCCGCGCGTTTTACGGGCAGCTTCAAACCGCCGGCATCCCCGTCACCGACCGGCCGGAGGACGATGTGGACATCCTGCTGTGCGGCTTCGATCGGGAGCTGACGTTCCAGAAGCTGGAGGACGCCTGCATCCTGCTGAACCGCGGCGTCACGTGGCTGGCCACCAACCCCGACTGGGTCTGCCCCACATGGTACGGCTCCGTCCCCGACTGCGGCAGCGTCTGCCGCATGCTGACCACCGCCACCGGCCGCAAGCCCCTGTTTCTGGGCAAGCCCCAGCCCGCCATGGCAGAGCTGGCCCTGCGCCGCACCGGCTTTTCGCCGGAGCAGGCCGTCATGATCGGCGACCGGCTCTACACCGATGTGGCCTGCGGCATCAACGCCGGCATCGACAGCATCTTCGTCCTGTCCGGCGAGGGCACGGAGGCGGACATCGCCCAATACGGCATCCATCCCACGTGGATCTTTTCTGACATCGCGGCACTGTACCGCCAACTGGAGGAAACGCTATGAAACTCAACTACAAGCGCACCGTCATGGTAGGCTTCGCCTTCTTCCTCATCTGCTCCTTCTGGCAGGCCTATGACAACACCATTCCCCTGATCCTGACCAACAAATTCGGCATGAGCCAGACCTGGTCCGGCGTCATCATGGCGCTGGACAACGTGCTGGCGCTGTTCCTGCTGCCCCTGTTCGGCCACATCTCCGACAAGTGTACCAGCCGCCACGGCCGCCGGACGCCCTTCATCGTCATCGGCACCCTCATCGCCGCGGTGGCGCTGGTCTGCCTGTCCTTCGTGGACAACGCCCAGCTGAAGAACCTGCAGGACGTGTCCGCCATCGACGACCCCGCCGCCCTCTCCGTCATCTACGAGGAGGAGAAGGCCGCCACGCTGCTGACCCCCTCCGGTGAGAAGTTCATTCTGGGCCAGAAGTTCACGGAGGAGGAGTTCACCGCCATCCGCAGCCAGATCACCGACGGTGACAGCGCGGTCACCAACCCCGACTACACCAACTACGTGGTGCCCGCCCGGCAGGCCTGCGCCTGGCAGATGACGGCGGAGCACCCCGCCACCCTGATCTTCTTCGTGGTGCTGCTGCTTATTATTCTGGTGGCCATGGCCACGTTCCGCTCCCCCGCCGTGGCTCTGATGCCCGACGTAACGCTGAAGCCCCTGCGCTCCAAGGCCAATGCCGTCATCAACCTCATGGGCTCCGCCGGCGGCATCCTGGTGCTGGCGCTGGGCATGGTGTTCGCCACCTCCGCCGTCCGCAACAGTCTGATGAGCTACATCGGCTACTTCGGCGTCATCGCAGCGCTGATGCTGGCGGCGCTGGTGATCTTCCTGCTCACCGTCCGTGAGCAGGAGTGGTCTGCGGAGATGCAGCAGCAGGCCGTGGCCGCAGGGCTGGAGGAGCAGTCCGAGGCCGATGACCCCACCGCCAGCCGCAAGCTGTCTGCCGACGAGGTCAAGAGCCTGATCTTCATCCTGCTGAGCATCGTGCTGTGGTTCTTCGGCTACAACGCCGTCACCAGCAAATACTCCGTCTATGCCAGCAACATCCTGCACAAGGACTATAACCTGACCCTCATCATCGCCCAGGCCGCCGCCATCGTGGCCTATCTGCCCGTGGGCTTCATCGCCAGCAAGGTGGGCCGCAAAAAGACCATCCTGGCCGGCGTGGTGATGCTCACCGGCGCCTTCACCGTGGCCGCCTTCCTGAATGCCGACAGCCCCACCATGCTGATGAACGCCATGTTCGCGCTGGCCGGCATCGGCTGGGCCACCATCAACGTCAACTCCTTCCCCATGGTGGTGGAGCTGGCCTCCGGCGGCGATGTGGGCAAATACACCGGCTTCTACTACACCGCCTCCATGGCGGCGCAGGTGGCCACCCCCATGTTGTCCGGTCTGCTGATGGATCAGTTCGGCATGCACGTCCTGTTCCCCTACGCCGCGGTGTTCACGACTCTGGCCTTCTTCACCATGCTCATGGTGAAGCACGGCGACAGCAAGCCGGAGCCCAAGTCCGGCATCGAAGTTCTGGAAGATCTGGAGGCGGATTGATATGACGGTCGTATATATCCTGCTGGGCCTGCTGGTCCTTGTCTGTCTGCTGTATGCGCTGTGCCTGCGCTGCCGCCGCCGTAAGGACTGGGAGCGGTTCCGCAAGTGGCGCTTCGCCCACCGCGGCTTCCACGATAAGCCCCGCATCCCCGAAAATTCCATTCCCGCCTTCCGCCGCGCCGTCCAGTGCGGCTTCGGCGCGGAGCTGGATGTCCACCTGATGAAGGACGGCCATCTGGCCGTGATCCACGACGCCTCCCTGCTGCGCACCGCCGGTGTGGACGTACAGATCGAGGACCTGACGGCGGAGGACCTGAAAAACTACAGGCTGGAGGGCACGGAGCACCACATCCCCCTGCTGGAGGAGGTGCTGCCCATCTTCGCCGGCAAGGCCCCGCTGGTGGTGGAGCTGAAGGCTGAGCGGGGCAACGCCGATGCGCTGGCCGCCGCCGCGTGCAGGCTGCTGGACAAGTACCGCGTCACCTACTGTATCGAGTCCTTCGACCCCCGCTGCCTCATGTGGCTGTGGGCCAATCGCCCCGACGTCGTGCGGGGCCAGCTGTCCGAGAATTTCCGGCGCCACGGCGATGCGGAAAATCTCCCCGGCGTGGTGCGCTGGGTACTGAGCAACCTGCTGCTGAACGCCCGCACCCGGCCCGACTTCATCGCCTACCGCTTTGAGGACCGGAAGTCCCTGTCCCTGCGGCTGTGCCGCGGACTGTACGGTGCGCAGGAGTTCAGCTGGACCATCCGCTCCAAGGAGACCATGGACGCCGCCGAGCGTGACGGCGCGCTGGTCATCTTCGAATGCTTCGATCCCAGGGGGTAACGTCATGAGAGTCATCACCGGCTCTGCCCGAGGCAGAGTTTTGAAGGAATTACAGGGTATGGAGACCCGCCCCACCACCGGCAAGGTGAAGGAGAGCCTGTTCTCCATCATTCAGTTCGACATTGAGGGCCGCCGCGTGCTGGACCTCTTCGCCGGCACCGGCCAGCTGGGCATCGAGGCTCTGAGCCGCGGCGCGGCGGAGTGCGTGTTTATCGACCGCCGCCCCGACGCCGTCAGGCTCATTCAGGAGAATCTGGCCCTGTGCAGGCTGGCGGACCGCGCCCGGGTCCGGCAGGGGGACGCTCTGCCCTATCTCCGCAGCGGCGAGAAGTTCGACCTGATCTTTCTGGATCCGCCCTACGCCTCCGGCCTGCTGGAGCAGGCGCTGACGGACATCGCAGCGTTTGACATTTGCCGTCAGCATGGTATAATCGTAGCGGAAAGTGCCGCAGATACGGTTCTGCCTGCACTTCCGCTCCCCTATCGCCTGTATCGGGAATACCGGTACGGCAAGATCAAGCTGACGGTGTTCCATCGCGGCGGAAACGAGGACTGACCCATGAAGATCGCCATCTATCCCGGCAGCTTTGACCCCATCACCCTGGGCCATCTGGACATCATCCAGCGCGGCGCCGCCTGCTTCGACAAGCTGTATGTCTGCGTCATGGTGAACTGCGAGAAAAAGCTGCCCATGTTCACGCCGGAGCGCCGGCTGGAGCTGATCCGCCGCAGCGTAGCCCACATCCCCAATGTGGAGGTGGAGAACTGGCGCGGTCTGCTGGCGGACTACGCCCGGGAAAAGGGCGCCCACATCCTGCTCAAGGGCGTGCGTAACCCCACCGACTGGGACATGGAGCTGCAAATGGCCCGCATCAACCAGGGCATCCTGCCCCAGCTGGAGACGCTGCTGATGCCCGCCAGTGCCGAGTATGAGCATTTCAGCTCCACCATGGCCCGCGAGATGATCCACTACGGCCAGCCTCTGGAGAAGTATCTGCCGGCGCCCATCGCCGAGGAATTGGAAAGAACGCGGGGCTGACGTCCTGCAATACAGAGAAAGGAACGAAGGACCTATGGAAGAAAAGGACGTGCAGCGACTGCTGGATATGCTCTACGGCATGATCGACGAGGCCAAGAGTGCCGCCTTCAGCTCCGACAAATGCGTCATCAGCCGCGACGAGGCGCTGGATCTGCTGGACGAGATCCGCGCCAAGCTCCCGCTGGAGCTGAAAAAGGCACGGGAACTCATCGCCGCCCGCAGCGAGTATGTGGCCGGCGCCAAGAAAGAAGTGGAAAAGATGCTGCGTCAGGCGGAGCTGGATGCCAAGGTCATCGTCTCCGAGAGTGAGACCATCCAGCTGGCTCGTCAGAAGAGCAGTGAGATCGTCCGCCGCGCCGAGGAGCGCACCCGTGAGCTGTACCACGTGGCCAACACCTATACCGAGGACGCCCTGCGCCGCACCGAGGAGGCCATTCAGATGGCCCTCAGCGAGGTTCAGGAGTCCCGCGTGCGCTTCCGCGCCGCCAGTCAGGAGCAAATGCAGGCCCAGCGTGCGGAGCTGAACCGCAGCGCTGAGGAAAAGGAAGCTCCCAAGACGGAGGAGAGCGCCCAGTAACGCCCCCTTCCCCATTTGTGGAAATCTGACAAATTATTTCACTGCATTTCTACGTTTCTGACAAAAGAATAATATCTTGTAGAACGCGAAACCGGCAGGCACTATATTTTGTGCCCGCCGGTTTTTTGCGCTCCACATCCTCGAACGTTCGTTTCAAAAATCTCCCGTTTTAGCGGGTTTTCTGGAAGAAATTACCGCTCCCACGTGCCCTTTCTGTGGAAACTTCTGCTTGCATTTCCATAACGGATTATGTATACTGGCATCATGAGTGGTGAACTGTGGGGGAAGTGCCCCTATTTGTGGGGAACAATCCCACGCTTTTCCCCATTCACCCCATTCTGCATGAGAGGAGGCGGCTCTATGACCGGTCAGTTCAGCCATAACATCGATGCCAAGGGCCGCCTGTTCATTCCCGCCTCTCTCCGCAAGGAACTGGGCCAGACCTTCCACGTCACCGTGGGCCAGGACCACTGCCTGTCCGTCTACTCCGACGAGAGCTGGGCCGCCTTCATGGCCAGGCTGAAGGAGCTGTCCTACAACGAGGTAAAGAAGCTCCGCGCCCTGTTCGCCTACGCGGCGGACTGCGAGCCGGACTCTCAGGGCCGCATCCTGATCCCCGCCAAGCTGCGGGAATACGCGGGCCTGACCAAGGAGGTCGTGGTGGTGGGCAGCTTCGACCGCGCCGAGATCTGGAGCGCCGAGCGCTGGGCCGCCATCGAGAACGAGGCTTTCTCCTCCGGCGCGCTGGAGCAGGCCATGGCGGAAATGGGGCTGTAAGCTATGGCTGACCACGCTATCGAAAAGGACTACGGCCACAAGCCCGTCCTGCTTCAGGAATGTCTGGACGCACTGGCCATCCGGCCTGACGGCGTCTATGTGGACGGCACGCTGGGCCGCGCCGGCCACTCGCTGGAGATCGTCCGCCGCCTGACGGAGGGTGGACGCCTCATCGGCATTGACCGCGACCAGACGGCCATCGACGCCGCGCAGGAGCGTTTGGCCCCTTATCTGGACCGCGTCACGCTGGTCCACAGCAACTTCGACCGCGTCGGCGATATCCTCGCCGATCTCCATATCTCCGGTGTCGATGGGATGCTCTTTGATCTGGGCGTCTCCTCCCCCCAGCTGGACGACGCCGCCCGGGGCTTTTCCTACATGCACGACGCCCCGCTGGACATGCGCATGGACCGCACGGCGACCCTCACCGCCCGCGATGTGGTGAACGACTGGCCCTATGAGGAGCTGCGCCGCATCCTCTACGACTTCGGCGAGGAGCGCTGCGCCCCCGCCATCGCCCGCCGCATCGTGCAGGCCCGCCAGCAGGCTCCCATTGAGACCACGCTGCAGCTGGTGGACATCATCAAATCCGCCATGCCCCCCGCCGCCCTGCGGGAGAAGCAGCACCCCGCCAAGCGCAGCTTTCAGGCCATCCGCATCGCCGTCAACGGCGAGCTGGACGCCCTGCCTCCCATGCTGGAGGCCGCCGTATCCCGCCTGAACGCGGGCGGACGGCTGGCTGTCATTTCCTTCCACTCGCTGGAGGATCGCATCATCAAGAAAACCATGCAGGAGCTGGCCACAGGCTGCACCTGCCCGCCTAATTTCCCCGTCTGTGTCTGCGGCAAAACGCCGAAGATACGGCTGGTCAGCCGCAAGCCCATCGTATCCGGCGACGCAGAGCTGGCCGAGAACCCCCGCACCCGCAGTGCCAAGCTGCGTGTGGCGGAAAAGCTCTGACGCAGAGCCGCTGCATCTTTCGGAAAGGAGTGACCGCACCTTGGCCCAGCCTTATCGCAAAAACGCCGTATACGGCAGTCTGGCCTACGACCTGGACGCCCTGGTGCGGGAGCGCCAGCTGGAGGAGGCCGGCAAGCTGCCCTCGAAGCAGCAGCCCGCCGTCCAGGAAAAGCCCCTACCCCGCCGCAGGCCCCAGGCCCGCGCCGCCGCACGTCCCTCCCCGCTGGTGGCGGGCGGCGTGGTAGTGCTGCTGGCCATGGTGGTGGTGCTGATGCTGGGCTACGTCACCCTCACCGATGTGTCCGGCAGCGTGTCCTCCATCAAACGCCAGATCTCCGATCTGGACGAGCAGCACATCGCGCTGCTGACGGAGTATGAAAAAACCTTCGATCTGGCCACCATCAAGGCGGCCGCCGAAGCCGCCGGCATGTCCAAGCCCACCAGCGGCCAGATCCAGTACATCGACCTGTCCGGCAGCGACAGCGTCACCCTCTACAAGGCGGAGGGCAGCGCCGGCGGCCTGCTGGATAAGGCAAAGGATGGCTGGGCCTATGTGCTGGAATATTTCCGCTGACAGCGGCCATATCATGAGGCAGTAAGGAGTAAGAAGGCGACTTCTTGCTCCTTGCTTGGCATTCGAGGATCCGTCCGGCGCAGAGCCGCCGGGCCCCACATTCGGAGGCAGAGAACGTGACAGAACGCAGACCAAACCCCAACCGTAAGGATGAAAATATCCGCCGCGCCAATCGGGTCATCCAGACCCGCTCCTTCGTGCTGATGCTCGTCATGGGCATCGGCATGTTCGTGCTGCTGTTTTTCCAGCTGTTCGACCTTCAGATCGTCCGCCATGAGGAGCTGCAGAGCAAGGCCGTGAACCAGCAGACCCGCCGCACGGTGGTCACCGCCTCCCGCGGCACCATCTACGACCGCAGCGGCAACATTATGGCCATCTCCGCCAGCGCCGAGACCGTCATCCTCTCCCCGCTGGAGATCGACCGCGCCGTCAATGACAAGGACGATCCCGTGACCTGGACCAAGGACTCTCTGGCTGCGGGTCTGGCCGAGATACTGGACGGCGACGCCTCCGCCATCCGCCGCCGCATGGACAACACCGAGTCCCAGTACGAGCTGATCAAGCTCCGCGCCGACGAGGAGGTTGCCGACGCCGTCCGCGCCTATATCAACGAGAACAAGATCGTGGGCGTCCATCTGGTGGCCGACGCCAAGCGCTACTATCCCTACGGCTCTCTGGCCTCCCATGTCATCGGCTTCGTGGGCGACGACAACACCGGCCTGTACGGGCTGGAGGCCCGCTACGAGCAGGAGCTGGAGGGTCAGAGCGGTCTGGTGGTGTCCGCCAAGGACAACGCCGGCAACGACATGATGTACGCCTATGAACAGTACTTCGCCGCCCAGAACGGCAGCGACCTGACGCTGACGCTGGACGCCACCATCCAGTACTATCTGGAAAAGGGTCTGGAGAATATGGCCGATAAGTTCGCTGCCGCCAACGGCGCCGCAGGCATCATCATGGACGTCAACACCGGCGGCATCCTGGCCATGGCCTCCTACCCCAACTATGACCTGAATGACTTCTCCGCCGTGCAGGACCAGACCCTGCAGGAGCGCATCGCCCGCGGCGAGAACACGCTGGCGGAGATGCAGCTGCTCCAGTGGCGCAACAAGGCACTGAACGACACCTACGAGCCCGGCTCCACCTTCAAGATCCTGACGCTGGCCGCCGCGCTGGAGGAGGGTGTCATCAACAAGAACACCACCGTCAACTGCAGCGGCTTCGTCACCATCTCCGGGCAGACCATCCACTGCTCCAACAAGGCCGGTCACGGCCTGCAGACCCTGGTCCAGACCGTGGGGAACTCCTGCAACCCTGCCTTTATCTCCTACGGCCTGAAGCTGGGCAACACTGCGTTCTACGAGTACATGAGATCCTTCGGCCTCATGGAAGGCACCGGCATCGACCTGGGCGGCGAGGCGGACAGCATCTTCGCCGATCCCGCCAGCTTCACTCAGCTGGATCTGGCCTGCTACGCTTTCGGCCAGAACTTCAACGTCACTCCCATCGCCCTCATCACGGCTCAGGCCGCCTGCGTCAACGGCGGCTATCTGCGCACCCCTTATCTGGTGGAGCGCATCACCGACTCCAACGGCAGCGTCACCTATCAGCACGACAGCACCCCCATCCGTCAGGTGGTCAGTGAGGAGACCTCCGCCACCGTGCGGGAGTGTCTGGAATACGTGGTGGCCAGCGGCACCGGCAAAAACGGTCAGGTGGCAGGCTACCGCGTGGGCGGCAAGACCGGTACGGCCGATAAGGGCCAGACCGGCGACGTGGTGGTGTCCTTCCTGTGCTTCGCCCCTGCCGACGATCCCCAGGTCATCATGCTCCTGACGCTGGATACCCCCAGCCGCTCCACCGGCACCTATGTGTCCGGCGGCAACATGGTGGCCCCCACCGCCAGCTCCATCATGTCCGAGGTCCTGCCCTATCTGGGCGTGGAGCCCAGCTACTCCGCCGAGGAGCTGCTGGGCATGGACACCACCGTGCCCAACGTCATCGGCATGTCCGTGGAGGAGGCCAAGACCAGGCTGGGCGAACGGGGCCTCAGCTATAAGATCAACGGCGACGGCGACACCGTCACCGACCAGACCCCCGCCGGCGGCGCCATCATCCCCGGCAAGTCCGCCGTCATCCTGTACGCCGGCACGGATAAGTCCACCGCCAAGTGTACGGTGCCCCACCTCATCGGCAAGACGCCCTCCGAGGCCAACACCGCCGCCACCGGCGCGGGGCTGTTCATCCGCTTCTCCGGTACTACCGGCAGCGAGTCCTCCGCCGTCCGCGTGCTGTCCCAGTCCATTGAGGCGGGCGCCGAGGTGGAGGCCGGTACGGTCATCACTGTCCAGCTGGGCGACACCTCCGTCACGGATTAAACTCCGCACGAACTTCCCAGCAGACCGCACAGATTTCCCTTTTCTGCGCAATTCCTGCCTGTTATAATGGAAGGTACTGTACTTTGCCGTAAAGGAGAGCTTTCCCATGAAACTGAACGAACTGCTAAAGGGCCTCACTGTTCTGGCCGCCACCGCCGATATGGACACCGACATCACCGACGTCTGCTACGACTCCCGCCAGACGGCGGAGGGCGGGCTGTTCGTGGCTATCGCCGGCGCCGAGACCGATGGCCACCGCTTCATCCCCATGGCCCGCGAAAAAGGCGCGGCCTGTGTTGTCTGCCAGCATGCACCCGACGGCGACATTCCCTACGTAGTTGTGGAGGACTCCCGCCGCGCTCTGGCGGTGATCGCCTGCAACTGGTTCGACCACCCCTCCCGCGAGATGACCATGATCGGCGTCACCGGCACCAGCGGCAAGACCACCTCCACCTACCTCATCAAGAGTATTCTGGAGCAGAAGGCCGGTGCCAAAGTGGGCCTGATCGGCACCATTCAGAACATGATCGGCAGCGAAGTCCTCCACACGGAGCGCACCACGCCGGAGTCCTTCGAGCTGCAAAAGCTGTTCCGCCGGATGTCCGATGCCGGCTGCACCCATGTGGTGATGGAGGTCTCCTCCCACGCCCTGACGCTGGATCGCGTCTATGGCGTGCGCTTCGCCGTGGGTATCTTCACCAACCTCAGTCAGGACCATCTGGACTTCCACCACACCATGGAGGCGTACTGCGACGCCAAGGCCATCCTGTTCGACCGCTGCGACGTGGGCGTCTACAACGCCGACGACCCATGGCATCAGCGCCTTCTGGCCCACGCCCAGTGCCCCCGCCTGTTCTCCTACGCCATTCACGCCGATGCGGATCTGAAGGCCAAGTCCGTCCGGCTCCACGCCGGCAGCGTGGAGTTCGACGCTGAAGCCGACACTGACTGGGCCCACGTGCAGGTGGGCATCCCTGCCCAGTTCACGGTATATAATACGCTGGATGCCATGGCCTGCTGCTGGAATCTGGGCGTCCCGCTGGCGGAGTGCGCCGACGCGCTGGCCCGTAACCACGGCGTCAAGGGCCGCATGGAGATCATCCCCACCCCCGGCCGTGACTACACCATTCTCAACGACTACTCCCACAAGCCCGATGCGCTGGAGAATGTGCTGGAGTCGGTGAACGGCTTTTCCAAGGGCCGTACCGTGGTACTGTTTGGCTGCGGCGGCGACCGGGATAAGACGAAGCGCCCCGTCATGGGCGGCATCGCCGCGCGGCTGGCAGACTTCGTCATTGTCACCAGCGACAACCCCCGCACCGAGGAGCCGCAGGCCATCATCGACGACATTCTGGCGGGCATGCGGGACACCGACACGCCCTACGTGGCCATCCCCGACCGTGTGGAGGCCATCCACTACGCCATGGATCACGCCCAGAGCGGCGACGTCATCATCCTGGCCGGCAAGGGTCACGAGGACTATCAGGAGATCAACCACGTCCACTACCCCATGGATGAGCGGGTCATCGTGGCGGACTACCTGAAAAAGCAGGGCTAAATCACAAGAGCCGCCGCGCCCTTTCGCGGCGGGAAGGAGCGAATCATTATGGGAATTCTGGAGATCGTGCTGCCGGTGGCGGTCAGCTTTGTCATCACCGTCATCGCCGGCAAGCTGCTGATACCGGCGCTGGTGCGGCTGAAGGCCGGCCAGTCCATCAAGGAGATCGGCCCCACCTGGCACATGGCCAAGCAGGGCACCCCCACCATGGGCGGCCTGATGTTCATTATCGGTATCGGCATCACCATCGTGGCTCTGGGCTGGAAGCATATGGCAGGCGGCGACTTCGCCCACCTGTACGTCTATCTCTTTGCGCTGGTGTTCGGCCTCATCGGCTACATTGACGACTATCAGAAGGTGAAGCACCACCACAACACCGGTCTGACGGCGCTGCAGAAGTTTGTGCTGCAGCTGGCGGCGGCGGTGGCGTTCCTGTGCCTGATGCGGTACGAGGGGATGCTGAGCCCCAACCTGTATATTCCCTTCTGGAACACCCACATCGTGCTGCCGTGGATCGTGTATCTGGTGTTCGCGGCCTTTGTGATCGTGGGCACCGTCAACGCCGTGAATATCACGGACGGTCTGGATGGACTGAGCAGCAGTGTGACCGTGCCGGTGGGTCTGTTCTTCCTGGTGATGGCGGTGATCTGGCCCGGCTTCGAGCAGCTGGGGCTGTTCTCCGGCGCACTGGTGGGCGGTCTGCTGGGGTTCCTGCTGTACAACCACTATCCGGCCAAGGTGTTCATGGGCGATACGGGGTCGCTGTTTCTGGGCGGCGCCGTGGCGGCGCTGGCCTTCGCCTATGATATGCCGCTGGTGCTGATCCTGGTGGGCATCGTGTATATCTGCGAGACACTGAGCGACATTATCCAGGTGGGCTATTTCAAACTGACCCACGGCAAGCGCATCTTCAAGATGGCGCCGCTGCACCATCACTTCGAGATGTGCGGCTGGAAGGAGACCAAGGTGGTGGCGGTGTTCACCGCCGTCAGTGTCATAGGCTGCGTCATCGCCTATCTGGCCGTGTGCCAGCGCTTCAGCTTCTAAGGCTTCGCACTATTTTCACAGGGAAGGAGGGAGACTATGACACGGGAGGAACAGCGCGCCCGGAAGGCCCAGCAGGAACGGATGCGGCAGGTGGAGCGCCGGCATAAGGAAGCCGCCCGCGGGCAGATGGATCTCCCCTTCCTGATCCTGACGCTGCTGCTGACGGTCATCGGCCTGATCATGCTGTTTTCCGCCAGCTTTCCCCGGGCCTATTACGACACCGGGGACGGCACCTACTACTTCAAGCGGCAGGCCGCCTTCGCGGCGCTGGGTCTTGTGGCCATGTTCATCGTCAGCAAGATCAACTATCAGCGCTGGCGCGGCGCGGGACGGCTGCTGGTGGGGCTTGCGCTGTTTCTGCTGATACTGGTCATCATCCCCCACAACCCGCTGGCCATCACCTCCAACAACGCCACCCGATGGCTGGGCATCAAGGGCGTGTTCCAGTTCCAGCCGTCTGAGATCGCCAAGTTAGCGGTCATCGTGTACTTCTCCGACACCATCTCCAAAAAGCGGGAGAAGATGCTGACGTGGCGGCAGGGCATACTGCCCTATGTGGCGCTGCTGGCGGTCATCGGCGTGCTGATGATGCTGGAGCCCCACCTGTCGGGCACCGTTCTGATCTTCGCCACCGGCGCGGTGCTGATGATCGTGGGCGGCATACAGGGCTGGCTGGTGGCGGTGGGCGTCGGCGGCGTCAGCGCGCTGGGCTTTCTGTTCATCAAGCTGGCGGAGGCTGGCGTCATCAAGTACGGCGCGGCGCGCATCGAGATGTGGCATAACCCTTGGGAGGACTACTATGGCGACGGCTACCAGCTGGCGCAGAGCCTGATCACCATCGGCTCCGGCGGCCTGCTGGGCGTGGGCCTGGGCCGGGGACGACAGAAGTTCCTGTACCTGCCGGAGCAGTACAACGACTTCATCTTTTCCGTGATCTGCGAGGAGCTGGGGCTGATCGGCGCGTGCGTTATTATGCTGATCTTCTCCATGCTGATCCTGCGGGGCTTCTGGATCGCGCTCCACGCCCGGGACCGCTTCGGCGCGCTGCTGGTGGTGGGCGTGATGACCCATCTGGCCTTGCAGACATTTCTGAACATCGCCGTGGTGTCGGGCTTCGTGCCCACCACGGGCATCTCCCTCCCCTTCTTCAGCTACGGCGGCACGGCGCTGTGTTTGCAGCTGGTGGAGATGGGCATCG
>OLOL01000314.1_pt1 | contig 51955 bp, 48 predicted proteins | sample 1673081 | NCBI WGS metagenome assembly OLOL01 (sample SAMEA3136753, study PRJEB25190) | human gut metagenome
CCGGGCCGATATCCTCTCCCTCTGGCGTCCGCCTTTCTCTCCACCTTCCGGAACCATAGCTGTATCCCCCGACGGAGTCCCTGCCCAAGCCGATATCCTCTCCCTCCTGGCGTCCGCCTTTCCATCCACCTCACAAAGTCCCAGTACTCCTCCGACAAACCCCAAACAAAAAAGCTCCAGGCCATGTCCCAAACAGCCTGAAGCTTCCATCAATCCCAATTTACTTTTTCTTAGCACTCGCCTTCCCAGTACCCGAATCCTTCGCAGAATCCTTCCCCGACTCCGCCGCTGTCTTATCCACACTAGAAGAAGCATCCCCCTGCATAATCTTATTCAACTCCTGGATCATCTCCTCATCCTTCAAACGGAACTTCACCTCCACGCGCCTGGAAGCATCTTTGTCTACTTTTCCATCCGCATCCAGAACCGGATCCGACATGGAATGCCCATTAACCGTCAGACAATCCTGCAATTCCTGAACCTGTACATCCTTCAAAAACTCGCTTTTGATATCCAGAAGATATTGAGCTACTGCCAGAGACCTTTTCTGAGACAGTTCCAGATTATAACTGTAATCTCCGTCAGTATCCGTATATCCATCAATAATAATCTCACCCAGATACTTTTTATAAGAATCATTCAGCAGCACTTTACAGTATGTAGGAAGCACCATAGACAACGTCCGTTTACCGGAATCTGTCAGTTCCGCCTGATCATAATCAAACATAACACTGGCATTCAATGTCAGTGCACCTGTCTGAGAATCAATATCCACATTCAGATTCTTTTTTGCAAATTCCTTCTGTAAAGCCTCCACGACCTCAGCCTTCACACCAATAATTTTATCGATCTTTTCCTGCTGCGTATTCAGGAGTTCTGTTTTTTCATCCAACGCAGACTGCTGTTCTTCCAGAGTATCCTGCTGTTTTGCAAGTTTTTTCTTCTGGGAATCCAGCTTTTTCTCCTGTTCTGTAAGCTTCTTTTGCTGCTCCTCAAGTGTTTTCTGCTGCTCCTCAAGTTTCTCTGCCAGAGAAGTCAGCTCCTTATCCTGAGACTTGATCTGTTCATCTTTGGACTTGATCTGCTCATCCTGGCTCTTTAACGTCCCCGCCTGCTTATCCAGCGCACTCTGTTTTTCAAGAAGCTCCTCCGTATACTTTTCCTGAAGAGCAATTTTTTCATCCCGTTCCTTCAGACTGTCATTATAACTCTTCTGTGCCTGAAAAAGAGTCACACACATGATCAGTACAAAAAGCAGTAAAACCCCCGCCATCATGTCTGAATAAGAGCGCCAGATATTAAACCCGTGATCCTCCGGCCTTCTTTTTTTGTGCATCAACAATTCCTCTCTTCTTATTTAAACAAGCCAAAACGCCCTTTCTGGGCTACTTTCGTCATTTCACGGATACTTCTCTCGATCTCATCAAGAAGAGCCTCCTGTCTCGCTCCCTGGCCATCCAGAAGATCTTCAAGACTGGTAAGTTTATCTTTCAGTTCCTGCACGCCTGCACTGCCACCATATCCCCATGGCTGCCCCGCAACAAGATGAATATCCCGGTTGTTCTTTGCAGTCTTGATCTCAGAAAGAAGCCTGCGAACTTCATCCAGAGTACTGTTTACCATTTTCTGGCTCTCTGTAAACTCGTTCAGTTTCGTCTCAAAGCTCTCGATCAGCTTTTTATCTTCCCGCAAAAGTTCTGCACTGATCTTATTGGAATCTGCGGCAGTCTTCATTCCCTCTGCGGCACTGTCCACATACTGGCGCATGGACTCATTACAGGATTTCCATAAATCTGCAGAAGCTTTTTCATTCTCATGCATATGCTCTGCCAGTTTCTCATAATCCCTTTTCTGGAGCTGCTGAATCATCTGGTTATCACGGATGATCCGATCTGCAGTCTTCATATATTTACTCTGCATCTCGTCAATTTCCGCAATCGCGTCACGCATGGCACGTTCCTGTTTCGAAAAAGTCTCACTTAACTGGCTGCTCATCGTCTTATACAGCTCTGACGTGTATTCTGTATTATCTTTCTGAGCCTTCTTAAGTTCAACCAGCGCATCATTGAAATCCTCAAACTGAAGCTGAAACGATCCATGCATCTCACTCAAAAATGAATCCAGGATTTCCCTGATCGCATCCTGCTGACCCTTCGTAACAGACGCGGTAAGTACATCCAGAGAATCATTCATCTTCTGGAATGTAGGTGTGATAACTTTTTCGAAGCTGTCCGCCATCTGTACAGAAAACTGTTCTGCCATCTGTTTCATAGCTTCTGTCTGAGTCTTCTGGCTGGAAACCAGAAGATTCCAGGATTCATTCTCCGCAGTCGGCAATACCAGAGCATGAAAACGGTCCAGAAAATCCTGCATTGCCTGAGACATAGACGAATAACCACTCTTCATACCAAATGTATACACAACCGAAAGTGCGACACCATAGATAGAAGTAAGAAAGGCAACTTTTATACCATCTACAAGAGCAGATACAGAATTTGTCATTACCTCATAATCTGTAGGCTGAAAATTTTTCAGTCCCCAGACAAGACCAATGAATGTTCCAAGGATACCAAGACTTGTAAAAATATCAGGTGCCATTTCCAGAAGCCTTTTGTGAATATGAACATCCACATCATCAATATTTACAAAGTCCTCAACCTCAGCGATTCCTTCTTCTGTCCGGCTGATGCTGTCCACAAAATCATCCATTTTTTTATCCAGATACCGGTCACCGAAGATTCCTCGTAACTGCCCGATTTCTTCCTTCTTCGCCCTTCCCGGAAGCTGGAATACATCGGTAATCTCACTGGCTCCATGTTTCAGCGCAGTCGTCAGGTTATCCATTCTGTACAGTCCGGCAAAAAGTCCGACGGCATAAATGATCACCATGATTCCCAGAAACGCAAAATTGTAAAACAGTACATTTCCGGAACCCTTTCCCACATAAGCGGTCAGAGTTGCTGCTGCCACTGCAACAAGCAGAAACAGCACTGTATTCATAAACTTTTTTCCCATAATCTGCCTCCCCGTATTTATTTTTGAAAAAAAGTTTTCTTTTTTATCATACTATCATAACCGCATTCCCAAAACAACAAAAAAGGACAATTCCCGCAAAAAGAATTGTCCTTTCAACATTTTTCTTATTTATACTTTTATACGACAGGCTGCATCATCACTGATCAGAATCCGATGTCCCTGAACGCCTACGATTACTCCACCGAGAATCCTGCTTATGATCTGCACGGTCTTTCCTTCACTGACATCATACCGCCTGATCTGTTCCATAGTTTCCGGCATTCCGGTCATCCACTTGATCGTGTAGCTTTCCCCTGCTTTTGTTTCATTTAATGACTGCATATACTCACCCCATTCCATATGTCACATCACTGTCAGCACTTATTCTCTCTCCGTCAAGTGGATCAAAGCATTCGCTGCTTGCTCATAACCGAATAACTGCTTCGCAGTTTAACTTCCTTGATTCGGCCAAATAATTTCAACGCAATTCTGCATTTTTATACAATTAGGAGAGTTTAACTTTTATTTTTCTGAATCATTTATTTTATTTGTATATTTTATCTCAATTTATTACGATTAGTCAATTGTAACCTGTATATTTTTACCAAAAAACGCAGAACAACCATTACAGTTATTCTGCGTTTTTCATTATTTTTTATGCATAAACTTTATCTTCTTCCAGAAGCGTTGTTTTTCCATTCTTCACTTCCACAAGATTGACACAGCAGTTTGGCGGGACACAACCGCGCCAGAAATTTTTCGGATCCGGATCCACATTCTGAAGAAGCGCCCGGACTGCACATCCATGGGAAGCAACCAGAATCGTTTTGTCCGCAAGCGCCGGATCTGATGTTTTTTCATCCCAGAAATCTTTTGTCCTGGCAATCACATCAAAAATATCCTCGCCGTTTTCCGGCCGTTTAAAATTTACCGGATCACGGAAAAAAGTCTCAATCTGCGGATCAATATAATTGCCAGCAGCATCTCTTACCTGGTCGCCTTCCAGCACGCCAAAGTTAATCTCCTGAATCCGCTTATCCGGTATGATCGGGACATCACGTTTTCCCAGAACACATTCTGCTGTCTGCCTTGCCCTTGAGAGCGGACTTGTAAAACAGATGTCAAATTTCACCCCCCGGAGAGCTTCTCCCGTTTTTTCAGCAAGGAGAATGCCTTCCTCTGCAAGAGGCACATCGGCAATACCCTGAAGTTTTTTTAATTTATTCCACTCTGTCAGGCCATGTCTTACAATGTAAATCAGCATCAGCTTCTCAGCTCGATTCCAAGTCCGTTAAGACCATTCATGATCTTTTTCATTGCTGCAGAGATCTCATTTTCACCAAGAGTCTTGTCGTGAGCACGGAATACCAGAGAATAAGCCATGGATTTAAAGCCTTTCTCGATCTGTGCACCCTCATAGATATCGAACAGCTGATAGCTTTCCAGGATATTTCCGCCTCTCTGGTCAAAGATCTCCTCGATCTGGCCGGCAAGAACTGCATGAGGAACTACAAGGCTTAAGTCACGTGTTACAGCCGGATATTTTGCGATTCCGGTGTATTTGTGGTTGAAGCCTGCAAATTCCAGAATATCCAGGATATCGATCACTGCGATATATGCTTTCTCTCCGATGGAGTAATTGTCTGCAACAGATGGATGAACCTCACCTAAGTATCCGACAACTTTACCCTCGTAGATCATGTTTGCCTGTCTTCCAGGATGAAGGAATGGCTTCTCGCTGTTCGGATCGTAGGTAACTTTTTTCTTCATTCCGATCTTCTCGAAGAACTCCTCGCATACACCCTTCATATCGAAGAAATCGCCGTTTCCATACATTCCAAGTGTAAACATAGTACGCTCATCCGGAAGCTCTGTGATCGGAAGGGACTTCGGAAGATAAATATTTCCAAGTTCGTAGAGACGAACATCTTTGTTACGTCTGTTGTAGTTTGTGGAAAGTGATGCCAGCATACCGTTCAGTGTGCTTGTACGCATGATGCTGTAGTCCTCTCCAAGAGGATTACTGATGGTGATGACTTTTCGAAGATCACTGTCCTCAGGAATGCAGAGCTTGTCAAATACCTTCGGGCTTTCGAAAGAATAGGACATTCCCTCTGAGAATCCGCAGTACTCTGCAATATCTCTTGCGACTTCCTGGATACGAAGCTTGAATGGAAGCTTACCTGTGGTAGCCTCTCCGGTAGGAAGTGTCATCGGGATCTTATCATAGCCATAGAATCTTGCAACCTCCTCTGCAACATCTGCATTGCAGTGGATATCCTGACGGAATGTCGGTGCAACGATCTCGTCTGTTTTCTCATCATAAGCCAGCTCTACACGTCCAAGATAACCGAGCATCTCTTCTTTTGTAAGGTTGGTTCCAAGAAGTTTGTTGATCTTCTCAGGCTCAAATTTTACTCTGGATGGCTCTCTTGTCTCGTTGCAGACATCAACCATACCACCTACAACCTCGCCGGCACCAAGCTCTTCCATCAGCTGGCATGCACGGTCGATGGCAGCCTGTGCGTTGTTCGGGTCAAGGCCTTTCTCAAATTTACCGGATGCATCTGTACGAAGGCCGATTCTCTTGGAAGAAAGACGGATGCTGGTTCCATCAAAGCATGCAGCCTCAAAAAGAACGGTTTTTACATCGTCTGTGATCATGGAGTTCTCGCCGCCCATGATACCAGCGATGCCGACCGCTTTTTCGCCGTCACAGATCATCAGAACGTTCTCATCCATGGTGCGCTCCTGGCCATCCAGTGTAACGAATTTCTCATCTTTTCCTGCACGGCGCACAATGATCTCTCTGTTTGCGATGGTATCCAGGTCATAAGCATGCATTGGCTGGCCAAACTCTTCCATTACATAGTTTGTGATATCAACCAGGTTGTTGATCGGGCGGATTCCATTGGAAGCCAGGCATCTCTGCATCCACTTCGGAGACGGACCGATCTTCACATTTTTTACAACTCTTGCACAGTAACGTGGACAAAGCTCCGGATCTTCTACAGTAACTTTTACATAATCGGAAGCATTCTCATCATTTCCCTTAACCTCAACAACAGGCGGGCAGAATTTCTTCTGGAAAGTTGCTGCTGCCTCTCTTGCGATTCCAAGAACGCCGTAGCAGTCTACACGGTTGGAAGTGATCTCGTACTCAAATACCACATCGTCAAGACCAAGTGCCTTAATCGCGCTCTCACCAACTACTGCATCCTCCGGGAAAATATAGATGCCGTACTCCGGTGCCTCCGGGTACATCTCTCTTGTACTTCCAAGCTCCTCAATAGAGCACATCATACCACAGGACTCAACTCCACGGAGTTTACCTTTTTTGATCTTGATTCCACCAGGAGTCATTTTTCCATCATGACCGCCTGCAACACGTCCACCGTCAAGAACAACCGGAACTTTGTCTCCCTCTTTTACATTGGGAGCACCTGTTACGATCTGTACGCTCTCCGTTCCGATGTTTACCTGGCAGATGATCAGCTTATCTGCATCCGGATGTTTCTCGATCTTGTCGATCTGGCCGATCACGATCTTGTCAAGATCTGCATCCAGCTCTGTAAAGCCTTCTACCTTTGTGCCTGTTAAAGTCATGGCATCTGTATATTCCTGTGCCGTTACATCCAGATCCGGCACATATGTTTTAATCCAAGATAATGAAGTATTCATTTTGGTTGTCCCTTCTTTTTTTCTATATTTACTGTCAGGCGGACACTCATCATCCGCATTCGCTGTTTTAGAACTGTTTCAGGAATCTGCTGTCATTCTCATAGAGAAGGCGCATATCATCAATCTCATATTTCAGAAGCGCGATACGCTCCAGACCCACACCAAAAGCAAATCCTGTATATTCATCCGGATCGATTCCGCACATACGGAGAACATTCGGATGAACCATACCACAGCCAAGGATTTCAATCCAGCCGGAGCCTTTGCAGAAACGGCAGCCTTTTCCTCCACATTTGAAGCAGGAAACATCAACCTCAGCGCTTGGCTCTGTGAACGGGAAATGATGCGGACGGAATTTGGTTTTTGTCTCCGGTCCGAACAGCTCTTTTGCAAACTCCTGAAGCGTTCCCTTAAGGTCTGCAAAGGTAACGTTCTTATCAATAACGAGACCTTCAATCTGATGGAAGGAAGGAGAATGTGTTGCATCTACCTCATCAGAACGGAATACACGACCAGGTGCGATCATACGGATCGGGAGTTTGCCCTTTTCCATCTCACGTGCCTGAACCGGTGATGTCTGGGAACGAAGCAGAATGGAATCGTTGATAAAGAAAGTATCCTGCTCGTCTCTTGCCGGATGGTTCTCCGGAATGTTCAGTTTTGTAAAGTTGTAATCCGCATACTCAACTTCCGGACCTTCTACAACCTCATATCCCATTCCGATGAAAATACGCTCAACTTCTTCCAGAGCGATGGTGTTCGGATGACGATGACCAATTTTTGCTTTCTTTGCAGGAAGTGTTACATCGATCACTTCGGCCTTCATTTTTTCCTCGCGGACTTTCTCCTCGAAATCTTTCTTGGAAGCTTCCAGAAGTTCCTCGATCTTGGCTCTTGTCTCATTGACAAGCTGACCAACTTTCGGACGCTCTTCCGGAGCAACATCTTTCATACCTTTTAAGATTGCTGTAAGCTCACCTTTTTTTCCAAGATATGCAACACGCACATCATTCAGCTTGTCCAGGCCCTCGGATTCCTCGATCCGTTTTCTGGCATTCTCAGCCAGTTCCTGAAGTCTTTCTTTCATATCCATGGTCTATTTCTCCTTTAATTAAAATAATCAAATGATACGCCGCCTGCCCCGAAAATTCAGATACAGGCAATAAAAAAACCGTCCCTTATAAAAGGGACGGAATATCCGCGGTACCACCCAGTTTCCCATGAAAAGATCACGGGCACCTCTTATCTGCTTAACGCGCAGCGCACGTCATCTCCTACTGTTACTTCAGAGAGGAAGCTCCGGTGGGAAATTCAAGAATCATCTGAACCCGGGGAAGCTTACAGCCGGCGACCTCCCTTCTCTGTGAGAAAATGATCCTCTATAAACACCTTCACAGCTTTTCTGTCTTTTAATACTATGCCACAAGGTCTGCTTTCTGTCAAGCGCAAAGTCAGGATTCTTTGGAGCTGTTTTTTTCATTTTCTTTCTTGGTAAGGAGAGTTTTTACGGATTTCTGGGCTTTTCGGAACTCATTTTCGAAGTATGCATTAATCTCTGCCCCGTAAAGAATCAGGTTCATACACACATACAGCCACAGCATTACCATGATCAGTGCAGTCAGGCTTCCATACATATTTCCGAAATTCGGAAAAAATTCAAAATACAGAGAAAATCCATAGGAAAAGATCAGCCATGCCGTAGCAATGATAAACGCTCCGGGAAGCTGGCTTTTAAAGGTTGCCTTCCGGTTGGGCAGCACTTTATACAACACCAGAAATACCACAAACAGTACCGCAAACACCAGCAATGTCCTGGCTCCCATGATCCTGGCCATCAGTCTTCCCAGAATTGGAATCGTTTTTTGTACAGCCATCTGGATCCGGTTACCAAGGACCAGAACCAGAAGGGTAACAATGATCGCCAGAACAAACAGCAGCATATAAAAAACCGAATAGATCCGGTTCATCAGCCAGTTTCGTGTTTCCTTCACATGATAAATGGTATTCAGACCGTTAATAATAGCCTGCATTCCCTTTCCGGATGCCCAAAGCGCCATCAGCGCAGACAACGGGACGATCGCTGTGCTTCTTTTGTACACTTCCACTACAATGCTCAGCACAAAAGTCTGCAGATTTCCGGGCACAAAACCGACAATGGCGTCCCGGACTACATTATAGCTTAACGGTGTGTAACGGATCAGTGTTGTGAGAAAAAGGATAAACGGAATAAATGACATGATCAGAAAGTATGCTGCCTGCGCCGCATATGCACTGACATGATCTCCGTTTGCCCTTCGCACAAACCCCAGCATGAGCTGGATTATATTTTTCTTTTCCTCGTCCATGCTGACCCCCTCAAGTTTTTTTACCAGGAAAACCGTTCAAAGCCAATCTTATCCTGGATTTCCGGAAAAGCTTTTACTTCCGGCTGTACACTTTTATGTTCGCCAATCATCTTTTCCATCCATATCATATTATACCAGCGGTTAAACTTATATCCGCATCTGTGGAACTCTCCCACGCGTTTATATCCAAAATGTTTATGAAAGTCCACACTGGCATTAGTCAGATATTCATCTTCTTTCGGTGCCACCGCAATACACGCATTCAGGTTCAGCACTCCCATCTCCGCAAGAAGACTTTCCAGGGCACGGTAGAGTCTTCCGCCTGCACCGCTGCCTCTTCGATCATGTTTCACATAGATGGACATTTCGGCGCACCACCCATAAGCAGCTCTTGGATGAAAGGCAGAGCCATAGGCATAACCCAGGATTTCTCCGTTCTCTTCTGCCACAATATATGGATATTTTTCTTTTATGTTATGAATTCTTTCCGTAAATTCCTCTGTGGACGGTGTTTCATATTCAAATGTGATCGCCGTTTTTTCTACATAGTAGGAATAAATCTCTACCAGTGCTGCCGCATCTTTTTCTTCTGCCACACGTATCTGCATTGCTTTATTACACCTCTTTTATTTTTTGTTTCTTCCCTATTTCACCCAGAAACGGTAAACAGTCTCTGAACTGTATTCTTCACCGGGACGCAGGATCGGAGAGTGGAAATCGTCCACATTTACCGCATTTGGCTCCACCTGTGTTTCCAGGCAGAATCCATACCGTTCATGATAAACATGGTCGTTCTTACCCTTCTCATCCTTGACAAAATTACCTGCATAGAACTGTACACACGGGCAGTCAGAAGAAACTTCCATTCCAATCCCGGATTCCTTACAGTACGCACTGGCAATGGAACGGACATTACCCTTGGCATAATTGTCAGTTACATAGTTATGATCATAACCACCCGTAAACTTCAGCTGCTCAAAATCAGCCTCAATATCTCTGCCGATTGGTTTCGCAACATTAAAATCCATCGGCGTTCCTGCTACCGGCGCATATTCACCGGTAGGAATGGACTGACTGTCTTTCACAGGAGTAAAATATTTCGCATGAATGCATACTTCCTGGTCAAGTACATCTCCACTGCCCTCCCCTTTCAGATTAAAATAGGAATGGTTGGTCATATTGGCAACCGTTGCCGCATCGGAGCGTCCTCTGTAAAAGATCTTCAGTTCATTTTCCTCGGTGAATTCATATTTCACAACAATCGAAAATTCTCCCGGAAAACCATTTTCACCATCCGGACTGATGCGGAAGAAATCCACGCTGTTCTTATCCTGGGAAATTTCTTTTACCGCCCAGAGTTTTTTCTCGAAGCCATCAGGACCACTGTGCAGATTATTATGATTTTCATTCTCTGTAAGAATCACTTCTTTATCATCAATAAAAAATCTGGAATTTTCGATACGGTTTCCACTTCTTCCAATGATCGCACCAAAGAAGCAGCCATTCACTTCATAACTTTCCATATCGTCATATCCCAGAACCACATCCTTAAGTTCTCCATTCTTATCCGGCACGCATACTTTCACCAGGATAGCGCCATACTGAAGTACCTCGACATAGGCACCCTTTTTATTCTCAAGATGATAGATCTTTACTTCTTCCCCTGTAGGAAGTGTTCCAAATTTTCTCTCAGAAACACTCATGCTGTAATTCCTCCCATATATGAAAAAAGAGCCATCAACCGGCTCTATGTCTTTAACCGATTAATCCCGGGATGCCGTTCCCTTATTTTTGACGCCTAGCAGATGCTAGGTGGGTATCCTCAACAGTGTCTTCTGCCTACCACGACGTGAGGTCTGACATCCAACCTGCGATTTTGGATTCCCAAAATGTCAATGTAGGTTCAAAAAGAAAAGGGGGATCGAACATTCCAGGATTCGGTTTTCGTTGTTTTTATTATAAACCAGTATTTGTGCTTTTTCAACAGAAAATACACATTCTTACTGATTTTTATTATTTAATGTTAAGAATCTCTTTTACTGCTGCTGGCATATCCACTGCATCTACCACTTTATCATGAAGAACCGGTGCAGTACGGATCTCCTCAACAGCACGCGGAACCGGCACTTTTGAAAGCGCGGATAATGCATCTACCAGGCCAAAATCATCCAGATCTTTATGATCTTCCCCAAGCGCATCCATAACACTTCTTGTAAATTTATATGGACTGGCTGTAGAAGCAATAACAGTTGGAAGATGATCATCTGTCTCACTTACATATTTCTTATATACGCCTGCGGCAACTGCAGTATGTGTATCAATTACATAATTGCTGTCTTTATAGATTTCGCTGATGGTATTTGCAGTCTCTTCCTCACTGCAGAAATTACCATAGAAATCGCCGAGCTGTGCTTTCATCTCTTCTGTAATGGTATACTCTCCGCCCTCACTTAAAGATTTCATAAGCTCTGCACATTTCTCAGCATTCTCTCCTGTAAGGCGATAGATCAGACGCTCCAGGTTGCTGGAGATCAGGATATCCATGGAAGGAGAAGTCGTAAGAATGAAATCTCTCTTTCTGTCGTAGGTTCCTGTGCGGAAGAAATCATAGAGAACACGATTCTCATTGGATGCACAGATCAGTTTGTGGATCGGAAGTCCCATCTGTTTTGCATAGTATGCGGCAAGAATATTTCCAAAGTTTCCGGTAGGAACTACCACATTGATCTCCTGTCCGTCTTTGATCTTACCGTCACGTACCAGTGTTGCATAAGCGTATACATAATATACAATCTGCGGAACAAGTCGTCCGATATTGATAGAATTTGCGGATGAAAACTGGAAGCCTGCCTGATCCAGCTCTGCTGCCATCTCATGATCATTAAACATCTTCTTAACTGCAGTCTGGGCATCGTCAAAGTTTCCGGTAATACCTACCACATAAGTATTGGCTCCCTTCTGGGTTACCATCTGTTTCTCCTGAATCGGGCTGACACCATGTTTCGGATAGAATACGATAATTTTGGTTCCTGGTACATCTGCAAAACCTGCCATGGCAGCTTTACCGGTATCTCCGGATGTTGCGGTAAGAATTACGATCTCATTTTTCACATGGTTCTTCTTCGCTGCTGTTGTCATCAGATGAGGAAGGATGGAAAGGGCCATATCCTTAAACGCAATAGTTGCGCCGTGGAACAGCTCCAGAAAATAAGCTCCACAGGCTTCATGAAGAGGAGCGATCTTTTCTGTATCAAATTTGCTGTCATATGCCTTGCTGATACAGTTCTTAAGCTCTTCCTCTGTAAAATCTGTGAGAAAACGGCTCATTACCTCATATGCTGTTTCCTGATAAGTCATCTGAGCCAGTTTGTCCATTGGTACATCCAACTGTGGAATGCGCTCAGGCACGAACAGTCCGCCGTCCTCAGAAAGGCCTTTCAGTATGGCCATTGACGCTGTAACTGCCTGCTCTTTTCCTCTGGTGCTTTTGTACAATACCTGCATTGGTGTTCCGCCTTTCTATTGTAAAATATTCGTTTTCTTTCTAACGTTATCACATTATAGCATGGAATTATGGAAAATGCCACCACTTTAAAAAAAACCTGAAATTGTTTTTCTCCAAAAAAACAAAACGCCGGCTCTTTTTCTCTGCCGGCGTTCTGTCCAGTGCTGAATCAGCACTTTTTATTTGTATGTATAAAATTCATGGACTCCATACTTGAAAAGCTTTCTGAGATCTTTTTCAAACCATTTAATGTTATGAGCTTCCGCCGCGGATTTCTGGATAAAAAACAATGCCCCTTCTGAATAATCGGTGCCTTTTAGTGCCTGTTTCACAGCTTCCTTTGTTTCATCCGAGACCGTAACTTCATTGATTCTTCCATCATAGGTAGGTGAAAACTGTGGTACTCCATCGCTGTTATCCCATACAACTTCTGTCACTGTATTGGGAAAATCATCACTTTTCATGCGGTTCATGATCACATTTGCCACCAATACACGACCTTTGATGTCCTCACTGCCAGCTTCTGCCTCAACAATACGCAGAAGCGTATCATAATCCTCATCTGACATCAGCGTAGGATTCTCGGCAAGTGTAATCGACCTTGCATCCAGTTCATTCACTTTATTTTCCATGGAGGAGCTTACATTGAGATCTGCTGTGGTATTCTTTACAGTCTGTACTCTCTGACCTACGATCACCTGCTCACAGGAACTTCCAATCCTGGTTACTGTACTCCCCGACACAGGTGTGTCGGAAACTCCGGAAACGACTCCCGCAATTCCTGTAGGAACAGCTACCTCTTCATCCGAAGATCTCGTTCCACCATCCGAAGCAGCATAGACTTTACTGCCATTGCCGTTTTCTGCAAATCCTCTTGTTCCCAAAGAGATCACCATTGCAAAAACTGCACACACTGTCAGTACTGCAAAACTGCGCACGGAATTCCTTGCGGTTTTTCCATTTTTACGTTCATCCTGTATTTCTGCAGAATCCCGTAAATCTTTCTCAACTTTCATAATTTCATTCCCTGCGTTATATTTCCCTTTCTTTGTTTACATGTTTGTAACATTTCTGTAATGTATAAGAAAATTATATTTAATAAAGTGTGATATGTCAAGCTTTTTCAGCTATTTCTGTCCATAATAACAGCATTTATTTGTTATCCACATCCCTTCCACATTGATTCCACATACGAATCCGCAGTTATACACATAACTATCCACTTTTTGAAAACAAACAAGGACAGATAGTAAATACATTTTTTTTGTAACAATTGTACTTTTGTACTGTAAAAAATGTATTTCTATCTGTCCTTGTTTCTGCCAGAACAGTTTTTTCTTTCCGGTTATTTATCATAGTGTTTCCAGAAACGCTATAATTGATTATAATATTGCGGCTTCATACAGTCAAGGATTTCCGTCCGATCATAATCGACAGATTCCTATAGCTGTTGCTGTTCACTTTATAATCAAAACAAGGTTAACCTGCTTATTTATACTGACAGAGAGCCTGTACAAAAAGTGTAGCATATACACACAGATCGATACTCCAGGCTCCCAGAAACAGTCCCCACGGAGTTCCGTTCGTACCTTCCGCAAATCTCTTTGGCTTCAATGCAAGCACTACCGGCAAAAGCAGCGGCAGGAAATAACGTCCCTGAACCCCCAGAATCTTATCATACCCATAGGCCGTCCACTGACCATAAAGAGTAACAAAAATCAGGCCGAAAACCAGAATACTGATACCTGCCAGCATTATTTTTGCAAAAGGATCCATACGAATTCCTTCCATATCGTTATTTCGTGAAACCTGCAGTAACATCATAACAAGATAACCCACTGCCAGAAGACTGCAGACTGGAATATTCAGCCAGCCAAGGGTACTTCCCACCATTTCTGTAAGATAAGCCAGTCCAAACGCATCCAGGCTACGTACAAAGGTAAGTATAAAAGCAACCGGATTTTTCAGGATTCCGATAAGCTGGGCAGCCGTATCTACTCCCGGCTGCGACTCGCAGAGATATCCGGACGCAATTGCAAGCCAGCCAAAGCTCAAGAGCAGGATCATTGTCCCCGCACACGCCACATGAAGCCAGTAGTTCTTTTTATTCCGGAACCGCTCCTTCGGAATCAGAAATAAAAAGAGACAAAATGGCATATAAACAACTTTACACAAACACAAAAATCCCGTCACTGCATACATTAACACAAGCTGTCCTTTTTTCATTACCCGTTTTTCTTTATAGCGCATGTACAGTACAAACACGATCATGGCTACTGTCAATGCCAGTGCCAGCGCATCTGCAGACATGGAATTTGCGGACTGGATATTCATGGGCACGAGTCCCAGCAATGCAATAAAGTTTTTACCCACAGGTGTAAAACGGATCGCCAGAAAGAAAATCAGACCAAAACATAACATATTGGCGACTCTTCCTCCATAGGCAAGAACAATCGGACGATCTGTGAAAAGATCTGCGATCCGAATCCCTATAGCCTGTGGCAGATAAGATGTAGGCGCATACAAAGCTGTATTTCCAAATCCGTAGAACTGTGTTTTTCCGGTATCGATCCGCTGATTTATATTGCCTCCGATATCCCAGAGTGAAACATGGTCTTTGGAGGAAAAATCAGGGATAAGGCCGCTGTTAAAAGTTCTCCCATATGAAAACAGATCATTCCCCCCATTCCCCTCTGAAGTCATATGACCTCTGGAAACTTCATAACTTCTCAGAAAATGGCTGTATTCATCCGGTGAATTAAAAGCAGGAACTGCTGCCAGAGTAGTAAAACTCATAAAAAGATAAATTACTGCAAATAATACTTCGGTCTTTACTTTTCTCCTTCTGAGAAACGCAAACACCAGCAGCATAATCACTGACGCCGCTGAAATAGCCATGAGCACAAGTCCCTTTGAAAATGGTCTGGAAATAGCACGGTAAGCAAGTGTCTGCGTGCCGTCTTTTTTATTTATCACACCGGCAGCCACACCTGTATCCCCTGTTGCTTCATCCAGGATGATCCGAAATTTCCGGCCTTTACAGTTTAGGATTCTCTGATCCAGTTGAAAATACGTAGTATCGCCTGCAGATATTGTCAGCCGATTTGTTTCCCAGTCCTGAATTTCTTTTTCTTCCTGATAAAGTGTTACATGAAAGCTTCCTGTGACAGACGCACTTTCCGTAGATAAAAAAAGTTCTACCCCGGAAAGCCGGTTTGTTTTGCAAAAGAAACTTGTTTCAAATTTTTCTCCGGATCCGATCATCACTGATGTTTCCGGTCTTTCCTGCTGTTTTACATTGCCAAGGACCTCTGCATCTGCCAGAAGATATACTCCAAAGACCAGGATCGTACCAAAAATCAGGATGTATTTTATTATATCCTTCAGATCAGATGACAGATGACAAGTTCTTCTGCTTTTTTTCTCATTTTTCATATTGTACCTCTTATGTTTCCTGTTATTCTCACATTCCGAACCATTATATCATCTGTACAATAAAAAAAGAAGCGGCTTTTTGCGGCAGCTTCTTTTTTTATATCTGTTCTTATCGGTTATTGATTGCAGTTACCAGCGCATCGATAGACGCACGGATGATATCCGGATCAACGCCAGCTCCCCATGCAAGAGTACCATCCGGTTTGCGGATTCCCACATACGCAATCGCTTTGGATGTGGAACTGCGCTCCAGCGCATGCTCCTGATAAGTTTCCAGTGTATATTTCAGCTCATAAGCTTTCTTCAATGCATTACTTACTGCATCAAGACGGCCATTGCCGGTAGCTTCTGTAACAATGGTTTTTCCACGGAATGTAGAAGTAACCTGAGTTACAATGCCACCGTCTTTCTGCTGGAAATGAACTTCGTTAATGCTGTATGGCTCAACCACATTTTCGAAGGTAGATTTAAACAGACTGAAGATCTCGTCCGGATGAAGCTCTTTGTGTTTGTGATCGGACACTGCTTTCGCTGCATAACCCATAGCTTCGCGCATTTTCGGTGGAAGGTTCAGTCCGAATTTTGTTTCCAGGATATAACCTACGCCGCCTTTTCCGGACTGGCTGTTGATACGGATAACATCCGCATCGTAATTTCTTCCCACATCTGTCGGATCGATCGGCAGATACGGAACAGTCCAATGCTCCAGATCTCCATTCTCTCTCCAGTGCATACCTTTTGCGATAGCATCCTGATGAGATCCGGAAAATGCTGCAAATACAAGAGCTCCACTGTATGGGCTTCTCTCATAAATCTGCATTCCTGTACATTTCTCATAAACCTCACAGATATGTGGCATATCAGAAAAATCGATCTTCGGATCCACGCCCTGGGAATACATATTCATACCCAGTGTTACAATATCCACATTACCGGTACGCTCGCCATTTCCAAAGAGAGTACCCTCAATTCGGTCAGCGCCTGCCAGAAGGCCCATCTCGGAATCTGCAACACCGCATCCACGGTCATTGTGAGGATGAAGGGAAACGATTACGTTTTCACGGTATTTCAGATTGTCACACATGTATTCCACCTGGCTTGCATACACATGCGGCATGGAATGTTCAACAGTAACAGGCAGGTTGATGATTGCCTTGTTATCTTCCGTTGGCTGCCATACATCAAGAACTGCGTTGCAGACTTCCAGTGCATATTCCGGCTCTGTTCCTGTAAAACTCTCCGGGCTGTACTCAAACTGGAAGTTACCCTCTGTCTCATCTGCCAGTTTTTTCAGAAGAGCTGCGCCATCTACCGCAATCTTCAGGATCTCTTCTTTGGATTTCTTAAATACCTGCTCTCTCTGAGAAACAGATGTGGAATTGTATACATGAACGATCGCTTTCGGAGCACCCTTTACGGCCTCAAAAGTTTTGCGGATGATGTGCTCTCTTGCCTGAGTCAGTACCTGAATGGTAACATCCTCAGGAATCAGGTTCTGTTCGATCAGGGTACGAAGAAACTCATACTCTGTCTCTGAAGCTGCCGGAAAACCCACCTCAATCTCCTTAAAACCGATTTTTACAAGAAGCTTGAAAAATTCCACTTTCTGCTCCAGGCTCATAGGAATCACAAGTGCCTGGTTTCCGTCACGAAGGTCTACAGAGCACCAGATCGGAGCCTTATCCACATACTCTTTCTCCGCCCATTTCATACATTTCACCGGCGGCATGTAATACTGACGTTTGTACTTAGATGGTGTCATCATTTTCGTTTTCCTCCATTTTCTCTTCCATTAATTTTTTTGGTTTCTGTAATTTCATTTTGTATTAAGACATAAAAAAATCTTCCGGCTCTGCAGATTCTGCAAGAGACGAAAGACAACTGCTGTCCTACGCGGTACCACTCTTATTTCATGAATAAAAAATCACACACTTAACAGATACGGAATGTAAAAACATCCTTATATCCTCTCCGGGTAACGGCGGACACCGTCTGCGCCTACTCTCTTATAGGATTTCGGGCAGATGCTCCGAGGCGAGTTCCACAAATCCCTTCCACTGCTTCTCACCGGCCAGCAGCTCTCTGTGCTCCGCTCAATGTGTACTATTCCTCATCTATGCATTTCTCTTTTTGAAACTGGTATTAGGTTAACACGTTACGATAAATTTGTCAATGGTGTTTTCTCTTTGACATGTAAGATCCAAACCAGTAAATCAGGCCTCCAACGCCTCCACCCAGAGTATTGTAAAACAGATCTGAAAACTGAAAAGTTCCAAGACGCAGGAACAGCTGCAGAAATTCAATGGACAGAGAAAACAGAAATGTGATCTTAAGTCCCTTCCATACAGTACCGCAAAATGTCATTTTTTCCGTAACTTTATCACGAACAGTCCAGAAAAAAAGAACCGTAAACGGAATGAACAGCATCAGATTCTCAATGCACTCTGTTGTAAGCTGCCTGCTCCCATCTTCCGCATACTTCCAGATCCACCAGTTTCCAAAAACATCAGAAAGAGGATTCATCCACATATCACGGTTCAGCAAAGTACGGAACAGTATCATAGTCATATAAAACGTAAGAAAAAACAGTTTCCGAAAAAACAGATCCTCACGAAAATATTTCCACCAGACAGAAAAAGCCGCCTTTAATCCCCTTCCACCAGTCTCGTTATGATAAGCAAACAGATAAAAAAACAAAGCCAGTACTGAAAGGGCTACAGAAAACCAGAAGGGCTGATACAGTGCAGTCAGTACATTCGCTGTAATATTCGCTATAATATCTTTCATTTGTATATCCTTTCCGGATACCTATCGCAATTCTCCGATATATTTATCCGGTCTTTATACTACTATATTTTCTTCATAAAATCCAGGATGCTTATCATCTGCATCCCGGATTTTTGTTTTTTCAGCCTGGTATTACAGAAACATATCCGCTGGCACTGACCGCCCTGCAGCAGTCTTTATAAACTTCAATAAACTCATATCCGCCACGCATGGCAATGGTACGTGCCTTTTCGAGGCCATCTGGAAGTGTTTCTCCTGTTTTATAATGTTCAATGATGCCACCTGTAAGATCCAGTGTATGCACTTCATAAGGCTTTCCGAGATAACAGATGGAAACATATCCAAGCAGGACGCCTCCAAGCTGAACTTCCGGAAACTCCTCCTGTATCGTGCGGATGATATCATTTACTTTATTCTGATTATGAACGTGTCCGCCCGCATCCAGTTTATGCAATGCTTCCATATATTCTTTAGATCTTTTTTTTCTCAGCAGCTGATCTAGTTTCATCTTATCCATTTGCTGTTGTTGCTGCTCATGCTCCTGATTTCTGGTTGCACTTAAGATATTATTATTTACAGTTTGTGACTGTGTCTGATTCTGTGGTGTTCTTAACATCGGTCTTGGCATGATCCACACTCCTTATACAAGAACTTTTCGCGTCTTTGGTCCACTTTTCTTCTGGATAAGTTCCTCTCCACCAATCGGCTTTCCGGAAGCCGGTACTGCTCTTTCCTTCCCCCAATCCCTGATCGCTTCGATTTTTTCCGGGCTTGTCTGAGAAAGTGGAACTACATTGTTAAATGCAGTTACTATATTCTCCTCACTTAAAATAAAGTTTGCATTTGCGATAGACCGATACGCCAGATCTCTGACTGTAGACTCCAGATCTGCTCCTGTAAATCCATCACTGATCTCAACTACTTTATCTGCAAATTCACCGGAAAATTCCAGATTTAAATATTTTCTCATATATAAAGACAAAATATCTCTTCTTTCATCTGCGGTAGGAAGATCAACAAAAAACAGCTCATCAAATCTTCCGCGGCGGAGCAGTTCTGACGGCAGCATGGACACATCATTGGCTGTTGCTACAACAAACACCTGTTTTTTGCATTCCTGCATCCAGAACAGAAACTGTCCAACCATTCTGGTGGACACTCCTCCGTCTCCGGCGCCTCCGGTAGCTCCGGATAATCCTTTTTCAATCTCATCGATCCATAAGATGCAGGGAGATACATTTTCAGCTGTTGTCAGTGCATCTTTCAGCTGCTGTTCTGACTGTCCTACATAACTTCCCTGCACTGTGGCAAAATCCAGCCTGTAAAGAGGCAGTTTCCAGTTTGCGGATATGGATTTCGCAGATAAAGACTTTCCACATCCCGGAACTCCTACAAGCAAAATCCCTCTCGGTGGCTGCAGACCTTTGGAACGCAGCTCATCTTTCTTTTCCGGTGTGAGAAGTTCTTTTTTTTCATCCAGCCACTTCCGGAGTCCTTCCAGTCCACCTACATCCTTTACACTGTCGTCCACTTCGATCTTCTCAAGTCCGGAAATATCCGAAAAAAGACGGTCTTTCGCAAAACGTACTTCATCCATATCTGATTTCCGAATACGTTTGTTGGCGATCAGTGCGGCGATCACATTCTCCGCTTCAATTCGTGTAACTCCATTTAAGGTTGCAGCGGCCTCCCGTATATCTGTATTATCCCATTCAATAGGAATTTCATTTCGATAATCATCAATATATTCTTTGATTATGGAATACATTTCTTCTTCATTTGGGAGATCGATCTTGATCGTCATTCCCTGGCGCTGAAGCTGATTCCAGACTGGTGCGTTGGTAAATACAATGACAACTCCACCAGACTCATTAGCCAGATTTACCAGTGCCAGTATCTGTTTGGAATCGCTGTTTTCTGTGCTCAGGTCCGGAACTTCTGTCAGAATGATCGTTTCATACTGCTTGCGTTTCATCTGCTCCGTCATATAATCAATCGCACCATAAACGGATTTGTCATCACTGAGATTCTTATCCGTTGCCAGATCATAAACTCCCTTTGTCAGCGTATGTACATGAAACGGAAGCTGCAGATCCTCGGATATCTCTTTCAACATCTCCAGTGTTCTGCCAGGTTCTATGGTATTAATTGCAATAAAAGGAATTCTTGCTATAGAATACCGTGTCAAAAGTTCCTTGCTTTTAGCTGTATCACTCATCTGTCTTCTCTCCTAAAATGAATTCACCCTGTGATTTCTGACAATGCTGGACATTCTTCCGCTTCTGTCATTTTTCGCAGAATCTTCCAGCGATTTCTGCATATTATCCGCCTGTTCAATAACCAAAGCCAGATAATGCTTTCTTTCATCATCCGGTAAAGCAGGCAGATCGATTGCATTTGCAAGGAATGCCATTTCTTTTCTTAAGGATAATATTGCCTGAACAATGGCGCCTTCCTGTCCATGGGATCTGGACAGATCCTTCTGAAACTTATCCGAAGCAGCATTCATACGAAAATTCACTGCTTCGATCAGTTTCCGTGAAAACCTTTCTGCCACACCTGACTGCCACTGTATGGACCCTGCCTTCATTGCTCTTAAGACATCTTCATCATTTTTTTTATTTTTGAAATCGGTTAATACTGTAACCCATTCTGAGTATGTATTTGGTACTGCTGTCATTTTTTCTTCTTCCTCCTGACCATGATCTGCGGCGGAACTACATCCCAGGAAGGAAGTCCCTGTGCAAATACACTTACCGGCTCCTTATATTCTTCCACCTCCGGCTCCGCAAAGTTAAATGCCATTTTTTTCCGGACAGGCTTACTCTGGATCGGTGGATCTTTTCGGATTGGGGCAGCTGCCGTTTTTTTTGCCGGTTCAAATGCCGGAGCAACCTGGGATGCATTTTTGCCCATATTTCTCTGTACGTCCTGAGCCGGAGCTGCCGGCTGCTGTCCTGCTGCCTTTGACTGTGCCGGAGCTGCTGCCGGCTGTGGTGTAACCGGGTCACTGCTCTTTGTGCTTTCTGCCTCGTCTAATTTATTTCCACAGACCGTGCAAAAGCGAAATCCCTTTTTATTCGCATTCTGGCAAACCGGGCAGATTACCGTACCAGAATTTTCATCTTTTTTCTCTTCTTTCTTTAAAGAATGACCACAGGCAATACAGAAACTCCCATCTGGATCATTCAATGTATTGCAGACCGGGCAGGGAACTTTCTGTCCACTGGCCACGGAATTCACAAAATCAGCTCTCATTTTTGCGTCCATGTCTCTTCTCCTTTACATCTTGACTCTTCGATTGGAAGTTGCCAGTTTTCTTACATACTGATTCGGAGACAACTGTTCCAGAAAGTCAATGACCTGCTCGCTTTCGCTATCTTTATCCGCAAATTCAATACGGAAATCAACAACTTCTGCCAGTGTAGCACGAATGATCTCAGAACCACTGCTGCGTTTTTTCTCATAACGCTCTGCAATATTCTGTCGCTTGTTTTCTATATCTTTTTTCTTTGAAAAATGGTTAAGGACCATGCCTACACCTGCAATTACAGCAATAAGGCCCAGGAACTTATTTCCGAACAGAAGCATCACAAGTCCGATCACTCCGACTGCAATTCCGCCATACAGACAGAACTGCTCAAAACTGCTCATTACGCATGTTGCAAGTTCCGCATCTCTTTCTGAACTGACAAGTGTACTGAATCTTTCAAGAAGCTCATTCTCATTCTGACCATCGACAGTTGTATCATTAAATGTATCAACATTTATTTCTATTTCATTTGGAATCTTCATACGGTTCTGGGCAACAACATCATTATACGCATTCATCACCCAATCTCTTGACAAAGCAAATGCAAATTTCTGTGTTGACACACTGGAGTGGGCTGTTTCCGGCTTCATGGCAGCGTCTGTCAAAAGCTGCGTGAAATCCTTATATGTCTCAAAAGCCGTCTGCTCTACATTCATATTCTGGCGGGCACGACTTTCATCGCCTCTGAAATCTACGATAAACTGTTCAAATTTTTCTTCTTTTCGAAGAGGCAGTTCTTCATCATCAAAATCCGTTACCAGACTGTCCAGAATATCATCCAGCTGTTCTCTCACAGTTGCTGTAGAGACTTTCTGTTCAAAAATCCCGATCAGATATTCAAGCATCTCCGCATGAAGATGTGCACCCTCCAGAATGTCCTCCAGTACCGGCCATGTTTTGCTGTATTTTCTCAGGTAGGTATAAGAAGAAGTATCTATCGGTTTTCTCTTAAGGTTGATCGCCTCTGACCACTGCTGTGTCTGTTTTTCTGTGAATCCCGGCTTCTCTTCCAGATGCTGCAGCCATTCATTCATCTGGCGGGAAATAACGCCCTCTGTATCTGCGCCAAACAGACCGCTGGCAAACGCATCCAGAACAATGATCGTCTTTCGGTCAAGGTTTTCCTCATCCTGGTTTGCAAGATATCTCTGCGTCCATTTCAGACACGCTTCTTTTCGATCCGCACGGCGACAGATCAGTGCAAAAAACAGTGATGTCTTTTCATCGTTGCGTTTGATGCCTTCTTTAATGGCTTTCTCTGCAAGTTCCGGCTGATCGTTGATCCATGCCGCAAGTGCAACAAGACAAGGTGCAAGCCAGTAACCTGGAGTGGAAATCATCAGTTCCTCTGTTGCATTACTGATCGTATCTTTCTTTACAATTCCAATATCATCTGCCTGCAGGATTCCGGTTGTTGTACGACGTACAATATCATAATGTCCATATTTCTTCTCCAGTTCCTGCCTGATCTTTACAAGTCTCGTTTCTGCCTGATTAAGCCGGTTTGCTCTTTGCTGAACACTGACAAAATCATGAAATTCCTTTGCCAGACTCCCAATCTCATCATAGACAACCTTTATGTTGCTGTTGACTGCCCCTACATTGGAATCCAGTGTCTGAAGATCATTGTGGATCGCTCCAAGATTGTGTTCAATGGTTCTAAGATCCGCCTGTTCAATTACTCTATCCGACATCTTTTCTCCTCCTGTTTTCAGTTACATCACTTCTTGCAGGAAATAAATTATAAATATTTATGCTTTCCCGATCTGTTTTTGTAACTTATTCATACGCGATGTCTTAATTTAAGCACGCTATTGTTATATTATATCTAATTTTTCTCCAAAAAACAACTATCCCCGACAAATCCTCCATTTTCCCCAATGTCTGAGGATACTCCCAAAGACTATCTTTCATCTGCAAAAAGCAGTTGCATTTGCATTGAATTTCTGTTATAATTTTCTTCGTTACGGGGTATGGCGTAGCTTGGTAGCGCGCACGGCTGGGGGCCGTGAGGTCGCAGGTTCAAATCCTGTTGCCCCGATTGAACATTATAAAATGCTGTAAAACCAGGGATTTCCGATGAATCGGAAATCTTTTTTATTATCCGGAAATGATTATTGTTGATTACTATTGTGATTACTATCTACCCCTTTTTGGAAAGGAAGGCTTCGTATGCAGGATAACCTGTCTCTCTATCATATTTTTTATACGGTTGCCCGTACCGGCAGCATCTCCCACAGCTCCAGAGAACTTTATATCAGCCAGCCGGCCATCAGTAAGGCAATCCAGAAACTGGAACAGAATCTGGACACCCTACTTTTTAAACGGAGTTCCCGGGGTGTAACTCTGACCCCTGACGGCGAACTTCTTTTTGAGAAGGTAAAAGAGGCTCTTTTCCTTCTGGATGAAGGCGAAAATTCCATCCGTCATAATCGATCCCGCGATATCCCAAAGCTGCGTCTGGGAGCCAGTTCCACTCTGACCAGATATGTGCTGCTCTCCCACCTTGAAAATTATATTGCACATTTTCCCCATGTACGCATCACCATTTCCTGCCAGTCCACCTATCAGACACTACATCTTCTGGATGAGGAAAAAATCGATCTGGGGCTCATCGGACGGCCACAGAAGCTTCGCGGATATTATTTTCATCCCCTCTTAAAAATCCGGGATACTTTTGTCTGTACGCGGCAATATCTGGAAAATCAGAAAAAACTCTATCCCGACGAACCACTGATCCAGGCGGCGACTTTTATGATGCTGGATGAGGATAATATCACCCGACAGACTGTGAACGCGCAGCTGAAAGAACATCATGTGGAGCTGAGTCATATCCTGGAAGTAACAACTATGGATCTTCTGATCCAGTTTGCGGAAATTGGTCTTGGAATTGCCTGCGTGATCCGGGATTTTGTAAAAAAAGAACTGGAAGAAGGGACACTGGTAGAAGTACCGGTAGGATTTTCTTTTCCTCCACGTGAGATCGGGTTTGTATGCAGACAGAAAGATGCGAATTTGGATTTGATTGTGCCGTTTTTTGGGGATAGACAAGGGAATTAAGTAAAAAATTCAAATAAATACTATAAAAAACCATCTGATCATAATGACCAGATGGTTTTCTTCATAGTAGCCAGTAACAAAAAAGTTTCATGCCACTTTATTCATGCGCCTATTTTTTGACTCAAACTCCGCTTCGCTTCGTTCGAGTAGCGCAAAATTTATTGCTTTGCAATAAATTTTGCTTAGTTGTTGATAAGCTTATCTTCGCCGTTCCAGCTGTAGAGTTTACGGATCTCCTCGCCGACTTTCTCGGACTGATGCTCAGCAGCTAATTTTCTCATCGCTTTGAAGTGAACCTGTGCACCTGCATCGGACATGTCGAGTAAGAACTCTTTTGCGAATGTACCATCCTGGATATCGGAAAGAATCTTCTTCATCGCTTTCTTTGTATCCTCTGTGATAATCTTCGGTCCTGTGATGTAATCGCCATACTCAGCTGTGTTGGAGATAGAATATCTCATTCCAGCGAATCCAGACTGATAGATCAGGTCAACGATCAGTTTCATCTCATGGATACACTCAAAGTATGCGTTTCTTGGGTCATAACCAGCCTCAACAAGTGTCTCGAAACCAGCCTGCATAAGTGCACAAACACCACCGCAAAGTACAGCCTGCTCACCGAAGAGGTCTGTCTCTGTCTCTACACGGAATGTTGTCTCAAGAAGACCAGCTCTTGCTCCGCCGATACCGAGACCATATGCAAGTGCAAGATCCTGAGCTTTTCCTGTGTAATCCTGCTCTACTGCGATAAGACAAGGTGTTCCTTTTCCAGCCTGATACTCACTTCTTACTGTATGGCCAGGTGCTTTAGGAGCGATCATTGTTACATCAACGTTCTTCGGTGGCTTGATACATCCGAAATGGATATTGAAACCATGAGCAAACATAAGCATATTGCCTTCTTCAAGATTCGGCTCGATAGACTCTTTGTAAAGTTTAGCCTGTAACTCATCATTGATAAGAATCATGATGATATCTGCCTGTTTGGCAGCCTCTGCTGCTGTATATACCTTAAAGCCCTGCTCCTCGGCTCTTTTCCAAGATTTGCTGCCTTCGTACAGACCAATAATGACGTCACATCCGGAATCTTTTAAGTTCAGAGCATGTGCATGTCCCTGGCTTCCGTATCCAATAATTGCAATTTTTTTACCATCCAGTAAACTTAAATTACAATCTTCCTGATAAAAAATCTTATTAGCCATTTTGCTTTCCTCCTCTGATGTTCATCACATCTTCTTCATAAAAATTATTTATCGTTAAGAGAGTGGCTGCTCTCCTAGCAAACATATGTAAAAAATTTACAGGTAACGGACATCGTCGCTGCCTCGTGACAGACCTGTGATTCCTGTTCTTGCAAGCTCAAGGATCTCATAGTCAGCCATCAGCTCCACAAATGCCTTCAGCTTGTTCTGGCTTCCTGTCATCTCCATGATAAGAGAATCCTTACTCACATCCACTACCTTGGCACGGAAGATATCCGCAATGGAAAGTGCTCCCTGTCTCTGTTCCGGCTTCACAGCGACCTTGACGAGCATCAGCTCACGGGCAACGCTGTCATCCTGCTCAAGGATCTTGACATCCTGCACATCCTCCTGCTTCGCCAGCTGCTTGGTGATCTGCTGGAGCATCTGATCATCTCCCTCACAAACAACTGTCATGCGGGAATATCTCTGATCCGCAGTCACACCTGCGGTAATGCTGTCGATATTATATCCACGGCGGCTGAAAAGACCAGCCACACGGCTAAGGACTCCGGAAGTATTATCCACAAGGATGGATAGTATTCTCTTTTCCATAATACACCTGCTTTCAACACTTTTATGTATAGAAAACCGACTTCGTCAGTTAACGCTTTAATCTAATAAACATTTGCTTTGTTATCATTATAACAACTTCGAAAATTTTGTCAATCAAAATTTCCCGTAAAATTCCTTCAAATTAACAAGAAGTGTTTTTATCCTCAGATCAGATATTTTTTCTTAAGCTCTTCGGATGCTTTTGGTGTCAGATAAAGTTTTCTCCGCAGAAATCTCTCGATTCCTCCGTTTTCTTTTTCAATGACATCAAAAACCGTATTGATGTAAGATTCCTTCACCTGATAAAAAGCTTTCAGATCTGCAAGTTTCCGGCTGTTTTCCGGCCTGTCTGCACGGTAAAGCCTCCGCATGTATTTCAGTTCTTCCTCAAGACATGGATTCGACCGCATGTAATCCCTTCGTATTGTTTCCTTTGGCACTCCCAGTGCGAAGAGCAAAAGTGCCGTCCCGACTCCTGTCCTGTCTTCTCCCGTAGTACTGTGAAAAACAACGGCTCCATTTTTTACGTGAAGCAGTACATCCAGAAAGCGCGCATACTGTTTCAGGGAATATTCATCGGTAATAAGACTTCGATACCGTTCCTGTATATATCGTTCTCCTTCCCCGTAACAGGACATCACACGTTCAAAAAAACTGTTTCCGTTACTCTCCTCATCACGGATTGGAATATGGTAATACTCTACACCTGCCATAATGTCATCCGGTTTTTTCTTTACTTCCGCTGCAGAGCGGAAATCAATCACTGTTTTTACGTTATACTCTTCTGAAAGGATTCTGGTATCTGCTATGGATGCGTGATAGATTTCACCACTGCGCAGAAGTTTTCTGGGAAGAATATGCAAACCATCTTCGGTCATCAAAGCGCCAAGATCTCTTGTATTTGGAAGGTTTTGAAGCGGAAGCCTGCTTCCTTTTGGAAAACCCACCGCAAGATCCGGATTCAGTACTTTCAGAAGCCGGAGACAGTCCTGTACTTCCTGCTCTGTCATATCAAATTTATAACGTTTCTGACGCCTGGTTATAATTACCAGGTAATTGATGATCAGCTGTTTTTCGCTGGTTTTATCTGCTCCTTCCCGGCGCATATACGCCCAGAGGATATCTTTACAAGGAAGACTGTTGAGCATCATATGTCTGGTAAATACAAAAAAGCCATCTTCGATCCGTATTTTTCCGTATCTCATTTTTTCTTTCTCCTTCTCGACCCCTGTGCTGCTTTTTCGCAACATTTTTTATCATACCAGAATTTTACAGTTCCGTATACCTTGTTTGACAATTTTCGCAGATTCGATATAATGAATGAAGATATTTTACCTCAGGGAGGCTTTCTTTTATGGACAATCTTATTTTCTGTCTGAACGTTACCGTGCCTATCTTTCTTACTCTGCTCCTTGGATATTTTTTCCGGAGAATCGGACTTTTTGATGAGGCATTTGTCAACCGTATGAACAAATTCGTATTCGTCATCCCGCTGCCAGTTCTTCTGTTTCAGGATATCGCCAAGATCGATATTTACGAAGCATGGGATTCCAAAATGGTGATCTTCTGTTTTCTGATCACCTCAGTCAGTATCATAATTTCCGTACTCCTGTCCCGCCTCCTCCATCCATCCGATATCCGGGGCGAGTTTATCCAGGCATCCTACCGCAGCAGTGCCGCAATCCTTGGCATCGCTGTTATCCAGAATCTTTACGGAAACGCAGGCATGGCACCGCTGATGATCATTGCAAGTGTACCTCTTTATAATGTGATGGCCGTTGTAGTTCTCTCTGTCTTTAAACCGGATCAGGGAAAGCTGGATGGAACTGTTCTGAAGCGTACTTTAAAAGGCATTGTCACCAATCCCATCATTCTCGGTATTGTTGCCGGTACACTCTGGTCTCTTCTTCGCCTTCCCTTTCCGAAGATCCTGGACTCTACCGTAGGCAATCTTGCCAAAACTGCTACTCCTCTTGGTCTCATGGCCATGGGTGGATCTCTTCATTTTGGGAAAGCTTTTTCCAGGCTCAAAGCATCCGTCGCCTGTACCTTTATGAAACTGATCGGTTATGAAGCTCTTTTTCTGCCCCTTGCCATCCGATGCGGTTTTACAAAGGACAAGCTGGTTTCCATTATCATTATGCTGGGATCTGCCAGCACAGTTACCTGTTTTGTCATGGCGAAAAATATGGGACATGAAGGCTCTTTTTCTTCGGGAGTCGTGCTTCTCACTACATTGTTCAGTGCTTTTACCCTGACATTCTGGCTGTTTCTCTGTAAAAGCCTGGGTCTGATCTGAACACCATCATAATACAAAAATGCTGTGGAAAATGTTTTATGTACATCTCCACAGCATTTTTTATTTTCAGATCAGTTTCAGATATCTCAGCCCATCCCGGATTCCATAATGGAACATATCGGACGTAACATAATCTGCCAGTTCTTTGATCTTCGGGGAAGCATTTCCCATGGCAACTTTTGTTGCAGCGTATTCAAACATGGCAAGGTCATTGTTGCTGTCTCCAAAAACAATGGTATCTTCCCACGGAATATCAAACAGGCGGATCACTGCCGCGATTCCCACCGCCTTATTAAATCCTTTTGGCACAAGTTCAATGGTATTTCCCACAAATGAACTGCTGCCCTCATGACGGATGATATCATAATATTCTGACAAAACGGACAATGCAGCCTCTGCATCACACCCTGCAGTCATTTTTGCGCTGATCTTATTGATCCGCATGCAATCCTCATTTCCACGGATCGGTCTCCATTTATCACCCAGAGATTCCGTGATCAGGCTGGCATACCAGTTCACTTCATCGGTATATTCCTCTTTGTCATAGTACATGAAATCCGCACCTTCCATTACCGGAATCAGGCCGTATTTTCTTAAAACCTCCACGGAAAGTTTTGCAATTTCCGGTGTCATCTCTTTGTTAAAAAGTCTCTTCCCGTCTTTTTCAATGGTGGACCCGCAGGCACTGATCATTCCGGTAAAAGGAATCTGCTCCAGATACCAGGAAACAAAGGCGCGGCTTCTTCCTGTACAGAGCCATGCTTCGTGTCCATTATTTACCAGCGCACGGATGGCTTCAATGGCACTGTCCGGCACACCTTTTTTCATATCGCAGACAGTTCCGTCCGCATCAAAAAATACTGCTTTTCTGCTCATTTTCCTGTCCTCCGATGTCATCTGTAAAATACCTTTGCCGCGCGGATCAGGCTTTCCGTATCTTTCACTCCTGCCGTCTCATAAGCGGAATGCATTGCCAGCTGAGGAAGGCCGATATCTACCGTATTCATGGCTGCCTGGGTGTTTGAAATATTTCCCAAAGTAGATCCACCGGCAATATCAGAGCGGTTTACAAATGTCTGATACGGCACATCCGCTTCTCTGCAGAGCTCCTTGAAAATCGCTGTGGAGATCCCATCCGTACAGTATTTCTGGTTCGCATTATATTTGATCACGATTCCACCATTCATCACCGGACGGTTTACAGGATCTGCCTTGTCTGTATAATTCGGATGAAGCGCATGTGCATTATCCGCAGAGATCATAAAGCTCTCCGCAAGGGCCATCAGATAACTTTCCTGATCTCCGCCAAGGGCCAGATTGATCCGGAACAGCACATCCTTAAGAAATGTGGATGCTGCTCCCTGTTTTGTGGTACTCCCCACCTCTTCGTTATCCAGTACACAGTGGACTGCAATATTTTTCTTTTTATCTGCCTGAAGAAAACCTTCCAGCGAAGCGAAAGCACACTGCAGATCATCCAGCCTTGGACTGGAAACAAACTCATTCCGGGAACCCCAGATCGTTCCGGGCATCCGGTTATAAAGAAACAGATCATGTCCCAGAATATCCTCCGGCCGAACCTCCGCCTCTTCTGCCATCATCCGCATGAAATTTCCTTTTTCACCACTGCCACTGTACAGTGGAAGCATATCTTTCTGAACATTGTAATGATAGCCTCCGTTGATATCCCGGTTCATATGGATGGCAAGGCTTGGGATCATGACCAGATCTCTGTCAATATTCACAAGTTTTTCCAGGATTTTTCCGTTCTTGCGGACGATCATCCTGCCTGCAACAGAAAGGGGACGGTCAAACCAGGTAGACAGGATCATTCCTCCGTACCGCTCCACATTCAGTTTCACGTAAGCTCCGTTTACGGACATCTCAGGATTTTCTTTTATTTTAAAAGACGGAGAATCGCTGTGGCTTGCAATGATATGATATCTTCTGCAGTCATTGACAGGAATGGAAAATCCAATGATGGCGGAATGATTTCTCATGACAAAATATTTTCCGCCTTTTTCCAGGTTCCAGCTTTCCTCCTCTTTCAGTTCTGTAAAGCCCTCCTCCAGAAAACGTTTTCTTGCCTCTTCTGCCGCCTGAAAGGCTGTGGGGCTTTTGCTGATAAATTCCAGCAGTTTCTCTGTTGTCTCTTCGTACATAGTATTTCTCCTCTGTCCGGCCCGTATCACCGGTCCGTTTTGCTATTGCCCATTATACGGCAAATTTTTTTTCAGAGCAATACTTTTACCCAAGCGCCTGAAATATCCAGGATACCACAGGAAGTGTCAGGACTGAACATAACGTAGTAACCACAATTCCTCCCATTGCATAATCTCCATCTGATCCGGAGGCATTTGCCATCATTACCACCGACGACATCACAGGCATGGCAGAAGTCAGCGCCATAGTCATCCGGATATCTGCCGGAATAGGGACAAGCCTCAGCAGGATATAAAAAAGCACTGGAAATCCAATCATTTTTATCAATGTGATCCCATAATAATCCGGCTTCTTAACAAAGCTTAACACATCAATGCAGGCAAAAACACCTCCCAGATAGATCATTGCCAGTGGTGTTGCTGTCGCTCCCATCTTCTGAAGTGCCGTATTTAAAACCAGTGGGATCCTGATTCCTGTCAGTACACAGATCATTGCCAGAATAATGGCCACCGTTACAGGATTGATCAGTTTTTTCGGATTAAAAGTTCCGCTTTCTTTTTCTGAGGAAGTCAGTTTTACCCCCAGAGTCCACAACATCAGCTGATCAATAATCGTAAAAACAGCCATATACAGCATTCCTTTTTCCGGATATATGCTGACAACAATAGGAATTCCCATAAATCCCACGTTTCCGAATACAGTCATTGCACGATATAATTGCAGATGTTCTCCATGAAGATGAAATACTTTTCCGGATAAGGTGCCCAGGATCAGCAGACACACATACATCACTACCGCAATTCCGAGGATGGACAATGAGGAAAAAAATGACTTCCGATCCACCCCGTTTACCGTATTGATAAAGATCATCACCGGCAGTGACAGTTTGATCACAACTTTTGAAATGATCTCCAGATTTTCCCGTGTCAGTACTTTTGTGCGGATCAGGATCACGCCTGTGATAATGTAGATCACGAACATTCCGATCTGTTGCAGTAAAACTGTTAATGTGTTCATTTTTTTAGAACCCCTCTCTTAAAAATATGTAGTGTAATCCCTGTTAAAGCAGACATTCACATTCATTTTTGCAATTTACATTCAAAAAAATAATGCACCCGGTTATCATAACCCTGCGATGCATTATTTCCTGTAAGATGTTTTCAAAAACACCCTGCGACTATTTCCTTCATATTATCATATCTGGCATATATTTACAATGCGGTTTCTCCTGATCTGCCATCAGATTTCCGCTTTTTTCCGTACCCACATATACTGTGCGAATTTATCTCCAAGCTTATTCAGGATCATGGTATAGGCTGCCCCGAACACATTGGCCCCGATACGCAACAGCACAGCTGCCGGCATTCCAAACAGTCCTGATGCGATGGACAGCGCTCCAAATGTATTAAATGCCGTCTGCCACGCATAGCCTGCGGAATATCCCACACCGATTCCTCCGATCATTCCGATGTAAGGGTACATGGACTTTGGAAGCACCAGATAAAGCACCACAAACAGCAGGCATCCCACAATGTTGAACATGCCTCTTTTTCCGGCTCTGACTTTACAGTCCTCAGTGAATGGCAGGCACACCGACATGCAGGCAATTCCGGCCCACATTGCTCTTGGAAGTCCAAGAAGTGACATGATCAGCATGGCGCTGGAAACGATCAGTGTCAGCCGCAGGTACCATCTGCCTCTTGCGGAATGCAGGTCAAATTCCCGGAACAGATCCAGAAATGTTCTGCGATACGGACGATTTTTCTGATTCTTATAAAAGATCACCATGCAAAGGAACATTCCCACAAGAAGGCCCTCCACGCGAAGCAGATACGCTTTTCCAGTTACGTCATATCCCATCAGAAGCAGATAACCGAGGACAAATGTGGAATGATTATACATAATTACATTGTGGCATCCCAGGATCATCAGCAAAAGGATACTTACAGCGTTTACAAAAAATGCCGGCACCGGTGAAACCATATTGGACAGTCGCGGTCCTATGATCAAAATACCAAAGATTCCGGCAATGGACAGCAAGCCATGTGTGGTCCGGATCCCGAAATCCGCCTGTCTCAAAACCAGCACTGCCAGAAGTACGGTTACTCCTACAACACTGTTATCATTGCCGGTTATCTTACTGTACAATGTCACAACCGCCACACAAAATGCCATGACAAGATATACTTTAAAATTATAGATCAGAATGTGCCTTCGTTTTTCTTTTTTGTCTGTGGTATTTCGAATCAGCTGTTTTGATCCGGTTGAGCTTAACTGTAGTTCCTGATAAAATGTCATTCTCATCGCTCCTTTTGTAAAACGGACATTCTCATTCCGCTTTATCATATGTTCATAAACGCAATTGTTTTACAACGCATTTAAAGATACAAACAGCCATTATACTTGGTTTATTCAGAAACGTCAAACACTTTTTTCAAATTAACGCAGTTCCGCGATCCTGGTCACTGCCACATAAATTTCCTGAATCTTATACCAGGTTGGATAATCCACCACTCCGGACGTGGGAAGTCCAAATACATTCTGAAATTTTTTCACAGATGCCGCAGTAGCCGGGCCATAAATACCGTCCACAGTTACTGTCGGAATGGCTGGATAGGCCTTTGCTATGGCATTGAGCTGTTCCTGGATCTGCTGTACTTTTTCTCCGGTGACTCCAATAGTCAGGTCATATCCAGGCCAGGATGCGGGAATCCCGGAAACTGCTTCCGCCACATTGATATACATATCGTTTCCATAGAAACTCCGCAGGATCTCAATCGCAGAATATCCCTGGTCTCCCAGCGCCTTGCTTCCCCACTGAGTCATCCATCCCCTATCCCTGCACTGCACCTGACGCCCGTCACAGTACTGGGTCAGGATTGGCTGACGCACATCCGGCCTTGAAAGATAATTTTCAAAAAGTTCGTCTACGATCCGGTCAATACTCTCAAAAATATTCCGGCCATTGATCCATTTGTGGTCGTATGCGGTAGAGGATGTGATGGTATAATCATAGCCTTTGTTCCGGTACCATTCCGTATACACCCGGTTTAATGTAAACGACATGATCGCCAGGACATTAGCTCATAAATGATGATACAATATCCGTCCGGCAGTGGGTACCTGCCGGACCTTTTTATAATAGGAAGTTACTTTGTGTTTGCCTTCACATGTTCGATCACCTTTTTCCAGGAATCAATACCGCAGGTTCCATTTGCCTTTACGCCTGTGTTTTTCTGGAAAACTTTCAGGGATGTTTCTGTATCGTCTCCGAAATGGCCATCCACAGCAACACCAAGTACAGACTGCAGCACGGAAACTGCAACGCCGGAATTTCCTTTTCGGATAATCGGAAGCTGGGTCTCAAACTTTCCCGTCAGAACTACTGCCTTTTTTGAAGTCTGTACTGGATACACTGCTTTTCCGTTCCAGTCATAGATGGTGTAGCCCTGTTTCCACTCTTTCTTTGCATTCTTAAGGCTCTTGTATGCTCCGATCTGACTCTTGCTGTCAGCCCAGGACTTTCTTGTGCGGTAATACTTATCTACTGTTGGTGTGGTGGTCTCGGCTCCGATTGCCTGCTTGAACCGGTTCCAGTCGCCTTTTGCGCGGATTGCTGACGGGCAGTTCTTTGCACATACATCATAATGCTGCACAACTCTGTCTGCCGGGATTCCCAGCTGTTTCATAAGCTGTTTGCACACCTGGACTGTATTCTGGAAAGCTTTCTCATAGTTATAGCCCGCCTGGACGCACATCTCGATTCCTACTGAATTTCTGTTGTTGACAGTACCGAACAGCCGACCGCCGTAGTTGACGCCCACGTGCCATGCTCCACGGTTGTACGGAAGCGCCTGATACGCTTCTGTGTCGTCCACATATACATGTGCGGAATATCCCTTAAAGTTGCCATCATGCTGTGCTTTTGCATGCGCTTTCGCATTTGCACCTTTGGCATAGTTATCCGTGTTGTGAATTACGATATATGCCGGTTTCTGACCTGCATAGCTGTTGTTGTTACTGATAAGGCTTGTGTTGATATTCATGGTATTACTCTCCTTTTCTGTTTTTGATACCTTAATAGATAATATGTCATTCAAAATGCTGATGATTTTCTGGCCGTAATTCCGGCCAGCTGCCCAGCCCTGTCCTTTGGGATTTTCCTGGATCCCAAGCCACTCCACATAAGGCGCACAGCCTCTGTTGACGTATGTATAGCGCGGATCCACGCAACGGTTCTTTAGTCGATCCATACTGGCATACGCCTGCAGGTGCTGGATCTGGGCCCGGATGCCTTCTGCCGGGGTCTTGAAGCCATTGCCCTTTACGCCTGTTCTGGTCACGCCCATCCCGCAGAAGTTGTTCTGTGCAAGTGTTACTGCTGATCCAGAGAAAGTAAAGTTTCCGGTTTCCAGACAGGACTGGGCAAAAGCAATATCACCACGGACACCTTCCGCTGCCCCTTCTGTGATGTATAATGGAATCATCTTTATGACCGAATCGGACACCTTCGGATTCATCTTTCTGATATAAGCCCGCATCTGTTCAATGCTGGCCTGTGATTTTCCCATAATCTTTAACATGCTGTTTCCTCCTGAGAAGGTGATTACTCACCCTCTGCCTCCACTTCTGGGATTCCGGCTACACTGGTAAGTGCACTTACCACTCCTGCAACGATTGCCGCTGAAACTGCTGTCTTCCAATCTACTGCTGAAACCACACTTCCGGCTCCAATCACACCAACCATGGTCTGCGCCATAGTCTTCAGAGCTCTGATTCCAGCTTTTTTCATCCATTTTACGGTGTTCACATTCGGTCTTAAAACGCAATTTTTAAACATGTTCATTCTCCTTTTCTCTTAATATGCAATTCTTCAATTTCCTGCTTCATTTTCGTCACCATGCCATTTCCTCCAAGCCTGTGGTAGGCTTCGTACATCTCACAAAAGTTCTGATAAGCGTAAGATGGAATATCTCCTGCTTTTGTATACTTCGAATGATATTCGATCATCTGGACGCGGAGCAGGAGCATAGTGCCTTTGCTATTTGCATCCCGATCCTTTTTCTGATTTTTCAGAAGCCAGACAATGTAGCCAAGCAGGATCGGCAATGCGATAAGATAAGTCTGTGTGAGTATTTCTTTCAATTATTCACGCTTTCTCCGGTGTTGCGCCGGCGCAATTTTGTATAAAAATAAGAGCCTTCCGGCTCTGCTCTGATTTTCATAGTCTTCTCCTTTCAAAAAAGAGAGCTTTTCAGCTCTCTAAATTGCATATTTCATGTGTGACATTTTGATATCCGCGTCTGATACTTTTGCATAGATCATAGTTGTATTGATATTGACGTGTCCTAAAATCTTTTGCACCTCCGTGATCGGAGTTCCTCGCTGGAGCATAAGTGTTGCAAGAGTGTGTCTAAACAGGTGTGGTGTCAATGGTCTGTCCAACCCTGCTCTTTAGTTAATTATTTTCTGCTTTCGGTTCTTCTTCCTTATTAACATTCATCAACTCATTATACTGTTCCTCTGTAATCCTGCCTGTTGCGAAGAAAATATCAATCTTATTTTTTAAATCGTCTGTCAGACCGTTTCTTTCTTTAAGTTTTAATAATGTTCTATATAACATAATCATACCTCCAATTCTGTAAGTGCTACTGCGTATTCGCTGTTAACGTAGGCTTCTGCTGATTGTAAGTCCATATCATAGATGTAATCTCGGTTGTCGTTTAACTGCTGTTTTACATAGTTCCAACCATTAGCCATGCTAATCGGATAGTTAAATACTGTATATCCGTCCAACTGTTCTGAATTGACGCTGATGTTTGTTACTGGGTAGTTGGTGACAAGAGTTCGCAATTTAGCTTGCATATCCACCGGAAGAGGCTCAAATATAGCATTTTGCAATCTGATATACATATCCACATCTATGGCTTTAGCAATTAAGTCAGATTGTGAATAACCAATAAGGTCCTTTATCAAGAATACAATATTATTGGGTTCTATATTATTTTGGCAAAGAGTGGTCTGTGTAAAATTAGATATAAAAGTAAGCATTTTGGATGTTCCTACTGATTGCTCATTGTAATATGTAGTATCAGATATACCTTCTACTTTGTTCCATCCAGGATACTCCTCAGTGTTATTCATAGTTTTTGTATTCGTATGGATTTCTCGGATATTTCTTTCGATACCAAATACACCGTCTTTTTCCACAACTCTATCCGCAATATACTGCTGTCCATCGATTGTGACGTTGCCGCCAGATGCTACTGGGATAGCATTGAGGGTATATGGGAGTTGGATGGTTTGCTCGTGGTAGGGTTCGAAAGTAGCATTGTCTTCCGATATGCAAATATTACTTGTACCATCAGCATTTAATACTATAAATTTAACGTTATTTCCTGTTGTAAATGTCCTGCTTGTAATATTCTCAAAAACAGAAACATCTTTGATTCCAATATAGTTTTTATCAGCAACACCTATAAAAATATTATTATTAGAATTTACAAACGTAATATAATATTTCGTATTTGGTTTGCATTCTATTAAATAATATCGTCTGTCTGTTGATTGTCCATTTCCAACAATGTTATAACAATTAATTCCTACAATACTTCTGGTTCCAATGTCAATGTTTTTAAACACTTTTGTTTGGTCAAATAAATTCACTCCGCAAACCTTAATCATCGGATTCACCACGCTCTTAATCTCCTGCGGATAATCTGGCGAGGGGGACGGCTGACCGCCTGTGTAGGGTTCATATATTGGATCATCTCCAATGCCTAAACATATTTTAACTAATTGGGTTTCATCCATAAGGAACTCCATATATTTAGCATCAATATCTGTTGTTCTTGTCATTGTAGTCTTGCCAGAATCAATTCCAAACCACATCTCTTGAGTTTTATCTTCATTATAGAACTTGAAATTACCGCCTATAGCAGGTGTACCGTCTGTAGTCCAAAAAATGCGTGTTCCTTTTGGAATCGAAACTTCTATTATTTCCCCATAACTAATGCTAGTAGGAAGTAAATTTATCCCTTTGTATTGGTTCTGCTCACTCTTTCCATACAGCATCATATCTTGAATCTTTCCATTGTCAGAATCAGTGATGTGAGTTTCACCCTGATTCGATGTATAGAACTTTGTAATTTTATTGGATATATCTTCCTTTAGTGAATCCATCTTTTTTCCTGTGACTGCTGCATCCGCCGCCTTTCCGGAAATTGACAGGGTGTCATCAATGCTTGTCTTTATGTACTCCTGCTGCTTTGTAGCTTCTGCCTGTAAGTTACTCATTGCTGTTTCACCTGTGGTCTGGATGTCAGTCTTTACCCGAGTACCCTCTGTGATCTTATCTCCCAGAGATGCAACCAGATCGGCAGCAGTCTTATTTGTTGCGTCTAATTCGGTTTTAGCTTCTGATGCTGTTGTGTTAGATGCGTCCAGGTCTGCTTTGGTCTTAGTCGCTGTTGTGTTAGATACATCAAGGGCGGTTTTGGTTTTGCCTGCTGCCGTGTCGGAAGCATCTAAGTTCTTCTTACTTGTGTCTGCTGTGGAAATGGTTGTTTCCAGCTGTGTTTTGAGAGAAGTTCCATCTGCGATCGTGTTCGCCAGTGTTGTGTTTGCCTCAGATGCTTTATTATTGATCTCTGTGACCTTCTCTGAAGTGTAGTTTCCAATTTCTGTCTTAGCAGATGTTTCTTTTTCTGTAATGTAGGATGCTGTCTGATCTTTTACGGCCTGTGTGGATGTAACCTGCTGGCTCGCTACAGCCCGGATCGCCTGCTGCCTTGTGGCGGCAATTTCTTCCTGCGCCTGGGTGACCGACTCGGACACGTGAGTGTCAAACCCGGTAATCTGAGCATTGACATTCTGTTCAGATTCCGCAGCGGCCTGTCTGGATGTCTCAGCGGCCTGGGCGTAGCCTGCGGCGCTGTTCCTGCTGTCTGAGGCTTCCTGAGCCGCTTCTACGGTATCAGAGTGTAACTGCTGTACATCCGTCTGAGCTGCTTCAATCTCCTGCTGCGACTGTTCTACAGCCGCGCGGGAGGCTTCTACCTGCTCCGCCTTGTTGACAACATCATCGTGCATGGCAATGTACTCCGGTGTGAGATCTCCCGGGAGTGTCAACAGCTGCCAAGTGTCTGTATTCTTCCCGTGCGCCGGCGCAACGCCAGTTACAGTTGTTTCCAGCTCTGCAAGACACAGATAAGAACCTCCTTTGTAGTTTACAAGATCAAGATACTCATATGAGGTTTCCGGATCATACTCCCCTCTGGGGTTCGGAGAAATATTTCCCAGGTCTGTCTCTGAATAAGAATTCTCTGTACTGCTCATTGTTTTCACCTCATTCTTCAATTCGATCAATGTTGTACTCAACAGCGCAGGTATGTTCGATTTTGCAACCTCTGAATTCATTCCAGCCTTCTGCGAAAAATGCTACATCAGCTGTAGATAACAATTCCAGGGACTTTCCGAGAAACCACAGTGGTCTTGCGTCTGCAGGTGCTGACTGGAAGAAAGAATCAATAACTTCCACGGGCTCTCCTAACATTTTTTCTGCGCTCCTGATTGCTTTTTCCCTTACTGCAAGAATTTCCTCGTCTGTTTTACCTCTCATCGGCTGGCTGATAAATAATTTCTTCATGTCTCTGCTCCTTTCAAAATTTCAATCTGTACTTCAACCGGCTTCCTTCTCGCCGAAAACATACCTTGTCCACAGTCGGGTCAGAATACATTTTCAATCGGCCTTCTACGACTTTAAAGGCTGCAAAAAAGACATTGCCAGTGTCGCCCTTCAGATCTGCTTCTTTCTGCTGAACGTACTTGTCAATGTCTTTCTTTGCCTGTTCCGTCTTTCCCGGGACTTCCGCGGCGCTCTTTGCGGCCTGTTCTGCATAATATCTTGCATTGTTCTGCGTTCGATCCGGACGATCTTCCCGGCCATGTGCCCAGGCCTCCGCGTCTGCTGATCGGTCGGCCGCCCGTTCTTCTGACTCTTTCGCCTGACGCTGATATTCCGCTGCCGCCGCAAGGGTATGGTGAAACAGATCTACGTCCTCCGGCGTTTCGAAGTTTTCCGGAGCCTTTCGGCGATTGACTGGAAGAAGGATTGTATTCACAGTTTCACCTTCCGTAGTGTCTGACAGGTAGATATAAGCCGTGATCATTCTTCTCTGTTCCAGGGCAGCATTAGGAATATCCACTGTAGATACCCCGTCTGTAGTAGAACCGGTAACTACTTTTGCTTTTTCCAGATCCTTCCAGGAAAAATGGACTTCAAAAATCTCTGGAAGGTTCAAGCCTTTGATCTGAATCTTCTGACCGTAATCGTACTGCCAGAGTTCGTCATCAATCTCTATTTCTTCTCCCCTTCGGGAGAATTCTGCAATCAGCATTTATTCACCTTCTTTCTTCTCCTTCTTTTCCTGCGCGGCCGCCATAGCGATTTCGCTACAGGCATCCTTACGTACATCTGCAAGAACTCCAGACAAAATCCCATCAAGAATTGTTGACGGAAGCCCTGTCTGGTTCTTGACCGTAATTACTGTACTCATCAATGCACTTTTCGCATCTTCTATTACAAGAACAAGTGGTCTATCCATTTTTTTCAACCTCTCTGTATAATTTCTGAATCAACATTAGCATTGGAGGAATCAATGTTCTATAATTCCAGTCCTCTGCAAGTCCATCTTTTAGCTGCGCTCCCGCCGGAAATTTTTCCAGTACGTCTTCTGCGTAGAATCCCGGTATCGGCTTTCCTGTCATAGGATCTCCATCTCTTAAGTACCCCTCTTTATACTTAAACCACACCACTGGGATATCTAAAACTTTTTCTGCTTCTTCAATCGTCATCTCGGACACATGATCTTTATAACGTTTTGAAGAGCTTGATAAATAGCATACTTCCGCTCCGTCTGGCCCGAATACCAGATGCCCTCCTGAGCTTACATGCGTTACATTGAATATCTTAAAAAGCCCGGATCCATCAGTGAAAAGCTCACCGCTGGTCGCATTATAGACATGCATTCCGTTTCGCACTACCATTGCGCTGTCTGTATCCTGTGCTGATAAGGTTGCCCGTCCAATTTTGATCGTAGGTGAATTGATTTTTGCCGCATTGATGGTTCCCCCAGCAAGTGTAAGTCCAGAAGAAACTCTATAACGCATGTAGTTATCCGCATCCTTGCGGATCATAATGCCTGTCGTCCCCAGGTATACGCCTGCCGCAGTGGAGGTCAGAGAATTGCACCCGTTGTATATGCTTGTATTTCCGATTGTGAAACCACCAATTTTCGCGCCAATTGCTTTCAGATCATCAACATCGATATACTTTCCTTTTACGTACAACTGGTTATTGTACATGTAAATTCCATCCATGGCGCCGTTGTCTGTCAGCATGTTCAAGACATCTGCTGCCGTGTAGCTGTACAACACCTGTGGGTTATAGATGTACAGTATCGCTCCAGATGGAACGCTACTCCAGCCACCTATTACAAAATTATTCCTTCCTTCTGTATTTGGCTCCGTTACCTTGACTGCGAATTTAAACTGTTTCCAGGCGGTTGTAACATTGCACTGATATTTTTCACGGTTAAGTGACACCGTAACTGTCCTTGCAGCGTTGCTTTTTAACCAGATCCGGATTTCGTACTGTCCAGCAGTGACAACCGGATTATTAACTGCGTACTTTGCTCCAAGAAAATTGTCGTTCGCAGTCCCCCTAAGCCTGACTGCATTCTTTCCACCCTTCGGATCTGTCTGCGACTGTTCTACTGTTCCGCTCAGGTTCCAGTATGTTTTTGTGCTTTCCGCAGAAAAATCCGTGCCTTGGAGAAGGTTTGAGCTCTTGCTGTCTGCATAGATCTTTGCCGCTTCCAGAGCTGCTGCTGATTTTTCCTCTGCATAGTTTTCTGAAGCGGCCGCTGCCCCCGCAATGCTCAATGTCCGGAAGGATGCATCTATATTACCCTCGTCATCTATGATAAGCGTATTGATACCGTCTTTCTGGGACACCGTAAGGCCTTTTGCATTGATACGTTTTCCGTCTACCATACCAGCGTTAATCCACTCGGCATTAATCCCTATTGCGCTAAGAACTTTCGTTATTGTCGTTCCGTCAACCAGTGCTCCTACATTCCAGGTTTCTCCGCCGTCAGTGGACATTCCCCATCCTTGTGCGTTAAGTTTTATCAGAATTTTTGACTCTTCTTTTGTTGGTTTATCACAGAAATACAATATACAGCTTCCATCTTCCTGTTTTTCACTTACCGGAAATAATCCTTGTTTTTCATCCATGGATTCTTTCAGGCTTTCGAACGCTTTTTCTGTTTCAGACTTCTGTTCTATTAAGCTTTTTCTCAGCTCCCTGTATACCTGCGTAGCTTTACTGTATCTTGTTGCGGATAGACGTTCCGGCGTTGTGGCCCCGCACAACAGTTCCTGTGAAGCCTTTGCTGTGTACATGACTCCGGTAAGAATTGTTTTATACGTTCTCCCTTTTCTGTCTGTAACTACAGCAATATCCCCTGGTTCTACAGAAGGATCCCCTTGTACTTTTACCGTCATTGGTCTGAACGTAAGACCGTTAACTTTCTTTCCTACAAATTCGGCTACAGTTGATCCCTTTCCATCTTGGATCAATTTATTTTCTTCGATTTTCAGGACGTATCCATCTGTTCCGTATGTGTATTCTACATTTGTGTCCGAATCGGACGCCGTTTCTTCTATAACCTTAACCCCAGTTACTACTACGTCATCCGTCCCGATTGTTCCTGTATAATTTTCAACCTTTACGGTTTCTGCATTTTCTTCAATTTCCTCGGATTCGAGCAAATCTGTATCATACCACGAAGCAGTCAACCGGTCATCTGCATTAATTCTAAAATTTACGCAGGCTATCTGACCAACATACTGCAAAATCTGTCTGAAGGTTAATGACGTATCTGACGGTCTCTTCTTGACAGTAAATCCATCCTGCGGAAAAGCAGCTATATCTGCGGACATTGATACGCCGCAAACACTGCAGGCGTCTCTTACTATCTCTCCGAGTGTTGCCGGATACGCCAGCTTGCTTTTTGTATAAGGGTTGTCAAATTTTGTCATGCTATCAAGAGCTGTTACGCTTACGGTATCGCCCGAAAATTCCCCTGGTTCAGCGTAAAATACTCCTTTTTTTAGCCATTCTGTTTTTCCAGATACTTCCAAGCCAACTCTTGCTGTGATTTTTGCTCCTGAAAAGCTTTGCTCACTATAAGTTTCATTGATATTATCAATTTTAACTTCTAACTGTTTCGCTATCGCCGATCCGATGTCAAACGATTCCTGGTTTGAGCTGTTTTCAGATATTTTGAATGTATATAATTCCTGATCTTGAGGTGTCAGAACTGCTCCGTCTGCAAACTCTATTTTTGCTTCATGATATAAAATCCTGTTCTTTTTGATTGCTTCTTTATAGGCTGCTGATGTATTGATCATTCTTCATCACCTCTGTACTACGTCAACAGTAACGCTTTTATAATAGTAAATACCATCAGAAAGTTGCCCTAGGTGCTCTTTCGTGAGCGTTCCTCGGTAAGCTTCTATAGTAACGTCAATTCCATCATCATGAAATGATACCGGAAAATATCCCGGAACCAGGGTATTTTTGATTATCTTCAGCTCTGATTCCGTAATATATTCCCATTTCCAGGACACTGTTTTCTTTTCTGCTACCGGATCTCCTGTCATATATCCGGACAGGGTTCTTCCTGTATCTGAAGTCCATATGATTTCATCCGAAACACTCATGGAAGTGGGCGCCGGTAAAACCGTACTTCCTGACCATATGATTTTTCCCATCATCCTACCTCCACTGCATTGAATCTTCTATCTGCCGCCGTTCGGGCTGCCGATGTTGCTCTGCCAATCTGTTCCGAATCAATATAGAATCCCATATCCGCCAGCGCTGCAACAATTCTCATAACTGCTCTGTTAATGATTGATTCCAGTTCGTCTCTGCTCACTCCTGATCCTGCCGCCTGGACTGCTGCCATTGCCATTTCTTTCAGTTTGTTCTCTGGAGCTACAACCTCTCCCTGGTGTCTATTATCGCCAATCACGGCCAACTGCGGCGTGTTTGGTTTTACGTAACCGCCCTGTGCCAACTGTGGTATTGTTGGCACTCTCGGCAGCGTCAATCCATAATGTCCATAATGTCTTTTTTTAGTTATTGGGTTCGTGAAATCATAGCTAAATGAAAAAGCACTTTCGATAGCAGACAGTCCAGAATTTATTCTGCTCATCAAGTCATTGATGATGTTAATCACTGTATTTAAAGGTGTTTTTGCCAATCCAGTCAATGATTCGAATGCCCCTTTGAACACCTCTTTAATACCATCCCACGCCTGTCTCCAGTTTCCTGTGAAAACACCTTTAATGAATTTAATCAAACCATTGAAGATTTTCTTGACTCCCTGTATCCTTGTCTTCACGCTTGAAAGGAATACATTCAGGACGTTTCCAAAAAATCCAAATCTCTTTGACCAGTCTGTCTGAAACACAGATGCCAGCCATTTCTTAAATTCATTGAACTTTGTCTTAATCGCATTCCATTTTTCTTTTACGCTTGTTACCAACGCAGACATTGCATTTGAACAATTTGTTTTTAATGTATTGAATGCATTTACAGCACCATCTCTGAGACCACGAGTTTTGTCAACAACCCAGTTTTTGAGTTTTGTTGCCCATTTGCAGATGGTATCCCAGTTTTTGTAAAGTAGTACGCCCACGGCTATAGCGGCCGTGATTGCAATCACCACCAGCCCAAACGGGGATGTTAAAAACGCCACGGCTGCCCCGAACGCCGTGGTAAGCGCAGTCGCAATTCCGCATATAGCATTCCAGGCCACTGTGGCCGCTGTCATTGCCGCCTGTGCTGCTGCATCTGCTATTTTTGCCGCTGTAGCTGTTGCAATGCTAAACGCCTGTTTTCCAAGCGCTGCAACACTCTGGCCCGCACTTATGACAAAATCTTTTGCGTACAAGGCGGTCAGATACATTGTTTCCGCCTTGTCTGTAAGCTTTGCGGCAATGTTCCCCAGGAGAGCTGTCTGTATAGCTTTCAGCGCCCCTATGACGCCTCCTGACTGCTGGATAAATGAAAGCAGCTCTGTGACTTTCCATGCCGCAAAAAACGCCGCAATCATCCCGGCTATAAACTGTATATCGCCAGGATAAGTAGTGCACCAGTCGGAAAATGCTTCCAGGCATTTGTTGATTCCATCCCAGGCTTTGAGGAACTTCTTTCCCGTCCATTTTGCTACTGGTTCAAGAACATGATCCCAAAACCACTGAAATAGTGGCTTCAGCGCTTCAAGAACACTGTTTACATCGTCAATAGCAAGTCTCAGAGTGGCCAAGAACCTTGGAACAACTTCATTTGCTGTCCATGTTCCCAGAGGAACAAGAATGTTCTCCCAAATCCACAGTAAGCCATCGCCTACGTTAATCGTAAACTTTGCAAGGGAATCCCATAGCTTTGCGAGAGCCTTGTTGATCTTCCCGAAATTCACTTTCATCAGCCCATCATTCAAGGCGTTGATGAAACGGGGAAGGCCAACTCCCATAGTCCACTTTCCGACAGGCACAAGAAAGTGCTGCCAGAAGTCTTTTAATGCTGTCCAGCCGAATTTGCCGAGCCGGGCAAGTCCATTATCCCAAAGATTTTTGAGGGCTTTTGTTGTCGGTTCGATGGCCTTCTTCATATTCTCGAAAGCCTGCTGCCATTTCTTATCTAACTTGGATACCGCATCCTCGCCGGTTGCCAAAGATCCGAAGTCTACAGGACTTCCCAGACTTCCAGCAGATGTTCCGGAGTTTTTCGGAGTACTTCTGGAGTTTCCTGTATCTCCAGGCGAGGAGGTATCCGACGGTTCAGAGAGCTTTGTGATCTTGTCGAATCCCATCAGGGAACGCATCTGCTTTGCAGCCTTTTGTGCTGCATTTCCGGTCTTCTTTACCGCAGATGTTGTATCATTTGCCGCATCCGTTGCATTCTGCAGCCCTGTGCTGGCATCTGTTGCCGCTGTACCAGCCGCCGCAATCTGGCCTCCTCCGGAAGATCCAGAGTTTTTATTTCCGGTGATCAGCTCTGTGAAAGCTTTAAATGCATTCGCAAGAGTAACCAATTTTCCCAGGAGGGTGTTCACTGCCTGTATGATCGGTGTGAACAGATTGATCAGGCCCTGGCCGATCGAAGCTTTTAAGGAATCGATCTGTAGGCTTAATACTCTGACCTGGTTCGCCCATGATCCGGACGTTCTGGCAAAATCACCAGATGCCGCAGACAACTGCTGCTGGACGAATGCGTACCTTAAAGAGACCTTCTCAGCCTCTGTCATCTGCGCTGTGGTCTTGCCGTACCCATTCGCAAGGGCGTAGCTGTCCAAAGCTGTCTGGGTCATGACGACGCCCAGATCCTTGAGTGATTCCGTCTCGCCTGTAAATACAGATTTGAGCTTTGTGTAAGCTTCATCCTGGCTGAGATTGTAGAAAGACGCTACATCCGCAGTCAAGGACGTGAGAGCAGTGCCCATGTCGTAGGCCTGCTGTTCATTAAAGCCGAATGCCTTCGCCATGGCTCCAAACGTACCGGTGTACTGTTTTGCCATGGTCTCGCTGAGACCTGACGCCTTCAGCGCAGACTGGGCGAACTTGTCAACCTGAGCCGACATATTCGGAAAAGTAACGTCAACAACGTTCTGTACCTCTGTCAGATCACTTCCGAGATCCAGACAGGATTTTCCGAAATCTACCAGCTTCTTTACAGCAAACGCCCCTGCCAGGGCTGCGCCGGCTTTTTTCGCAAGATTCTGTATTCCAGACATCTGTGTCCGGAACGAACCTTCATTAACAACCAGATCAAGGCCGATCTGGCCGATACTTGTTGCCATTGTACCACCTGCCTTTTTTAAGGCATCGGCACAATGGCACTACTTGCCTAAAATAATTTCAAACACTTTCTTACAGTGCCTTGCCTGGCACTTCAAGAAAACACCCCGGCATTTCGCATCCGGGGTATACTGCACTTTTTGTTCATGCCCGCAGTAAGGACACCTTATTTTCTTTTTTTCAATTTCTGATCACCTCTATCGTGGTCCCAGGCCTTCCATACTTAGGAATCCCATCTTGATAGCATCCAACTGTGCTTCAATCTGTACCTTGTCTGCTGTAGTTGCGATCTGCTTTGCGCGCCGGCGTCTCCATTCATTCCGAATCCGGTGCTGTTCCGGAGTAAAGTTTTCCAGGATGTTCTTATCGTCCTCCGTTCGGATAGCTACGATCCGTCCCAAGGCTGTATCAGGTCCCAAACCGGAAAGCAGGCTGGCAAACTCGGCCCACTTCATTCCTGCCGGCAATTCACGTGATAATCTTAACCCGTACTGCGACTGAAAGCTGCTGACGATCAGATCGAAGTCGTCAAGCAAGTCATAGCACGGGTCACTGCTCTCCCTCGTCTTCTCCTGTCACAAGCTCGATGGCTGTGTTTACGATCAGCATTAAGGATTTTGCAGTCAGTTTCTTTCCGTCCTTTTTGTACTTACAAATCGCTGTCAAGTCCTTTTCGCTAAAAAGCAGACCTAAAGCCTCGTTGATCGTATTCAGGTCCTCGCCTTTATTGAGTGTCCCCATCAGCTTCAGCATTGTTTCAGCATCGGACTTTACTCTTACTTTCAGGTTCCCGATAACGAGCACCGGATCTGCATCGAACTCCAGTTTATCTGTGATATTTACTACTTTTGCCATATTTTTTCTCCTTTTCTCCACGCAAAAAAGACATGGTTTATACTGCAGGTGTGATCGTAGGTTTGCCGTTACCGTTAATCTCAACTTCCAAAGCTCCTACGCTTGTGGAATCTCCGCCTCCAATGTTCTTTACGTCAAAAATCGCATTTGTCCAGGAAATTGTAGTTCCGTCCGGATGTTTCCATTCAAAATAACCTTCTGCGTCATGGCCATTCTTATAGACTTTACCGGCGACAAAATCGTTGCCTGTATCTCCGATGTTCCTCTTTCCGGAAAGAGTAATCTTAAACCCCTTAGCAGTCATTAAGCCTCTCTGCCATCCTTCTGTATCCATCGGAGTCCATGTTTCAATACCATTACTAAATTCGGGATTAAAAGTCTCCATATCAGCAATGACTGTTGCGGCTTCTTTTGTCGCTCCTGCTTTGAACACATTGTCCAGAACAGGGAACACGTTCGTTTTTCCACCTGCTGCAAACTTCTGCAAATTCATTTTCATAATCATTCGCCTTCTCTCTTTTTCTCAAAAATAACAGCTGCTTCTATAACCCATTCGTAGATACCGGAATCATCAGTACCAATATCCTGTGGATCATAAAGCAGCTGAAAAAATTTTATTGTTCCGTCTTCTGTCTGAATATCTCTTGCTCTTCTGAGCGTCTCATATAATCCCACAGCGACCTTTTCTGCGTCACGTGGAGATTTATTCCAGTGGATCAGAATCGTGATGTATTTCTCCCCATATCCTTCCAAATCCGGGCCACCAAGGGCTCTGTGTGAGCTGTACTGATGTTTACTGTTGTACACTCCCAGGGACTTTTCCTGCTTTGCATCCAGGGTTCCCATGTACACATGTTCATCTTCTGTGATATGCAGAGAAGATATATAATCTCTGATGTTTTTCAATGTGATCATACTTTCGTCAGCCTCTTATAAAATTTCTTGAATGCTTCCGGAGCAAAGTCCGATGCTGGCCCGTTCGGCGGGATCCAGTCCTCGTACCATTTGCCCTTTGCGTGCGGATTCTCCTTTGTCTGAAAGCGATATTCCGGATGAAAGTACAGACGGCGGGCATATGGCGTTGTTGACACAATGCTGACTTTGCCCTGACTGGACTGTGAATGATCAACAAATGTACTTTCATTCTGCAGGTTTCCTGTATCACGCGGGAACACCTGCGCCTGCACCACTTCTGTATGCAGCGCTTCCGCAGTCATTTCAAGAGCCTGTACCTGTGCATCGGTAAGCTCTCTGATTTTTGGCAAATTCATTTTTATTGTTGAATTAACCTTTATCACAGTAACATCACCTCCGTATAGTTCACAGTCCCGTCCGGATTCCGGTTCTTCCGGGCTTCCTGGATCTGCCGCTGTACACCGAATATGATTGCTGTACCGCCGGATATTGTCGGAAGCTCCGGACAGATATCCCCGGGGAAAAGTGCGGATCCGGTGATCTGGACCAGCTTCTTTTCCTCCGTGAATATCGTCTTCGCCTTATCCTGATAATTACACCTGCCGGTATATGTCACCGGCTCCAGGGGCTCTCCATATTTACTCACGCCTTCTCTGGCTATGCTGACCGTGATATCTGTCTTACACAGCCGTTTCGGTACCAAACATGGATATTTCATAGCATCACCTCGCTAACCGGCAGCACAAGCCTGTCTGGCACAACAGAGCGTATGTGTCGCGCCTCATAGCCACGCCCTTATCTGTAAAGACGTTCCAGGCACTGCCAAACTGCATGGATACACCGTTGATGCTGTATGATGACAAAATACTTGCAATCATATCCGCATTTTCAGTTTCAAATTCAGCCTGCTGGCACACTACTTCTTTAATGATCTCCTGCTGATATTCCGTGAGGTTCGAAAAGCCCCGGCCAACAATGCGATTGAAGGTCAGAGCGTCCACATGCCTACTTGCCTGGATCAGTGCTTTTTTCTGGTCGTCCTCCGGAATTAATGTTCCTTCGTAGTAGCTTTCTGACGCGTACGGTTTGTACATTTTTACGCTACCTCTGCTGTATCTACATCTACATAAATGCTGTCGATCTTTCCATCACGGCCATTCGGGAATACAAATACATCAGAGAAAGATCTGTTCTGGTACAGATATCCATCTCCTTTTGTGTGTCCGCCTGGTTCAAAGTAGTAGATGCTGTTGATCTTTGGAACGGTCTTGCATGTCTGACCGCAGGCTACAAGAACATTAATCTTGTGCGCACCAGTTACAGCTTCAACACCGCTTGCGGCTGCTACCTTCTTCAGTGGAGCAAATCCACCTCCTTCCGGCTCCCAGTCAAACGCATCATAAAAACGCTCATCATCGATAACCTCCATGATCGGTACGCCATCTATGTCTGTTACTCTTGTTTCAATTCCCATACCGCCTTCTGCGATCTGGGTCATCTCAATCTTACGTGTAAACTCTGTGGACTGCTCCAGGGCATCCATGATCTGGCTGGTCACATACATAATCAGGGTTCCATTCGCTTTGTATCTTCTGAGTTTTCCCTTTGCAAGGATATCTTTCAGCATTCCAAATACTTTTGCTTTTGTGTATGCGGAAGCTGCTGTGGATCCATGATATCCCTCTGTCTTCTGAGCTGCCTGGGCAACCTTGGAGAAGAACAGTGCATCTGTTTCCGGAACTACCCATGTCTGTTCAAAAATGCGGGAAATGTTCTGAATGGACGCTGTGGCGTTTGTCTCATCCACGTCCGCTTTATCTACCATAAACTCCACATCACGGTCATGAGTTAATGTGTATGGTACATCTGTCTGGGTGTATGTACCTTTGTTCCATCCACCTTCACGGCTGTGATTCTTGTAACCGGATGTACTCATCTGGGTGAAATGGAATGTTTTTGCGTCCAGCCATCTTACGTTACTGGTCACAAATGGAGACGTCAGGGTTCCCTGCATCAGGATCTCAAGGAGCTCCGGGCTCCACTGTTCTGCATAGTTTAATGCCATGTCTTATACCTTCTTTCTGTAGTATTGTGTCCGAATCGGACACGTTGTTTAATTCCAGCGATTCCACCGTTTTGTTGGCACCGCTGTCTGGTTTGCTGTTGTCTGCTGCGGATGCTGTGCCGGATTGCCGCCGGTTCCGATCTGTGTGAACCCGGTCTTTCCGTCTGCCTGTGGCTTCAGGGCCGGAACAGCTTCCAGTACTGTGTTCAGTGCTGTTTTCAGCGTTTCCTCATTGATCTTCCCATCCTGTCCTACTGCCTGGCTGAGATCAGCCATCTTCAGAACATATGGGATCGTTTTTGCGTCAAGCCCCAGTGATACTGCCATCATGGTGGCCGCTGTTTCAACTTTCGCCGCCTGAGCTGCTGCCTGGGCTGCTGTCAGCTGATTCTGGGTCTCTGTGATCTGATTCTGCATACCAGCCACATCCGGCTGGTTGGCCGCCTGCTGCTGTTTGAAGGATGCGATAGCCTGATCCATCTGCTCTTTTGAAAGTCCCTGCTGTTTAAAGTAACCTTTCAGGACAGATTCTTCTGTCACAGTCTGTTTTCCTGCGATCAGACTGGCCAGCTTGTCATAATCAAACTGTGGTGTCTGCTGTGCTCCTGCCGGTGATGTTCCACCATCCGCTCCTGAAGCACCTGCTGCCCCACCATCACCAGATCCTCCTTCTGCAAATTTCTGCAGGTTCATTGGTACTTTGCATCGAAATCTCTTAAACATTTTTCATGCTCCTCTTTACAGTTTTTTATGTGCTGTCTGCACGAATACAGTTTTACGTGTGTCTCACA
>OLOL01000321.1_pt1 | contig 51443 bp, 70 predicted proteins | sample 1673081 | NCBI WGS metagenome assembly OLOL01 (sample SAMEA3136753, study PRJEB25190) | human gut metagenome
CTCCGGTTTTTGGTGCCGGCTGTTGGGGGTTCGAATCCCTCCGTCCCAGCCATTACAATTGAGCGCCCTGAGCCCATAACGGCCCAGGGCGCTTTCTTGTGGGCAAGCGGAGGGATTCGAACCCGCAAGGGTGCGAAGCCGAGGAAACGCGAAGGCGCCCCAAGCCCATTAAGACCAAGAGCGCCTAACATCAAGAAAATATCAGCCCAGTTCCGAAAAGCGAGCCGCATGCAACAACCAGGTAACCACAGGCCCCGGGAGAGCGGGGACACCGGCTTAGGTTTATCGCGAGTTCCGCACGAACAGGAGGCCACTTAATGTGGCCTCCGTCGTGAGCAGGACTGTAGAGCAGGAAACTTTGCCCGCGGCCCCCGCCGGGAATAGCAAAAGGGCGACCCCTGTCCGGAGTCGCCCTTGTTGAGCTGCTTATGTGTAGCTTTTACTCGGCGTCGTGGTGACGGCGGGGCTTGCGGCCTCCGTTGTCGCCGGGACGGCGCGGACGGTCGCTGCGCTCGGAGCGCTCGCGACGCGGACGCTCACGGCGCTGGAAGTGCTCGCCGTCGCCCTCGGAGGCACCCTCGGCGCGAGCCGGGGCCTCGGGCTTGTCAAGACGGTCGAGCGAGATCTTACCGCGATCGTCGACCTCGATGACGACGACCTTGACCTCGTCGCCCACGTTGAGGACGTCCTCGACCTTCTCCACGCGGCCCTTGGCGACGCGGGAGATGTGCAGCAGGCCATCCTTGCCGGGCAGCAGGTTAACGAAGGCGCCGAAGGGCTGGATGGAGACCACGCGACCGGTGTACTCCTCGCCCGGCTCGGGAACCTTGATGATGAGCTTGATACGCTCGACGGCCTGGTCGACGGACTCGCCGGTGCCGCCGACAAAGACGGTGCCGTCCTCCTGGATGTCGACCGAAGCGCCGGTCTCGTCCTGGATGCCGCGGATGACCTTACCGCCGGAACCGATGACGTCGCGAATCTTATCAGTCGGAACCTGGATGGAGACGATACGCGGAGCGGTGCTGCGCGTGGTGTGGCGCGGCTCGGGGATCACATCGAGCATCTTCTGCAGGATGAAGGCGCGACCCTCCTTGGCCTGCTGCAGGGCGCGGGCCAGGATGTCGAAGGTAAGACCGGTGGCCTTGTTGTCCATCTGCAGGGCGGTGATGCCCTCGGTGGTACCGGTGACCTTAAAGTCCATGTCGCCCAGGAAGTCCTCGAGACCCTGGATATCGGACAGGACCACGGTCTTGCCCTCCTCCTGGATCAAACCCATGGCGATACCGGAGACCGGGCGCTTAATGGGCACACCACCGTCCATAAGGGCGAGCGTGGAGCCGCAGGTCGAAGCCATCGAAGAGGAGCCGTTGGACTCCATGACTTCGGAGACGACGCGGATGGCGTAGGGGAACTCGTTCTCGTCGGGGAGCACCGGAAGCAGAGCGCGCTCGGCCAAGTTGCCATGGCCAATCTCGCGGCGCTTGGGGCTGCCCATGCGGCCGGTCTCGCCGGTGCAGAAAGGCGGGAAGTTGTAGTGGTGCATGTAGCGCTTGCCCTCGGTGGGCTCGATGGTATCCAGACGCTGGCCCTCGTTGAGCATGCCGAGCGACAGGACGGAAAGCACCTGGGTCTGGCCACGCTGGAACAGACCGGAGCCGTGAACGAGCGGCAGGTAGTTGTCCTTCACCATGATGGGGCGGATCTCGTCAGCGGCACGGCCGTCGACGCGCTCGCCGGTCTCGACGACCATGGTGCGCATGGCCTTCTTCTCGAGCTTCTTGAGCGCCACGGGGATCTCGCGCTCCCAAGCGGCCTGCTCCTCCTCGGTGAACTCGGCGCGGATGGACTCCTTCAGAGCCTCGACCTTACCGATACGGGAGAGCTTGTCGGCGTCGCGAAGGGCGGCAGCCATCTCGTCGTAGTGGGCGAAGATGCGCTCCTGGACCTCCTCGACGGGCTGGTCGAGCGGATACTCCTTCTTGACGATGGGGCCGTTGACCTGCTCCCACTCGGCGACGAACTCGTGTTGAGCCTGGCAGAAGGCAGCAAGGGCTTCCTGGCCAAACTTCATAGCGGCGAGCATATCGTCCTCAGAGATCTCCTCGGCGCCGGCCTCGACCATCGAAATGAAGTCGGCAGAGCCGCCCAGCTCCAGGTCCAGGTCGGAGTTCTCGCGCTCCTCATAGGTGGGGTTAACGATAAACTCGCCGGTCTCCACGTTACGGCCGATGCGCACGCAGGCAAGCGGGCCCTCGAAGGGCACGCCGCCGAGCGTCATGGCCAGGGATGCACCCATGACGTTGATGACATCGAAGGGGTTGACCTGGTCGGCGACGAGCGAGGTAGCGACGATGTGCACCTCATTGCGGAAGCCGTCCGGGAAGCTCGGGCGAATCGGACGGTCGATCATGCGCGCGGTAAGCGTGGCCTTCTCGCTGGGACGGCCCTCACGCTTGAGGTAGCCACCCGGGATGCGGCCGGCGGCGTACATCTTCTCGTTGAAGTCGACGGTCAGCGGGAAGAAATCGTAGTTCTTGCGCTCCTTGGAGACGACCACGGTGTCGAGCATCGTGGTGTCGCCCTGCTTGACCAGACAGGCGCCGGTGGCCTGCTTGGCAAGCTCGCCGGACTCAAAGGTGTAGGTCTTGCCGTACAGCTCAAAGGTCTTGGATACGAGTGTCATTGTTCTCCTTTACCCCACAGGCCCCTTGCCTGCAGGCTTCTCATGTGACGCGGGCCCCCCGCCCCCGCCACGCTTCAGAGCGTGATTGTTCGCGCCCTTACACAAAAAGAGCGCCCCGCTGCGCAGGACGCTCTTAGCATGTACAAATCCTTACTGGATGTTGCGCATGCTAAAGCTACCATAGGTTAGCATAGTGCTCTATAGTGCGGTTATTCATTTCCATAGGTTTCCATAGACCTGCATATTTCAGAGCTTATGGTCTGAGTTAGGACGCGGACTGCCGCCCGACAAAAAATGGCCCCACTCCCTATAGCTAGGGAGCGGGGCTAATAACCTCTAATGAGGTTTGTATTGTGCCTTTATTTTAATCGTCTCGGAAAGCACCCACAAGGCATAGAGCCAAGAAGAACATCAAGCTGCCGAAGGTGGAACCGAGAATAAAGGCTGCGACGATATGACCAATCATTTCGTGGCCTCGCTACTTCGCATACAGCTTACGCTTGATTGCCTGAGCGACCGCCCTGTTGGTGTCAGGACCATGGTAGCCATCAGCGCCTGACGATCCGACCGAGATGCCATGGTTTATGAGCCATCGCTGGTGCCGCACGATTGTTCCGCTGTTCATCTGACGCGCCTGCACGCCGCAGAACTCCGGGTATATCTTGCAGCCGACCTTCTTTTGCAGCGCGAGCACCATGTCCGAGCCGATGCCCTTGCCGGTCTTCGTCCACTCGATACCGCCGTCCGTGGCCCAGAAATAGCGCTTGTTCGAGATACACTGGCCCGACATGATTCCGTCAACCGTAGTTCCGAGCTGCTTCTGCAAGGCCCGGTTGAACTTCGGCCCCCAGTATCGCGTGTCGCCCAAGTCCGGGTGGGTATGGTCTGCAACATCCGTGTTGGAGCCGTTGAGCACCTTCCCGTCCGACTTCCAGACGAGCTTGCCGTTCCACGGGTAGTTGTAATAGGCGCGGATGTTTGACTCGCGCCCGTTCTGGTCGCCCTTGGTGCCGGTGATGGTGCCCCTCTCGGAGATGCTGAACTGAGCCAAGAGGTCGCCGCGGGCGGATCCATACGGCGAGACGCACACCGCCGTGTGATGTTTCTCGTTGAGGTAAATGTCTCCGCGCTTGGCGCTGGCCACGCCCATCGCCTGCCAGACAAAGAGGCCGGTCTTGAGCAACTCTGCCTTCATGTTGCCGGTGTAGCTGGCTCCAAAAGTATGGATGCCGACCGCGCGCAAGGCCGTAATGACCGCCGACGAGCAGTCTCGGTCGCCACCCGCGATTGTGACGGTCGTTCCGTCGGACAGCCTGATGGTCTCCGTGGTGCCGTCGCCCATGCGATTGTATTGCGAGTAGCCGTGGCCTCCGCCGCCGTTATGGGAGCAAAGGTGCTCCATGACCTGCGCGAATGCCTCGCGCTGGGTGATTGCCATGACTAGTCCGCCTTGATCTCACCCAATGCAAGAAGTGCATCGAGCCATTTGTCGGTCACGCCAACGGTCTTAAAGGCCGCATAGGCCACCTGCACGCCGCCGACGCAGGCGAAGATGGACGTAACCCATGCCGACGCATCGGTCGGCATACCTCCTGCCATGGCCGTCAATGCGCCACACAGCGCCGATACCGCAATGGCAATCCAGCGCGCCATATTGCCGGTCATGGCCTTTGACTTGATGGCCTGAACGATGTACGGCACGACCAGCACCGTGCACACCGTCAGACATGCCTGAATCTCATTCATTAGTTCTCCTATCTGCCTGATTCCTTGCTGTAGATCAGGTCAACCCGATCACAGATGTGGTCAACCTTCTCCGCCATTCCCTGACTGCGCGCCTGACTGTGCGCAAGGTCGTTGTGCAAGACCTCATTGGATGTAACTACCGACTCCATGAGGGTCTTCATGGCCTCCATCAATGAGTTCGAGCGTTCCATCTGGGCGGCGATGCGGCCCTCCATCTCAGACCGCTCACGGTCGCGCTGGGCACGCTCCTTGACCTCATCCTGCTTGCGCTCCTCGCGCTTCAGGTCAATCTCACCCTTGCGCTCGTTCTGACGCTTGTACTCTTCGAGAAATTGCTTTCCGAAATAAAAGGCGATGAGTGCAAGCGCTGCGCCACCGAGCCAGCCCGGCCCATAGGGCGCGAAGAGTTTTAGCACTTCCATCCACTCACCTCCCCTCCAATGCTTGCTGTTCATTGCGAGTATCGAGGTGCCGTCCCCCGCGCTTTAAAGGCAAAACCCCAGACGAAACGCCGAGGTCTACCATGCGAATCGTCTGGGGTTTCTAAGAGATTGGAATGTCAAACCTACCCGAATAGCAGGGCTACGCGAGGCCTGACATCCGTGCCGTTCACGTCTTTCGTCATCGGTGCCCCGGTGGAGTCCACATAGCAGGCTTTAGTTGTCGAGCCTCCAGCAACGGTGCGTAGCCACCACGACCTACGACTGTTGGTTAGAGCATTTCCCGATCTGAAAAGGTCGAACTGGACATTCACCCCGACCGAGTAGCCCTTCGTTCCTAACACGTCGCACCCGAACACCTCTTTTTTCGGACAGAGACCATATCTTTCCGATGCTTGTCCACGAGTTGCCAGTCGAATCGCTGGAGCTGTTGTAGCGCTTCTCAAGGTAAGCTTGCCTATCGATGATATATCGTGTGAAGTTGTAGGACAGGTCTGCATAGAGCGAGGTCTCCCATTTATGCAGGACTGAATCTACGTACGGACACCCATCGGAATCAGAGCTGTTGTTCGTGTTGGAAGAGTTCCATAGCAGGCACGAGCCACCGGTGACGTAATTGTAATTAGAGACGACCATCAGCGGCTGCGACGAGACGAGGGCTATATGGCTCGCGGTCTCGGATTTGCCTACCCCCTTGTACGGATTGATGTGCGCCACGACGAAACGTATGCTGCTGTCTAAAGCCGTTTTGAAGCCCGTAACCTCGACGTCGAGATAGTCGCCGACCATGATGTTCGAGAAGTCCTCGCCTGAGACGAGCTCGTGCAGTACCGAATAGACCGTGCCGCCGGATGCCGAGATCTTGTCGGCCAGCACGACGGAGAGGTCTTGACCGCCAGCCCGGACTGACGCACCGCCGGTGCCGCCGGTACCCATACCGTTCACCTTGGTCTCCAGTGCCGAGATGCGTCCGGTATTGCCCTCGACCGTCGCCTTGACCGTACCGATAAGCTCGGTGTTTCCGTTAGCGGTGGCGGTGACGGTATCAAGGCGCTTCGCATTGTCTGCGGCCTTCGACTCCACGGCGCCCAATCGCTTCGTATTGTCAGCTACATTGGCTTCAATGGTTGCGATTTTCCCGGAGTTGCCCGTGACGGTGTTCTCCATGGTGTCGATGCGGCTCTTGTTGTTGTCAGACACCGATTTAGTCTCGGACAGCTTGCCCTTGAGATCGTTGACGCTCTCCGAGACAGGCCCGACCGCCGTCTCAATGTCGGTCGAAACGCCGGAGGTCAGCTTGCGCCATGCGTATGACAGCCCGGTAGCGTTGAGGTAGCGGTCTGCCGTTACGGTGCCGCCGCCAGAAATACCGTCGATATCATCCGTCGTAACGGGGTCGACATGCGCGACGCCGCTTGAACCGACAAGCTCCCATTTCGAGCCGACGAAGAGCCACTGGTCGTAGGCGTCCTCGTCGCTCGCACCGTCCACCTTCGGTGTGAGGTACATCACGCCAGCTCCGCCGTTCACGGTCGGCACGTTGTGCTTGCCATCGACGGAATCGGGCGCGTACTCGCCCTCGCCGCAAAGATGGTAGGTGAAGCCCCTCGCCGCTGCGTTGTTCTGCGCTTGGTCGGCGTCGTTCTTAAGCTGTCGGGTCTCGCGCTGGGCGTCGGCATCGGAGCGGGCCTTCTCGGCCTTCGCCCTTGCCTGCTCGGACGCTGCGCGCGACGTCTCGGCTGCGCTTCGGGCGTTCTCCGACTCGACGCGCGCCGACTCGGCGTCGGTACGTGCCGACTCGTTCGATGCGGCCTGCCCCTCAAGCGCGGTCAGCCTATCGGTCGCATCATTGGCTTTCTTTAGAGCCGACGTCGCGTCGTCACAAGCCTTGGTCGCCTTGTTGACGGCATTGCTGCTCTCGGCCTTTATCTCTGCTAGCTGCTGGCGCTCGGACTCCACACCCGAGATCGCGCTGTCAGCGCGCCCGGCCGCGCTGGTTGCGCTTTTCGCTGCGTCGTTCGCAGAAGCCGTAGCCGCCTTAGCGGATTCGGCCGCCGCATTCGCCGACTTCGCAGCCGCATTAGCGGTACTCGCGCTGTCGTTGGCGGAAGACGCGGACTCATTTGCCGTTGCGGCTGCTGCATCAGCAGATGCGATTGAAGCGTCTACGCGGTCGGCGGCACTATTTGCCTTGGCCACAGCGTCACTCGCCTGCTTCTTAATGCCATCGAGACTACTCGCCACGCTGTTTGCCAAGGATGCGGCGGTGTCGGCTTTTGTCACAGCGGCATTTGCTGCGGTGACAGCAGATTCAGCCGAGCTAACGGCAGACGATGCAGAACTCGCAGCATTATCGGCCCTAGTTGCAGCGGCGTTTGCCGCTTCCTTGGCGGTGGTAGCGCCGGTAGCTGCTTCATTTGCCTTCTTGGCTGCGGTATTGGCTGATTCAATGGAAGCGTCCACGCGGTCGGCTGCATTGTTAGCATTGGTCGCGGCGTCGGTCACTTGTTTCTTGATATTGGTTAGACCGCTTGCTGCGCTGTTGGCCGAGGATGCGGCAGATTCTGCTTTGTTCTCGGCGGCACTTGCCTCAGACGCAGCGGAGTCGGCCTTTGCCTTTGCCGCTAATGCGCTGTCGCTTGCCGTGTTGGCCTTGGTCGCAGCGGTATTTGCCTTAGACGCAGCGGTGTCAGCTGCCGCCTTTGCCGCTAGTATGTTGTCACTTGCCGTGCTGGCTTTTTTCGCAGCAGTGTTTGCGGCATCCTTGGCGATAGTAGCGCCAGCAGCCGCCGAATTTGCATTCTCAGCTGCCGTGTTAGCGGACTCAATCGAAGCGTCTACGCGGTCTGCGGCGTTGTTCGCATTGGTCGCGGCAGCACTTGCCTGCTGCTTTATGTCAGCGAGACCGCTTGCTGCACTATTGGCTGAGGATGCAGCAGACTCGGCTTTGGTCGCGGCGCTGTTAGCCTCTTGTACCGCCTCGTGATAATTTTGGGGTTCAATATAGATGGTGTTACCCGCAGCATCGATGAAACGGTCAACGTAGCCGTTTCCGTTCGTTGCCGCCGTCATACTCCTGGACATGCGCGCATCCTTTTCTATCGGTTACGGCGCGAATTGTCCGTTTGCGTTCCCCCGCCTACGCGAGTATCGCGGTGACAAGCGATACGTGGTCTACGGTGTCAACCACAACGCTATCCCCTACCTTGATGCCCGAGCACGACTTGACCATGCGCAGGCCAGCCACGGGCATAGGGGTGGAGGTGCTGCCGAAATCGACGGTAACGGTGGAGCCTGATACCGCCTTGACCTTGCCTATGCGCCGTTTGACGTATGAGCTCAAATCTGGGGTCTTAATACCTCGCTTGACCTTGCGCCCGAGATAGCGCATGTATGCAGCTTCTGAATCCATTTTCTACCTCACAAACTGGCGTAGCTCGGTCTCGGTCGGGCAACCGCCCGTGAGCGTGAGCTTTTGCACGCGAATCTCGAACTTGCCGCTGATTGAGCCGGATGGATAGTCGATATCGAGTGAATCGTTGACCGTGGCGGGGTATCCGACGCTCGTCATGGTGACGCGCCTGATAGCGGACTGATTGGTTTTAAGCAGTGTCCCGGCGCGTTTGTCGGCGTATGCCTGCTTTTCCTCGGCGGTAGACCCAACGGGCGCGTCCGAATACTCGTAGCCCTTGGTGATGGTATAGCCACGAGAGATGGTGGAGAACGGACTGTCAGGATCATTGTCCCACGCTTCGCCGACATACGTTGTCTGTTTGCCGTCCTTGTCCTCGCCCTTGTAGACAACAACGGCATGGTTGGCTATCTCGGTAATATCCTGCTCGTCCGTCATATCTGGCTCAAACTTGCAGTCTGGCCCTTCTTCCATGGAGTAGGCAGCTGGGCGGTTCGTGGGGTCAACGTACTTTGAATAGAGGATGTTACCCATCACATCGTCCTTGGCGGCGCGGAAACCAGCCAGCGATAGCAGGTCATTCACCATACCCAGCTTGGTATCGTCCGTCTCGCTGTTGTTCTGGTCTACACCGATGCCGTAGACGCGCGTGCGCGAAACCGTGTAGTCGCTCGATTCGGCGATGACGGTAAGACCAATCTCGGTTGCAACGCGCTTGGCGACCTCCACCGCATTTTCGCCCTTGTTGACGGTATACGGGTGAGCAAACTTGTCCTGTAGTAGCTCCTGCAAGCGACCGTATAGCTTCACGGTGGCGTTGGAGAAGCGGTTATGGACGTTACGGCTTGGAACTACGGGGATGAACGTACCGAGCACGACCGTCTCGCTATGTCCTCCGCTCCACTCCACCACCATGTATATGCGAACGAGGTCGGCGCCGATATCGAACTTGCCCATGCACTCGACTTCTGCCGTATCGAGGATTCGCACATCGTTGTTGCGAGTGATCGTACCGCCGCGTAGCATCGGGAGTATTTCGAGTTCTTCGCCCGTGGCGCGGGAGACGCGCACGAACTTGTACGCCGTGCGCGAGATTCGCTTCTTCCACCAATCTGTCATCGCAGCGGTTCCTCCCATACGCACTCGGTCATGTTCGCGCCCATGCTCCACAGCATGTAGTTCTCGGCGGCGTATCCGAAGTTCCATGAGGACACGTAGACACGCGCCACGCGCCCGAACGCGCTGCGGAACCAGCACACGGCGTTCTCGGGCTTGTCGGTGATTTTCTCGGCGAGATCGTAGAGCTCGCGCGAATGAAGCTTGTAGCTATGCGTGCCGTCAATGTCGATATCGTCATTCGAGTAGAACGTCGGCAACGGGGACGCGCCCTTGCCCAACGCAAAGTGGAACGTGTTGCCCGATACCTTCTTGCTCCTGCTCGCGTTTGCATCGAAACCGACACGCAGGCAGGTTTCCGCCGCATCTCCAAAGCTGAATGCTTCATCGCCGTCGGAATCGCAAATCGTGTTGATATTGAACGTGATATGCGTGCCGGATTCGGCGTGAGCAGTCATGACATACGCAAACTTGTTATTCAGCGGCGGCAGGCGGTCGATAACCGAGACACCGATTTCGTTACCAGTGTCGAGCGCCGTAAGCGTGCCGTCCAGATTTCTACGTGAAATGTCGTAGGACTGAGACGGTGCCGCATCGCTCAACTTGATAGCGCCGTCCTCAACAACAAGATTGCCGGGAAGCATCAGGCCATCGTCAATCTGTGCAATGGGGCCGGTAAGCGCAGTTCCCAAAACCGAGTACTCTGTCTGCGACCGCTCGACGTGGATTACCGCGCTTAAGTCATCAGTGTATTCAACAGTGATTGACGGGGGCGCTAGAGACAACCAGTTAGTAGAGAACGTGCGGACGAACTCTGTAGTAAGTCCGGCACCGTTTCGCACGTAGCCCTTGAGCGTGTACAAGCTATCGTCAAACAGCATGGAGTGGCCGCTGAGGTTCCAAGAACGCGCATCAGTGGACGGCTCAACGCTCGCCACGGTCTTGCCGTTGGAATCAATCAATTCGATTTTCTGGTAAGAGATGCCAGTTGAATCATTCGCGCTCCACTCCACCGTATACGGCAGCGCGCTGACTTCCACGTCATTTACGGCAGGCGCGGTGAACCATGCAACTGGAGTAATTGCGATACGGACGGTTTTCCACTCACTCCATGCACCCCAGTTTTCATCGAGTCCCTTAGTGCGCACGCGGATGGACAACGTGCCAACGCCGTGATTGACGGAGTACGAGTTCGTAGCATCAGTGATATCCACCGGCTGCTTAGCGCCAATAGACGATTTAAACTCGATTTGCGCCGCGCTTTGCAGCGAACCGTCAGGATGGTTCGGTGCCCACGTGAACGCAATGCTCGCGATGCCATCCATGTCGGCGGCATAGACGGTTTTCAGTCCGTTGATGGTTGGCGCGTTCGGAGGGCAGATTGTCGTGATGGAGTTAGATTCAGTCCACGGCGAGTAGATCGTATCGCCAGCGTCGTTCCACGGGTTGTCTTTGTACGCGCGAACACGGTAGCGAATAGTGCCAGCAGGAGCATCGGAATCAAGCCATGTCTCATCGACCGTAGCGCTTTCCCACGTCTTGCCGTTGTCTTTCGTTACTTGAAACTCGTATCCGTCTTTCCAGCGTGGAGCGTCATAGCCTTTGAGCTGTGCCTTGTTATCAGCGGTCTTGGTGAGTTCCAACCTGCCAAGTGCGGTCGGGCTGGTGAATACCGTGACCACATTCGACATATTGGAAAGCAGACTTCCGTTATCGCCGTTCTGCACGCGGCAGTCGTAGGTGTACTTATGGCCTGCGGTCGTGGTCGGGTCGATATAGTTCGAGATAACTCTATCGTAATATAGCTGTTCCGTATCTCCATCGTCTGTATGGCGGTAGAAGTTGATTTTGCTGTATACCTTGCGGCCTGAGTTTTCCGGCAACGTCACACTTAGGCGTTGCTGCGTATCGGTAGAGCTGTCGAGCGTTAGGTTGCTGGGCGCATTTGGCGCTTCATACGGATAGGCCGAGATGCCAACACTTTCGCCGCATGAAGTTGTTGCGCCGCAACCTCCGTAGCCGCGCACCGTGACGGACTCGGTGTAGGCCTCAACCCAAACGCCATAACCACCGGCATTGCGGGCGGCATCGGTATATCCGCTGACGGTGACGGCGCGCTGATTACTAGAGGTCGTGTAGCCGTCGCCGCTTTTCCTCCAGACACCGCCGACCTTGACGTGAAGGCGAACGCCGTAGTAGTACCAGTTACCAAAATCGACCGTAGCTGTCCAATAGATACGCGCGGTCGTGTCGTTAATGTTCGATACGGAAGTCGATAAGCTCACGCTGTAGAACTTAACGTTGTTTCTTCTTGTCTCCGCGTATGCCATGTACTACCTCCCTGATAAGTCAAGGAGGTAGATACGGCATCAATCCCCCGCCGCTAGACCAGCTCGCTCACGAGGGCTTCGATAAGCTCCTTGGCGCGATCGTTGCCGCGAATGGTGGAGCCGTCGATGTTCAGGGTGTAGTTGTTGACCACCTGCGCGGACACGCCGCCGCCCACCTGCTTCATCTGCTCGGCGATGGTGCGTGCGAACGGGCGCGAGTATTTGCGGTTGGTCAGCGGAACGATGGCTTCTGCGCCCGCTTCGCCGACGATATCCAGCGGCACGCCAGCCCCAGGGCGATTCGCAATAGCGCCGTTGGCGTGGTAGCGCAACATCATGCCGCCTGCCGCGTGGGGTCGGATACCGCCTGCGGCATCGCCGTGCCTAGAGATAATCTGACTCACAAACGTGGTGATGTTTCTAGGGATGCGGCTTAGTGCGCTTGTGAAGGTGTTGATAGCACTTGTATCAGCTGACGCGGAAATATGCGTGCTGTGGCTTCTCGGAATCCTATTGACTGATTGCGTAAATCTGTCCGATTCACGCGTGCCACTACCGTCAACGACGTTACCGTTAGCCCTGTGGTTAGTTGTTTTGCCACTACGCTTGTTTTCCGTTTCTTGATATTTCTTAGATTGCTTCTCGGCAGAACCATCGGAAACATTGCCGGTCGAAGTGGCGGTGGTGCTCTTCGGAATAAGGGTGGAGCCGTTCCACGTCCACACGTTGCCCTGCGCGTCAGTCAGTGACGTATCATCGGCAATTGCATTGCCCTTTAGATCAACAAGCGTGGAGCCATTCCAGACAGCTACGTTTCCCTGAGCATCCTTTAGCTGTAGGTCATTGATGCTAATATTTGCATCTTTGTCCACAATAGGAGCATTGTTGTACCCGTTGATAAGACCAATAAGAGTATCAATATTTCCACCGCAAGAATTAACCATCGCCTTAAAGCTGTTCTTGCTGATGTTGCTCATTTGTTCCGAGGTAATACCGGCCTGCTGCATCTTAACGGCAAGGTCAGAGATATTGATGCCAGCGGAATCAAGCGAATTTTTTACACCCTTGCCCATTGTGGAAATGGATGATGCAATCTTACCAGCCATGTCAGCGGACGATTCGTTAAGACCAGCCGCAAGCGCCGCTGCGCGGGTACTGAAATAATCTGCCTTTTCCGCTGCGGACGTAAAGTCGCCGCTAATCTCGTCAAGGTCGCCCTGAGCATCTTTTAGAGCGTTACCTGTCTTTGTGACTTCGCCTTTGAGCTGACCCCACTTCTTGGTGTACTCATTGGTGGTCTTGCTCGTCATGGCCTTGTCGATTTGCTCTTTATGCTTCTTGTAATACTCGGTGGACTCGTTGATAGCGGCAGTATTTGCTTTCTGGGCTTCAGTCACTTTCGCCTGAGCGATTTCCAGCTTGCCCTCGGCTTCGACTTCCTGCTGGAGATACTTGGATGCCGCATTAGAAAGCGCTTGCATCTCGGCGTTATGTTTCCATGCAGCTGCATTCTTATCGATCTCATCGGTACTCTTGGACAGCTCGCCAGTGACGGCATTGGTGATACTTACAGAATCGCCCGTGAGTTCGTTATAGCCCTTTACCGCTTCGCCAAGACGGTACTGTTCAGTGGCACTAAGGCTAGACTTCTTGGTTAAGTCATCAATAGCTTTAACGTAGGTATCGAGCGTAGCGTTATCCGTGCTTACCTTGGTGAACGTCTCGCCGATGGACTCGTTCAGTTCAATAAGGCTTTGCGTGGTTTCATCGGCGTTAACGGCAACATCGCCGATAGAATCTCCTAGACCCTCAGCGTTACGGGCGGCATTGTCCATGATGGAGCTGCCCGTTTGCATGGCTTTGCTCATTTTTTCTGCGTGCTCTTTGGCTTTTTGAGCCTGAGCGATAAAGTCACCGACAACGGCTCCAATTGCGGCAACTGCCGCCGCAAACGCAAGCTGGGGGCCAATAGAGGTCGCAAGTCCAACGGCAAAGTTCTTAAAGCCAGTGGCGGCGGTTTTCACACCACTGCCGAGCGTCTTCAAGGCGCTGCCGCTTTGCTTTGCCGCGTCTGTCTGCTTCTTTAGAGCATTGGCAGAATCGAGAACGCTCGTCTTGGTCTTGTTGTTCGCGTCTGCGATTTCCTTGGTGACTTTGGCGGTCTCCTTGGTGCTGCCGCTCCGCTCGTCCACCATCTTGCCGTAGGTATCGCGGGCCTTGGTCGTAACGTCGATTTCATCCTTGATTGACTTGACGCTATCGGCAGATGCCTTGGCTGCTCTATCTGCTGCATTAGATTTCGCTTTAAGAGAGTCGGCGTATGCAGTCGCTGCCGCTTTACCCTCTTCGTCTGCATTTGCCGCGAGCTTTGCCGCTTCTTTATATGCGTCCTCGGCGGCCTTGGCCTTATCAGCCGCCGTAGCACTCTTGGTTACAGCCGTGGCGTACTTGCCCTCTAGATCAACTACGCGCTGCGATGTCTGGTAGTAGCCCTGCCATGCGGCAACATAGTTGTCGGTTCCACCAGCCGCCTTTGCAGCGGCGTTGCCAGCGATACCCATTTTGGTGGACAGCATATCGGCAGACGCATATGCACGCATTTGAGCGCCATCGGTGGTAACAAGCGCGTCTTTCCAAACGCCAAAGTCCTGAGCGCCCTTGCCGATTGCCGTTATTGCACTACCGACACCCTTCTCAATCTTGCCGAACACGGTAAGAACGGGACCAGCCGCCGCCGCGATACCGACCATAGCCAGGACGAACTGTTGCTGTCCTGTATCCATCTTGGAGAACGCTTCGGCAAGGTCGCCAACACCTTGAATGAGCGGGTCGCACGCTTCGAGCGCGGAGATGGCGGCGTTGGTTAGCGGCCTGCCGATGGAGATAGCGATGGAGTCAACCTTGTTCTTCAACACCTGCAAACGCGATGCCAAGCTCTTGTTTCGCTGGTCAACCTCGTTTTGGAGCGCGGTATTCTCGCTCCATGCGGTATTGGCGCGGGTTACGGATTCGCGCAGCAAATCGCCAGCGTTGGCAAGGCGGCGCATGGTATCGGAGTTACGAATGTTCTTGATGCCGAGTTTTTCCAGCGTGACGTTCATATCCTCGCCGGAATCGCTCGTGCGCTTCAAGCCCTCCACCAAGGCTTCTATGGCCTCCATGGGGCGGTTCTTCCACGCATCGGCGAACTGGTCGGCGCTCATACCGGCGACTCGGGCGTATTCCCCCACCACGCTTGAACCCTTGGCTACGTTCTTGGAGATATCCTGAATGATACGGGTCATAGCTGAGCCGCCAGCTTCGGCCCTGATGCCGAGCGAGGACATAGCGCCGGACATGCCCAAGATATCAGCCTGCGAGAACTTAGCCGCCGTGCCAGCGCCAGCCAGACGCAGCGCCATGTTCGAGATATCGGATTCGGTCGTGGCCAGGTGGTTGCCCAAGTCAACGATAGTGGAGCCGTAGTTCTTGAACTGGTCTTGGCTCATTTGCGTGATGTTGGCGAACTGGGCCATTTCCTTGCCAGCGGTCTCGAAGTCCATGTTCGTGGCGATATCAAGACCGCTCACGACCGTGGCGAACGATTCGAGCTTGTCGTTGGTAACGCCCAGCTGTGCGCCGAGAGCTTCGATATTCAGCAGTGTTTCAGCCGTGACGGGCTGTTTGGTGGAAAGGTTCTGGGCGGATCGCGCCAGCTTCTCGATTTCCTCGCTCGACATGTTCGTAGTCTTGCGAACGTTCGCCATGGCGGTATCGAACTGAATGGCGGTCTTTCCGGCGTATACGCCCATAGTGACAAGCGGGACGGTGACGCTTCGCGTGAGCATCTTTCCGACCTTCTCGGTCTTAACGCCAGCGTTGTAAATCTTGCCGCCGAGCTCAGCCCACGCCCCGCCTTGTTTCACCAAATCGGCAGTGGTGGACTTCGAGCTAGCCGCCGACAGCGTGGTTAGCCGCCGAAGTGCCTTTTCCGCATTGTCTAGTTGCTTGCCGTTCCACTTGGCGTTTACGGCGATAGTGATTGACGCTTTGCCCATTATTCGGCTCCCACCAAATCAGCGACCTGCGCCACCTCGTCATTAACCTGTTCGATGATGTTTTCCTCGTCTTCGAGGATTGCCTTGAGCAACGCACGCGGCGTATCGCCCGTGTGAGGAACGCCAGCACGCCTACCAGCACGCTTGCCAGTGAGGATGATTGCACCGGGGTTTGCGAACTCGATAACGCCGCCGCCCGGGTCGCCGGAGATGAACACAACGCCGTTCTGACGCTGCCTGAGCGACAGCGAATTGGCGAAAGCGCCCGTGGGGTTAGAGCCCACGTGCGCGTATCCCTTCGCCTTGCTGAGTGTCGGTTTGGTTATCTCAACGATGCGCCGCTTTAGGCGCTTCGCCATTTTCTTGTCCACTAGGTTGAGCGCGGCAATTGTCTCGTCTAGGTTTTGAATCTCGATGGTGTACAAGGGTCACTCCCTGTATTGCTCCATCTCCCTTTTCGCCTTTTCGCGCTGCGCCTTAAGACGATCTCGCGCGTCCCCTATCGACTCCCCCGGCTTTCTCCACGGCGTGCCGTTCTTCGCTTCTTCGAGCGCCTGTACCAGCTCCATGTCGAATAGCATCTGGTCAAAGACGCTTGGGAAGTCGTACGCGAGGTCGATAAGCTCGCGTACGCCAGACCCTGAGAAGCGCCCTAGCGCAATTAGGACTCGTCCGAGGGTGCCGTAGGGTTTTCGGTGCCGTCCTCGGTCGCGCCGTCCTCGTCCATCTCGAAGTCGTAATAGACGGTTACCTCGTCCATGAGGTCGAGAACGTAGTCTTGGGTAATCTGGCGCGGGGCGGGAAGTTCCACCACGGGGTGCCCAGCTGCCTTGGCGCTCAGAAAGTCCCAAAGGGCAATCCAGATGTTCGTCTGCATGTTGCCAACCGGGTCAGCGCCTTTGAACAGGTACAGCTTGGCTCGGTTCAGTGCACCCTGGCGGGTCTTGCACCTATAGATTTCCTCGCCAGTCTCAGGGTTCTCAAATCGGAAGATTTCGTTTGCCATTGCGGTTCTCCTTTCAAAACGGCTTGGCGTGGATAATCGCGCCGCGTTCCCCCGCTGAATCGGCATGAAAAAGGCGCGACCGTAGCCGCGCCCGTTTGGTTATCTGTGACCGCCGTTCGTTACTTGTAAGAAGCAACCTTGTTGGTGAGTGTGATGGTCATCGGAGACTCGTCTGCCGTTGCAACAATGGCGTTATCAGTGGAGAACTGGATGGTTGCTTCATTGCCGGACGGGTCAAGCTCGGGGAAGTCTGCCGTGAAGGGCAGGTGGTTAGCCGAGAACTCAAGCGTCTGCTTGGGATCATCCGTGTGGAAGAACTTGGCGTAGACGCTGCCGAAAACAACCTTGCCGGAAATGGCAGTGGAGGTCTCAGAGCCAGTAATGAGCTTCTGATACTCCTTGAGGTTTTCGGGGATGGTGGTAACGCTCACGCCGAACTGGCACTTGCCCTCTGCAATCTCGCGGGAGGTTGCGCGACCGAGGGACGAAAGACCGGTAACGTTGTTCTTGATGGTGAACGATGCTTCGGAAACAAGCGCTTCGGCAGGCGCGGAACCACTGGAATCAATCTTGAAGTCGCAATCCGTGGTGGTGTACTTGCCGTCAAAGCAGGATGCGGCAACCTTGCCGGGAATGGTATTGAGACCGACTTCTCCGTCGATGCCTTTGAAGGAAGCGGACATTGCAAGGTGCTCGTTGCCGGTAGCGGAGAACTGAAGCTCGTCACACTTGCAGCCTTCGGCACGGGTAAAGCCGTCCACGCCAATCTGCGACCAGATGGTGAAGTAGTCGAGCGCGGAACCCATGGTGAAGGTGTGCTTGTAGTAGCCCGTGGGGTTTTCGCCGGTAGTGGGCTTCACGGCTTCGGTAACTACCTTGCCGCAAGCGGCGAGCAAGTACATACCGAGAACGTCAGGGTAGCAAAGGGATTCAATCTTGGGGGTAACCTCGATGGAGTCCACTCGGGCATCAGACGGGGCGCGAGAGCCGCAAGTAACATCCGTGGTGGCGATGGAGCGGCTAACGCCGAACGGGGAGCCGCCAGTCAGACCGTGCATGTAGGTGGGCTGGGCTGCGGGCGTATCGCGGTCTTTCTGAACTGCGATACCCGCAAGACCGATAGAGGGATTAAGTGACATAGGTGTATCTCCTAATCAATGTTGGGGTCGATAGCCGCCTTGATGCGGACACCGCCCTCGATGGATGCCATATACGAATTGCCCGATGGAGCGGTGCCAACGGACGAAATAAAGGGCTGGGCGTGGTCGCACAGACCGCCAAGCGTTTTGTCTGATGCGATGGAGGACATGATTCGCGCCATCCATTCCTGTGCGGTGGCGGTGGACTTCACGAGGTCTGCGGTCTTAGTCCACAGCTCCACTCCCACAGCAAAATTGATGGAGTAGCCGCCGCGAGATGCGCCCATGTAGGTGTTGGTAACAACGTCCTCGATGGAGTAATCCGTTGCGATCTCGCGCACCAAAACCTCGAACGGCTGCTGAGTCTTGGCGCCGCCGATGGAGATGTAAGGGTGCGGCTCCACATCGGCTAGAGCGGCCTTAACGTCCTGCTCCACCCGCTCAATGCACTTTGAAAACAGGTTCGCGTCCATCTATCGCACCTTGTAGTCTCGAAGTCCGTAGCGCTCGATTACCGCGTTGACCTCGGGAATTGAGGTGGCAGCGCCGTCCACGCCACCCACGACAAAGCGCATAAAGCCCAGGTCGGTACTAGCGGACGTGGCGTTGTCGGGCATGGCGTGGTCGGTGAGATACCACGCGGCAAGCGAAACGACCGCGCTCTTGACCTCGGGTGGCGTGGGCTTCATGCCACACTCCACTACCACCTCGGCGAACTTGCTAACGCCCAAATCGCGCACGTCCAAAAGCGACGGGTTGCAAACGCGCAGGTTCACGAGGGTGCCGTCTTGGTCTTTTGCGGATACGACCGAGCGCATATCGGACGCGGTGAACTCGCCCAACAAGACGAGCGAGGACGTTCGGCAGTTCGGACGGTCGGTGACTCCACGCATGAGGACGGGTTGGAACACGCGATGGGCTTCTGCTTCAATTACGTGCTCGGCGCGGTCGATAGCGGCCTGAATGGTTGCATCGTCAACGGTTCCGAGTAGATTCTCGTCAGCGCGGTAGGCGAGAACGTCATCAACCGTGCAGTAACGAGCGGCTACTACCTCAATTTGCGCGGTCACGGTGACGTTCTGAATGTCCCACGAAACGTCTAGTAGCTCGGGCATGGTGGAGAGGGGAAGGGTGAACTTGCCGCCCTCCCCCGTCACTTCCACCTGCTCGGCACCAGACGCATAGCGAACGGTCACGGTATCGGGGTTGCCCTCGAACTCCACGTCCGCGCATTGGGCGATTGAGAACCGCTTACGGCTGTCTGGTGCCAAAGTCATTTGCAACGCCCCTTAGCGACCAGCAACGCCAGTGTCGGCGAGGTAGGAGAAGGCCTTGGGGAAGGTGACCTTGAGACCGTACTGACCGTTGATACGGATAGTCTTCTCGTTGCGCAGGAACTGGTCGTTGACCAGACCGACCTCAAGCGTCTCGCCCATCTTGGTGTAGAAGGTTGCGGCGTTGGGCAGGTAGACCATCATGCCGTAGGTGGTCTTCTTGGAAGAGGTCTCGCCCGTGGTCTCGGTGAGGTTCAAGTCCTCGACCACGTTCAGCGCCCACAGCTTGCCGTTGACCATCTGGTTGATGTAGCGACCGTTCTTGTCCTTCTCAAGGTTGACGGACTCGGCGACATACGGGTGCATGCCAACGGTGGTCGGAATAAAGCCAGTGGTGAGGAACACGTCAGTAGCCATCTTGTAGGCACAATCGGAAATGGTGTCGGTCGTGCCCTTGGTGAACTTCTGGATGCCGTCATGGTTGAGGATGCCGACAATGCCAGTCTCGGCGTTCTCCTTGGGGCCGTTGAGAACCTTAGCGCCCTTGGCAAGCTCCTGCATGTAGAGCAGGGTGCCGTTAACGAGCGTCATAAGCTCGTTGTAGTCGTTAAGGTTGTTCTCAAGCAGGGGCATACCGTTTGCGATCTGCTCCATGTGGAAGGAACGCGGAGTCCACGCCATGCCGGACATGGGGATGGTGGTATTGGGCTTCCAAGTGGCGGCGGCATTGGTGAGCTTGGTCGGGTCGGCCTCATAGAAGCTGATGGAATCCTTGTCGGTGACGGCACGCGGGAGGGTGTTGTAGATGCCCAGCTTCGGCAGGTTCTGGTTGTACTGCTCGGGCAGGGAATAATCGGTCTCGGTGTGCTCAAGCAGCTTGAAGTCCTGATAGGCGTCGAGGGCAATGGAGGTGCCCATCTTCAGGCCCTTGAACTCGTCACGGGCACCGAGGACGAACTCGCCGAGGTTCTTGGGCTTGAACGCGGTCTTGTTGCCAGCGTTGGGGTCAGCCAGCGGGATACCGCCGCCCTGACGAATCTTGTCCTCGTAATCGAGGGCCTCGGCAAGCTGCTCATCAAGAGCCTTGTTCTCGCCCTTAATCTGGTTGATGGTGTCGCGGTAGATATCCTTTGCATCGCCCTCGGCAGCGTTAAAGGACTTCTCGGCTGCATCGAGCTTTGCGCGGTTCTCTACGATCTTGTTGTGAATCTGGATGGAAGAAAGCATTCTCTACTCCCTAGTACGTCAAAAACTTTCCGTTCACGCACACGGTTTTCGAGACGGCTCCCGTCTCCACCTTGTCGGCTCCCGACACGGCTTTACCACCGTTGTTGCTGCCGGGAATTGTGGGTTCGGTTTCCCCCGCGCCGTTTCCATCCATCACGGCGGGTGCATCTAGCAGGTCTTTCGGCGCGTTCTTGAATCGCTTAGCCTGCTCGGGGTCAATGCACGCGGCAACGGGCTCCATCGCCACGATGGAATCGCAAAAGCCGTTCTCCACCGCTTCTTTCGCGGTGAACCATGTCTCGGCATCCATAAGGTCTGAAATAGCGCCCTCGTCCTTGCCCGTCTTGCGCACGTACTGGTTGACGATGGTGGACTTAACCTTGTCCAGAAAATCGGCGGTTTTGCGCAAGTCCTCGGCGGTGCCGCCCGAGAAGGAGTAGGGGTTGTGAATCATCATCAGCGCGGAATCGCCGATAACTACCTTGTCGGCGGTGAGGGCGAAATAGGACGCGGCGCTGGCGGCAAGGCCCTCGATGATGCAGGTGGACTCGCCCTGATAGGCACGCAGAAGCTCGGCCATGGTGTTAGCATCGAACACGTCTCCACCGCCGGAATTGACGTGGATGGTGACTGCCTCGCCGTTGGCTTCTTTCAGCTCGTTGGCGAACTTGGTAGCGGTCATATCGGTTTCGTCCCAGCCGTCACCGATGAATCCGTAAACGTTAATGTCCCTCATGCTCGAAAATCTCCTTAATATCGGCTTCAATGTCGTACTCACGCCGCGCCAACAGGCAGGCGTTGGCGTAGGGCTTTAGAACCTTGGTTGCGAAAGCGCGGGTCTTCTCGGTGTCTCCCGCTTCGGAGATGCGCTGCTTGATGCGCTCCACCATGTCCTCGTGGATTGAGTTCATGGCGTTGCCGTTGCCGTCCCCGCTGTAGGGCGCTCCACCCTCGCCAGAAGAGCCGGGGTCTTTTCCGTGCTGCGCGGTGATGGTCAGTTCGCCCGTTGCGGCATTGAGCAGGTTGTAGGAAGAGGGGATAAAGAGAACGTCCAGACCCTCCACGGGCGGCAAGTCCTCCTTGGCGCGTACCTCGGCAGGCATCATCCAGCCCGAGAAAACAGCCGCCTTGTAGCCCTCCATGCGGTCTCGGTAGCCGCCGCGCAGAAGGCCGTTCATATCGAATTGCACGTAGCAGTCTTTAAGGCCGATGCTCCAAAGGACGCTGGAGAACGCACGCTCAAGCTCGGCGCACTCGAGCATGAGCGTCTTGTTGGCGAAATTGAGAGCGCCCTGCTCGATGTTTGAATACGTGGCGTTGGAGAGGTCGAATACCTCCTGCGGTGGCACGGAAAGCGTTCGGCAGACCTGCTGCAATATCCACCGCTCCTGCTCCACCAGCGACATATCCACCATGCTTTGCGAGGTGGACTTGTATTGCAGGCCATGGTCGAAGATGCGAATCTTGCCCGAGTTGACGATGCCGCCGCCGTCCTCCAGCTGCTGCTTGAGCTTCTTAAACTCAGGCTCCTTGAGCGCTTGGTCAGTCTCCAGCCAGCCGGGGAAATTGCCCTCACCGTTCAGGATGTGCGAATAGAACTTCTCAAGGTCAACGGACAAACCGACCTCGTTTGCGGCGAACTCGGCAAGCGAGCGCCCGTGGAGACAATCGGAATCGAGGATGGGAGACTTGACCCACACGATCTCGTTCTCTAGGTATCGCCCAGGCGCGGTGAACTTATCGCCGCCGTAGTTGAACACGTGCGAGCCACCACGGATGATTTCGATACCGGGCGTTCCCGACATAGGCCAAAGCGCCACGATACGTGCGTTACGCCACTCCACGCGCACGAACGCCTCGCCCTTTAGGTCTTTGGTCATATCGAGCCAGCGGATACCCTCCTGAGCGGACATGAGCGGGTTCCACTTGGTGCGCAACAGGGTTTCTAGGTCTTTCGCGGCACGCTTGGCGGCGGGTTTCCTAACGCCGCTATCGCGCTCGTAGACGTGTACCGGAAGTGCCGCCAGCGGTCGAGCCTTAGCCAGTGCACACGCACGGTAGGCATTGGAGTAGTAGGCTTCGAGCTTCGCGGCATCGCGGCTGTAAACGTCCTTGCCGTCATAGTTCACGAAGTCGTATTGGATTGGCGGTATCTGCACGCCAACGACATTGAAAGCGCTGTACAGAGCGCGTGACGCGGCTGCGGTGATTCTGTTCTTTAGAGACATGCACGCTCCTTCTATCCGTTGCGTGCATGGTGCTATCGCTGTCCCCCGCGCGAGAAAATGGAGGGGGAAGGGGGCGGGGTTGGCGAAAGGAAGATGAAACTCCAACCCCGTTGCCCGAATGTTCGCGCCAACGTCCCCCACTACAGGTCGATAGTCCAGACGTTGGGCGATTCTTCCTCATTGTTGTCGTAGGCCCACATAGCCATTGCTGCCGCAACAGCCGCGTCGATACGCTTAGAGCCTTGTCCGTGCTTCACGGACGCGAGCCTGCGTCCGTATGCCTTGGATTCGCTCGACACGGCGTTGATACAGTGCGCCGCCAAAATGGGCGTATCGCCGAGCGATGCGATATGCGTAGACACGGCACGCGCCAGCAGCTCGGACGCGGGGCACATGATGGACGGCGTTTGAGGCACCTGCGATAGATCGAAATCGTACGTTCGCTCTAGCCAGTTGGATAGGAACTGCATACGCGCGGGGTCGGCGCAGATGAATGGAGCGCCGGGCTTGCGTGCAAGCTCCAGCAACACATCGGCAACGGCGGTGAGATCGTAAACGGAACTCCCCTTCTCGGGCTTCTCCCAGCACCACTCGGCATATGCCCACCGTTCGTTTTGGCGTTGAGCCGCTACGATTGCCAACGTATCGCCGCGCACGGCTCCATCCAGACCCACGCAAAACCATTGGTTCCAGTCGATTTCCAGCCGCTCGGTCTTTTTGCAGGCGGTAACGTCCCTGCGCTTCATGAACGGCTCTTCCACCTCGTCCATGGGCGTGCGGTTGAGGTAGTAGCGAACAAAGCCAGGGCCGGGCCTACCGTCCTCCAACTTGTCCGATTCATACTGTTCTTCAAGCTCCTCCATCGTGATACGGCCCGCTGCGGTAATCTTCTTCCAAACCCTGCGGTCGGCGGGGTTGTCTTGGTCTGTGATACCTAGCCAGCACACGTAGGCGTGCTTATCGCGCTTCAACTTCTGATAAAGCTTGAACAGGAAACCGTCACGGTTGCTGCCAGCGGTTGTGATGCCGATGGTGAGGGCGTTCCACACCTTAGCCTGACCGGACGTACCAGCTTTCCAAACTGCATCATCGCGCCAGACGTGAATCTCATCGCCGATGAGAACGTGGAAATGCTTACCCTGCAACGCCGCTTCCTTGTAGGGGTAGACGTGTATCTCCTGACCCGTCTGTTCGTTGCGGATAACGTCCTTGTATATCTTCCATTGGGCGTTGAGGGTTGGGTTCGCTTTAATGATGGTGGCGATATAGCCCTTGACCATGGCGGTATTTTCCTTGGAGTCTGCCACAATGCCGTATTGACCGTTCGGGATAGCGTCCATGGTTGCGATGGTCAAAACCAAGCACGCCGCCAGCTGCGACTTACCGAACGCGCGGTGGACTCCGATGAGGGCGCGGCGATACTGCCTGCGAAACTTGCCAGTCTTCTTGTCAATCTCGCCAGTACCGAACAAAGGCCGCCAGATGTATTTCATGAGCCAGTCTGTAACCTTGTACGGGCAACCGCATAGCTCAGATTCGCCAGCATACGTAAGGAACGCTTCCGCGAAAACGCGCGTGCGCTCCACTTGAAACTCCCCCGCCTTACTCAGCTTCTTGAACGGTGTGTGGTAACTCACATTCCACCACCTAGCGCCGCGTCAATCTGCTTTGCGATATTCAGTTGGACGTTCGCGCTCATGCCCTGCGTCAAGCCCAACCTAGCGCGAGCCATGGGGGACAAACCCAAATCCTGCTCTAGCTTCATGGCGGTTTTCATCGCGTTGTCACGAATCTTTAGGTATGGGTTCTCCTTGATGCGGATGCCGCCAAAAGCGTCCTCTTCCTCCACCGTGAGGTGCATCGTGCCGTCCTCGTCCATCAAGTGCCTTTGGCTCTCATAGACCATTGCGATGTTGAACACGTACTGCTCAATCAGCGGGGAATCGGACGCGCGAAAACTAATGCCAGACCCAACGGTGTTGTCCCATATATCGCTCAGAATCGGCGTTTTCGACACACTCTCGGGCTTCACGAGTGCCCCGTCCTCCACTGCTACGGAGGTAGTGGTGGAAATATCGGCAGTGCTAAACCCGCGCCTTACCGCGAGAGCATCGGGCTTACGTCCCCTCACAAGCCCACCTCCCTAAGCAGGCCCGCGATGCCGCGTGACAGCTCGGAACACATCGGTCGGTACTTAATCGGCGCTGCCGTGGATGCCACATCGAAAAACGCGCCCATGCCGCGTAATTCCACCGTGTTTTTCTCCACCGCTTTAGCCGACACGTGCCCACTAGCCGGGACACGGCTAATAGGCCCCATTTGTTCTAGGCACTCGGGGGCATTTCCACCCACCGTCACGCAAACACCCTTATTCCTTTTTCTATATGCGTTTAACCTGCAATTATCCGAACAATATCTACTCGTATTGCGTCTTGCGGCGTATTTTCTGCCGCAATATTCGCACGTTCTGACTATCAAAATCGCACCTCCGTAATCGGTGCGAAAGATAGGTTGGCGTTCCCCCGTTAGCGTTTCATGCAACGCTAAATCGCGGTTCTAATTTCGTACGCATAAAAAAATGAGAGGGCCGACGCTGGGTAGCCGGGGGTGGTGTGGTGATTTGCCCCTCCCCACTACCCCGCGCGCGGGGGCACGCTCGCGTGTGTGCAGGCGCGTACGTGCGTGCGGGCATGGGCGCGTGCGTGTGCGCTCGCGCGGGCAGGCGCGTACGTGGGCAGGCGTGCGTGTGTGCGTCGGCAGGCGCGCGCGTTTGCGCGTGGGGATACGCGCGTTCGGTCGTGGGTTTGGGCGCGATCGTTTAGGCGGGCGCGTTTCGTCCTGGTATCCGCGCGCCAATGCCCACGATCGTACGCCGCGCGGGGTGGCTCAAAAGTTTTTTATGCGGGTTTACCTGCGATTTTGTTTGGTTCTGAAAAGTTTTTCCAAAAAAGTTGTTGACGTGCCATCGTAAACGGTGGCAGACTGTAGCCACACAACGAGCCACCGCAACAGGTGGCAGACCAACCACACGAAAGGACGTGAGAACATGAGCACACGAGCAGAGCGCAGCGCCGCCAATCGCGCCGCCCATGCGGTCAAGCGCGCAGAGCTTGAAGAGCGGTGGGCACTCGCCGCCGCCGAAAAGCAGGCAGATCGCAAGCGCCGCCGCGAGGATAACCGCGCGGCATGGTGGGCGCGTTATGGCATGGCGGTGCCTGGTATCGAGCAGGCCGAACAGGTCGAGACTAGCGACCAAGTGACCATGCCCGAGGTAACCGAGGACAGCGCCGTTATTGCCGCGAGCGCCACGAGGTCAAGGGGCAATGCTGGTCATTGGTTTGTCGAGATGAACGGCGTAAAGTGCGGCACGATCTCATGGAGTGAAACGCCGCTCGTCTACGAGACTCCCGAGGGCGAGAGCCTGCCATGCGAGACCGAGGAACAGGCGCGAGGCCTAGCCGAGCTTTACGCGAAGGACTACGCCGAGCGTTCGAGCGCGGTTGCACAGTTCGCGCCGGGTATGGTGTTCGGCGACCGCAAGATCGTGAGCGTTGCGGCGAAGTCCGTTACCGTGCGCCGCATTGGCTACGCCGACAGCGTCAAGCGCTACAAGATCAAGCGCGACGCAATGCAAGGCGATCACATTACTACCAATATCGGCGAACTTTACGCGAGCCGAGCAGCATAACAAGACATAAAAAAACGCCCGGCGCGAGCAGCTAAACAAACGCCGGGCAACGGTCAAAGCAAGAAAGGACTAAGACCATGCGCTACTTTATCATCCGAAACCGCTACAAGCAAGACCGCACGCCCTCCGGCCGTTGGAGCCGCCGCACGTACGATCATGAGCGCGAGGCTATGAGCGTTTTCGAGTACGAGAACGCCACATCACCGGACACGCTTCGATTCTTCTCAGCCCGCGCTACCCGTGAGCACACAAAGGCCGGGTACATGGTGACGCGCGCCGTGCTCCCTGTAGGCTGGGGTAACAGTACGCGCATGGTTGAGGATTACGCGTTAATCGAGATTCCCCGCGAGGCGTTCGGAACGCGTGAGGCCTTGATAGTCGACGCGGCCAAATCCGCCGTGTTCAAGACAGTTAGCGGGCGCGAACTCGTAACGTTCGCGGCAGCTTGCGACGAGTCCGGCCACTGCGAGACGTGCGTATACGACGTTGCCGCGCGCCGCTTTGTGGGCTAGCCGTGGGGGTGGCTTAGATGGGCGTAGATCTCTTCGATATCGTGAGCTATCCCGTTTGGAAGTTGGCGCTCCTGCTGCTGGGAGCGATGGCGCTCAGCTACTTCTACGGTTGGTTCATGGCATACGAGAAATTTAACGAGAGAAACAAGAAGCACTAGACGATTCGGCACGCTGCCAACTTGAAACCGAGTTGGCAGACTGCCGCACCGTTTACGAGAGAAAGGGCAGACATGTACACCACGATCGAGAATGACAAAGGCGAGGTTGTCTTCTACGGCAGCAACTTTGACCTCTGGGACGATTACATCAGCCACGCCGAGCACGAGGACAAAAAGACTGGCGACACGTGGAATACCGAGACGTTCGCGCTTGCCCTCGCGTGCATCGCAGACGGCAATATGAGGGATGCTTCACGCTGGATTAGCCGAGTCCTTGGAATGGACTTGACCGTAAGCAGGAGCGTTATTACTGGGCAAGAGTACACTTCAAACATTTTCGGCGAGGAAGAGTAGACGCACCGTTTACCGAGAACGGACGGAACGAGAAGCGCGAACGGTTAGACTGTATGCCATTCGCAAACGAGAAAGGACGAACCATGACCGACAACAAGGAACTCTGCTTTACCGTCTACGAGCGCGAGATCACGACTTACATGGCGGGCGACCGCGAGGAATCGCGCGGATGGGATGCTGCGGACGAGCTGAACGTGAACGCTGCCGACTTCAAGGGCGCTGTGTCCGCTGTTCAAAAGTGGGCAACGGAGGACAACGTAGAGGTCTGCCGCACGCATAACGGCATAGGCTCCATAACGCGCCCGGTCTATGAGGTGCACGCGTGGTGTGAGGACGAGAATGGCGGTTTCACGACCTGCGATCTGGACGGCAACGAAAGCGATAATAGCGTGTTTACGCTCGACGTTCTCGATTTGCACCCAGAATACCGCGAAGCGTGGAACAAGGCGAAGAGCGATTATTGCAAGTTCCTCGATTACGAGGGAGAGACATTCGGCCAGGTCGCGGACTATATCGAGGGCGAGTAGCCATGACCGCGCCAAAAGGCATAGCCCGCTACACAGACCTAGAGGGCACCCCGTTTGAGATATTCGAGGTGCCCGACAAGCCCGACCAGTCGCTTGTGGTGATTGACCCGTCTACCCATCCGTTCGGGTTCCTGCTACAACATCGCCAGTTTGAAGACCCCGAGCTCACATGGAGCGGCGAGATTGAGCGTGAGGTTGTAGCCGGACTGCTGCGCATGGACGAGAACGCCGAAGTCTGGGCCGATGCTTGGGGCTGGTGGGCGCTCGACGTTTACGATCGCTGCAAACGAGAGGGCACGCTACCGGAGCCGAAGAAGAAGCGCCGCAGGAGCGCATAGAACGAGAGGGAACCATGGATAACGAGACGAAACACGTGAGCCATAGCAATGTGCTAAAGGCGCTCATGAACGACAGCGACAAGACCGCCACGGATATTAGTCGCGAGCTAGGCTTGAATCGCTCTTACGTAACCAACACGGCAGCGCGGAATAACGTGAGAGTCGAGACGCTGGCGACAATCGCCGCCGCCTACGGTTACGATCTGGCTTTGATTGACCGCGAAACGAACGAGACGCGCTATATCATCGAGCCGCCGAAATAGGTACAAGGGACGAACGAGAAGCCCGTGAACGAGAAAAGCCCCCGTAGCGTAGTGCTGCGGGGGCGATTTTGTTTGGCGAACGAGAGACGCTATTTGATTCGATTGATTAGGCTACGCCACGAGTTGCGGACTTCACAGAACTTGGTGTAAAGGGTTTCCAGCTGTTCATCGCTTAGATGGACAATCCATGCCATATCGTGAACGCTGTTCCACTCTAAATCTAGCTGATTGAGTACATACCAAAGCGTCGATAGATAATTGACAAGATAAACAATGTAGCCGAAAACCAGCAGCGCCGCGATAACGGCGAACGTTCCCATGAATACGCTGATGAACAATCTATCCCCTTTCTGCCGCGCGTCTGGCGGCATCTATTCTGTTGTGGCACGAGACGCAAAGCAGTACGAGGTTTTCGGCTCCGTTCTCTCCACCTTGTGAGAGGGGGCGGATATGGTGAACGCCAGCGCCGGTAAGTAGCCAGGACGAACCGCGACGCTTGGCGCACACCTTGCCGCACGCCGCGCAACGTCCACCAGTGCGCTGTATAGCGATTTGGCGGGCGGTCTTGTATTCCGATTTGGAATATTCCGAGCGCCACGGGTTAGCCTGCTTGCGTGCTTTCTCTTGGCTCTGGGAGCGCTTCGAGTGCGAGCGAGACGAACGAGAGACACGTTTGCAGCGTGGGCACGACGCGCCCGAGTAGGGCTTGCCGCATATGGGGCACATCGAGCTAGGCATAGACGCTCGCCGCCCTGTATGCGTCCTCCTTGCGGTTGAGCGCGCGCACGTCACGGTAGCAGTACTGGCAGAAGCCGGTCACGTTGTACGTGTTCCGTCCGCACATGAGGCAGACGGCAGGCTCGCTCAGGTGCTCGCGCCCTAGGCGGGTCCGTTCTTCCGAGACGCTGAACGAGAAGCCGTTGCAGCTTTTCCTGCCGCTGCGTACGTAACGTTTCATCGTGGTCTCGGCGATATGGTTTGCGCGAGCAGCCGCCGAGATGGATGGGTAGGTCACTCCATCCGAGCGCGTAACCTTGTATCCGACGAACTTCATTCGGCACCGTCTACGCATTGCACGGTATCGAGTGCGCCAGACAACCACATAACCATAGAGCACGCAAGCACGGTCATCACGGCGCGGTCGAACTCGGTATCCGTGATGCAATGGGAGTTGCGCCGCTTGGCATCCGAGGTTGCGCCGAACGGCTGAACCATTCCCGTTCTGATCGTGCCGAGAGCGTCCTTTAGAGCCTCCTTGTCATGCTCATTGAATCGCTGTTGCCACGTGGCGAACGTGAGCATTGATTCTAGCGCTGGGTTGTGCCGGAACTGGTGCATATCGGCTCCACCTCCTTGCGTAGCTTTTTCAAGCAGTCGATAGCCTTGTCGATATCGGATAGCGTCTGTCCTTTGGATAGGCAGCGCCAGACGTATTTGAAAGCACAGCACCACCACCAAACGATGATTGCCGAGTGGGTGAACTCATCCCTCCATTGCTTGATGGCGGAACGCATGGCGCGTGTTGCAGTGATAAATCCGTCACCGAGATAATGGCGCGGGCAGTCGGAATCGTAGGTGAGGACTTTGCTGTTATCGTCCTCAAGCTCCACTCCCATTACTTGCATGGTGTCACCTCGATGACGTACTTATCGCCGATGTTGGGAACTTTGCCAAGCTCGAACGGGATAGTGACCGTATCGGTTGCGAGCTTACTAAAAAAGGTAAACGTAACCCCACACCACATTGGGCTAGCCTTCATGCCACATTTGCTCATTTTTATGTCAGCATGAATCAAATCAACGCTTGTACAAATGGCGCTAAACTTCACTTCTCCACCTCTATCTGGTTGCGCAACCTGCGAACGTGGCGCTCGCTCACGTTGCATCTCATGGCAATTTGCTTATTGGTCAGGCGCGGGTCTTTCAGAAGTTCCATCGCCCTCAGCACCCTTGGGGTTCTTCTGCTGTTCATTCGGCATCCACCTCCCGTGGCGGCAGTCCGATATATGCGGCAATGTCGGCAACGCGCTTCTCAAACTCCGCTACTTCCTCGTCTGCTAGGTTGGGGCCTACCTGCGTCCACAGGAGCGCACCGAAACCTTCGAGGAAACCGATAGCGCGGACGGCCTTGTTACGTGCCACCGCTTCGCTTGGGTCGTGGGCTTCTCCGTTTGGGCTTAGCACCAAATCGACAACAGCTTCGGTTTTATCAGGTGAAATCTCAACTTGGTGCGCTTCGGTACGCCCCTCTTCGAGCATCTTCTTGATTGGCTCGATAATCTCTGGATGGTCGCTCATTGCTCGACCTCCTTTGGTTCCCAGAAATCGCACCTGTTCCACGGCTGGCACTCGTGCGGCAGGTTGTGCCAGCACGTCAGGTACTTGACCTCGACCACGGTGCTCTTGGTCGTGTGCGGGTTCTTGGCGTGCTTGCACGTGGCGCAGCGCTCGCCCATCTTGCTAGGCATTAGAACCTCCCCGATGAACCGAAACCGTCAGTGCCGCGCGAGGTCTGGGGCAATAGCTCCACTTCCTCGAATGCCACAGAATAGTGCGCTAGGAAAATGAGCTGACCGATTCGCTCGAATGGCTCCACGGTGTACGGCTCGGTGGACATGTTGACCAAAGCGCACACGATCTCGCCGCGATAGTCACTGTCGATGATTCCGGGCGCGTTGGCGAGTTGTAACCCGTGGTTGATGGACAGCCCAGAACGGATAGCCTGCAACGCAAACATGCCATGCGGCATGGCAAGGTGGATACCCGTACCGAACTTCACAATCTCGCTTGGGAAAATGGTCTTGGGTTCCGTGATGTTGGCTCTCATGTCGCAGCCAGCATCGCCCACGCCATGAGCGTAGGTGGGTTTCAGCTTGGGGCTATCGAATTGCGCTTGAATCACTTGGATGTTGGGTGAGACTTTCATCTAGTCCTCCGCCTGTTCTGTCAGCTCGTCTGCCAACTTACGCAGCTCGTCATTTGACATTTCCAATACGCCTGCAAACGCGTACATGTCACATACTTCAGCGCTGTCGCATCCATAGAAGCCGAGTATTTCCCCGCGTACATGCTTATCGCAGCGGTACGTGCGGCACACTTCGGGGCGTGCGTGGTAAACGGCGCATTCTTTGGCATCCGTTAGATATGGGCACATGAGGTCGATTCCTCTGGCCACGCGCTTTTGCGGCTTGATGTGGTGCTTGCGAACGTAGCTGCGCAGGCGTTGCATATCGAACTCGCTCATGGGGAGAAAACGGGAGCAGCACTCACCGCAACCTTTACAGTCCCCTTTTGGCGTGTACAGGTCTTTGACTGTCTGGGTTTTGCTCAGCGCCTGATGCAACACAAGGGCAGCTTCGCTTTCCTCGGAATACATCTAATCTTCCTCGCTCACGACAATGCCGCCTTGGATAATCACGCGCTTGCCGTTCAGGTCGAAGAACACCTCTTGGTCGTTGGACTCAAGGTCAATCTTGCCGTGCCAACTTTTGATCTCGGTGCCCGTGTTGTCGTAGAGCGTGACTGTACGGTCAAGGCCGCCGTCAATGTCACTGCTAATACTCTTAACCGAACGGCTGCACGACGAGCAGCCAGACAGACCGCACACCGTGACGATAGCCAGGACGGATACAACAAGGGCCGCGACGAACGCGACCCTACGCTTGGTGATATTCATTTGTTTGGTTCCTTTCTATTGAGGGAAATAATTGTTCTGGCCTTTCCAGCTAGAGGTACCTCACCTTTATCCCGAGGTGCTCGCAGATGGTCTCGAATGCCTCTTGCGGCTCCATGCCGAGAACGGTATCGAGTTCGCTCCAGCTGGTCACGCAGCCCATCTTGCCGTTGTAGCGGAAGGCCATGCACTCGGAATCCAGCCCGAGAAGCCCCCAGTCTCGCTGCACCGTCCACTCGATGTAGTCGATGTAGTAGCCCATCTTGTGTTCATCCAGCAGATACCAAGTGGTGTGCCTGCCGACATTGTTTGTCCAGACGCTCTTCTGCGTCAGCTTGTAGACGTCATTCATATCTTGTCCAGCTCTTCGGTAGTCATCGCTTGATCTCCTCCCCGCATTTCGGGCAGTGAACAGGCTCGTAGGCCAACATGCCTCCAAAGCCGATGTACTCCAAAAGCTGCCCACTCCAATCGCAGTTTGAGCAGTGGAAGTAGCCGTCGGCCATCCGCTTGCCAGGAATGAACGGATCTTGCTTGTGCTCGACAAGGTCGTGGCACATCGGGCGGTCGATTAAGTCGGCAAGAGCTCCCCAGTAATTCGCGTCACAGCTATCCAGTTGGCACAAAAGCCATTTATCGCCGAATAGTCTCACGCTGAGCGCCTTGCACTTATCACAGCTTTCAAATCCCTCGCAACAGCTGCGCAGGCGCAATTCTTTGGCTACCTCGCGGCGCTCTTCATCGGTAATCATTCGTCCACCTCTGTTACGAGCATGCGAACGTCCATCTGGGTTTCTTCCGCAATCGAGAACAGGGAGCTGATTGATACGCCCTTTCGCCCGTTCATCATTTCGTTGAAAAACGATACCGAGATACCGAGTTTTTCAGCAAACTCGGATTGGGTGAGGTTGTGATCAATCAGATAGTGCTGAACCGTCTTCCTGTTGAGCATGTAGCGGTTTTTCATCTTGCCCATCGGTCCTCCTAGCACTTCTCTACGGAGCTGCAGTAGGACTCGGTTTGGAAAGCGTCGATGAAGTAGTTATAGTCGTCCTCGATTTCTTCATTCGGGTCATCGTTTTCCTCGAACTCGTCATCTGGAACGTCGATGGTGTACTCAACGTTGACGGTGTACTTGCTCATTTTTCCTCCTTCTCGACAGAATCGCAGCTGGACTCGACCTCGAAAATGTTGATGAAATAGTCAGGATCATCAACGATTTCATCTATATCGAAAGCGCCGTCCGGCACATCGACGATGTGAGTCATATGGATTGTGTACTCGCTCATTACTTCTCCTTGTTGAAGTCGCGTCCGCAGAACGGGCAGTAGCTAATCGGGGTGCTCCATGCGAACGGCGGGTCGGCAACAATGACGTACTCGCCGTCGTTTGGCTCGTTAATCCACATCTCGACGCCCTCATCGTCATCGCCGAAGTTGAGGTGTTGCTTTTCGCAGTAGGGACAGTCGTTAGGCATCGTTCTCACCCTTCAGTTCGCGGATGCGGGATGCGATGTTTTTGAGTGCCGCCTTCTTGCAGTCTGAGCATGATTTCCCATACATTTCAGCGGGACACTCTTCGAAGTAGTCGCATATGTCCTCGCCTTTGTCCAAGTCCTCAAGCAGCTTCTCCCAGCTGTCCGGCGGTGTGAGGTGCATCGCTGAAGCAAACCTTTCAAATCCGCCCACGAGCACGACATTCCAGCCGCTGGAGTAACTTCGCGGCGCATATGTAAAGAGCGAGACTTCCTTCGGATTGCCTTCCTTGTCGTACAGCAATTTGGTGTCCAGCGGAATCTCGCGTCCTTCGGCGTCCTTGGGTAGTTCTACACTCATTCAGCATCACCGCACAGACGGTTCACGCGCGATACGATGTCGGCCATCATGGCATCGAAGCACATCATCTTCCCGTGGCTGTTCAATCGGCAATCATTGCAGTACTCGCCACGGTCCTTGTCGTAGTGGCACGACATGTCCCTGTAGCCTTTGCCGTGTACATTGCAAGCATCCCACGCACGGTTGAGGTCTTCCGCGAGCTGCTTGAGGCTGTCCGGCTTAGTGAGGTGCATTTGCTCCGGTTTGGCAGCTTTATAGTCATCCGCGACCGCAATCCAGCTGTTTATCCACTTGTCGTTTAAGTCAAAGTCGTTCGTGTAGATGAATCGGCGGATGCTGTGGACGTTGCCGTCATCGTCATATAGAGCAACGGTATCTAGGGGTATCTCGCGCCCCTCGGCATCTTTTGGTAGACCAACGCTCATTTGTTCTCTTTTCTGTCGTTGTCGTATTTGCCGTTCTGAGCGCGTGCATTAGCGCTGACGGCACGATAATCGCTCGACCCTATACGGTCTAGGGTCAAGCCAAAACCACGCCTTGTACGCGCTCAAAATCGATTATTCGGTTTCCTCCATTTCTGGAGGAGCGGGAGCGCGGTTAAGACGCTTGATGCGCAGCTCCGCGCAATCGGCGCTCGGATAGGTCGGCGCTACCTCTTTGCGGATGTTCGTCGCGCATACCGCCACGCCATAAGCCATGTGCGGTGCCATGAGGTCTTCATCACGCATGAAGCCCCAGTAAAGCCTGTCCACGTTGGCTAGCGACCTCTCCCACGCACGGCAGCGCTCGCGGTACATCTTCATGCGGTCGCGCGTCTTGGACAGCTTCGATTCAAGCCCCCGGCAATGGCGCTCTAGGCTTGCGTATCGGCGCTTGAGATCTGATAGCTCTTCGGCGTAGCTCAGGGCAAGCGATTGATAGTCCTGCATCACTCATCACCGTTAAGCATCTTGGCGAGCTTGTCTACGCGCTCCTTGCAGTCGAGCTGTTCGGCATAGATAGCCGTCTCGAACGACATGAACCCGCGCTGTTTGCTCTCGACGATTTCGATTCGCTTTTTCAGCATCGCCACTTCGTCTGCTTCGATGAAACAGGCGAGCATGGCAACATCAGCGCCGAACATCGCCAAGCGCACGTCCTCATAGGTCGTGAAATACAGTACGGCATTGGTAAATGCGGCAACGGCGATAATCGCTTTCGCCAGCCATGAGGCGTACTTCGCATACTTGCTCATGCGAACTCCTTTTTCTATTGGGTTGTTGCTGTGTGTTACTCGAAAAACGGTGGGCAACACGTTTTTTTGAGCCAAAAATGGGCATCTACCTGCGGTTTATTGGTTAGGTGTTGCCCAAAAGTGTTGCCCTATAAATATAAAATATAACTTTATTTTTGATAGCTTTAGCTGATTCCGAGTAAAAGTAGGGCAACAGGGCAACAAAACGCTTAAAAACGTATGTCTACCTGCGGCTTTGTATGTTGCCCTACGTGTTGCCCTAGGTGTTGCCCTAGGTGTTGCCCTACGAGGTTGGGCAACAAAGTTCCCATGCGCGGGATATTCCGTACCCCCTCACGCGGGCTTTTTCGATGCGTTTCCACTCGGGGTTATTGTCCAAAGCCATCGTCACTTGTTGTTGCATGAACCGCTTCGTGTTGGTGAATTGGTAGTCCGAATAACCCAAACCGTCAATGAACACCATGCGCACGTTGACGCGCGTTATGCCCTTGGTCTTTAGCTCATCAAGGTAGTTGTTGGTCGCCGTAATCAACGGGACTTCCTCACTGAACTTCTGCTGATGCTCGGTCGCTTCTCTGAGGACTTCTGGCGGCAGGGTGAGAGATCGTAGGAACTTCTTCTCTCCCCACAGCTTGTAGAGCGCGAGCGTTTCTGCCCACGCCTGACGTATCATCCCCTCCCCCTCTCCGTTGAATAGGCGGGGGTCGGCGGCGAGCATCGGTTTCTTGGACTCGACCAGCATGAAACGCCGTCCACCAGTGGAGTCATTCAGAAACGCGCCGTCATTGGTCGTGCCGAAGAACACGGCGGTACGCGGATGCTCAACGGGCGTTCTGGCGTAGCTCTCACGGTATATGTCCGTGGTCTGCGTAATCATGGACTTGATTTTGTTCTTGTCCTTGCCGTTGAAGCCGTCAAGCTCGGGTATCTCCACCACCAGCCTGCCGCTGATTCGCTTTAGGTCTTCGTTATCGAAGTTTGAAAAGCCCTCGACAAAGAAATCTGGTGATAGAGACAGCAGCTTTACGAACATGGACTTGCCCGTGCCCTGCTTTCCGACAAACACAAACATCTGGTCTGCCTTGCAGCCGGGGCACATAGCGCGCGCCACCAGCTGACGGAACATGAGCTTTTCCACCTCCATGCTGTAGCCCGTGGGCTCCACTTCCAGCATTTCGTAGGTGAGCGTTCCGACAACCGCCGTGGATTCGCGCCACGTCTTGCCGCCGTCCTCGCTGATGCGGATTGGTGTTCCGGTGCATCCAGCCGTTTCCTCGTCTTTGTACTCGACGATGGGCAGAGTATCCAACAGGTCGTGCATCGGGTTGTAGCGCTGACCGTCAACGCCGCCGAAACCGACTAAAGCATCCTCGAACTTCTGCTTGTTGCGAACGCCGTAGTCGCGTTCGAGTACAGCTCGAAGGTTCACCGATTCGCTCTGCTCCATGACGTGCGGGCGCTCGAACTGCACATCAGGGATGCATCGCCCGAGTACGTGGAGCCTTGAGTCGAACTTGTTGAACTTGATGTACTCGCGCACCTCGTCAAGATTGAGCAGGATGTTCTTGATCGCATCCACCGTCTCGTCCTTGATGCGGCTTGCGGGTTCATCGGGTCGGTCGAAGATGCTGATGCCTGTCTTTTCAACCTCCCCCTCCCCTGCCGTGGACACGGGCGGGGCATCCTCCACGGGCTGCGAGTACTTGTTGCCCGGCTCATAGCGGCAGACCGAACCGATGATTTTCATCAGCTCGCGTTCGTCCAGCGGCGGTTGAACTCTAGTGGAGTTGACCGTGTGCAGCAGGCTGTTAATCTCCATCGAGTTGCAGCCGCGCGAACGTAATGAACTGGCGTACCTAAATAACGTATCGTTGCGGTTGACCGTAATCACATCGTCCAGAACGAAACGCTCGTGGTGCTCGCCGTCATTGTGGCTCGGTCGCACATAGTCGATAAAGGAATAGACCCTATCGTCTGCTTGCGCTAACTCACAATCGTCTGGCGAAACGCTCCATTCGTAGTAATCGCCGCAGGGGTGGAGCGACGGTGGAGCCACCACGTACCCACCCTCGCCGCGAACGTCCACGCCCAGTGCGCCGCCAGCCGAGTTTCTAATCTCGCGTGACGTGCGGTAGAACATCTGCTTGCCGCCTGAGCCAGTGATTTGCGTCCACGTCTCGGGCAGCTCGCCGTGCTCCACCTCCCAGTTGCGCAGGGTTTCAAGACCGTTGGCTGTCCCGTGAACGTCCAGGTCGATTACGATCAACCCGTAGGACGCTTTGCCGCATACGATGCCAACGTTGTAATCGGGGTCTGAGGTCTCAAACCCCTTGTACTTCCCGAAACCCCACCACACCTGAACCTGCTCGGGGTTGTCCGAATAATCGGCGCTTCCGTGCTGTGTTGCCGGGACTTTATCCCGAACTTTCAGCGGGATAACGGCAAGCCCCTTGTCTATATAATCGAGCGCCGCGCGAGCGCACGGCGGTACATATTCATTGGTATTCAATGCCTAGAACCTCGCAAATGCGCTTGGCGCAGTTCCGCTTCGATGTGAACTCGAACCTCACGCCGTATTTCTTTTCCAGTGTTGCGAGAATCTTAACGAGCGTCTGCCCGTGCATCGGTCGTGAGCCGCGCCTGCACCTCCGTCCACTCTCTCTAGGGGTGGAGCACATGCGGCAGCGCTTGCACACGTCCGATACCCATCTTTCGAGCTGGGCAGGGTCGTTGTACTTCTCGTTCGATTCCACCAAAACAAGAAGGCGGTAGCCAGCAGCCGCCGCCCTCTCGCACTCACGCACGAAACGCGCGTGGTCTCTGCCAACATCCATGACAAGCTCTTGGATACTGTTCTTGGTGTCGATGGATATGTTGGAGCCGGGGCGCTGGTAGTCTCCGAAATCGAGTTTCATAGTGACCAGCGGAACCCCGTGCTCCATCCACCATTTGTTCTTGGTTACATGCTTACCAGCTTTTTGCCGACTATCGATAATGAGCATTAAAACGGAATGTCATCGGGCTGGACAATGGTTGTGCTCGTGGGGTTGAGCGGGGCGAGCGTGGACGCTGCGTTATCGTTCTCATACTCGGCAAGCCAGTCCTCGGCATCGTCCTCGTTACTGACAACGCCCGCACGCTTCAGCGCGTCAATCTTGCCAGCGTGGTCGAGCATCTTGGGCTTGGGGTTGGCGTTCTTGCCCTCTTGAATGTCCTTGGTGGTACAGAAGCGGAAAGCGCGAGCGCCGCCCAGCTTGAACTCGGACGTTTTCTTGTCGAAGTACTCTTCCTCGCGAAAAACGATACCGATAACCTTGCCCTCAAGCATCTTGTACTGTCCGGCATCGAGCGCGGCAACGGCATCGAAACCCGTGTTGCACTCGGTGATGGCTTCCATACGACCCTTGAAAATGGGCAGCGCCTTTTCCTTGTAGGACAGGATCATGTGGTGCGCCCACGGCTTGTCCTTGTAGAAGTCCGAAGAGTAATAACCCTCGAACTCGCCTACCTGAATGTCGAACAGGGCATCGAGGTATTCCTTGTTCTCGTTGTCTGTGACCTCAGTGATGATGCACGCATATGCGCCGGGGGTGATGTTCTTGAAGTCGCCCTCGGCCTTGGCTTTGATGGAATTGAGGTTGAGTTGACGCATTACTGCTTGGTTCCCTTCGTCTCTTGTTCATCCTTGATGGGCTTCATGCCCCAGTACTCCCTGAGCGCGGTGTCTACCGCTTTCAGGTCGTTGTCCATCTTCTCTGGTAAGCTCCCCATCGGGGCCTTTGCGAGATTTCGACCGTTGTTCTCGGTCACGAACACGTGGTTGCCGTCCTCAACAACACAGTCGATAACCACTGGGCAGGCGCCCGCGATGTTCCACTTCTCGTCAAGCATCTTGCCAACGGTCATGACCTTTTCGTTGCCGTTCGCGTCCTCGTCCACGTGGTGGAGGAAGTAAACGATTGTGTCTTGGTTCGTGCCGATCGCAGTGCTGATTAGCTGCTGGAAGTGGAGCGCCATTTCGGTGAACTTGTCGTACCCCTTCTCACGGGCACGATTGAAGTTCTCGTTTTGCATGAGAAAAGTGGAATCATCAACAACGTAGCAACGCAAATTGTTTGCTCGCATTGCATCCATGATTTGGCGGTACTTGGGACGGTTCGCCTGCGGGAACTTAGCCCCGCCACGGAACGGCAGCGGCTTACCGAGGACATTGAAAATGCCCACCTCGTCTGGCGCGAAATTGCGCAACGAGGTGGACTTGCCTGAGCCTGATTTGCCTAAGACTAGAATTGCGGTGCCCATCAGCTACATCTCCGAGTTCAGTATCTCGTTGGCCTTTACCTCAAGCAGCGCATTTTTGAAATCGCCGTCATGCTTAACCAGAAACTCGTTTACCTTTAGGCTTGCATCCATAAAGTGCTCGAACATATCGTCTGAGTTTGCAATTGTGGCAATACCGAGATATGCGTGCTCTTCAAGAACCATTCCGTAGAGCTCAACCGCGACCTTCTTGAAATCGTCCATTACTCCACCTCACCCGTAAGCAGCTCGGCAGCGGCAGCACCGAGGTTGTTACCGAGGGCTTCAACTACCTTGGGTAGCTGCACGCGAACGGTCGTGCCAGTCATCATCGGCGGCTCACAACGCTCGACCAGCTCGCAGCCATCCGGCAGCTCTCCATCAGCAACGGCTGCATCCAGAATCAAATCGGGCTTGATAGTCACAAGGCGATTCAGCGTATCCAGACCACCATCGGACGTACGCAACCACTCAACGAACTCTGGAGCGGACTTGAGCATGGGGTACTTGCCGACCTTCTCCTTGGTCATGCGCGCTGAGATCGTGCCGACCTTCTGCCCGTTCACGGTGAGCTGCTTCTGGGTGACGCCGTTTACCATGAAGTCCTCGCGCATCTGCGCGTCCACTTCCTCACGTACCTGCTTCTCTGCCTGCTTGACGGCCTTGCCGAAAGCGGTGATTACCGCCAGACGCTCTTCATTACTCACGTTCGGCATCGCTAATCACCTCGCAGACAACAGGCTCGGACACGATGGGGAACTCCTTCACGTGGCAATCGTCCTCGCCACCGAACAGACTTCCGTTAGCGCCCTTGCTCACGGCAAGCGCCGTCTCCCTGTCCTTGAAAACGCCAATGGGCGAATACCCTTGGCTCACGACATAGACCTTCATATTCATCTTCCTTTCGTTGGAGCTATTCGTTCCTTTTCCTGCGCTTCTTCTTCTCGCGCTGATACTCCGATTCGGCGGCGCGTTCGCTTCTCCCCTCGCGCATGGCCTGTGCCTTGCGCTTCGTCCAGCAGGTGGGGCAGAAGCCAGCTCTGCCAGCCACCGTGCCGGGTCGAGCGTCGTAGCATCCACACTCGACGCATTTGCGCACGCCGTGCTCGGGGTATTTGCTTAGCGGGAATTTCAGGCACCTGTAGGCGTGCATCCTCACGGCCTCGGGGCTTCGGTAGTACCCCATGCCCTTCAGACCTTCGGAAATAAGCACGTATCCATCGGTGCGGTGCTGGGATATATACCTGTCCTCGGCATCGCGCCAAAAGTAGGTGGACTTGTTACGCGCACGCTTAACAACTCGCGCACGTTCCACAGAATCAACACGGTAGTTCTTCGTGCGCTTCGGCATCAGTTAAGCACCCCCGCGCGGTACATGCGCATGATTCCGCGCTCGGCATCGCGCTTGGTAGCGTCACGCCCGAGACCTGTAATCGCCTTGCGCACCCATACCGCGCCAGTGGAGCCGTAATTGCCGCCGTCCACCAACTTACGGGCGTACCAAACGCCGCCCCTCTGCTCCGCAGTCCATCCGAAAAACGACATGACCCTCCTAGTAGTACATGCCGCTCGGCGCGGTGCCCTCGATTTTCCCAGCGATGATGAACAGTATGAGCAGGACGGCGACGCATATAGCGCTTTGCGTCCGTTCGCTTAGCCTGCTCCACCATCCACTGACCCTATCGAATGCAGCCAGCGCCAGCGTGCTGATATAATTCATCTGAGACCTCCTTTCTGTCGGGTCTTAAAGCCGTTTCCTTGTTGCTAGCTCGGGACGGCTTTTTTAGTTTTCATTCATCCAACGGTCGAACTCGCTCACGCTGATTAGCGCATTGCGCTTTCCGTACGTCTTGAACTTCAAGCGTCCTGCCCGATGCTCCGCATACAAGGTGGAGCGCGGCACGCCCGAATAGAGCGCCGTCTGACGGACTGTGTACGCCATTTGCGGTTTCAGTCCAGCGGCAATAGCGAATTGCAGCGCTCGACTTTCGATCTCTTCCACGCTTCACCTCCTAGAGCCGCCAGCGCGATACTGCCTAGGTACGCAATCAAAAGGGGCTGTACACATTTCCTTGTGACACGGCAGTACCGCGTTCGCGGTTCTATAAGGGTTCTAGAAATGCGCCCCAGCGCCATGCGGTACGTATCCTGATTTGCTTATAGGCGGACTGAGAACTAATCGAGATTTACGATGACTTGATTAGCGGATACGCACCACGTGACGCTGGGGCGTGATATGGGAAAACACGTGGGATACGCGGTCATTTCCTACCGCGCTACGGCTCTCCACGCTTACCGCCAGCCCGTAGGCTGGAATCTTGGTTTCGCCTAGCCAGCACCGGCTAGACTCGCGCTTTCGCGCTCCATCCCAATTGCCTGCCCACCCGCTCTCGTTGACCCTCGCAAGGGGCGTTCTTGGCTCGGTAGGCAATGGATGGTATGCGGTTCTCAAGGGGCGCTATCTCCCTTTGCGTCCCGCTCGCACCGTACTGGCGAGTGTGGTTGGCCCGATCGCAGGAGGCATGTTCACGTAGAGAGGTTCGTGATTCGCCAGTGCGGCGCGTGCGAAACGCAGTTGGTAAATAAGTGGTTGGTTACAAACTCAATGTTTGTCTAACAAACATCAATAGGCAAAAAAATATCGGCCACATCAACGCCGAGAAACTTACAGACGGCTTTGGCCTGCTCGATACTCATTTGCTCTTGATTTTGCTCATAGTTGGCGTAGGTTTGCCGAGCTACCCCTAGGTAGTCGGCTACTGCCACCTGTTTAACGCCCTTGCGCTCGCGGGCTTCTTTAAGCGTTTGCATGTTCCTCCTTTTAACGCCTTGCATGTTAGCTAAACAAACATTGTCGTGTCAAGCAAAACAAACTAAAATGTGAGAAAAAGTTAACGCGAGGGGAGTTTAAATGAGCACTGGCGCAAACATCAGACGCTTGCGTGAGCAGCGCGGACTGACCCAAGAACAGCTCGGAAAGATGGTTGATGTATCGCGTTCGACCATTACGCAATGGGAACGTGGATGGACTACGCCGCGCATGGGTAACGTCCAGCTTCTCGCTGGCGCACTTGGCGTTTCGACGGCAGATATCATCGCTGACGAACTTCCACCGTCTAATGCGATCAAGCCCACTACAGCCAAGCCCGCCTACGCTCCCCTATTAGGCCGCGTCCACGCGGGGAAAGCCCAGGAGCCTGATGTATTGCAGGATGCAGTACCCGTGCCATACGAAATCATCAAGCGCCACCCGCAGGGCTACTTCCTACAGGTGGAGGGCGATTGCATGGATAAAGTCTATCCCGAGGGCTGCTATATCCTCATAGACCCTGAGCAGTGCCCCTCAAACGGCTCTATAGCGGTCGTTAGCATAGATGGAGCGGACTATGTAATGCGCCGCCTATATCGCGGTGCCAACACGCTGATATTGTCCCCTGATTCGCATAACGCCGAATACGTGGACATGGTATTTGCCGCCACCACCGAACACACGGTGGAGTTCCACGGCACAGTCGTATGGTTTCAATCGTCAAAGGAGATGGAGTAGATGGGACTCAGCAGAAGGGCGTTCATTGCGACGGTGGCGGCAGGTGCCATCGGGCTTGCAGGATGCGGGACGAGCGGACAGAAGCCGTCCGGCTCTGCGAAACAGGAAAAGAAGTCCAAGGCCAAAAAGAAGGCCGTCCGCAAGACCGCGAACGTTGGCGATGCCGTTGAAGTCAAATCGAAGCTCGGCAAGCTCACCATAACGGTAGAGGGGTGCGATGCGTCCCAGTCGCTCACGCAGAAATATCAGGGCGGCTCAGAAGATATAGCTGACGGCAACGTGGTCTGTGCCCTCATGCTCATTGTGGGCAACGAGAGCGTGGAAGACCCGGACGGCAACGATGGGTTCGATTACACCCAAGCCGGAATCGACTTCACCACACCTGACGGCGTGTCGGTGACGCCGTTCAGCTCGGGGTACGACTATAAGGGCTACGGCGACGCGCTCGCCGGGTACATGCTCGCCAATAAGGGGCAGACAGATCGTGAAGCTGTGTTCTTCCAAGTTCCCGACTCCACGCAGGAGATAATTGCGAAGCTAGGGGATACGGACGTGACCGTGCCGATAGCCCGCGTATAGCCATCAAAAAAGCGCCCCACCAACCCGCCAAGACCAGTGGAGCGCAAACAATCCCATCCAGGTTGCTAGAGTCGGCTATGCCCGACAGGAGGGATTTTTTTAATTATGCCACGTTCATCATGGGGAACCAAAACCAAAATCGACAAGAACAAATGGCGCATCCGCTGGTGCGAATGGGACGGGCTCAATCGCGTACGCCGCTCAAAGACGCTCTACCCCTGCACCTCACGCGAAGCGGACGATGAGTTGCGCCGCCTTTGGCAACTCCACCATCTGCCGCCGAATGAGCGCGTGATACCGTGCCCGACATTCTCGCAATGCTGGCATGAGTGGTACCTGCCGGAGCTGAATGCTCGCGTGGATAGCGGCGAGCTATCAGACAACACGCGCAAAGTGTATCTGACTCAATGGTCGCACATCGAGAAGCGCTGGGAAAAGGTAGCACTCGACAAGGTAGACGTGAATGAATACCAGATTTGGCTAAAGACGCTAAAACCGTCCGTTGCCAAACTGTCGAACATCACGGTCGGGAACCTCGTGACGTGCGCCAAATTGCATGGCGTAAAGGGGATTACTTTTAAAGACGTGGCATACAAGATGCCCAAGAACGACAAGGCCCCCAGCAGCGAACTAGAAGTGTACACGCTCCCCGAGCTCCACCGGCTCTTAAAAGAGGTGGAGGGAAAGCGCTATGAATCGAGCTGCATCCTCATGGGAATCGGCTCATGCCGCGTCGGCGAAGCGTCGGCGGCGAGCGTGGATGATATCTCGTTCGAGCGGTACAACGGCCACACCTATGCCATCTACGACCTCCATCGGCAGTTCGGTTTCAACGCCCAGGGGTTCATGGCGCTAAAGACCAAGGATAGCTACCGGCCAATCGTCATTCCCGAGCCGTGGAGCCTGCGCTTGCGCGAGATTATCGCAGAGCGCCGAGCCGAAGGCGAGCTCTATCTGGTAGACCGCGGCACCGGTTACCCATATGATCGCAGCACGCTCAATCAATTCTGGCGTGACGATTTCAAGAACGGAACCATCACCGTTCGCTACCTGCCATTGACCAAGTTGCGCAACACGTGGGCCACGGCAATGCTGTGGAAATACAACGTCCCCGCCCAGATGGTGGACAAGATGATGGGGCACGCCGCCAAGAATATTCTCGGTAAAAAAAACGACCGCCCCGACAAACAGATGTTCATCGAGGCGGTCGATAGAGCCTATTTCGGCAATTAGTTAGGTACCCGTAAGGACAAATTAGGACGCAAAACCTTTATGCAAGCGTTCTACCTGCGGGTTCGTACCTATCCGCGACTACTGGATGTTGTCGCGAATGCCCAGAGCCTTAATGAGCTCACGGTACTCGACGATGTCGTTCTTCTTGATGTAGGAGAGAAGACGACGACGACGGCCGACGAGCATGAGCAGACCACGACGGGTGTGGAAGTCCTTCTGGTGGGACTTCATGTGCTCGGTCAGCTCCTTGATGCGCTCGGACAGGATGGCAACCTGAACCTTGGGGTTACCGGTGTCGACCGGGGTGTTACCGAACTGGGCAGTCAGCTCCGCCTTGCGCTCTTTGGAAACAGTCATTGTTTCACCTTTCGTTTTGCGTCGCCATCGGGCGACTCAATTCGCCTCGGACTGGGAAGCCGCCGGTGGAGCGAGCAACCAAGGTCGAGGTACCAACAGGTCGGTATGTTACCACAAGCAGCCCGCGCCTGCGCATCATCACCGACCCAACATGAATTCCATCGCACGGAGGCGCTGATCGGTGTGCGTCGCAGCCCAAACATGCGAAAGCCCCAGCAAAAAGGCTGCGGTATGCGGGTCGATTCGCTCGGCCAAAAGCGCATCGAAGGTCATGGACATGAGGGCGCGCAGCCATGCGGCCTCACCGGTCGACACCAGTTCGGCACCTGGAACGCTCGACGCGCACGACCCGCACATGAGGCCGCCCGCCTGGGGCGAAAAATACGACAGCATGGGGTCTCCGCACAGCACGCAGGCCGAAAAATCGGGTCGATAGCCAACGTGCGACAGCAGCTTAAAGACATATGCCGCCACAAGTAGGTCCATATGTGCCGTGTCAAGCCCGCTGCCCACCAGGGCAAGCGCTCGCTGCGTGATGGCAAAGGTAAACGGGTCCTCGGCGTCCTCGAACGAGCACACGCGCGCGACCTCGGCGATCGCGCTTGCGGCGCAGGTCGTCTCGTAATCGGGCGCAACGCCGAGCGGCGCCTCCATAAGCTCGGCCTGGGAAACCACGTCGAGCGACCGTCCATGCGCAAGCAGCATATCAACGGTACAGAACAGCTCGCAGCGCGCAGCCAGGCGCCCACCGGGTTTGCGGGCGCCCTTTGCCACGGCACGAACCTGCCGACCCCGCTCGTCAAGCATCGTCAGGATCAGGTCCGTCTCTTTGAGCTTCGTCTTATCGAGGACGAGCACCTTCGTGCGATATGTCCGGGAGCCTGCCATGCGCGCCGCGCGTCCTTAGTCCTCGGCGTTGTAGCCAAAGCGGCGAATCTGGGCCTCGTCGTCACGCCAGCCGGCCTTGACCTTCACGTCCAGCTCCAAAAAGACCTGCGTGCCAAAGATACGCTCAAGATCGCGACGGGCGTCGATACCGATATGCTTGATCATCTCGCCGCCCTTACCGATGATGATGCCCTTTTGGCCCTCGCGCTCGACGTAAATGGTGGCGTGCACACGCAGTACCTTCTTGGTCTGCTCGAGCGCATCGCAGATCACACCAACGGAGTGCGGAATCTCATCACGGGTGCGGCGCAAGACCTTCTCGCGCACAAACTCGGCAACGAGCGTCTCGTCGGAAGCGTCGGTACCCATGTCCTCGGGGAACCAACGCGGACCCTCGGGCAAAAAGTGCGCAACGGTCTCGATAAAGGCATCGACGTTGAAGTTCTTGACCGACGACGTCACGATCTCGTCGTCATACTCCATGAGCTCGTGGGCGGCCTTGAGCTGTTCCATAACCTGGGCGGGATCGGCCTCATCGGCCTTGGTGAGCACCAGGACCTTCTTGCAACGGGCGCATCTGACGCGCTCGGCAACCCAAGCGTCTCCCCTGCCGATCGGCTTGGTGGCATCAATCAAAAACGCGACGACATCGACATCGTTCAGCTCGAACAACGCGCTCTTGTTGAGCTCGGATCCCAGGCCGTCCTTGGGTTTATGAATACCCGGGGTATCGACAAAGACCAGCTGGTAGCCGGGGCGGTTGACGACGGCGCGCATGCGGCGGCGGGTCGTCTGGGCCACCGGTGAGGTGATGGCGACCTTTTTGCCATAGCAGGCGTTGAGCAGCGTGGACTTGCCGGCGTTGGGGCGACCGACCAGGGCCACAAAGCCGCTGCGGAAACCGGGTTCCACGTCTCCAAAGCCCGCGAGACTCTCATCCTCGTCGCACAGGGCGTCGAGCTCCTCATCGCTCATGCCCTCAAACGGGTCGAACTCCTCGACATCCTCGAGCCCCTCGGTATCCACCGCGTCCAAAGTCTCGTCGTCCAGGATCTCATCGGTAGGCTGCATATTGTCGGACATGGGAATCCCTTTCTAAATAAAGCCGAGCGCGTGGGCAAATACCAGTACGCCCACAATCGCGGCGGTGATGGAAAGAACGTATACAGAGGCGGCGGCGATGTCCTTCGCACGCTTGGCCAGCGGATGGAGCTCCTGGGTCGCTAGGTCGACGATAGCCTCCATAGCGGTGTTGCACAGCTCGCCGTGAATCACCAGGCCACAACAAATGATAATCGTGGCCCACTCGGCAATGTCGAGCCCCACGATACAGCCGGCAATGACAGTGCACACGCCCGCCACGAGCATGACCTTAATGTTGCGCTCGGTCTTGACGGCGGTGACGAAGCCCTCCATGGCGTAGGAAAACGACTTTAAGAAGGACGGATGGTCCTTGTTCGATCCGGGAATCATAGACGGCTCCTAGTCGTGGGCGTGGTTGGTGATGGGGCCGACGTGGACTAGCTTGGGGTCCTCGCCGCGCTCGAGCGCCAGATCGCGCAGGATGGCGTCCTCGCGGGCCTCCATAACCTCGGCCTCATCGTCCTCGATATGGTCATAGCCCAGCAGGTGCAGCATGCCGTGTACGAGCATCAGACGACACTCGTCAGCGGGGCTATTGCCAAAACCGGGGGCCTGACGGGCAATAACCTGCGGGGCCAAGATGATATCGCCGAGCTCGAGCGTCTCGTCGGCGGGAATATCCTCGTCAAAGGCCGAGTCGCATTCAAACGAGAGCACATCGGTGGTGCGGTCGATACCGCGCCACTCGTGGTTGAGCTCGTGCATCTCGTCCTCGTCGACATACGAAAGGGAAGTCTCGACTTCACGCTCAACGTCCTCGGCGGCAAGCACGAACTGGCAGATGTGCTCCACCTCCTGCGCGTCGAGCAGCGTATCGAGCTCGGCATCGTTGCTGATCAATACACTCAACGGGACTCCTTTCGGTCGCGCGAGCGCTGCTCACGCACGTCATCATACGCATCATAGGCCTCGACGATCCTGCCCACCAGGGCATGGCGCACCACATCAGCGCGCTCCAGATGAGAAAATGCCACATCGTCGACACGGCCCAAAATCTTCTCGACATCGGCCAGGCCGCCGCGACGACCCACCAGATCGCGCTGGCTCAGATCACCGGTAATCACAAACTTGGAGTTAAAGCCGAGGCGCGTCAGGAACATCTTCATCTGCTCAGGCGTCGTGTTTTGCGCCTCGTCGAGTACCACGAAAGCGTCGCTCAGTGTTCGGCCGCGCATGTAGGCGAGCGGGGCAATCTCGATCACGCCACGCTCCATGAGCTCGTCGGTACGCTCACGATCCATCATGTCAAACAGGGCATCGTAGAGCGGACGCATGTAAGGGTCGATCTTTTCCTCGAGGGTGCCGGGCAAAAAGCCCAAATTCTCCCCTGCCTCGACAACGGGCCGCGTAAGGACCAGGCGACCCACCTCATGGCGCTTGAGCGCGGCGACGGCGAGCGCCATGGCTAGATAGGTCTTACCGGTACCGGCGGGACCCAGGCCAAACGTGATGGTATGCGAGCGGATGGCGTCAACATAGCGCTTCTGGCCGAGCGTCTTGGGACGAATGACGCGGCCGCGATACGACAGCAGCACGTCATCGCGCAACGACGAAGCGTCGTGCTCACCATCGCGCAGGACAGCCAAGCAACGCGAGACGTCGTCGGCAGACAGCGTGCGACCGGCAGCCGCCTCACGAAAAGCGTGTTCGAAAAAACGCGCCACGAGTTCTACCTCGTCCGGGTCGCCGCTCACGGCAATCTGGTCACCGCGCGCAACCACATGGGCGCGAACCAAGTCTTCGACCGCGCGAAGGACAGCGTCGCCGGCGCCCAAGACGCGCGAGGGGTCAATCCCCTCGGGAACGGTTAGTCTAATCTTCGAGGCTTCCATGGACCTCCCTGCGAGCATGGACTAAGCCGGAATCGTCGACTCCGATGATAGCAACATCGAGCAGGCACGGGGCCTTGAGCCCGCAGACATCGTCAAGACGGGCATGATGGAACGAGCCGAGCGTCAGGTTGTCGCCATACTCGAGCACCGCACGCTCGACCGTGCCCACGCGGCGGCGGGCATCGGCGATCGCAAGCTCCTGAGCGGCGGCACGCATGCGGCGGCTGCGTTCGGCCATAATCTCGGGCGGCACCTGATCGGGCATATCGGCCGCAAGCGTGCCGGGACGCTTGCTATAGCGGAAGACATGCATGCGCGAAAAGCCCACGCGACGGCACAACGCCAGCGACTCCTCGAACTCCTCGTCCGTTTCGCCGGGGAAGCCGACGATGACGTCACAAGAAAGAGACGCCTGCGGCAGATTGGCGCGAATCATGCGTACCGTGTCCTCAAAGGCCTCCGCACTATAGGGACGACCCATGCGATGCAGGGTCGCCGTACAGCCGGACTGCACGGGAAGATGCAAGAACGGCGCGATACGCTGCGGATAGCGCGCCATCACCTTGAGCAGGCGCTCGGAGATATCCATGGGCTCCACTGAGGAAATGCGCACGTGGGCAATCGTGGTGTGCTCCATAATGGCCTCGAGCAGCTCATCGATATCCACGTGTTCGTCAGTCGCGCTCTTGCCGTCATAGGCGCCCAGGTTCACGCCAGTCAGCACCACCTCGGGCACACCGGCCTCCTGGGCCTCGCGCACCTGCTCGAGAACGGACTCGACGGGCACGGAGCGCTCGGGGCCGCGCGCTTTCCACACGATGCAATACGTGCAGCGGTGATTACAGCCGTCTTGGATCTTCACGCCCAGACGCGAGCGCCCCAGAGCATCGACCACATCGCTGTCGCTGCAGGCGGCCACACTATCGGATTCGACACCCAGCACCTCGCAGACACGCTCGGCGACGTCGATTTTCGACGGCTCGGCAATGACGCGGTCCGAAAGCTCTAATAGCTCTTCGGGATGCAAGTTGACGACGCAGCCGGTCACGACCACGTAGGGCTCGCCTGGATATGACAACGCATGACGGACGGCCTTGCGGGTCTTGGCCTCGGCCTCGCCCGTCACGGCGCAGGTATTGATGACGATCAGGTCGGCATCCTCGGGCTCCACCATCGCAAAGCCCTGGCGCATAAGATCGGCAGTGATACGGTCGGACTCAACCCGGTTGACGCGGCAGCCAAGGTTGACGACGGAAATATGGGGTGCGAGCAAGCGGGCTCCTTAATCGAGGATATCGTCGAGGGCGCTCTTGATACGATCGGTTACCGACTTCTTGCCGGAAGCGACATCATCGCCCATCTCGTCGGCAAAAGCGCGGAGCAGCTCGCGCTGTTTATTGGAAAGGTTCGTGGGTACGACCACGCGCAGCTGCACGATCAGTCGACCGCGTGAGCCGCCACCGCCGATGCGCGGCATGCCGAAGTTGTTGACGCTGACGGTGTCGCCATACTGCGTGCCAGCGGGGACGCACACCTTGACGACCTCGTCGGGCATAATGCCCTCAACCTCAATCTCGCAGCCGAGCGCGGCCTGCGCGATGGAGATATCGCTCACCAGGTACAGGTCGTCGCCATTGCGCTTAAAGCGCTCGTGGTCGGCGACACGCACGTTGACGATCAGATCGCCCGAGGACTCGCCACGAAGGCCGGCCTCGCCAAAGCCGCTCACGCGCAGTTGGCGACCGGTCGAGACGCCGGCGGGAATATCGATGTCGATCTTTTCGTGCGAAGGCGTGCGGCCCTGGCCGTCACAGGTCTCGCAGGGATGATCGATGACCGTTCCCTCGCCGTGGCAGTCGGGGCAAGGCGAAGAGGACTGGACCTGGCCCAAAAAAGAGCGCTGGACCGTGGTGACATAGCCCGTGCCGTGGCAGCGGCTGCACTGCTTTTCGGTCGCACCGTCAGCCTTGCCCGTACCGTTGCAATCCTCGCAGGGAGCAAGGCGGTCATAGCTGATCGTCTTTTTACAGCCAAGCGCAGCTTCCTCGAGCGTCACCGAAAGCGAGATGGCCATATCGCGACCGCGACGGCGCTCGCGCCGGCTGCGGGCACCACCGCCGGCTCCGCCGCCAAAGAACGACGAGAACAGGTCGTCCATGCCCATACCGCCAAAGATATCGTTGATATCGACATAACCGGAGCCACCAGGGCCATCGGCAGTACCAAAGCGATCGTAGTTGGCACGCTTTTGCTCATCGGAAAGAACAGAATAGGCCTCGTTAAGCTCTTTGAACTTGGCCTCGGCCTCGGGGTCGTCCGAAACATCCGGGTGTACCGTACGGG
>OLOL01000331.1_pt1 | contig 50758 bp, 49 predicted proteins | sample 1673081 | NCBI WGS metagenome assembly OLOL01 (sample SAMEA3136753, study PRJEB25190) | human gut metagenome
TGCAGATTACCAGAGGCTCGGCCAATGCGTTTTGGATTAACTTGGCCTATCCCATTGGTTAGGGAGGTAGTGGCTATGATCGTTAATCTGCCACAGGTGCTCACAGCCCTCTGTGTGCCCATCCTAACCGGAACATGGGCGGCTATCTGGCGGATGTACCGGCGGTATCAGTCCACCCAGGACGGGATGAAATGCCTGCTCCGTGCGGAGATCATCCGAGATCACTCCCACTATATGGAGAAGGGCTACATCCCCATCTACGCCATGGAAAATGTACTGGAGAGCTATGCCGCCTACCATTCCCTGGGCGGCAACGGCACCATCACGAAGATGGTGGAGGAGCTGAAGCAGCTGCCTACCCTGCGGGGGTGAAAAAAGCCGTGGATTTCAATGGAAATCCACGGCTTTCGTGCGTTTTTGGTTTACTTGGCGGACAGGGTTTCTCGGATGGTGTCAAAGATCTTCTGGATGACCTTGTGCTCATTTTCCTCATCGGTGTTGAGCAGGTGCTGATACTTCATAAACTCCTGGGAGACAGCGGCTTGGCCGAACTCCTCGCACAGAGCGTACAGTGCCTTCTCCTCCTCCTGCTTCTTAGCCAGGTAGTCCTTCCACCAGTTGTACTCATCGATGGGAGCCACATACTGCTTGGTCTCCTCGTTATAGGTGATGGTGCCGTTGGAGAAGGCGCCCATCATCTGGAGGATGTCCAGGGTGCATTCGGTGCCGGTGGCGGTGTCCATATAGACCAGGGGCTTGGCCACGCCGGATTCTTTGATGATAATATCCATATGAAAGTTAACTCCTTTGGTTCGTTTCGATACTACCTTATCAGTTTGCCTTGTGGGAGGCGGATTGTCAAGGCTTTTTTCGGCTTTGTGAACAATTTGACGAGAGAATTGATACCAAATTGTCACCTTGTTCCGGTTGAAATCTTGACAAAAAAAGCCTATAATTGAGCGATGAATCAGAAGTATCATCCCGAGCTGAATCAAGAAGGGCAGGTGTGTTTTTTTGACTCAGAGGAGAGAGCGTAAGGAGGTGCCGTCTGTGGGCGAGAAAGGCAGAGCGTGGGCGGCGAAGGTCTGGCAGGCCATCGTGCAGGCGTGGACGAAACTGGTGGATTGGGTGAAAGGCCGGTTCCATCAGGTGGACACGGAAGCAGAAGGGCAGGAGACTGTGGTGCTGCCGGCATCAGAACCGGCAGAGGCCGGCGGCGGAAAACGCGTCCGGCGGAGCCAGCAGCGAAAGGAACAGCAGAAAAAGACCCAACGGTATATCCTGATCGGTCTGTGCGCTGTGGTGCTCATCGCCTATCTGGTGCTCTGCGGCACGGTATGCAAGGAATACATCTTTCCCAATACCAAGGTCAACGGGCAGGATCTGAGCGGCATGACCTTACAGGAAGCAGAGGACGTGCTGACCAAGGGATTTCAGGAGCAGTACGCCGATGCCGCATTGACCGTGAAGGCGGAAGGGAAGTCCTATACAGTAGATATGAGCAAGGCGCTGGATCTGAAAGCGGACGAGGCGGCGGAACGGGCGTTTGCCCATGGACATACTGGGTTCTTCCGTCGGGGTCTGGTTTGGCTGTTCTCTCACATTAAGGGTTACCACAAGACGGTCTATCCCCACATCAAGGACGAGAAGGCCATGCAGACCAGCGTTAAGGACTGCGGCGTGCTGAAAGTGGACACAGCGGTAGCGGACAGCTACAAGGTGACCAAGAATCAGATCACCTTCACCCACGGCACCAGCGGCCAGGCGGTGGACAAGGATGCCCTCTATGAGAGCATCACCGAAGCCGTGGACAGTGGGGACTATGAGACGGTCATCAGCGCACCTATGAAGGACTCCCAGCCCAAAGCGCTGGACATAGACAAGGTCTACAAGAAGGTTTACACCAAGGCCAAGGATGCTACCTTGGATCCCAAGAACAACTATGCTATCGTGGCCTCTACCACCGGCATCAGCTTTGACAAAAAGGAAGCGGCGGCGGCCGTTGAAGGGCTGGAGGAAGGTGAGTCCAAGAGCATCAGCTTGAAGCTGACCACAGCGGATATCACTACCCAGAACCTGGAAAAGAACCTGTTCAAAGACCGTCTGGGCGGCTACAGCACCAACGTAGCCGGCACCGCCGCCCGCATCAACAACGTCCGGCTGGCCAGCCAGCACTGCAACAACACCATCCTGCTGCCGGGGGAGACCTTCTCCTATAACGAGGTGGTGGGACAGCGGACGGCAGCCCGTGGCTTCCAGGAGGCAGGGGCGTACCTCAATGGCAAGACTGTCCAGGAGCTGGGCGGCGGCATCTGCCAGGTGTCCTCCACCCTGTACTGCGCCACGGTGCTGTCCAATCTGGAGATTGTCCATCGGGAGAACCATATGTTCGAATCTACTTATGTGCCCCTGGGGCTGGATGCCACTGTCTCCTGGGGCGGGCCGGACTATGTATTCAAAAACAACACCAAGTATCCCATCAAGGTGGTGGCAGGCTACGCCAACGGCGTCTGCACCTGTGAGATCTGGGGCACTAAGACGGACAACATCACGGTGAAGTTCGTCAACGAGGTGCTCTCCCGCAACCCGTACAGCACGGTGACTGTGAAGGACGACACCAAGCCGGTGGGGTACTCCGCTGTGACCGAGGAGGGCGAGAACGGGTCTAGAGTGCAGACTTATCGGGAACTCTATGATGGCAGCGGCCAGCGCATTTCCAGAACCAAGGAGTCCTTCAGTGTCTACACCCGCCGCAATCAGGTGGTCACCGTAGGCACCAAGAAGGCGGAGCAGAAAAAGAAAAAGACGAAAAAAACAGACAAAAAGAAAAACGAACAGAAGCAGGACACTGACCAGACGGCCGGTTGATCAGAAAACAGCAGAAGGGCCGTTTCGCACAGAAGGGTGCGAAGCGGCCTTTTTCGGAGGAAGGAGCAAGGGATGTTTGAAGGATTTCGGGAGGAGACAATGCAGTTTCTATGGGGCGTGCGGCTGAACAACCAGCGGAGCTGGTTTTTGGAGCACAAGGCCATGTACGAGACGTTTCTGTACCAGCCGCTGAAGGAGCTGGGCGCAGAGGTGCAGGAGGAATTGCACAGGCGGCAGCCGGAGAGCCAGTTCAATGTCCATGTGTCTCGGATCTATCGGGACGCCCGCCGGCTCCACGGACGGGGGCCGTACAAAGACCACCTGTGGTTCACCTTGCGCCCGCCGGTAGAGCAGTGGGCCACAGTGGAGCCGGTGTTTTATTTTGAGATCTATCCGGAGGGGTACGAGTACGGTATGGGCTACTACTGCCCCAAGCCCTCCCTCATGGCCGCCTACCGTCAGCACATCCTGGACAACCCGGAACGGATGGAGACGCTGGCGCAGAAGCTCAACGAGCAGGATTTGTTCCATCTGGAAGGGGAGGAGTATAAGCGCCCCAAGGGAACCGTGTCCCAGCTGCTCCAGCCCTGGTTCAACCGGAAGAACCTCTCCCTCTGCACCGCATTCCCGCCAGACGAGACACTGTTTTCCCACTCTCTCGTCCTGACCCTGGCGGAGGGCTATCAGTGGCTGTGGCCGTATTACCGCTTTTTGAAAGAGATCCAAGTTCCGCTGGACGGACGGGATCGGTGACAGAAGAAAAAAACCGCTCTGGACGTCTCTCCAGAGCGGTTTTGCGCAGGTCAGGTCTTTTTTTCAAAGGATGCGCCGCAGTTGCGGCAGGAGATGTGGATGCGTCCCTTGCCCTTGGGCACCCGCAGCAGTTGGCCGCAGGTAGGGCAGCGGAAATACTTGTGATCCCGATCCCGTGCCTGGGCGTTCATGCGCCGGAAGTTTCGGGTGATGGGGTCTGTGATGGATAAAAATCTGTTGTTTTCTGCCCGTCGGCGGTCGTAGTTCCGAGAGAAGGTGCGGTAGAGGGAGTAGAAGATGAGCACATACCCGGCCACAGAGAGGATCTGAACAACGATGGGTGCCTTGATGAAACGGCACAACAGCCAGCAGATCAGGCAGGCGATGAGCAGAAACAGGTTCAGTTGATCGGAGCCGTATCGGCCGTACATGAGTTTACGGAGAAAGTTCACGAATAAAACTCCTTATAGCATCGAGATGAGGTTAAGATTTCGTAAAGTATGATACTCCATCTCCCTGGAAAGGTCAACAAGTCTTTCGTAAATAATATGTGAATTACCACCGCTGGCGGACAGTGAGCTGGGGAAAAGGGTGGGTATCCTGTATTTACAAGGGAAAATCGGTGTAGTATAATACCTTGATGAGAAGAAACCCAGCGCACCGGCTGTACCGGTCTGCGCAACAGATACAGCAAGCAGCTGTGAGGAGGATACTGACATGAAAATTGGCTTTGCCTGCGACCATGCCGCAGTCGATTTGAAGAACACCCTGCTGGAGTACCTGAAGGGCAAGGGCTATGAATGTGTGGATTACGGTGTCAACGACCCCACCAAGCGGGTGGATTATCCCATCATGGGCCGCAAGGTGGCGGAAGCGATCAAGGCTGGCGAAGTGGATAAGGGCGTTCTGGTCTGCGGCACCGGCGTGGGCATCTCTCTGGCTGCCAATAAGGTTCCTGGCATCCGCGCTGGTGTGTGCAGCGAGCCGTACACCGCCCGCATGATCGTAGAGCACAACAACTGCCAGATCGTGGCCATGGGCGCCCGTGTGGTGGGAGATGAGCTGGCCAAGGCCATTGTGGACGCCTTTTTCGGTGCCACCTTCCAGGGCGGCCGCCATGCAGAGCGGGTTCAGATCATCAAGGATATGGAAGCGGAGCTGTATAAACCGGAAGCGCTGTAATTGCTGGAAAGACGCCCCGATCCATTTGGAATTTTGGGGGATTCTACATGGCTTTTTCCCTGTCGCTCTGATACAATAAAGAGCGACACCCTGTGTATTTGTATTATTTGAAGGAGAACAAAATCATATGGACGACAACAAGAACATTCCGATGGAAGACGAGGAAGTTACCATCCTGACCCTGCATGACGATGAAGGCAACGAGGAACAGTTTGAGCTGCTGGATCTGGTGGACTACCAGGACAAGCAGTACATTGTCCTTTTCCCAGTAGAAGATGACGATATGGAGATCGTGATCCTCCAGGTGGAAGAAATCGAAGGCAATGACGAAGAAGAAGCCTACGTTGCAGTGGAAGATGAAGCCATCCTGGACAGCGTGTATGGCATCTTCAAGGAACGGTTCAAGGACGAATTCGAGTTCGAAGACTGACGTCGTTCCTTTCGAGGAAATGCAAGCAGTTACTGCAGGATCATCTTGCAACAAAAAGGCGTGGGGAACCACGCCTTTTTTATCGGCAAAACGAAACACCCGTCCGGGCAGCATTCGGACGGGTGTTTCGTTTTAGGATTCGGATTCCAGCTTGGGCTTTACCTTGCGCTTGCGCTTACGGGTGCGGGTGCGCTTGCGGACGATCTTGCCCATGGTGATGGTCTTGCCGCCCAGCTTGCACAGCCGGTACAGTTCTGGCGAAAAGGTCTCTGGGGAGAACAGATCCATGTTCCCTCTGGCGCCCAGGGGGCTTTGGTGGATGGTCACACAGGTGTAAAACCGGCCGTGTTCCAAACAGCGGCTGCGGGCAATATAGCGCTCCTCCACCTTCAGCCAGCTCCCGTTGCACAGCCAGCTGTCGCACTTGGGACAGCGGATGACCCGGGCACTCTTGCTGCTCAGGCATTCGTCCACCGTCTTATACAGGCCGAAAGAGCGGTGATAGATGGGGGGCTCTAGGGACAATACCTCTTGCAGGCGGATACCTGCCTCTTGGGCTGCTCGCAGGCGGCGTTCCCGCCGCAGCGCCGCTTCCATCTGCCCCAATTCCTCCTGGGTGGGCAGCTTGCCATAGCGGCGCACCAGCTCCGCGCCGATGAGCGCAGTGTAGAACGCATCGTTGCCTGCATCATGATATTCCCGATCCTCCCCCAGACCCAGTGTCTCCACAGCGTCCTTTAGGGCGGCCTGCTGATCGGTGTGAAGCACCAGCAGGTCAAAGGCGCGCTGGAGGTCGTAGATCTCCAGCTCCAGAAATTCCTCCATACCGTACCAACACAGGTTCATGTCCAGCACCCGGATGTCACTGTTGCCCCAGGTGAAAAAGACAGGGTCGCTGCCGCACCACTGGAAGAACTTCCGCGCCGCTGCCCGAAAGCCGTCCGCCTGCTTCAAGGTGTCCATATCCAGCGGGAGCATCTTGCGCACCCGATGGTGGAGCTTTTTGTGGATGGTGGGACGGACGTAACAGGAGAAAGGCTCCGGCTGACTGTCCCACTGCTCCAGACAGCAGGCGCCGATCTGGATGATCTCATCTAATTTATCCTCCACGCTGTGGGGATACCCCTGGTTCCATTCCAGGTCAAAGAAAACGTAACTCATGGAAAACACCTTATAACAGATTTGGGATTTTGTCAATTCACTGACGAAAAAAACGGGGAAAAAACACCAGGGAAAAAGTTTTCGCTTTTTTGAAAAAAAGTGCTTGACAAATCGACCCTACCTGACTATAATAGTCATTGTTCCGCCGGTCACGAAATGCTTCCGAGCGAAACCGAAATGGCGGCGTAGCTCAGTTGGCTAGAGCATGCGGTTCATACCCGCAGTGTCACTGGTTCAAATCCAGTCGCCGCTACCACCTCTTAAAAGGGTGGAGCGACCCACCCTTTTAAGATAAAATTCAATGGCCCGTTGGTCAAGTGGTTAAGACACGGCCCTTTCACGGCTGTAACATGGGTTCGAATCCCGTACGGGTCACCACAGATAGGAAGCGTCTCGCTTCCTATCTTACTATGGAGGCTTAGCTCAGCTGGTTAGAGCGCATGCTTCACACGCATGAGGCCGAGGGTTCGAGTCCCCCAGTCTCCACCACCATTTCACCCGCTGTAATTTGCGTAAATTACAGCGGGTTTTTTATCGCATTTCTCGATTGGCGCAGGAGCCTTTCTACGAGATTCCATTTGCGGAGGTGATTTCATTGCATGATTTTACAGAAATGTTAGACGAATTGCTTGCGAAGGAGTGCTATATTATAGATTTCCTTCCTGAAAGAGTATCAGAAGATAGGAATGGACAATTTTTTGATGTGGAAGATTATCTGCTCAATAGTCCGAAGCATATATTGATAAAGGATCGGTTTGTAAGCGTTATTTTGAAAATGATGTGTTATTATCATATCGCAGTTTTATGGAATGAGTGGGTGGATAAGCCGAATCCCAAAATGATTGAAAAAGCTATTTCAGAGATGATGGATCGTCAAACAGGAACATTGAATTGCTTATTCCCCAATGAAGCTATGCTTTTGGTATTTGATTGGGATTGCCTGAACTTATCCGTATACAACCCACCTAAAAAGACGCATGAGCTATTTCGGCAAATTGCATCTTCGGAGGGATTATTTTGGAGGGCATCAGAGTAGACAACTTTCAATCTGCCACACTGTTTCCTTTGGGAGATGCCGTGGCGAAAAATGCGATGATTCGATAGAGCAAGCCCATCAGAAGGAGAACACTATGAAAAAATTTTTTACTGGGATGCTGGTACTGGCTCTGTTGGCGTCCTTGATCGGATGCAGTGCCGAGACAATCACCTCCGCGGATGCCTCAGCCTCCAATCTCATCTATGAGAACACCATATCTCCCAATGAAAAGTACATTGCGCAGGAGTCGGACAAGGTGTTCTACACCATCCAGGTCTATCAGGAGGAGAACGGAGTGAAAGTGGCATCCAGCTCCAACTCCGCCTTCTCCCAGGCTATGAGCTACCAGGTGGAGACGGCAGAACCCATCACCAAGGAGAACATCAACGTCCAGTGGCAGACCCTCATGGGGAACACAGAGGACTCCAAAGGAGATCAGTTCGCCGTGGCAGATGTGACCATTTCCGTCCAGGGCAAGGTCATCAGTGAGCGTAAAGTCAGCTTCATCGGCAAAGCCCTTGATATGGCGGCGGACGCCATAGAGCAGAAATAAGACAAAACAAAAGGCAGGGAAGCCGCTCGAAGCGGCTCCCTGCCATATTCGTTTATTCCGTCCCAGCACAACCCCGCTTTGCCAGTACAGCGCAGGCCAGATTGCCTACCACCAGCACACCAGTCAGGTTTAGGGTGGTCAGAGACTCCAGACGGATGGGGAGGGTGATGCCGAAACCGTACCAGTCAATGACACCCAGCACCGCGGCCAAAATAGCGCCAATCACGGCACAAATAACCAGCGTAGGGGTGGCGCACTTAGGCAGTACCACCAGGGTCAGCGCCAGGTACAGCCCTACCAAAAGCCCCATAACCAACATCCAGATCGCATAGGCGGACGCATCAAAGGATATGGTTCTTTGCTGATTCATCTGCCAGGTGACAGCGGACAAAATCGTGATTAAGAGCATTGGGCCAATAACGGCAACTACACAAGAAAGTTTGCGCATAATTCTAAACTCTCCTTTCTAAAAAATGATCATTGTTATCCGTTAAGATAGGCATGATACAATCATAGAATTGCCTCCGTAAAAATTGCAAGCACCGTATTTTCCTAATCTATCTAATTAGTAGGAAAATTTTCCTTACACATACTATTATATTGATGAGGAAAGTAATGTCAAGAGAATTATGGAAAAATAACAAATAATAACTAAAAATTAAGATAAATTACAGGAAAATGCACATAAGAAAATACAAAATATGAAAAATGCCCACGTCTCATCAACTGGGTCTAAGGGAACCATACATCAGGCTGCGTTTTATCGACATCAAAAACACCCCCTGGAAGAACCAGGGGGTGTAGTGCAAGTTTGAAGAATGGGCTGTGGAAAACCGTCCGAATTAGTACATACCGCCCATATCGGGAGCGCCAGCAGGAGCAGGTGCGGGAGGTTCGGGCTTGTCGGCTACGCAGGCTTCGGTAGTCAGCAGGATGCTGGACACGGAGGAAGCGTTTTCCAGAGCGGAACGGGTGACCTTGGTGGGGTCAACAATACCGGAGGAGATCATGTCGCAGTATTCTTCCTTATAGGCGTCGAAGCCATAGCCGGTCTTGCTGCTGTTCAGGATGCGATCCAGCACCACGGAGCCGTCAATGCCAGCGTTGGCAGCGATCTGCTTGACAGGAGCGGTCAGAGCCTTGGCGATGATGGAGATACCGGTCTTTTCATCGCCTTCTGCGTCTGCCATCAGGGCTTCCACAGCGGGGATGGCGTTGACGTAAGCGGTGCCGCCGCCGGCTACGATGCCTTCTTCCACGGCTGCACGGGTGGCGTTCAGAGCGTCTTCCACACGCAGCTTCAGTTCCTTCATCTCTGCTTCGGTGGCAGCGCCAACCTTGATGACAGCCACGCCGCCGGCCAGCTTAGCCAGACGTTCCATGGCCTTTTCCTTGTCATATTCAGAGGTGGTGTTTTCGATCTGGCTGCGGATCTGAGCCACACGAGCCTTGATGTCCTCTGCGTTGCCAGCGCCATCGACGATGGTGGTGGTCTCCTTGGTGACCTTCACCTGACGGGCGCTGCCCAGCATGGACAGGTTGACCTGAGACAGCTCAATACCAGTTTCAGAGGAGATGACCATGCCGCCGGTCAGGATGGCGATATCCTGGAGCATTTCCTTCCGGCGATCGCCAAAACCAGGTGCCTTGACGCAGCAGACCTTCAGAGCGCCGCGCAGGTTGTTGACGATCAGGGTGGACAGGGCTTCTGCTTCCACGTCCTCTGCGATGATCAGCAGGGGTTTGCCCATCTTTGCGATCTGTTCCAGAATGGGCAGCAGATCCTGAATGGCGGAGATCTTCTTGTCGTGGATCAGCACCAGGGGTTCGTCCAGAATCGCTTCCATCTTCTCCGTGTCAGTGACCATATAAGGCGTGATATAGCCCCGGTCGAACTGCATCCCTTCCACGACCTCAGAATAGGTCTCGGCGGTCTTAGATTCTTCCACGGTGATGACGCCGTCGTGGGAGACCTTTTCCATGGCCTCTGCGATCAGTTTGCCAATGGTCTCGTCACCAGAGGAGATGGCGCCGACACGGGCGATGTCTTCGGTGCCGCTGACGGGCTTGCTGTTGGCCTTGATGGCTTCGATGGCGGCCTTGGTGGCCTTGGTGATGCCCTTCTTCATGACCATGGGGTTGGCGCCGGCGGCCAGATTCTTGATGCCTTCGGTGATGATGGACTGAGCCAGCAGGGTAGCGGTGGTGGTGCCATCGCCAGCTACATCGTTGGTCTTGGTGGCCACTTCCTTGACCACGGATGCGCCCATGTTTTCAAACGGGTCAGCCAGCTGGATTTCACGGGCGATGGTCACGCCATCGTTGGTGATCAGAGGGGTGCCGAATTTCTTGTCCAGGATTACGTTGCGGCCCTTGGGACCCATGGTGATCTTGACGGTGTTAGCCAGCTGGTCTACGCCAGCCTGGAGAGCGCGGCGAGCTTCTTCGCCGTAGTTGATCAGTTTTGCCATAGTGTGTTACCTCCGAATGTTGAGTTCAAGTGAGAGCAGCGCCGCCTGTCAGGCGGGCTGTAATGGGTGTGGGAAAGGCTTATTCAACGACAGCCAGAATATCACCCTGACGGACGATGGTCAGTTCTTCGCCGTCGATTTTGACTTGGGTGCCGGCATACTTGCTGGTGATGACATGATCGCCCACCTTGACGGTCATTTCCACTTCCTTGCCGTCCACGACACCGCCGGGGCCAACGGCCAGGACTTCTGCTACATCGGGCTTTTCCTTGGCGCTGCCGGTGAGGATGATGCCGCCCTTGGTGGTTTCTTCTGCTTCTACCATCTTAATGATCACGCGATCAGCCAGAGGTTTCAGTTTCATAGTGGATTGCCTCCTTATAGTAAATCATTTTATTATAAACAATTTGAGTGAATCTAGCACTCAAAAGATGGGAGTGCCAGGTGCAACTATAATAATAATGCAGGTGTGGGAAATTAGCAAGTGAATTTTTTCTGAATTTTCTGTGAATTCCACGGTTATTCTAAGATAGCATAGTATTTTCTTGAAATATCTCACTTAAACGCTGGATTGATCGCTTTTCCCATAGGTGTTCCCAAACAACACGGTCGTTTCTTGACGAAGCGCCCAAAAAGAGCAAGAAAACAGACGTATTTTTTAGCAGACAAAGCGATGGAGCAAAAAACACGGAGTCCAAAGACTCCGTGTTTGCGTTGATGAGCGGTCAGTTCTGTCCCTCCTCCGGCATAGTCTGTACCGCTGTACCGCTGTCGCCGTTGGGCTCCAGGGTCAGCGTGGGGGTGTAGGGAGCGGACTGGGCAGGCGTTTCCGGTTCCGTGGGCGCCTTGGGCATCTTCATGCCGCCGGCCAGACCGTCTCGGGAGAGCATTTTTTCCATCACCGAAATATCCGCCGAAATATCCAGCATACTCCCCTCAAAGAGCTTGTCCAGCTGTGCCTCGAACCCCTGCACCACGCTGTCCATGGTGGACTCGATGCGGGCTTTGGTGGTGGAGATGTTATCCCCAGCCACCCCCTGTTCCTCCAGCTCTGCATAGGCGTGGAGGAGCTTCATGGTGGTGGGCAGGTAGTAATCTAGGAAGGTGTGCAGCTCGGACGCTCTGTCCGGGTGCTTCTTCTGGTACTCCAGGATGTGCTCGGTACACTCCTCAATGCGCCGAATTTTCCGGCTCATCTCCTCATCGTCAATATCATCATCCAGCTGGCGGATCTCTGCCAGCAGCTTGGCGTCCTGGTCGGTGGCTTCTTCCTGAGAAGGCTTCTTTTTTTCCACGCTCTGGAATCCATCGGTATCCAGGAAGAGCTGGCCGGTGGCCATATTGATGTAGGCGTTCTCGCCCAGATAGCCGCCGTCAATGAGCTCCTGAATATCATCACAGGTCTTGGGATAGCTGTACCCCAGGGCATCCGCCAGCTGGCGGATGTCAAGCACGGTCTGCTTGCCGATCATGTTCAGCATCCGCCGCAGCCGCTTGCTCTGCCGGTGCCGGAACCGCCCCCAGGCGAATAAACCGCCGCCGATGCCAGTGAGGAAGAAGGGGACGATGGACTGCTGGACGGCATATAAAGCATCAATGGGGATCCAGTCCAAAAAGACGTTGCAGGTGATCATCCCAAAGAAAACGGCGAGGATGCCACCTACAACAGAGAGGGCGGTGCCGCTTTTCAGACTGGCAGGAGAGCGGCGGTTGGAACGCGGTGCCTTGTGGGTTTGCTGATTCGTCCGGCGCTTTGCCTGCTGCCGTGCTTGCTGTCGGATCTTCTCCTCCGCTGTGCGCTCGGAGTGAGGCTGACTGTCCTCCTTGGGCGGGGACTGGGGCGGCGGCGTCTGCGGTTGCGCTTGTGCCCATTCATGGGCGTGGGCATAGCGTGCCCGCCGAGCAGCCTGGCGCTCTGCCTGCCGCTGAGCGGCCGCCTCTTGCCGCTGGGCGAAGGGAATATCTTGGTTGTTCAAAGCGTTGACCCAATCCTCCTTGTGCTGTTGGAGCTTGGCATCTTGGGAGAACTTCAGCAGCAGGAGCAGAATCCCCACCGGCCAAAAGATGCAAAAGGCGATGATAATAAGCGGCCATGGGATACCGGAGTTATCACCGTTGCCGCGGTTGCGTTGATTTCTAGGATAATCAGACATGGAATCCTCCTCTGTCAATATAAAGTACAAGAAAAGACTCTATCAGTATACTATAAAAAAAGAAAAGTGCAAAATAATTTTTTATGAATTTGTAGATCGCAGAAACCCTGCTTGCATAAAGGGGACGGGTGTGATAAGATTTGAACGAAAGATATGAAAGGAACCGATGGAAAACATGGAAATAAACGGGGTGGAGACCGCAGAAGCACGGCGGTATGACACACTGGCGCTGTCCCCTGAGGTGATGGGCGCCTTACAAAACAAAGGATATGAGGTGGCAACCCCCATTCAGAGCGGGTGTATCCCCTTTTTGATGGACGATCAAGACGTAGTAGCCAAGGCACCCACCGGCACCGGCAAGACCTATGCTTTTGGCATCCCCATTGTAGAGCACACCGACCCGGAAGGCACCGATGTGACATCGCTCATCCTGGCGCCTACCAGGGAGCTGGCCTTGCAGATCCGCGATGACCTGCGGGAGCTGTCTGCCCTGAAAAAGGGGGTTCGGGTGGTCTGCCTGTACGGCGGTCAGCCCATTGACAAGCAGGTGAACCAGCTGAAGAAAAAGCCCCAGATCGTAGTGGCCACGCCGGGACGGCTGATGGATCATAAGAAGCGGCGCACCATCCGGCTGGATAAGGTACAGACCGTGATCTTGGATGAGGCCGACCGGATGCTGGACATGGGCTTTATTGACGATGTGACCAAGATTTTGGACATGATGCCAAATCGGAAAAATCTTGGCCTGTTTTCCGCCACCATCTCCCGAGAGGTTATGGACATCTCCTGGGTCTACCAGCGTGACCCAGCGGAGATCACTGTCCGTCCGGTGAACGAGGATCGGCCGGACATCCAGCAGTATCGTTTGGAGCTGGACAGCCGAGAGGAGAAGGTGGATGTGCTCATGGCGCTGCTGGAAGGCGGCGGCTACGAGCGAGCCATTGCCTTCTGCAACACCAAGAATATGGCTGACCGGCTGGCGGGAATGCTCTCTCTCAATGACATCTCCTGCAAGCCCATCCACGGCGGCATCCCCCAGAAGGCCAGGGAACGCACCTTGAAGCAGTTCCGAGAAGGGAAGCTGCGGGTACTGGTGGCCACTGATGTGGCTGCCCGTGGGTTGGACATCGACGATGTGGACGTGGTGTTCAACTATGATGTGCCGGAGGAGCAGGAATATTACGTCCACCGCATCGGCCGCACCGGCCGCGCCAAGCGGCACGGAGTGGCGTACACCTTTGTGGTGACGGTCACCGAGGCCATTATGATGGATGACATCATCAAGAACCAGCGGTATGACGTCCAGACCTTGCGATTTGACGAGGATGGGTGTTTGATGTTAGTGGAGGATGAGAAGTAACAACGAAAGAACCACGGAACGTTTGCAAGAGACGTTCCGTGGTTCTTCTTTTGTTATGTTATATGGAACAGGGGGAGAACAATTATTGTTCTTGTGCTCCTACCGAAACCATCCCCCGCCTGTTGACAGGCGGAGCCTCCGCTAAAAACCTGCCCCTGGCAGGTTTTCTTAACGCTGCGGGGTTCCCCCTCTTTTCAGCGGGGCTTGAACTTTGTAAGGTGAGTGGTTAATCTTTTTTCTCTTTCGCCTTCCGTACCTGCGTCACCAAGAACACCCAGGCAAACACATAGCTCAGCGCCACCAAGATCTCTGCATAGCGCATCCGTGCCCGCACCAGTCCCACATAAGGCAGGATGAACACGGTCAGGATGGTGGCCGTCCAGAAGGCCACGTTGATGGCACGCACCTGGAGGGGGAGTTTTTTCTTCTTGTCCTCCTGCCGGTACCGTTTGGGGATGACGAACAGGATGAGGACTGCACCCACCAAGTAGCACAGGATGGTGATGACGGCGCAGAGAGGAAAGAGGAGGGAGGTGAACATGGCCAGCAGGGCGAACACGGCGCCTACGCCGGAGAGCATGAGTAACAGGCGGTACAGGGTCTGATGATTGTGCATTTAAGATTCCTCCTAACAGTCCGGCGGGCGTATCAGCCCAGCACTTCTTTGGCAATGTCAGCGCTCTGCTTGGCGTCCTTGGCGTAGTAGTCTGCGCCGATCTCGGTGGCGTACTCCGGCGTCAGCACTGCACCGCCCACCAGGGTCTTGCAGGGGTGACCGCTGTGTTTCAAAGCATCAATGGTGGCGGCCATGCTGGGGACAGTGGTGGTCATCAGGGCGGACAGGCCGATGAGGGACACGTCCTGGGTCACGGCAGTCTCCACCACCTTTTCCGGCGGCACGTCCCGACCCAGGTCGATGACCTGATAGCCGTAGTTTTCCAAGATGACCTTGACAATATTTTTGCCGATGTCGTGAATATCCCCCTGGACGGTGGCCAGGATGATCTTCCCCTTGGAGACCTGCTGGCCACCCTGGGCCAGGATATGCTCCTTGATGACCTCAAAAGCCTCACTGGAGGCGTTGGCAGAGTTGATGAGCTGGGGCAGGAAGATCTCGCCCTTCTCGTACCGCTTGCCTACTGTGTCCAAAGCGGGGATGAGCTTCTGATTGATGATGTCCAGCGGCTCTGTTGTCTCCAACAGCGCACGGGTCAGCTGGGCACATTCCGCCTTCAACCCCCGTGCTACTGCCGTCTCCAAATCCACCTGGGTGGCTGGGGCAGAGGTGGCTGGGGCAGGGGCTGCATTGGCAAAGCGGGCGATATAGGCGGCGCTGTCCTTGTCCTCTCCGGAGAGCACCTTGAAGGCGGCGATGGCATCCATGATGGCCGCCTGGTTGGGATTGACGATAGGCAGATCCAGGCCGCAGTGGAGGGCTTGGATGAGGAAATTGGAGGTGATGTGCATCCGTTCCGGCAGGCCGAAGCTGATGTTGGACACGCCCAACATGGTGTGCAGTCCCAGCTCCTCCGTCACCCGACGCACGGCGTTCAGTGTCTCCTGCGCCTGCTCCTGCTGGGCGGAGACGGTGAGGGTCAGGCAGTCAATGATGACGTCCTCTTTGGGGATGCCATGGGCCAGCGCGGCGTTCAAAATCCGCTCCGCCAGGTCAAACCGCTGCTGTGCCGTCTCCGGCAGGCCGTTCTCGTCCATGGCCAGCCCCACCACGGCAGCGCCGTACTTCTTCACGATGGGCAGGATGGCCTCCAAAATCTCCGCCTTGCCGTTGACCGAGTTGACGATGGCACGGCCGCAGCAGGCACGCAGACCGGCCTCGATGACCTCCGGATTGGTGGAGTCAATTTGCAGGGGCAGGGAGACCACCGACTGGATGGCCTTGACCACATCGGTCATCATAGCCACCTCGTCGATGCCAGGCAGACCTACGTTCACGTCCAAAATGTCCGCGCCTGCGTCCTGCTGCGCCATGGCTTGGTTCAGGATATAGTCCAGATCGTGTTCCCGCAGTGCCTGCTGGAACCGCTTTTTACCGGTGGGGTTGATGCGCTCGCCCACCACTCGCACGCCGGTGAGCTCCGCCACCTGAGAGGCAGAGCAGACCCCGCGGCGCTTGGGCGGACGGGTCACTTCCGGCGGCTGGGTGCCGATGGCGTGGCGCAGCTCTTGGATGAACGCCGGAGATGTGCCACAGCAGCCGCCCAGGATACGGACGCCCAGCTGGGTGAAAGGCACCATCTCACGGGCGAACTCCGCCGCTGTGATGGTGTATTCATTGGTCTGGGGATCAGGCAGACCGGCGTTGGGCTTGACCACCAGGGGCAAGTCCGTCCACTGCCGCAGCTTCTCCGCCAACGATAAAATCTCAGCTGGCCCCAGGGAGCAGTTGAAGCCCACGGCGTCCACCCCCAGCCCTTCCAGAGTCATGGCCATAGCGGGGACGGTGGTGCCGGTGAAGGTGCGGCCGTTGCCCTCAAAGCTCATGGTGGCCAGGATGGGCAGGTGCGTGTGCTCTTTGGCGGCCAGGACGGCGGCTTTCATATCGTAGAGGTCGGTGAAGGTCTCAAATACAATGAGATCTGCTCCGGCGTCCTGAGCGGCGACCACCATCTCTTGGTACAGTTCATAGGCGTCCTCAAAGGATAGGGTGCCCAATGGCTCCAGCAGCTGCCCGATGGGGCCGCAGTCGAAGGCCACATAGGTCTCCGTCCCGGCGGCGGCGTCCTGCGCCAGCTGGATGCCCTTGGTGATGACCTGGGCGGGGGTGTAGCCGCTGTTCTTCAGTTTATACCCATTGGCCTGGAAGGTGTTGGCGTAAATGACTTGACTGCCGGCGGCGATATAGCGGCGGTGGATATTGGTCACCATCTCTGGGTCAGTGAAGCAGAGCAGTTCCGGCAGTTCCCCCAGCTTCAGCCCGGCGGCTTGGAGCTGGGTACCCATAGCGCCGTCCAGCAGCAGATACCCGCTGCGCAGGCGTTGGCGAAGGTCTGTCATGATGAGACTCCTTTCTCTTTGTGGCAGATGCGGCCGGAACGGCGGATCTGACAGGAATGGTAGAGACGACAGCCCACGCAGCCAGGCTGCGGAGGCTGAGGTGGGGTAGGGGAGATGCCCAAAAGGGCGGTAACGGATTTCCGAGGGAGGAGCAGGTGGTTGGCGCTGACGGTCAGACCCAACCGGCGCTGGGTGTCCAGCAGGGCGCACAGGTCGGATTGCAGCTGCAAGGGCAGGTCGCCATAGCCAGGGCTGTACCGCCCGGTTAAAAACTGTCCCCGTTCCTCCACTTTTTTGCGCAGGTAGTCTTCCACCTGGTCGCACAGGCACTCGATGGCGGCGCTGGCGCAGCCGTCCAGAATCACCGCTTGACTCAGATCCCGTGCCTGTGTCCGGCGGATGAGCTGCTCTGTCTCCAGTCCCAAGGTGGCGGCCAGGAGGACGCAGTGGGTGCAGCCGTCCAGGTGACGGCGGATGTCCTGACCATCCAGGCGGACACGGGTGCCTTCGAGGGAAAAGTCCGTCAGAGGAAAGGCACGCCAGGTGACCTTGGGGGTGACGGCGGCCAACAGCTGCTGTCCGCACTGCTCCACCTCCGCCAACAGCCCTGCCGGAGGCACGGCGTGCCCACCGCCCAGATAGCGCAGCACCTCATTGGGGTCGATGGACAGGGGAGCAGGTTGGAACATAGCAGAAGCACCTCCGAGATTTGGTTCAGCGGTTGGATAGGAAAAGGGAAACCCCAGTCAATTTGACAGGGGTTTCACGGAAAAAAGTTCACGGATTGGGTTGGGAGCTTTTCTCCAGAACCCAGCGCTTGAAGGTTCCGGGAGAGACGTGGAGCATCTGGGCAGCGGAGCGCGCACTGATCTCGCCGGCCGTATACATGGCGTACACGGAGGCGAATTTACGCGGCCGTTTTGCAGGGGGCCGACCCAGGCGGACACCCCGGTCACGGGCATTTTTCAGCCCTTCACTTTGGCGTTTGACCAAATCCGCATGACGGTTTGCCTCATCCTGACGAATCAGCTCCAGAATCTGTTCCGCCAACGCTTCATCCGCCAGCAGATTGCGAATCTTACATTCAGTTTCCTTCAACACGGGGACCCCTCCAAATCATCCATGTGAATTCCGCGGAACCCTTGAAAAGCGCCCGATGGAACGGGTTCCACAGTAACTTCATTATATTGAATGTGCTTGGGGTTGTCAACGAAAAAAATCAATATTTTTGGGAAATGGGTCGAAGGAAGTGTCTGTTTGTGGACTTTCTTTGTGCATAAGAGAAACACACCGAGGAGCGGATCCTCGGTGTGTTTGGGTTTTATCTGACTAGCGGAGCATTCAATAAAAGCCTCGCAGAGTTCCGGCAGGATGCCGGAATAGAATGCTTGTATTTTACCGAAACCCAGTTAGATCTTCTTCCACTGAACGCCCTGCTTGGTGTCCTTCAGCTCGATGCCCATGGCCTTCAGCTCATCACGGATGCGATCCGCTTCCGCCCAGTTCTTGGCGGCACGAGCGGCCTGCCGGTCGGCGATCATCTGCTCTACCTTTTCGTCCAGGCTCTCCTCCTTCCGGCTGTACAGCAGACCCAGCACATCGGTGAACTCATGCACCATGTCCAGGCAAGCCTGTGCGCCAGCCTTGGTGGGCTGGTTTTCGTCGGCGGTGGCGATGTTGATGGCACGCACCAGCTCAAACAGGACGGAGATGGCGTTGGCGGTGTTGAAATCATCGTCCATGGCCTCGTCGAACCGCTGGCGGTAGCTGTCGAAGGTGTCTGCCAAAGCGGCTTCTGCGGCGTTTTTGTCGCCCTCAGCACCGTTTGCCGCCAGGTACTTCAGGTGATCCTCGGCGGAGTACAGGCGATCCAGAGAGTTCTGTGCCTGATGGAGGATGTCGGCGGAGTAGTTCAGGGGGCTGCGATAGTGGGCGGAGAGCATGAACAGACGGATGGTCTCGTAGCCGTAGGCTTCTGCCGCTTCTCGGACGGTGAAGAAGTTGCCCAGGGATTTGGACATCTTCCGGTTGTCGATGTTCAGGAAGCCATTGTGCATCCAGTAGTGGACGAACTCACAGCCGTTGGCCGCTTCGGACTGGGCGATCTCATTTTCGTGGTGGGGGAACTGCAAATCCTCCCCGCCGCAGTGGATGTCGATGGTCTTGCCCAGGTAGCGGTTGGACATGGCGGAGCATTCGATGTGCCAGCCGGGACGGCCGGGCCCCCAGGGGGAATCCCAAGCGGGTTCGCCGGGCTTAGCGGCCTTCCACAGGGCGAAGTCCAGGGGATTTTCCTTCACGTCTCCCACGGCGATACGGGCGCCGGACTGGAGATCCTCGATGGGCTGATGGGAGAGCTTGCCGTAGCCCTTGAATTTCAGGGTGCGATAGTACACATCGCCATTTTCCACCGGATAGGCGTAGCCCTTGTCGATGAGGGTCTGCACCATGTCGATGATCTGCTGCATATTTTCCGTGGCCTTGGGGTGGATGGTGGCGGGACGGACGCCCAGACCCTGTGCATCGGTGAAGTACTCCTGGATGTACTTTTCCGCCACTTCCTGGGAGGTGATGCCCTCCTCGTTGGCACGCTTGATGATCTTGTCGTCCACGTCGGTGAAGTTCTGGACGAAGGTCACGTCGTAGCCGCGGTATTCAAAATAACGGCGCAGGACATCAAAGAGGATGATGGGGCGGGCATTGCCCACATGGATGAAGTTGTATACCGTGGGGCCGCAGGCGTAGATGCTCACCTTGCCCGGCTGGATGGGGACGAATTCTTCCTTCTGACGGGACATGGAATTGAAAATCTTCATACGAAAAACTCCTTCTTCATGCGTTCAAAGTTTGGACGGCAGGACAAAGAAAATCGCCTCCCGCCCAGGTAGGCAAGAGGCGATGGAAAAATCGCGGTTCCACTCTCATTTATCACTCGAACAGGCCGGTAACGGGGCCAAGACGGGGACATTACTCCCTTGCTCCCGGGCGCACTTCACACAGAGCCGCAGGAGCTGGCTTTCATCCGATGGCCTGCCCTCGCTGGAACTGCCGCTTGAGCTGTGTTACTCTTCCCGTTCCGCGCAAATGATCATATCGAGCTTCATCGTATCATCTCTGCCGCCCGATGTCAAGGAAAATCCTTACTTGTTCCAGTTCAGGACGTCCCGATTTTTCACAAAATACTCGATGCCGGAGTAGGCGGTGGTGACCAAGATGACCCCGTTGCACACCCAGTCCAGGGGCTGGATGCAGAGCAGGAGCATGATGCAGATGCACACCATGGTAGAGGCGGTCTTGACCTTGCCTGACCAGCCGGCGGCAATGACCCGTCCGTTGTCTACTGCGATCATCCGCAGAGCGGAGACGGCCAGTTCTCGGGCGATGACCACCACCAAGATCCATGCCGGCATCCGTCCCCAGCTGACGAACATGGACATGGCGGACAGGACGAGGACTTTATCTGCGATGGGATCCATGAATTTGCCGAAATCCGTGACCTGGTTGCGGTGACGGGCGATGTAGCCGTCCAGAAAATCGCTGAGGGAGGCCAGAATAAAGATGGCCAAGGCAACGGGCAGGTGGTAGGGGAAATCCAGGTAGCAAACGAGCAAAAAGAGAGGGATCAAGATCACCCGGAACAGTGTAATTTTATTGGCTGTGTTCAAAAGGATTCACCTGCTTCTGTGTCGTCGATTTCTCCCATCATATCACCATCCGCAACATCCGTCAATCGCACTGGCACAAAGGTGCCGGCAGGGAGATCACCGGCGGCGGTGAAATACACATGACCGTCAATATCAGGGGAGTCAGCATAAGTGCGCCCTACGAAACAGCCCATCTCGTCATCGAAGCCTTCGCACAGCACCTCCACCGTTTCGCCCAGACGGCTTTCGTTGTAGGCGTCCATGACTCGGCTTTGAAGCTCCACCAGCAGCTCCAGCCGATGGGCGGCCACATCCGGCTCCACCTGGTCAGGCATACTGGCGGCAGGGGTGCCTTCCTCCGGAGAGTACTGGAACACACCGGCACGCACCAGGTGTTCTTCCCGCAAAAAGTCGCACAGCTCCTCAAATTCCGCTTCCGTCTCGCCGGGCAGGCCGGTGATGAGAGAGGTGCGAAAGACGGCGTTGGGGATTTTTGCGCGAATCTTGTCCAGCAGCGCCACGATCTCCGCCTTGGAGCCGCGGCGGCACATGGCGGTCAAGATCCGATCACTGCAATGCTGGAGGGGGATGTCGAAGTAAGGCAAGATCTTTTCTTCCGATGCAATGGTGTCGATCAGCTCATCAGTGAGCTGGTCGGGATACATATAGTGCAGACGAATCCAGTGGAAGTTCATCTTGCACAGCTGCCGCAGCAGCTCCGGCAGACGGCGGGCGCCGTACAAGTCCATGCCGTATCGGGTGATGTCCTGAGCGATGATGATCAGCTCCTTCACCCCGTTCTCCGACAGGGTGTGGGCTTCCTGCAAAATGTCCTCCGCCGGACGGCTCCGGTACTTGCCTCGCAGCTTGGGGATGACGCAGAAGGCACAGTGGTTGCTGCACCCCTCGGCGATCTTCAGGTAGGCCAGGTAATCCGGGGTGGACAGCAGCCGCTGTCCACCTTCGTTGGTATGGTCGATGTCCCCGTAAAATTCCGGCGTCCGGTCGGCCATGACTTCCTCAATGGCCTGGACGATGTCGGTGTAGTTGCCCGTGCCCAAAATGCCGTCCACTTCGGGCAGGGATTCCTTGATCTCCTCCCGATAGCGTTGGGCAAGACAGCCGGAGACTAAGATCTTCTTCACCTGGCCAGCCTCTTTCAGTTGAGCCACTTGTAAGATCTGGCCGATGGCCTCCTCCTTGGCGGCATCAATGAAGCCGCAGGTGTTGATGACACATACATCTGCCCCCTCCGGAGTGGGGAGCAGGAGATGACCAGCGGCCTGGGTGAGATACATCATCTGTTCGCAGTTGATGCGGTTTTTGTCGCAGCCCAGGGAGATAAAAGCGACGTTATAATGATTCAAAGGAAATTCCTCCTAGGGATAGGGTTCAAATTCATCCTGCGCCTCCTTGTACCGGCTCAGCCCCTCCTGGATCTCGCTCCAGGAGAACCCGCGCCGAGCCAGAAAGGCGGACACCTTGCCCAGCTCCTTCCGGTCGGGTACTTTATTGCGCAGTTTTTTCTCAATCAGCCGGTCGAGCACATCCTCCGGCGTCTCCACCTCCGACAGGGCGTCCTCCCAATAGGTGCGGGGAACCTTGCGGCGGTACAGCTCGGACTGGATTTTTCGTGTGCCGTAGCCCCGTCCAGCGTAGTGCCGTGCCAAAATTTTGGCGTACTGCCCGTCATTCAGCGCCCCGATCTCCTCCATATAGTCGGCAGCAGCTTGCGCATTTTCTCGGCTGTGCCCTTTTTGGGTGAGCTTATCCACCAGCTCCCCCTTGGACAGGGCACGGGAGCCGATGATGCGGGCGGCGGCGGACATGGCCTGACTGCGGCTGGCGCAGCGGGTCAGCTCGGCGTAGGTGTCCTCCTCCAAGGTCAGACCGGCGCAGAGGGAAAAGCGAAGCATTTCGTCCTCGGTGACTTTGAGCAGCTTCTCCCCCTCGAAAAAGACCAGATACCGCCCCTGGACATGGGGGGAGGGCTGGATCCGTTGGATGCGGCGCATCAGTCCTCAAAGTCCTCCGCCGTCACATCAATGGATTCGGCAGGCTCCACAGATCGGCCAGCGGCTTTGGCAGCGGCCAGGGACTGGCGGCTCATGAGCTTGTAGGCATTGGCGCGGATCTCTGTCTCCAATGCCTGGGCTTCCTCTGGATGCTCTTTGAAATAGTTCTTGGCATTGTCTCGCCCCTGCCCCAAGCGGGTCTCGCCCATGGAGAACCAGCTGCCGGACTTTTCCACCAGCCCCAGCTGAACGCCCAGGTCGATCAGCTCCCCTTCCTTGGAGATGCCTTCGCCGTACATGATGTCAAACTCCGCTTCCCGGAAGGGAGGAGCCACCTTGTTCTTGACCACTTTGGCGCGGGTGTGGCTGCCGATCATGTCGGTGCCCACCTTCAAGGTCTGCACCTTGCGGATGTCGATGCGCACGGAGGCATAGAATTTCAAGGCACGGCCGCCGGTGGTCACTTCCGGGTTGCCGTAGACCACGCCGATCTTCTCACGGAGCTGGTTGATGAAGATGACGATGCAGTGGGTCTTAGAGATACAGCCTGCCAGCTTCCGCAGCGCCTGGCTCATCAGTCGGGCGTGAAGCCCCACGAAGCTCTCTCCCATCTCCCCCTCGATCTCTGCACGGGGCACCAGAGCGGCCACCGAGTCCACTACCACCAGATCCACTGCGCCGGAGCGCACCAGCTGTTCGGTGATCTCTAATCCCTGCTCGCCGGTGTCCGGCTGGGAGATGAGCATGGAGTTGATGTCCACACCCAACGCCTGGGCGTAGGTGGGATCCATAGCGTGTTCGGCGTCGATATAGGCCACTTCGCCGCCCATCTTCTGAGCTTGCGCCACCACATGGAGCGCCAGGGTGGTCTTGCCGGAGGATTCCGGCCCATAGATTTCAATGATACGGCCACGGGGCAGGCCGCCGATGCCCAGCGCCAAGTCCAGGGACAGGGAACCGGTGGGGACGGCGTCCACCTGTATATTGGGTCGGTCGCTCATGCGCATGATAGAACCTTTGCCATACGCGCGCTCGATCTGGGCGATGGCAGTGGCCAATGCTTTCTCCTTATCAGCGGCGGGAGCAGCGGTGTATGCACTGTTGTTTTTCTTTGCTGTTGCCATAAGATACCTTCATCCTTTTCCAAAATCAGGTTTAAGTGTGTGTAAAATCGGCGTCACAACGTGGCTTCTACGCCACGGAGGATGCCGTTGTAGTCCTTGTGTTGGGTGATGTTTCGATACCCGTACTGAGCCAAAAGATCGGATACATCCTCCGCCTGGTCGTACCCCACTTCAAACAGGAGCGTCCCCTGCCGCCGCAAGGCCAGCTTCCAGTGCTGAGCCAGGTAACGGTAGAACGCCAGACCATCTGCCCCGCCGTCCAGCGCCAGCAGCGGCTCGTAGTCCCGCACGGACACATCCAGCCCGGGAATATCTCCGGAGCGGATGTAGGGGGGATTGCAGACGATGACGTTGAAATCTCCCAAAAAGTGGGTGGGCGGCTGAAGGGCGTCCACAGTCAGGATGGTGGTGCGGGTGGCCAGGCCATTTTGACGAGCGTTCTGCCGGCAGATTCGGAGGGCGTCCTCGGACAGGTCGCCCAGCACCACCCGACAGTTTTCCGCGTGCTTGGCCACGGCCAGACCGATGCAGCCGCTGCCGGTGCATAGATCCAGCACCCGACCGTGTTCCCCTGCCGCTTTGGCCAGCTCAATGGCACGGGCGGCGATGATCTCTGTGTCCGGACGGGGGATGAGGACGGCAGGAGTCACCGTCAGGGGCAGGCCATAAAAGTTCCACTGGCCGATGATATAGGCCACCGGCTCACCGGCCAGGCGGCGCTGGACATCTGCTTCCAGCTGTTCCTCCACCGGACGGGGGGCGTACAGGCGGCTGTCTTTGAAAAATTCCTCCTGGCTCTTGCCTGCGGCGCGGCAGATGAGCTCCCGTGCTTCCAACTGCGCCGCCTCCACGCCCGCTTTCCGCAGGCGCTGACGGATGTCCAAATATAAGTCGTTATAAGTCTTTGCCATGTCTCTCTGCCTCTCCAACCTTACGAAATCTGAACTCAGCTCACCAAGCGTCCTGCCCCTTCTTCTCCGGAATGACTGCCTTCAGGGAGGCGATGCCCACCTGGATCATGGAGTCGTCTGGCGGGTTGGTGGTGAAGTTCTGAAGCCACAGGCCGGGGGCAGTGACAAAGCGGGTCACCGGATTGTCGTGGCGTCCCACATAGCGGTTGATCTCATAGGCGATGCCCACCAGCACCGGCAGCAGAAGCAGCTTGCAGACCATTTGCAGCAGGATGCCGTCCACCTGGACGATGGAAAAGAGCAGGATGGACAGCACCAGCACCACAAAAAGGAAACTGGTACCGCAGCGGGGGTGGTGCCGCGGCATATTGCGGACGTTCTCCACCGTCAGCTCCAACCCCTTTTCGTAGCAGAAGATAGACTGATGTTCTGCCCCGTGGTAGGCAAAGACCCGCTTGATGTCCTTCTGCTTGGAGCAGAGGATGAGATAGGCCAAAAAGATGGCGATGCGCAGCACGCCCTCCAGCAGGTTGCACACCAGGTAACTGGAAATAACTTTTTGCAGCAGGCCGCCCAAAAAGGCCGGCAGCAGGATGAACAGGCAGACGGAAAAACCAATGCCCAGGATGACAGCCAGAGCAACCACGATTTTGGTCATTCCCTCGCTGCCCAGCTTGTTCTCCAGCCAAGTCTCAAACTTAGACGGCTGCACTTCCTCCTCCTCGTCCTCCGGATAGAACTCGGCGGAGTACATCAGTGCCTTCACGCCTTTGACCATGGAATCCAGAAAGTTCACCGCGCCCCGAATCAAGGGCACGCCCAGGATGGGGTGCCGTTCCTTGATGAGATGCAGTTCCTCGATCTTGGTCTCCAGCTCCCCGTCTGGTTTCCGGATGACGATGGCCTGCTTTTCCGGGCCACGCATTAAGATCCCCTCGATGAGCGCCTGACCACCGATGGTGGTGCGGAAATCCTGAGGGTGTTCGGATGGTTTGTTCATAGGTAAATTGATCTCCTTGTTACGGTTCTTGAACGGTGGGGTTGAGCATGGGCAAGCGGATGGTCACAATGCAGCCGCCCCCCTCGGCGTTGGCGATGGTGAGCTGTCCGTTGAGACGGGTGATGATCTCGTCACAGACTGCCAGACCGATGCCGCTGCCCCGAGCCTTGGAGGAGCCTTTGTAGAACTTCTCCTTCACATGGGGCAAGTCTTTCTCCGCCACGCCGGGGCCGTGATCTCGGATGAAGATGACCACCGCATCCCCTTCCCGTTCCAGGCCAACTTCAATGACCTGGTCACTGCCGCCGTGCTTGGCGGCGTTGTCCAGCAGGTTGGAAAACACCTGCCGCAGCCGTTCCGGATCGCCGGGGATGGGCGGGAATTCCTCCTCGCAAGGATGATAGTCCAGCCGGATGTGTTTTTTCCGGTATAGCTGCCGGTAAGTGAATATAGCGTCTTCGAATTCTGCCTGGATGTCCACCGGCTCCACGTTCAGCGTGAACCGGCCGTCCTCAATACGAGAGAACTCCAACAGCTCCTCCACCATCTTGGACAGGCGGTGCCCCTCGCTGACGACAATGGACAGACCCTTCTGGATGCTCTCCGGATCCGTCACTTCGCCGGACAGCAGCGTTTCGCTCCAGCCGTTGATGGCGGTCAAAGGGGTGCGCAGCTCGTGGGAGACGGAGGAGATGAACTCGGTCTGCATCTTGTTGTTCTGGCTGATTTTCTGGGACATCTCGTTGATGGTGGTGGCCAGCTCCCCGATCTCATCATCGTATTTCGGCTCGATCTGGATCCCGTAGCTGCCGGCTGCAATGCGTTTGGCTGTCTCGGTGATGCTGGCCATGGGCTCAACGATGGAGCGGATAAAGTACAGGTTGGTCACATACACCATGGTCACTGCGGCCAGACTGACTCCCAAGGCGATGAGGATGAGCAGCAGGAACTGATGATCCACCAATTCCAAGCTGGACACCAGCCGCACCACCCCCTTGATCTCCTCTCCATAGAAGATGGGGCAGGAGACTGCCATGATGCGCTCTCCTGTGGCGGGGTTCTGTCCGGACCAGGAGGAGACTTCCTGCTGCTTGATGGCGGAGGTGATGTCCGCCGTGTCCGGACTGCCGCCGGAGGTGAGGCCGTAGGAGGACAGGACGATCTGGCCGGAGGTGTTGATGAATTGCAGCTCCAGGGATTCCTGCTTGTCGAAGTCGTTAATATAGTAGTTGGCCATCTCCAGATACACCTGCTCCGAGGTGGCGTAGTTGGAGAAAAAGTCGCTGACCGCAGTGGCTCGAGTCTGCATAGCGGAGCAGATGCTGTTATAGTAGTAGTTCCCCACAAAGGCGGAGAAGGCGGTCACAGCCAACAGCAGCACAAAGAAGACCATGCCGATGCTGTTGACCATCCAGCGCCGGCGAATGCCTTTATTGATTCCTTTTTTCATAGGCAGCTCATCCCGTCATAAGGAGCCGGATAGGGCTCCGGCATCACAGTTAAAATCCCCATTTGTATCCATAACCCCAAACGGTGGTGATATAGGTGGGATTGGTGGGGTCGTCCTCCACCTTCAGACGCAGACGGCGGATGTTCACGTCCACGATCTTCACTTCCCCATAGTAGTCCCGCCCCCAGACGGACTCCAAAATCTCATCCCGAGACAGGGCTTTGCCTGGGTTGTCCATAAACAGCTTGATGACCGAGTATTCCACCTGGGTCAGCTTGATGCGCTTGCCATTCTTCTCCAGCGTCCGGTTTCGGGTGTTGAGCAGGAAGGGAGGCTGGAAGATCTCGCCGCTGTCTGCCTGCTTTTCCTCCCCGCCGCTCCGGCGGTACAGGGCGTCCACTCGGGCGGTCAGTTCCGCCGGAGAGAAGGGCTTGGTCACATAGTCATCGGCGCCGGTCATCAGGCCGGTCACCTTGTCCATCTCCAGCGTTCGGGCGGTGAGCATGATGATGCCCATCTTGGAATTGGTGGCGCGGATGCGGCGGCAGACCTCAAAGCCGTCGATGCCGGGCAGATTCACGTCCAGCAGGGCAATGCGGGTCTCCGGATGTTCTCGTAAGATCTCCAGCGCCTCCTCCCCGGTGGTGGCCTCCAGGGTGTCGTAGCCGGCGCGGTTCAGATTGAGGACGACAAAACTGCGAATGTTGTCTTCATCCTCTAAAACAAGTACCTTTCGCATGAAAATGACCTCCAAATGATAGAAAAACGATAAAAGTTCCGTTGCACGATCAGTCGTTAGACCAGTGGGGCTGGATCAGATGGAACTGCTCCTTCAGGGTATCCTCAGTCAGCCCACAGTCCCAGTCGCAGTCGAAAAACTCTGCCGAGTAGACGGCGTTGGATTCAGAGCGCAGGACGAAGCGACCGCTTTTCTGTGTTCGGTCGAAACGGATCTGCCGGTCGCTGCTGGTGGTCTTGTAGATGGCTAGGAAGGGGGTGGGGGTGTCCCGTTTCGAGCCTCGGTAGTAGAACACGATGCCGTGCTCCATTGTGGCGCTGGAAGTGTTCTCCGTCCGCATCAGGCTGATGTGTCCTGTCCAGTGGTTGGGACACATCAGATACCAGCCATCATTGGTGTTGTGATAGGTGGAGCAGGCCAGATGGAAGGCGCCGGAGATGTCATACTGCTGCCAGTGGAGGGAGTAAAACTTCTCCTTGCCGGCGGACTGCCCATAGCTCTCCACCAGGGAGGGGATGGGGATCTCTATGATGCCATCCGAATTGATGTCCTGTTCCTGGGTCAGGTTGCTGCGCAGGGTGGCGGAGCTGTTCAGCTCTCCTTTGCCCATGGAGATGTTGGTCAGATCCTCCTCCTGGACGGCTAGAATATCCGTGATGACCGTAGAACTGCTGACCTCCCCGCTGGGAGCCAGGGCAGAACCGGTGACATACAGGGCGGTGTGCCGGTTGGGCAGAGGGGAACAGGTGACCCGATCGATGGAACTGAGTTTTTTGGACAGGAAAACACTGTTGTGCATGGTCATCCTGCCGCCCTCGGCCACATAGTAATCTGCTCGGTTGCTGTCCTGGTCAGAGGTACGCAGCTGGATGAGGACGATCTCATCATTGCCGTCCTGATTCAAGTCGTCCACGGTGTATTTGGTGTAGGTGGAGCTGCTGAGCATTTCCGTCAGATTATAATTGTCCAGGGAGTAGGCAGACAGCGCGTAGACAGTGGGGGAGAGCTGCCAGCTGATGAGCAGCTCCCGCATAGAGTCGGAGCCGCCCTGGAGCTGGCAGACTACCACCGAGTTGATGGCCGTACCGTTGCCCTCGATGACCAAAGCAGGGGCATAGCGGTTTGGCTCGATCTGCCGGAAGATATAAATTTTCAAGGATTGGCTTTCCGCTGAGCTGTCCCGGAAAAAGGCAATGGCCTCATCGGTGCCATCGTTGTCCAGGTCGGTGAGCTGGACGGACTGGAGGTTGGAGCCAGTGAGGGGGGCAGAGTACTCCAGCCCTCGGTCTAAGATGTCCTCCAGACAGGTCTGCAAGCTCTCATATTCGGCGGATGCTTTGGGCAGCTGATAGAGATCTTCGCCGGACTTGAGACCGCATCCGGTGAGGGTGATGGCGGTCAAACAGGCCAGCAGCAGGGATAACAGGTTTCGCATGGTGTTTTCTCCTGAAAATCAGGTGGATTCTGATTTTGACAAACAAAAAGGCATTGGCGGCACAACGGACACAATGCCACAAAGGTTCAATTTACATTTTAACATAAAAAGGGGGGAATTCCTACACCATTTTCTAGCCAATTTCTCGCCAAAGAAATTCCTTTTTTCTATTGCCTTTTTCCGGTTCATCCTGTATAATAGCTTGTGCAGTCCGCTGATAGGCGGACGTTTCGCCCGCCGGTGTGTTGGAACTGGTAGACGAGGTGGACTCAAAATCCATTGCCAGCGATGGCGTGCGGGTTCGATTCCCGCCACCGGTACCAAGAAACCCGCCCAGAGTGTTATGTTCTGGGCGGGTTCTTTTTGTTTTGCCGTGTTTGTGTCGATAAACTGTTGTGTTGTCAACCTGTGCTGTTTTTTGTTACCCCAATTTTGCCCCCTTACAGCGCCGAAAGATGCCCTCCATATCTGTCCCTCATATCCTGCTGCATCGTGTGGAGATGGCGGCAGAGAAATCCGTTGCTGGGCAACAATCAAAAACCACCAATCTTCGGAGCGGTGGTTTTCTTCATATCCAAGAGCAGGAGTGTAATAGGTTGGCGTATATGTTACGGGCATGAGATATGATACTCTGCCCGATGCAGGACGGGGGGAGCAGGGAAATAAAATGCTGGAACCATTCCAGATACATCCAAAAATCATTGCTTTGCCGCAGAAAAGCGGCTATAATAGCCTTATTGTTCCATTATAGTCCAGACGATATGGGTTTGGAGTCTCTACCGGAAACCGTTATTTTTCGACTAATGGAGGGTCACGGGGGCGCAGTCTGCGTACTCCGCTTGTGACGTTTCAATCTCGGAAAGCGGCAGGCTGTCTTGTGCAGTTGGCCGCCTTTTTGCGTTTGTCCGGTGGGGCAGGGGACAAAAAACGAAAAGAGAAGAAAGGGAAGAAACATGAATCAGATTTTGACCGACATCATGGCAGTCATCGGCGTGGTGCTCAACGGCCTGCCCCAGGGTTTGCTGGCACTGACCTTCGGCTTTGCCTCCATCCCCACCGCCCTGGCCTTCTTCGTCGGCGCCGTCGGCAACACCGTCACCCAGAGCGTGGCACCCATCTCCTTCCAGGCCGAGACCATCACCTACGCCGGCACTGCGGGCAAGAACCGCTCCGAGTGCTGCACCATGGTGTTCTTTGGCGCTGTCATCATGACCATCATCGGCTGCTGCGGTATGCTCACCAAGATCGTGGACTTCATCGGCGCAGACATCGCCAACGGCATGATGGCCGGCGTGGGCATCATGCTGGCCGCCACCGCCATCGACATGGTCAAGAAGGAAAAGGTCGCCGGCGGCGTCTCCCTGGCTGTGGCACTGGTCACCTACGTCCTCACCAGCCAGAGCAGCAACACCTTGGTCTACACCATCCTGGCCTCTGTTGTGGCCTCCTGTGTGGTCACCATGATCTATGGCAAGGTCTCCAAGAAGGAGCAGGAAGCCATCGTGGTGGTGGACGACAAGTTCAAGCGTCAGAAATTCACCATCAACAGCCGGGTCATCATGGGCGCCCTGGGCATGGTCTGCCTGAACATTGGCTCCAACATCTCCTTCGGCGCCATCACCGCCTCCATGGCTCCCAACGCCAACTTCAACGTGGATAACCTGACCGTTATCTCCTCCCTGGCCGATATGGCGTCCTCCTTCTTCGGCGGCGCACCCGTCGAATCCATCATCTCCGCCACCGCTGCCGCTCCTCATGCCGTCTGGTGCGGCGTGGCCATGATGTTGGTCATCGGTGTCCTGCTCCTGGCCGGCATCCTGCCCAAGATCAGCAAGTTCGTCCCCCCTGCCTCCATCGCCGGCTTCCTCTTTGTCCTGGGCGTCTTTAAGACCGTTGCGCTGGATGCACCCGCAGCCCTGGCCAATGCGCCCGCCGTCGGCGGCATCACCATGGTGGCCACTGCCATCACCAACCCCTTCATCGGCATGATCGCTGGCCTCCTCGCCAAGTTCATTGGTCTTTAATCCCTTCATCGCACCCAAAGGAGTTGTCACTATGGAACATTATGAGATCGAAGTTTGCGGCGTCCGCCGTCAGCTCCCTTACATCCCCATCAAAAAAGATCTGGCCTTCGCCAGCTTCGTCATCATCAGCGACACCGAGCTGATCTCCGCCTGCGGCAAGGAGCTGGCCGACCGCATCGGCCCCGTAGATGCCCTGGTCACTGCGGAAGCTAAGGGCATCGCTCTGGCCTATGAGGTCAGCCGTCAGATGGGCTTAAAGGAGTTCATCGTCATCCGCAAGAGCGTGAAAGCCTACATGAAAGACGTGGTGGAGACGACCGTCAATTCCATCACCACCACCGAGATGCAGCGCCTGTACCTGGACGGGGTGGAGGCGGACAAGATTCGGGGCAAGAATATCTGTCTCCTGGACGATGTCATCTCCACCGGCGAGTCCATGCGAGCGATGGAGACGTTAGTCCAGCAGGCTGGCGCCAACGTGGTCGCCCGTGCTGCCGTCCTGGCGGAAGGGGAGGCGGCAGACCGGAAGGACATCATCTTCCTGAAGAAGCTGCCGCTGTTCCATGTAGATGAGCAGGGGCATCATACGGAGCTCGCGTAAATTTCCAAGACGAAAGGCCGAACCCACCTTGTGGGTTCGGCTCTTTTCATATCCTCCTTTTCTTTCCGGCTTCTTTTGCGTATAATGGCAGTAAGAACAAAAACTCTACATTAGGTTAGAGTTTTGTGTCCACTTTGTGTTGGAAATCCATCGAAAGGAGAGGCAACTATGGATCACAATCAAAGAGAACACCTGTTGTCCATCGGCGAAATGGCAAAGACGAACCGTGTCTCCATTGCCACGCTCCGATTCTATGACCAGATGGGTCTGCTGAAGCCAAGCTACCGAGACGAGGCGTCCAACTACCGATATTACGACATCTGCCAAACGTCTCGGCTGGACATCATCCGGTACATGAGAAATCTTGGCATGAGTCTGAGCGAGATCCAGACGCTGCTGGAAAAAGAGGACATCATCCTCATCGAGCAGAAGCTCATTGAGAAGAACAACCAGATCCATCAGCAGATGCGGGAGCTGAAAGCCATGCATGAGGCCGTAGAGCGAACCATCCAATCCATTGAGCGTTACCGGAAATCCCCAGCCAGTGGGACGCTCTCCCTGGAATTTATTGATCAGCGATACATTTTATACATTCCCTGCACGGAAAACTTCTATGACGGCGGTGTGGTGGCCTATGAGAAGGCCGTCCGCGCCCTGCGTCGAGATCTGATGAAACGGGACGTGCCCCAGTTGCTCTCCTACAATCTGGGAACCAGCATCAAGAAGGAGCGCTTTGAGCGACAGGAGATGATCGCGGATAAAATCTTTATTTTTGGGGATAAACATTTAGGGGACTATGGAGAGAATATTGCGCTTGTGGAGAGCGGGATGTTCGCCTGCATCTACCTGGATGATTTCGACCAGGAGATGGAGGGGGCGAAAAGGCTGCTGAACTACTGCCGGGACAATCACTATATTTTGAACGGCGATTATATCTGCGAGGAAATGACGGAGCTGAATCTCTTTGAGAACAAAAAGCGGAATATGTTCATGCGCCTGCAAATTCCGGTGGCATTTTCAAAAAGTAAGTGATAAACCCTTGACTCTCTCCTAACATCATACCATATACTAAAAATATAGAAATTCTGAATACGCATTAGGAAAGGAGCTATTATTATGGATAAGATCAAAATCGTGCAGTATGGTTGCGGCAAGATGAGCAAGTACACCCTGCGCTATGCCTATGAGCATGGAGCACAGATCGTCGGCGGCATCGGCCACGGTGCGTCTGTCGGTCAGGACATCGGGGATTGGGCAGAACTGGGCGTTAAGACCGGCATCCTGATCTCCGACAATGCGGAGAAGGTCCTGGACGAGTGCGATGCTGATGTGGCCATCATCACCACCCGCAGCTTCATCGGCGACATTTACGAGGCCATCGAGCAGTGCGTGACCCGCGGCATCAATGTCATCACCACCTGCGAGGAGGCCATCTATCCCTGGACGACCTCCGCAGCCATGATCAACAAGCTGGACAAGCTGGCCAAGGAAAACAGCTGCACCATCACCGGCAGCGGGATGCAGGACATCTTCTGGATCAATATGGTCGGCATCGTGGCGGCAGGCTGTCACAACATCACCAAGATCAAGGGCGCCTACAGCTACAACGTAGAGGAGTACGGCATTGCCCTGGCAGAGGCTCACGGCTGCGGCCTGACGCCAGAGGAATTTGAAGCAGAAATCGCACACCCCACCGACTTTGAACCGTCCTATGCGTGGAACGCCTCTGAGGCCATCTGCAATAAGCTGGGTCTCACCATCAAGAGCATCTCCCAGAAGCACGTCCCCTGTATCCTGGACAAGGACATCTACAGCGAGACGCTGGGCAAGGAGATCAAGGCGGGCAACGCCGTGGGTATGTCGGCCGTGGTCACCATCGAGACCATGCAGGGCGTCACCATCGAGGAGGAGACCATCGGCAAGGTTTACGGCCCCGATGACGGCGATATGTGCGACTGGGAGATCTTTGGCGAACCCAAGACCGAGTTCCGCGTGGTGAAGCCCGCCACCGTTGAGCACACTTGTGCTACGATCATCAACCGTATCCCGTCCCTGCTCCACGCTCCCGCCGGATATGTCACCTGCGACCAGCTGGAGCCGGTAGAGTATCTTACCTACCCCATGGAGTATTACTGCTGAGTCAGGCACAAAGTCAAACAGAATGCATTTATAGGAGAGCGTCCCACTTTTGTGGGACGCTTTTTTCTTGGCGCAGGCAAAGAAAGCACCCTCCAGCCAAAGGCTGGGGGGTGCGTGAGAATCTCAGGAGGGATGATGCTCTCCGCAGTTGTGGCAGTGACCGCAGTCACCGCTGCATCCGATACCGCAGGGGGACTTTCCCGCCTTTTTCAGCTTGACCATATACCGGATGATGGCGGCAACGATGGCCAGAAGCAGAAGAGAGATCAATACAGTACCCATAACACATCCTCCTTATGCAGGAAATTTTTTCGATTGCTGTGTTCAGCGAGCACCCACAGCGGTGGAAGTCTTGAGGGTGTCTGCCTCCTTGTAGGGGCGCACCAGCAGGTAAATGATGGCGGCTACAAAGAAGATGGCGACGATAAGACCGACGATGTGCAGGTTGCCGGTGAAGGCGCAGCCGATCTGGTTGATGATCAGGGCGATAACATAGGCGAAACCGCACTGATAGCCAATGGCGAACCAAGTCCACTTGGCGTTGTTCATCTCCCGCTTGATGGCGCCCATGGCAGCGAAGCAGGGAGCACAGAGCAGGTTGAAGGCCAGGAAGGAGTAGCCGGAGACAGCAGTGAAGGTGGCTGCGATGTTGTTATACACATTGCCGTCGCCGCCGCTGAACAGGATACCCATGGTGCCAACGATGTTCTCCTTGGCTACCAGACCGGTGATGGAAGCCACGGCGGACTGCCAGTTGCCCCAGCCCAGAGGAGCGAAGATCCAAGCGATGGCGCTGCCGATGGTGGCCAGGATGGAGTGGTCGATCTGGTCTTCTTCAAGCATCTGGAATGCACCGTCTACGAAACCGAAGTAGGTGGTGAACCAGACCAGGATGGTGGACAGCAGGATGATGGTGCCAGCCTTCTTGATGAAGGACCAGCCGCGTTCCCACATGGAGCGCAGAACGTTGCCCACGGTGGGCCAATGGTATGCGGGCAGTTCCATAACGAAGGGAGCGGGGTCGCCGGAGAACATCTTGGTCTTTTTCAGGATGATGCCGGAGACGATGATGCAGGCCATGCCCAGGAAGTAAGCGGAAGTGGAAACCCAAGCGGAGCCGCCGAAGATGGCGCCGGCGATCATCGCAATGAAGGGCATCTTGGCGCCGCAGGGGATGAAGGTGGTGGTCATGATGGTCATGCGGCGGTCACGTTCGTTCTCGATGGTACGAGAGGCCATGATACCGGGCACGCCGCAGCCGGTGCCGATCAGGATGGGGATAAAGCTCTTGCCGGACAGGCCGAACTTCCGGAACACACGATCCAGGACGAAGGCGATACGAGCCATGTAGCCACAGGCTTCCAGGAAGGCCAACAGCAGGAACAGAACCAGCATCTGAGGCACGAAGCCCAGGACAGCGCCCACGCCGGCCACGATACCATCCAGAATCAGGCCGTTGAGCCAAGGCGCTGCGTTGGCAGCGTCCAGGCCGTTGCCGATGAGGACGGGGATACCCGGAACCCAAATGCCATAGGTGGAGGTGTCGGGAGCGCCATAGGCTTCCTTGTACTCGGTGTTCTCATACTGTGCCACCGCATTTTCCAGGTCAGCCTTTTTGACGTTGTCCACTGTCTCGACAGCCAAGGTTTCTTCATCTTCTACGTCATAGGAAACATTGGCGTCAGCAGGTGTTGCGGCAACCAGGGCGTCCAGGGCGGCCTTGGCACCTTCTTCGGTGTAACTGTCAGACTCTGCATCCAGTGCGGCAGTGATCTCGTCGCTGCCGTATTCGTTGGCAAAAGCGTCAATGATGAGGTCGGTGTCGCCATATTTTTCTTCGGCGTCTGCGAATTCAGAGGAGCCGATGCCCAGCAGATGCCAGCCGTCCCCGAACACGCCATCGTTGGCCCAATTGGTCGCAGCGCTGCCCACGGTGACCATGGAGATGTAGTACACCAGGAACATGATGACCACGAAGATAGGCAGACCCAGCCAACGGTTGGTAACCACCTTGTCGATTTTGTCGGAGGTGGACAGCTGACCTACATTGGCCTTTTTATAACAGCTCTTGATGATCGAGGCGATGTACAAATACCGGTCATTGGTGATGATAGACTCGGAGTCGTCATCCAGCTCGGTTTCTGCCGCCACAATGTCCTGTTCGATGTGTTCCAGAATGCTGGGATCCAGCTTCAGGGATTCGATGGCCTTGCTGTCCCGTTCAAACAGCTTGATGGCGTACCAGCGCTGCTGTTCTTCCGGCAGGTTGTGGACGGCCACTTCCTCGATGTGAGCGATGGCGTGTTCCACGGGGCCGGAGAAGGCGTGCATGGGGATGGTCTTGACTCCCTTGGCAGCGGCGACTGCGGCCTGAGCGGCCAGCTCCACGCCATCGCCCTTCAGAGCGGAGATCTCCACCACCTGGCAGCCCAGCTCCTTGGCCAGCTGCTTGGTGTTGATGGAGTCGCCGTTCTTGCGCACCACGTCCATCATATTGATGGCGATGACCACGGGGATGCCCAGCTCAGTCAGCTGAGTGGTCAGGTACAGGTTGCGTTCCAGATTGGTGCCATCAATGATGTTCAGGATGGCGTCCGGACGCTGGTTGATCAAATAGTTTCTGGCTACCACTTCCTCCAGGGTGTAGGGGGAGAGGGAATAGATACCGGGCAGGTCGGCGATGATGACATCGTTGTGCTTTTTCAGGCGGCCTTCCTTCTTTTCCACGGTGACGCCGGGCCAGTTGCCGACGAACTGATTGGAGCCGGTGAGGGCATTGAACAGGGTCGTTTTACCACAGTTTGGATTGCCCGCCAGAGCAATGGTGATACTCATGTTGGTGTTCCTCTCTTTCTGCAGTTCTGTGCCAGGTGGTAAGTTAAAGCTAACCACTTGGCCAAAGAATCGGGGAAATTCCGTTCCCCGTACCGTGTTGGATCAACTGACTTCGATCATCTCTGCGTCCGCTTTCCGCAGGGACAGCTCATAGCCTCGGACGGTGATCTCAATGGGGTCGCCCAGAGGCGCAACCTTCCGCAGATAAATCTCCACGCCCTTGGTGATACCCATATCCATGATACGGCGCTTGACCGGGCCAGTGCCGTGGAGCTTGACGACCTGAACGGTATCGCCGATGCTCACGTCTCTCAGTGTTTTCATCAGAAAATCCTCCTTTTTCTCCATATTCTACAAAACAATGGCCACCCTGGCGCAGAGCCAGACTCAGACCATGATCTTCCGGGCCATTTCCTCGCTGATGGCCACCCGTGTCTCCTTGACTTGGACGATGACGTTGCCGTTGAGCGCAGTGATGAGCTTTGCTGTGCTGCCCACGACGAACCCCAAGTTCTCCAGGTGCTTTTTCACGTCCGGCTTCCCGCCGATCTTCTGGATGGTCAGTTCCTCCCCGACATTAGCCAAGGTCAAAGGCATCATACGAATCCCTCCCGTTTTTGCAGGTAAATGTTAGCGCAAACTAACTCATCACGATAAAGTGTGGTTAGTATCAACTAACCAACTGTTATCATAACACGTTCTGGAAAATTGTCAACGCCCTTTTGGCAGAAAATTCACCTGGGAAGGAAATTCGGCAAAACAGCAAAAAAGAGCGGACGAATATTGGCGGAAGTCAACAAAAATGCAAGTGCCATCTGCGGGCGCAGGCGGTAAAACGAAAAACCGACCCAAAGGCCGGTTTTTCGGAAGAGTTGACGTTTTGAGAAGATAGCGGGTAGAAACCGTCACAGCACACCCTGCCAGACCAGGAAGCCCAGGATACAGGTGATGAGGATGAGCAGGGAGACCAGGATGGTGCCCAGGTGCTGCTTTTTCTGCACGGGAGCTGCATCGCTGGAGGAGGGAGCCAGCAGGTTGGCCTTGCGCAGGGCGGTGACGATGGGCTTATAGATGAGCATCGTCAGGGCAGCGTTCAGGATGTACTTGCCCAGGTTGAAGGGCAGGAACACCGGCACCAGCATGGCGGCGACAGTTGCCCGGGGGACACCCATGTAGATGGGGGTAATGAGGAAGTTCCACAGCAGCATGACGGCGGTGGCGGACAGGCAGCCTACGATCAGGCCGATGATAGCGCCCTTCAGGGTATGCTTGCGCTTATAGATCAAGGCGGCCACACAGGCGAAGCAGCAACTGGAGAGGATGTTCATGACCAGACCGATGGGGCCGGTGGCGCTGATGGTGACCATCTCCACGGCGGCGACCACAACGCCCACCAGAGCGGCGGACAGGGGGCCAAAGATGAAGCCGGCGATGGCGATGATGGTGTCCTTTACGTCCAGGGTCAGGAAGCCGGCCACGGGGGGGATGAGGAAGTGGCAGACGAAGATGACTGCGTAGGCGATAGCGGCCAGCATACCCAGCAGGGTGACTTTCTTGGTGTTGGTGATGTTTGCACTCATGATTGATCGCTCCTTGATGAAAAAATAACACCTGAAAACAGAGTTGTCTTCTAGGTGTTAACTATCATTTTGGCGTGCGAAAAAGGGTGATGAGACTCCACCACAAAGCTATCATACACGACATTAACACGTCTTCTTCCATCCAGACTATCACTGTTGGTTCCGGAGTTGCACCGAATCCTGCGCCGAAACGCTCGCGGACTTTGACCGCCAATCGGGAATTTCACCCTGCCCTGAAGACACCACTATTCAGCTGTAACTATAGTATAACACGGTCGATTTCCGTTGACAAGGGGGTGGATACGAAAAATTGCACAGGAATGTGGACAAGCGTTTGATCCCAGCGGAAAAATCCCCACCGTGCCCTGTCCGCAGGGGCTCGGTGGGGAAGGTGAGTTAGAGGAATTTGCTGATGTCCGCCGGAAACGCTTGGTTCATGGTGATGCCGGAGGACAGGAGAAAGGCTGATGCATCGTTCAGGCTCACATGAGCGGGCACATCGAGAACCAGCAGATTTTCCTTTTCCGGATACATCATGGGCAGGGACACATATCCAATGCAGCCATCGGCCAGGAGCGGCCAGCCGTGGTCATCCAGAGCCGTCCCTTCCGGGCGCAGGAGCAGGTCAGAGCATTGGGAGGAGGTGAAATACTCCAAGGTCTGGGACGCTTCCTGCCATTCGTCTGCCACAATGCCGCTGAAATAGGGCTGCAGTTGCTCCAGGAAAAAGGCATCGGAGAACTGCTCCTGGGTCACCTCTCCCAGCAGCTGTACCAGCTGCCCCAGGGTGACCTCCGTTGGGATCTCCAGCCGCAGTCCCATTAGGTTCTCGCCCTTCTGGTCGAACATTTTATACAGATCTACAATGACCGTGCTGGTGAACAGCGCCCCCTTGCCGTAGCGCACCATGTCGTCCAGGTCTGCCTCATAGGCTCGCTGTCGGGCGGCCTGCATGGCAAGGATGTCTTGTAACGTCATAGCGTTCATGGATTCACCACGTTCTGCGGCTTGCCGTCCAGGAAGCAGCGGAGGTTGTCTACGGCGATATTCATCAGCCGCTGGCGGGCTTCCTTGGTGGCCCAGGCGATGTGGGGGGTCATGATGCAGTTCTTGGCAGTCAGCAGGGGACTGGTGGCAGGCAGGGGTTCCACAGCGGCCACATCCAGGCCGGCGGCGTACATCTTGCCGCTGTTCAGGGCGTCTGCCACGTCCTGCTCTACGATGAGCGCACCGCGGGCGGTGTTCAGCAAAATCACGCCGTCCTTCATCTTGGCGATGGCGTCCTTGTTGATCATCTCACGGTTCTCCGGAAACAGGGGACAGTGGAGGGAGATGATGTCGGACTGGGCGTACAGGGTGTCCAGGTCTACATAGGTGCCGATGGCCTTGCCCGCCTCGGTGGGATGAGAACCGGTGGCCAGGACGTTCATGCCCAGGGCGCGGGCGACCTTGCCCACAGACTGACCGATGGAGCCGAAGCCGATGATGCCGATGGTCTTATGTGCCAGCTCCATCAGGGGGAAGTCCCAGAAGCAGAAGTCGGCGCAGGCAGACCATTCACCGGCGTGAACCCGCTCACTGTGGTGTCCCACATGGCTGCAAATTTCCAGCAGCAGCGCCAGGGTCATCTGGGTCACCGCATCGGTGCTGTAGCCGGGGACGTTGCAGACTACCACGCCGTGTGCCTTGGCGGCGTCAATGTCCACGATGTTGTATCCGGTGGCCAGAATGCCCACGAACTTCAGGCTGGGGCAGGCGGCAAAGATGGCGGCGGAGAGGGGGGTCTTGTTGGTGAACACCAGCTCGGCGTCCCCGATGCGCTCCAAAATGGTCTTGCGGTCAGAGGGGGTTCGGTCATAGATGGTCAGATCCCCCAGCTTGCGCAGCTCGTCCCAGCTCAGGTCACCGGGATTGCCAGCGTAGCCGTCCAGCACTACGATTTTCATCACAATTACCTCCTTAGATGTATGGTTCTATCTTTCTGGAAATCAGCTGAGTTTGGCTTCCAGATGCTTCCGAATCTCTTTCAAAAAGGCGATGCTGCTGACCTTTTGAGCCGGGGCTTTCCCCTCCCACAGCAACACCAGATCGCCGGTCATAACGCCGGAGCGGATGGTGTCCAGGGTAGCCCCTTCCAGTGCATCGGCGAACTGACCCAGCTCTGCGATGCTGTCCAGCTCTCCCCGCTTGCGCAGGGCGCCAGACCAGGCGAAGATGGTGGCCACCGGATTAGTAGAGGTCTCCTCGCCCTTGAGATACTTGTAGTAGTGGCGGGTGACGGTGCCGTGGGCGGCCTCGTACTCATAGTTGCCGTCGGGGCTGACCAGCACCGAGGTCATCATGGCCAGGGAGCCGAAGGCAGTGGAGACCATGTCGCTCATCACGTCCCCGTCATAGTTCTTGCACGCCCAGATGAACCCGCCCTTGCTGCGGATGACTCGTGCCACGGCGTCATCAATGAGGGTGTAGAAATAGGTGATGCCCAGCTCGTTGAATTTTGCCTCATATTCTGCGGCAAAGATTTCCGCGAAAATATCCTTGAATCGGTGGTCATACTGCTTGGAGATGGTGTCCTTGGTAGAGAACCACAGATCCTGCTTGGTATCAATGGCGAACTGGAAGCAGGAGCGGGCGAAGGAGTAGATGGAGGAATCCTTGTTGAACTGCCCCTGGAGAACGCCGGGACACTCGAAGTCGTAGATGGTCTTGCGGAATTCCATCCCGTCCTCTCCGTGGAACAGCAGCTCTGCCTTGCCGGGGCAGGGTACCCGATAATCGGTGGCCTTGTATACATCGCCGAAGGCGTGACGGGCGATGGTGATAGGCTCCTGCCAGTTCTTGACCACCGGAGAGATGCCCTCCACCATGATGGGGGTGCGGAACACGGTGCCGTCCAGGATGGAACGGATGGTGCCGTTGGGACTTTTCCACATCTCAGTGAGCTTGTACTCCTCCATCCGCTGGGCGTTGGGGGTGATGGTGGCACACTTGACGGCCACGCCATACTTTTTGGTGGCGTTGGCGGCGTCAACGGTCACCTGGTCACCGGTCTTGTCCCGTTCCGGCAGACCCAGGTCGTAGTATTCCGTTTTCAGGTCCACAAAGGGCAGCAGCAGTTCCTCTTTGATCTCCTTCCAGAGGATACGGGTCATCTCGTCCCCGTCCATTTCCACCAGGGGAGTGGTCATTTTGATCTTATCCATATTTCATACCTCGTCTCTGTGTTGGGCGTTGCGGTAAATTTGGCAATAATACTATTGTAACTACAACTGAGGCCGGAGGCAAGAGCCAAAGTGCCCAAAAGAACTTTCCCAAATGAAAGTGGAACGGGAGAACCTTGCAAAAGGTTCCCCCGTCCCCGTCTGTCAGTCCTTCAAATATTCATCCTGGCAGTTCTGTAACAGCTGCCGGAACCGTCTGGCGTGCATGGCCTCATCCTCGGCAAACTGGTCAAAGACCCGACACACGTCATCGTTGTCCTTGATCTCCTGCTTGTAGGTCTGGTAATCCAGCACCAACTCCATGGAATTCTCCCAGGCTCGGAGCAGCCGATCCCGAGTGTTGATCTTTACGGCGTTGTCGCCTAAGCGTTCCCGTCTCATGGTCATCCTCCTGTTGTCTAAACTGGGTACAGGAGTAGTATAGACGAAAAATCACCCCTTATTCGGCCTGGATCTGTCCTCCGCTGTCGGGGGATTGACCGGCCTGACGGGAGAGGGTATGATAGGAAAAAAGGAGGAAGTGTCTTATGAGCCATGTTTTGATCCTAGTGGGCAGCGTCCGCCGCAATGGCAACACCCAAGCCCTGGCGCAAGCCTGTGCAGAAGGCGCACGGGCGGCAGGGCATCAGGTGGAGATTGTCTCGGTGGCGGACTACCACGTTCACCCCTGCATCGGCTGTGAGGGATGTTCCCAGCATCCGGAAAACCAATGCGTCCAGCAGGACGATATGCAGAAGATCTACCCCAAGCTCCTGTGGGCAGATGTGGTGGCGGCGGCGTCCCCCGTGTACTTCTACGGCGTCAGCGCCCAGCTGAAAGCAATCATCGACCGATGCCACACCCCTTTGCGCAATCAGTTCCACATCCAGAAATTAGCCCTGCTCCTGGTGGGTGGTGCCACCCTGCCCACCCTGTTCGACGCCATTCTGTGCCAGTACCAGATGATTTTAGATTACTTCCGCCTGTCCGATGGCGGACGGGTGCTGGTGTCCGGCGTCCGAGCACCAGGGGAGATCGCCGGACATCCGGAGCTGCAAGCGGCGTATGCGTTGGGGAAAAATTTGTGAAATTTTTAGATAGGCAGATAAGAAAAAAGAGTCCCAACGGGACTCTTTTCGCAATTTATACCGTTACAGGTTCCTCCGCAGCCTGCGCTTCCTTTGCAGCCTCCTGGGCCGCCCGCCGCTTGGCCATGGCTTTGCCATTGGCCAGCATCAGCTTGATGCGGTTTTCCTGGTTGATCTTAGTGGCGCTGGGGTCGTAGTCGATGGCCACGATGTTGGAGTCGGGGTAGTCGTCCTTCAGGCGGCGCACCATGCCCTTGCCCACAATGTGGTTGGGCAGGCAGCCAAAGGGCTGAGCGCAGACGATGTTGGGGGTGCCCGAGTGGATCAGCTCCAGCATTTCCGCCGTCAGCAGCCAACCTTCCCCCATCTTGCACCCTTCGCCCAGGTAGCCGTGTACCAGCCGGTGCAGATCCTCGAAGGTGCCGGGGGCTTTGAAGTAATGGGAGTTGTTCAGGGCATCAATCATGTCCCGCTGGCACTGTTCCACATAGCCTTTGAAGATTTGGCACACCTTCTTTTTGATCCACTTGCCGCCGTAGATGTTCACATCCACTTCTCGGTTAAAGATCTTAAAAATCAGGAAGTCGGTCAGGCCAGGCACCACCGGTTCCGCCCCCTCGCTGAGGAGGAACTTTTCCAGCTGGTTGTTGCCCAGGGAGGAGAACTTTACATAGATTTCGCCGACCACGCCCACACGGACTTTGGAGCCGAAGTTTTCTACCGGAACCGCCTTGAACGCATCGCAGATCTCTTTGAACCCTGCCTGCATCTGCTTCCGGCTCATGCCCTTGCCCTGCTGGAACCGGTCGATGAGCTGGTTCTTCCACGTCTCCACCAGGGCATCCGTCTCGCCGGCGTTGACCTCATAGGGACGCACCTGGTTGGCCACGTTCATGATGAGGTCGCCATACATCATGGCATAGATAAGGCGGCGGAGGAGGGGGATGGTCAGGTGGAACCCAGGGTTCTTCTCCAGGCCGAAGCTGATGGAGATGACAGGAATGTAGCCCATTCCGGCCTTTTCCAGCGCCTTGCGGAGCAGGTGGATGTAGTTGGAGGCACGGCAGCCGCCGCCGGTCTGGGTGATGAACAGCGCTACCTTGTGGGGGTCATAGCCCCCGTGCTTGATGGCGTCCAGGAACTGGCCGATGACCAGCAGGGCGGGGTAGCAGGTGTCGTTGTGGACGTACTTCAGCCCTTCGTCCACCACTGCCTGCCCCTCATTGTTCAGCTGCACCACATTGTAGCCTTCCAACTGAAGCATCTTTTGGAACATCCCGAAGTGGATGGGGAGCATCTGGGGCATCAGGATGGTGTATTCTTTCTTCATCTCCTTGGTGAACAGGAGACGACCAGTCTTGTCATATACTAACTCTGCCATAGGCGTCCTTTCCTTTCCGGGCAGTTGTGTATTGTCGCATCAACCCTGACTTTCTCGGGCATTTCGGGCTTCGATGGCGGCGATCAGGCTGCGGATGCGGATCTTCACCGCACCCAAGTTGCTGATGTCGTCGATCTTCAGCTGGGTATACAGCTTCCCGCCGTCCTCCAGAATGGTGCGCATCTCATCGGTGGTGATGGCGTCCACGCCGCAGCCGAAGCTGACCAGCTGGATCAGCTCCATGTCCGGCTGGGTGCAGACATACCGAGCGGCGTTGTACATCCGCGCGTGGTACGTCCACTGGTTGAGCACCTTCCGAGGCGCCTTGTCCATGTGATAGGCCACGCTGTCCTCGGTGATGAGCACGAACCCGAACCCAGTCACCAGCTCGTTGATGCCGTGGTTGACCTCCGGATCGGTGTGGTAGGGGCGGCCGGCTACCACCATGATGGGCAGGTTCCGCTCTCGGGCATAGGCAATGTATTCCTCCGCCGTCTTGCGCAGATCGGCATGAAAGGCGTCATAGGCAGCGTAGGCGGCCTTGACGGCGGCGGCAGTCTCGTGCTTGGGGATGTTGAATTCCTCCATAAAGTAAGTCTCTGCCCGCTTCTTGAAATCGTGGGGGCGATGGAGCCCAAAGTAGGGGTGGAGGAACCGAGCGTCCTTGAGCTGGGGCAGGTTGGCGGCGATCAGGTCGGGGTAGTAGGCTACCACCGGACAGTTGTAGTTGTTGTCGCTGATGCCCTCGTCAAAGTTGTAGCTCATGCAGGGGTAGAAGATGGTATCCACACCCTCCTCCAGCAGGCTCAGCACATGACCGTGTACCAGCTTAGCCGGATAGCACACCGTGTCTGAGGGGATGGTGCGCTGCCCTTTGATGTACAGCTTCCGGCTGGATTCCGGAGACAGCACCACCTCAAAGTTCAGCTTGGTGAAGAAGGCGTACCAGAAGGGCTGGTTTTCGTAAGCGTTCAGCCCGAAGGGGATGCCGATCTTGCCCCGGATGCCGGTGCCGTCCCCCTTGCCCTCCATGGCGCGGAGCTTTTCATACTTGTACCGCATCAGGTCAGGCAGGGGATGTTTCTCCCCGCCCAGAGGCTTGGAGCAACGGTTGCCGGAAATGAACCGGCGGCCGCCGTCGAAGGTGTTGACGGTGAGACTGCAATGGTTGGTGCAGCCGTTGCAGGTCAGGGGCTTGGCAGTGTGCTGAAAGTGTTTCAGCTCCTCTGCCGTCAGGATGGCGCTCTGTTCCAGCGCCAATTTTTTGGCCGCCAGAGCCGCGCCGAACGCACCCATGATGCCGGCGATGGTGGGACGGATGACATCCCGATGCAGCTCCTGCTCAAAGGCGCGGAGCACTGCGTCATTGTGGAAGGTGCCGCCCTGAACCACGATGTGCTGCCCCAGGTCGTCGGCGGAAGCCATACGGAGCACCTTGTAGATGGCGTTTTTGACGATGGAGATGGACAGACCCGCCGAAATATCCTCTACGCTGGCGCCGTCCTTCTGGGCTTGCTTGACCGAGGAGTTCATGAACACCGTGCAGCGGCTGCCCAGGTTCACCGGATGCTGGGCGAACAGACCCAGCTTTGCAAAGTCGGCGATGTCATAGCCTAGGGCACGGGCGAAAGTTTCAATAAAGGAGCCGCAGCCGGAGGAACAGGCTTCGTTGAGCATGATGGAGTCCACGGCGCCGTTGCGGATCTTGAAGCACTTCATGTCCTGGCCGCCGATGTCGATGATGAAATCCACGTCCGGATTGAAGTGGGCGGCAGCGTTGTAGTGTGCCACCGTCTCCACCAGACCCAGGTCACAGCGGAAGGCGTTTTTGATGAGATCTTCGCCGTAGCCGGTGACGGCGCTGCCTCGGATGGTGATGCGGTCGCCGCAGAGCTGATAGATCTTCTCCAGCTGCTCCTTGACGATGGATACCGGATTACCCAGGTTGGAGTGATAGTAGGTGTAGAGCAGACCGCCGTCCGGAGCGATGAGCGCCAATTTGGTGGTGGTGGAACCAGCGTCGATGCCCAGATAGGCATCGCCAGTGTAGGCGGCGATGTCCACCTCCGGCGGATGTTGGCTGTTGTGCCGAGCGCAGAAGGCATCGTACTCCGCCTGGCTTTCAAAGAGGGGGGGAGCGGTGTTCAGCCGAGTGACAGCGGAGCGGCTCTCCTCCAGCTTCTTCAGCTGGTCGTCAAACAGGTGGGCGTCATAGTCAGAGGCGCACAGCGCTGCGCCGATGGCGGCGAAGCAGTCGCCGTCCTCCGGAAAGATGGCGTGTTCCTCGTCCAGCTGCAGCGTCTCCACAAACCGCTCCCGCAGTCCCATCAGGAAGTGCAGGGGGCCGCCCAGAAAGACGATCTTGCCCTTCAGCTCCCGCCCCTGGGTCAGACCAGCGATGGTCTGGTCAACCACCGCCTGGAAGATGGACGCCGCCACATCCTCCTTCCGGCCGCCCTGGTTCAGGATGGGCTGGATGTCGCTCTTGGCAAATACGCCGCAGCGGCTGGCGATGGGGTAGATCTTTTCGTGCTTCAGCGCCAGCTTGTCCAGCTCATCGCTGGTCACATTCATCAATGTGGCCATCTGGTCGATGAAGGCGCCGGTGCCGCCAGCGCAGCTGCCGTTCATGCGTTCTTCCAGAGCGCCGCCGAAGAAGATGATCTTGGCGTCCTCGCCGCCCAGCTCAATGACCGCATCGGTGCCGGGGATGAAGGTGTCCACTGCGGCGGCAGTGGCGTACACCTCCTGCACGAAGTCGATGCCGCTGGCCTTGGACACGCCTAGACCGGCGGAGCCGGTGATGACCATCCGCACCTGATGACCCAGGAGCTTGTCCTTGATGCGCTCCAAAATCTCGCAGGTCTTTTCACGCACCTTGGAAAAATGCCGCTCATAGGAGCGGAACAGCAGGTTGTTCTGTTCGTCCAGTACCACCACCTTGACGGTAGTGGAACCGATGTCAATACCAATACGAAGGTTCATACATTTTCACCTAAAACAGTTCACATCAAAAATGTGAAAAAATTTGTAAGATTTTTTGGTTCGCCCTCAATTCTAACTGAATTCGCCCGGAATAGCAAGCAGTAACCACTGGGTTCGCTGGCAGTTTGTTGAAAACAGACAAAGGGTCTCCCCAGGGCAAACAGGGGAGACCTCTGCGATTACAGGACGATATGCCGAGTCTGCCGCAGGACGAAGGCAGAGAGCAGTCCGATGCCAATGCCAGCCAGGATGCCGGTCAGGCAAAGCAGGAGGAAGTACCAGGCGATCTGCCAAGCGTGGGTCAAAACCACAGCGGCTAAGATCTGGCCGGCGTTGTGGGCCACCCCGCCGGCCACGCAGACCAGAATGGTGTTATCCGGATGAGCACGACTCAGGGGGAGCATGACCGCCAAGCTGACGATGGCGCCGGCGGCGCTGAAGGCCAGGCTAAAGGCATTGCCGAACAAGATCCCTACCAGCAGCACCCGCAGCAGGGAGATGGCGCAGGCGTCCCGAAAACTCAGCCGGTAGAGGGCGAAGATGGTCACCGTGTTGGCCAGCCCCAGCTTCACACCAGGGGCGGCTACCGTCCACGGGATGAGATTTTCCAAATAGCTCAGTGCGATGGCCAGCGCCACCAAAATGCCATAAGCTGCCACTTTCTTTGCCTTCATGGATGCCATCTCCTTCTCTGCGCCGCCGGAACGGGCGAACCGTTGGGGGTTGGGGGTGACTGCTATACCATAGTAAAAAGATACCCTAATTATAACAAGAAAAGGGCGTGAATACAAGAAAAAGCCGACCAGACCAGACAAAAACCGTCTGTTTCCGGGGAAACAGACGGTCTTTCCAGCAGAGTCAGAAGCCCAGGTGAGCCAAAAGCCCCTGGCAGCCCCGCGTGATGTCCGCATAAGTCCGGTCGAAGTGGCCGCAGTACCAGGGGTCGGCGATGTCGCCGGGGGCGTCAGTGAAGTCCAGCAGCAGTTTGAGCTTGCCCTCCGGGTCGGACTTCAAAATGCGCATGGCGTTGGGCAGATTGTACGCCTCCATAGCCAGCAGGTAGTCGTACTGGTCATAGTCCTCCCGCCGCAGCTGCCGAGCGGTCTTCCCAGCGGCGGAGATGCCATGCCGTGCCAGCTCCTGCACCGCAGGCGGATACACCGGATTGCCGAGCTCCTCCCGACTGGTGGCCGCAGAGGCGATGTCAAATTGATCTGCAATGCCGCGGGTGGACACCATGTCCTTTAGAATGAACTCCGCCATGGGAGAGCGACAGATATTGCCGTGGCAAATAAATAGTACTTTAATCATCTTTTCATATCTCCATTTAAGTCTTGTATTTCTTCTCAAACGCTTGATATTTCAGGGTTTTCCGACTTTTGAGTTTTCCTTTCTTTTCAAGGTATCTTCTCAAATCTTCTCGTATTTTCTTATATTTTTCCCTGCAATCTTGGTAAATCCGTTGGTAAAGCAAGCGTCCTTACCAACGGGCTTTTTTAACTATTCGCTATCCGATATACTTCTTCCTTTGCATCATCAAAATTCACATGGGTGTAAGTGTTCAAGGTTACACTGATGTCTGCGTGACCCATGATATACTGCAAGGTTTTCGGATTCATACCGGATTTTGCCATATTAGAGCAAAAGGTGTGCCTGCATACATGAGGGGTAACTTTCGGCATCTGGATGCGATAAATTTTATTATATTTCTGAATAATATGCTCCAGATACTTTTCCCAGTGAAGGGCAACCATCGGCATATCGTTTTTATCCAGAAACAAAAATCCTGCATATCCTTCCACCATCGGTTCAACTTTTGGTGTCTTGCGGTTGGCAATGATTCTGCGAAAACACGCTGCGACAGCTTCCGTCATCGGCACATAGCGGATGCCTTTGTCAGTTTTTGGTTCTTCAATTACATACTGCATCTGTGCAGTACGCTGTAACTGATGGTCTACCTTGATACGCATTTCTCCAAACTCGATTTCTGAAACCGTCAGCCCACAGAACTCTGAGATACGAAGCCCTGTGTGAAAAAGAATATAGATTGCATCATAGTATCTGCTAAAATGTTTATCTTCCTGAATAAACTTTAGCAAATCTCTCTGCTGCTTTCGGGTAATCGCTTCTCTGGTAACAGAATCATTGACAATGACGGATGCAAGCTCAAATTCAAATGGGTTTTTACGAAGCAAATCATCGTCTACCGCCATCTGAAATGCTGGTCTGAGGACTCCCCGGATAGAATGAATGGAACTGTATCCCCGCCCATCAATTTGTTGGAGCTTAATCAACCATGCCTTTGCGTCTGACAAACGCACCTTATCAATTCGCAGATTCCCAAAACTCTCTTTTTTCAGCATATTGATGACCGTTTTATATCCGGCAACCGTATTGTGACGAACTCCTGTTTTCAATGAAACATACTTTTCTACCAGTTCCAAAACAGTATAGTTGCCACCGTTGGTTACGATACGGTCAAACAAATCCGCTTCAATCTGTTTTTCTTTCTCACGCAGGGAAGGCTCCCGCTTCTTCCCTTTTGGCATTGGGTCATTCTTGTCCAAACGCCAACTGTATACATTTTTCTCTTTTCCGTCCTCATCAATATAGCGGAACCGATACCTCCCATCTTTACGCTGGTACTCGCCCTCTCGCAAAATCCGATTACGGTTATCTCGTCTTTTCTCACTCATCGTGAACTCTCCTTTCAAAAAAGAGAGCCAGACTTGCACTCTTATCATAGCACAAATCCAGCTCTCCGCATAGTTATATCATGTGAAATCGGTAAATCTGTCAGCTCTGTTTACACAGCAGTAGCCTGATCCAGATACCGTTCAAATTTCTCACGCTTAATGAGGGCACGATTGCCGTTCATCACATAAAAATCCTCATTGGGATGTGTGTCAATAAGCGTTCTCAGTTTTCCTTCGCCGATATGATAATATCTGGCTGCTTCCTCAATGGTAAGCGTATATCTACGCCACACCGGAATATCTGAGTAATTATTTCCTTCCATGTTCATCTTATTATTTGCCATAGGCAGTTATCCTCCATACATGAAAACAGCCAGACAGAGGGTGTCGGCAACGAAGTCCGGCAACGGGCTTCAAAAGACCTTGCAAACAATCTCAATCTGGCGATGGTTACTATTTATACTTTTCTTTTATTTTTCTGTTGTTTTGGTTGTCATAGAGGAGAAAAGCCCGGAAATAAGGGATTTTCCCCGGCAACCGGCTCGGCAACGGGATAGCAACAGGGGGTGCAACGGGCTGTCATTTTCAGAATGGAAGCTCCATCTGTTCTGTGACCTCCACAAAACCGTCCATCGTTTTTTCAGACGGGTTGCCGGAGTCCGTTGCCGGGTTTTCACGCTCCCAGCCCTTTTGTCTGCCATATTCGGAAAACATTCTTGGGTTCGGGAAGTACCGCCAGCGGGCAATGCACTGGTTCATAATCTCGTTGATTTCCCGGATTTCCCATTGCTTCGGCTCGTCAAAGGCATGGTTCAAGGCTTCCTTGTAGAGCTGCTTGGAGCAGACCATGCTCCCGGTGTACTTATCAAGATACGCCTGTATCATCCCGGCTTTGGTGTCCTCCGGCATAAAATCCCGCTGGTGTTCTT